>Ga0247829_10001231_pt1 | contig 11444 bp, 9 predicted proteins | sample 12C_Control_Day4_FD_207765 | JGI IMG/M metagenome (GOLD analysis project Ga0247829, IMG submission 207765) | Soil microbial communities from agricultural site in Penn Yan, New York, United States - 12C_Control_Day4 | ecosystem: Environmental > Terrestrial > Soil > Agricultural land | place: USA... | reverse complement strand
TCTGCAACGCGTCCTCGGTGAACACGTCGACCTTCGCGTTGGAGTAGCGGCCGCGGTTCGTCCCGCCGAAGCCCTTCTCCTTGTCGAACGTCATCAGCAACGCCTTGAGCGACGACGATGCCTCGCCGGTGCCGGTGCTCCAGCCGACCAGCATCGTGCTGAACTTGAGCTCGGTTGCCTGCGGAAAAAACGTCGCTGACGGCATTGCGGTCACTCTCGTGGGAACACCGATACGCGTCCACATCTGCGCGACAGCCTGCGCGATCTTCGCGTCGTTGACGTAGCGGTCGTTCGGCGAGTGCAGCGTCACGCCGAATCCGTTCGGCCACCCGGCCTCGGCCAACAGTTTTTTGGCGCCTTCGGGGTCGTATGCCTCGACCTTGAGGTTCGGCGTCGATCCGAACAGGAAGTCCGGCACGAGCTGCCCTGACGGAACCGCTTCGCCTTCCATCACCCGCGCGACTATCGCCTTGCGGTCGATCGCCTTCGACAATGCCTTGCGCACGCGCGGATCCTTGAGCGGATTGGGCGTGAGCGCCCCGCCGTCCTTGTCGGTGACGAACGGCGAGACGTCGCGGTTGCTGTCCATGTGAATGTAGATCAGGCGGTCGACGACTTCGCGGAACGTGGAAAGCCGCTTGTCCTGCCGCAGGCGCGCGATGTCGGCGGTGGGAACGGACTCGATGACGTCGACGTCCCCCGCGAGCAGTGCCGCCACGCGCGCGGCGTTCTGCGGTAGCAGGCGCATCGTGACCTTCTCCCACGGTGTCTTTCCGCCCCACCAGCCGTCGAAGCGCGTGAGCTCGATGCGATCGCTCTTCGCGAAGCGCACGAGCTTGTACGGGCCGGTGCCGTTGGCCGCCTTGCCCGAATTGAAGTCGTCCGTCGTGGCTGTTTCCGCCGATTTCGAGATGATCGCGACCTGCGTCAGGTCGGACGGCATCAGCGGATACGGCGTGGCGGTGTGCAAGCGGATCGTGTACGGATCGACGACCTCGATGCGCGTGATCTGCTTCGTGTAGGCGGTGAACGGCGAGGGGCTGTTCGGCACCTTGGGAATGCGGTTGATCGACGCCACGACGTCGGCCGCGGTGAAATCGCTGCCGTCGTGGAACTTGACGCCCTTGCGCAGCGTGAACTCCCAGGTCGTCGGCGCGACCGCCTTCCATTGCGTCGCGAGCGACGGCTCGAGCTGCTCCTTCTCGTTGCGCTGCACCAGATAGCCGTAGACGTGCTGCGCGATGTTGTTGTTCGGCGTCAGGTTGTGATAGTGCGGGTCGAGCGAGGTCACGTCCGTCGCGAGCCCGATCGTCAGGTTCGCGGCGTACGTGGGCAGGCCGCACACCGCCAGCAGTGCGGCGAGCAGCAGGTGCGCGAGGCGCATCGGTGACTCCTTGCCGAAAGAAGCGAACACTGTAACAAATCGTCACCGGCGGCGGGATGCCGTCAACGACGCGGCGCGCGGGCGCGTTCCTTTACGCGAACGCCGCCGAAAGCGCCGGAACCCCGAACCAGGTGGCGCGGTCTTAGTATTGTTTTGCAAGGAGAAACGCCATGCTTCGACGCACGACGCAGCTTGCTCTCGGAACCGCACTGGTCGCTGCGGCCGCCACGTTCGCACCGGCGGCCCACGCCGGCAACGTCGGCTTCAACGTCTCAATCGCGGGCCCCGGATACGGCGTCTCATTCGGCAACGCGCCGTATTACGGGCATCGTTACTATCGGCCGTACTACAGGCCCGCGTATGTAGCGCCTCGGGTCGTGTACGCCCCGCCGGTCTACTACGCGCCGCCGGTTGTATACCCGGCACCGCGAGTCGTATACCGCGCGCCGTATGTCGTGCGGCGCCCGGCCGTCGTCTATTACGGTTACTGATCCCGACCCCGCTACGCGGCTGACCGTGCGTCAGCCGCCGTAGCGCACGCGGTATATCGCGCCGGCGGAATCGTCGGCGATCGGAAGATCCGAGCCGCGTCAGCGTCACCCGATAGCGCGCGACCGTCGAGCGCCCGGTGCTATCCTGCGAGCTTCTGGCAATTCCCGGAATGCGCGCCATGAACGCTCCCGAATCGCATCGAAACCTGTCGTCCTCGACGATTCGGCCCGAAGACATCGCTGGGCTGGACATGATTCGCCGGCTCGTCGCGTTCCCGACCGTGAGCCGCGACTCGAACCTCGAGCTCATCGAATGGGTGCGCGGATACGTCGAGGATCTCGGCGCCACGACCGCGCTGACATTCAACGACGAGCGTACCAAGGCGAACCTGTTCGTGACGTTCGCGGCCCGCGATGGCAACGCCACCCGAAGCGGCATCGTGCTGTCCGGCCACACGGACGTCGTGCCGGTGGACGGCCAGCCGTGGGACACCGATCCCTTCGAAGCGACGCTCGTCGGCCACCGACTGCACGGCCGCGGCGTAACCGACATGAAGAGCTTTTCGGCCATCGCGCTCGCGTTCGTGCCGGAATTCCTGCGGCGTGGCCTTGCGCGCCCGCTGCACTTCGCGCTGTCCTACGACGAGGAAATCGGCTGCATCGGCGTGCGACGTCTCATCGCAGACGTGGTTGCCAAGGGCATCGCGCCGACCGGCTGCATTATCGGCGAGCCCACCGGCATGCAGGTCGTCGTGGCGCACAAGGGCAAAATGGCCTGGCGTTGCCGCGTGCGCGGCCACGAGGCGCACTCGTCGCTGACGCCGCAGGGCGTCAATGCCGTGCAGATCGCATGCGACATCGTCTCGTTCATCACCGAGCGGGCGCGCGCGTTCAAAAGCGCGCACCGGCAGGACCCGGCGTACGACGTGCCGTTCACCACGCCGCACGTCGGCGTCATCCGCGGCGGCACGGCGCTCAACATCGTGCCGCGCGATTGCACGTTCGAGTTCGAGATTCGGCATCTGCCGTTCGACGATCCGGACGTGTTCTTCGCCGACGTCGAGCGCTACGCGCGATCGCTTGTGCCGGCGATGCGAGCCGTGGCGACCGACACGTATATCGAGTTCGATCACCTGTCGACACTGCCCGGTTTCGACGACGACGGGCGCAACGCGATCGCGGAGATCGGACGCGCGTGCAGCGGTGCGCACGGGACGCACAAGGTCTCGTTCGGAAGCGAAGCCGCGCTGTTCAACAATGCATCGATGCCCGCGATCATCTGTGGCCCCGGCCACATCGAGCAGGCGCACCAGCCGAACGAATGGGTGAGCCTCGAGCAGCTCGCGGGCTGCGAAGCGTTCATGGAGCGCCTCGCGCAGCATCTCTGCGTCGCGTAGCGCGCAGTCATCGGGCAGGCGTATCCGTGATCCCTGCCGCGTCCGCGCCGGTGGTGGACGTCGCGCTGCCCGACCTCGAGCGCTGGGCGGCCGGCAACGCCGGCATACCGTACGTCTGGCGCTTCTCGGCCGGGACGAGCGATCCGGCCGTGACGGTCCAGGCGCTGACGCACGGCAACGAGGTTTGCGGCGCGATCGCGCTCGATTGGCTGCTGCGCTCGGGATTCCGGCCGGCGCGGGGAACGCTGACGCTCGTGTTCGCGAATGTCGCCGCCTACCAGACGTTCGACGCCGGCGACCCGTTCGCTGCGCGCTGCCTCGACGAGGATTTCAACCGCGTGTGGGATGCGGACGTGCTCGACGGCGGGCGCGCGTCGCGCGAACTCGCGCGAGCGCGGGAACTGCGGCCGTGCTACGACACGACGCAATTCCTTCTCGATCTGCATTCGATGACCGATCCGTGCGCAGCACTCGCGCTCGCCGGCCGGCGGCGCAAAGGGATCGATCTCGCGCTGGCGATCGGCATGCCGGAGCACGTGGTCGTCGATGCGGGGCACCAGGCCGGGCGCAGGCTGCGCGACTACGCACACTTCGACGACCCCGGCGATCCGCGCAACGCGCTGCTCGTCGAATGCGGGCAGCACTGGGAGGCAGCAGCTCCGATCGTCGCGCAGCAGGTGATGCTGCGGTTCCTGCGCCATTTCGGGATGGCAGATCCGGCGTTCATCGAAACGCACCTCGACAGCGGCGCGCTGCCGCCGCAGCGGACGATCGCGGTCACCCACGTCGTCACGATCGAGACCGACGCCTTCGAATTCACGATACCCGTGGCCGGCATGCTCACCGTTGCCGCCGGCGGCACGCTGATCGCGCGGGACGGCCGGCGCGACATTCGCACGCCGTACGACGATTGCGTGCTGATCATGCCGACGCGCCGCCCGCGCAGGGGCGAAACCGCGGTGCGGCTCGGACGCTATCTCGACGCCGCGTCCAGGGCGTCGTACCAGTAGCGCCGTCGCCGGTCGCGCTCGCCTTGCGCGAGCGGCGCAGCGGCCGGATCGAGCGTCAGCGTGATCGCGCCAGAAAGATCGGTGCGAACGTGCGTGGCCCCGGCGCGCCGGTAGCGCGCGAGAACGTCCGCCCGGGGGTGGCCGAACCGGTTGCGATACCCGGCCGCCACGATGGCAACGCTCGGCGCGACCGCGGCGACGAACTCGGCCGTTGACGACGTGCGCGAGCCGTGATGCGGGACGACGACGATGTCGGCCTCGAGTGCTGCGCCTTGCGTCAGCAAATCGGCTTCGCTTGGCCCCTCGATGTCGCCGGTCAACAGCAAACGCCGATTGCCTGCGGCGATGCGCAGGACGCATGAGAGGTCGTTGCTCTTGCGTGCCGGCTCGTCATAGTGGCGCGCCCGCGGGTGCAGCAGCGCGAACGTCACGCCATCCCATGTCCATTGCATGCCGGCCGCGCATCGCGCCCGGCGCACGCTCGCGTCGGCGTGCACGACGATCGAATGGTCGTCGGGCAGCGAGGAGACGATCGCACCCACCGGGAGCGCCCGCATGAGCGACTGCGCACCGCCGGAATGATCGCTGTCGGCGTGGCTCACGACCAGCGTGTCGATGCGGGTGATCCCGGCTGCGCGGAGGAACGGCACGACGATGCGCGCACCCGCGTCCGCCGCTTCGCCGTAACGCGGCCCGGCGTCGTAGACGAGCACGTGGTGCGCCGTAGCCGCGACGACGGCGAGTCCCTGCCCGACGTCCAGCACCGTCACGCGCACGCTTCCATGCGGCACCGCGGGAGGCATCAGCAGTACCAGCGGCAACAGCCACACCGCTCCCAGCACGCGCCCGGGAACGCCGCGAGGGGCAAACAGCCAGGTCACACCCGCGATTGCCACGGCCACCGTCCACGCGCGCGGCGCGTGCGTCTTCCATGCGGCCGCCGGCGACGCGGCCAGCCATTCGAGACAGCGCATCACGACCTGCAGGATGGCGTGCGCGACACCCAACAGCAGGTCGACCGGCAGTGCGACCGCGACCAGCGTCACCGGGACGACGGCGAGCGTGATAGCCGGAATGGCGATCGCGTTCGCGAGCGCCGAAACGAGCGACAGCTGCCCGAACAGCGCCAGCGTGCCGGGCACGAGCCCGAGCGTTACCACCCATTGTGCGTGCGCCGACTGGCGGATCGCTTCGAGGATTTTCGCGCCAGCGGTCGCATACGCGGGAGACGCGAGGCGTCCACTCCCCGCATAGAGCAGCAGTCCTACCGCGCCGAACGAGAGCCAGAAGCCCGGCGTCAGCGCGGCCCATGGATCCCACGCAAGCACGAGCGCGAGTGACCACGCCCAGACGACGAGCGCCGTTCCGGGACGCCCGAGCCACAGGCCGGCCGCCGCGACGCACAGCATCAGCAGCGTACGCACGGCGGGCACCTCGGCGCCGGCCAGCAGGACGTAGCCGAATGCGCAGAGCACGCCCGCTACCACCGCCACCTTGCGCGCAGGAGTGCGCGAAGTCAGCCGCACGCAGCGGCGCGCAAGCAGGAACGCGCAGCCGCCCGCGAGCATTGCAAAGATCGTGACGTGCAGCCCGGAAATCGAGACCAGATGCGTCACGCCGGTGCGGTTGAACACGCTCCATTGCGCTTCGGGTATCGCGCGCTGGTCGCCGATTGCAAGTGCGGTCAGGACTCCTGCATAGGGCGCTCCCGGCAGCGCCTGCGCGATCCGGTTGCGAATGCGCTCGCGCGCACGCTGCACGTAGTCCGTCGCGCGACCGCCGAACGCGCACACACGTTGATTGTCGGGCGACTCGCGCACGTATCCGGTGGCGCGCAGGTTGCGCTCGAGCAGCCACGCCTCGAGATCGAAGCCGCCGGGGTTGACGTTGCCGTGCGGCCGCTTGAGACGCACGGTCAGCGCCCAGCATTCGCCGGCGTGTACGACCGGTGCAGCTGCGGCCGGTGCCCGGCGCGCATTCGATGATTCGTCGCGGCGCGGGAAAAACCATGCGAGCGAGATGCGGCTCGGCAGGATGGCACCGGCCGTGTCGATGCGCGTGACGGCGAACGCGAAGCGCGGGCCCTGCGGGCCGTGGTGCGGCAGATCGTCGACGACACCGGTGATACGGATGTCGCGCTCCTCCCACGCGGAGGGCAGCTGATCGGCCAGACGCATCTCGGCGCGCCATGCCGCGTAGGCGAAGCCGCAAAGACCTGAGGCAGCGACCGATGCAAGCATGGCGACCGCGTGGATGCGCGCAGCGCGCGCCGGGTCGCGGTCGGACCAGCGCGTAGCGTGCGCCCGGTCGCGGTCGGGCCGACGCGCGGCGCGACGCACGAGGAGCAGGGAGGAGACTGCGAGTAACGCCGCCGCAGCGAACAGCCAGCCAGCCGCCGGCGGCAGGCGCGGACACGCCTGCAGCAGCACGACACCCGCCGCATGGGCGAGCAGTGCGGCGATCGGGTGCTTCACCCGTGGGCGTTGCTGTGCTCATGCGCGACGATTGTCGCCGCCCTCGTTCACGGCACGCCATCGGCCGTTCGGCCGATGCGCGTGCGCGCCGGTGCGCACCGGCTAGGGCAAATCGAGCATCAGAGCTTGTCGTGCCGGGACCGCGCGAACGTCGGCAGGCGGTCGCCGAAGCGTACCCACGCGAGGTCGTGGCTGAGCCACGAATGGTGCGTCGGCGGAAACGATTCGGGCTCGTCGAGGCTGCACGTCGTGACGTCGACGTACTCGGGTGAGTCGTCGCGCTCGTACGTGAGCGGCGTGCCGCAATCGCCGCAAAACGTCCGGCGCACGGGCGGCGTCGAATGGAAAGCGGAAGGCTCTCCCTGCAGCAACCGGAAGCGCGTCCTCGGGAACGTGACCCACGCCACGACCGGCGCCGCCGCCACCCGCCGGCACGTTCTGCAGTGGCAGATCATGCTGTTCGTCGGCGTGCCTTCGACGCGATAGCGGATCGCGCCGCAGACGCAGCCACCGTCGGCCGCGAGCAGCGTCACGGCGCGCGCTCCGCTGTGCCGGGCTCGAAGGCGACCGGCATGCCCTGGCGCAGCGTGTTCTGGATTTCCGCCACGCGATCGACGTGCATCATCAGCTCGCGGATTGCGGTCTCGTCTGCCTTCGCCATGACATGCGCGCGGTATCGAAGCGAGCGCGCAGCCTCGCCTTCTGCGCCGAACTCGGCTTGCGCTTCGACGGCGACGCGCACGACCGCGATGTTGCGCCGTTTCGCTTCACGATAGACGTCGTTGCAGTAGCACGTGGCGAGCGCAAGACAGAGCAGCTCGCCGCCGTTCGCGCTCGAGCCGAAGCCGCCCGCTCGCGGCGCGATCGTCACCTCGCGGCCAGCACCGGCGGTTGCGAGCGAAACCGAATGCCGCTCGAACGCGTTGTCGACACGGGCGGAGATCTGCATGCGCACCGTCAGAAGCGTCGGAAAAGGTCCTGCTCGATACCCGCGGCATCGAACACCCGGTCCCGTGATGTCTCGAGATCCCGCCGCAGTTTCGCGAGATTCGCATCGAGCAGCTTGCCCTTCCATTTGCGCACCTTGCCCGCGACGATCACCGTCTCGACGTTGGAGCGGTCCATCAGCGACACCACCGCGCCCGGCACGTTGTTGAGCGGGGCCACGTTGATCGCTTCCGCGTCGAGCAGGACGATGTCGGCCTCCTTGCCACGCGTGATCGATCCGATCTTGTGGTCGAGGCGCAAGTCCCTGGCGCCGTTCACGGTCGCGTAGCGCAGGACGTCCTGGGTCGTCAGCAAATCCGGCGTACCGACCGGCGGCGCGGGCCAGTAGTTGGGGGGATCCTGCGCGAAGCCGAAGTCGAGGATCGCCTGGTTCACCAATGCCCGCTGCAGTCCCATGGCCGCCCGCATCTGCGTGAAGAAGTCCGCCGTCAACGTGCATTCGACATCCACGCTGAGCGATGGCTCGATCCCGAGGCTTTGCGTCTTCAGGATCGGCGGCATGCCGTGCCGCATCACCATCTCGATCGGAACAGCGAGCGAAACGGCGGCGCCGACATTCGCTACCTTCTGCCAGGCGTCGTCCGACATCCCGGTCATGTGGATGAATAGATTGTCCGGACCGAACCCGAGCGTGCCGCTGTCCCCGCCCTTTCCGTCGGCGATCAGGTCGAACGTAGGCCGCATCCCGAAGCCGGAAACGATGTGCGCCGCCACCTGGAGACCGAGCTCGCGCCCGATGTTCCAGGCCGCCTCGTACCCCGGCAGGTAGATTTCGCCGCCCATGATCATCGTGACGAGCTGATCCTCGGACGAGAACCACTGCCGCCTGATGCGCCGCGCGTCGTTCGGATACTGGTTGCCGGGAACGGCCCCTGCGCTCTCGAAATAGCCGAAGGCGGCGCGGCGCCCCGAATCGACGAGGCCCTGGATTGCGGCGTCGGAGTGCTCGGGCGAATGATGAATCTGCGAGATGTCGTGCGTGGTCGTGACACCGGCATCCAGCTGGCTGAGAGAGCCGAACACCTCGTTGATGTAGACGTCCTCCGGCCGATAGACCGGCGCGAACCTGAGGAGGATGTACTGGAAGTAGTTGATAACCGAAGGCGGCGTGCCGTCCGGCAGCAGGATCCCGTTGGCGAGAAAGCTGCGCAGTACGGTCTCGAACAGATGATGGTGCGTGTCGACGAATCCGGGCATGACGATGCGGCCGCGGGCGTCGATCACGCCGGCGCCGCGGACGTCGAGGTTCGGCGCGACGTCCACGATCGTCTTGCCGTCGACGAGCACGTCGGCCTGCGCGAAGTCTCCGAGTTGCGGATCCATCGTCATGACGTGACCGCCGCGAATGACGTAGCGCCGTCCGGGTCGACCGCTGTCGACGGGACCGACATCGTCGGGCCGCGCGGCCTCAGCCTGCGACGTCGTTAGCAGACCGGCGCCGGCAACGGCCGCCGCTGTCGTCGTCTTCAGGAATTCGCGCCGCGATGCGTGCGGCGGATCGTCGCGCGAAGCTGCATGGTCCTGCGGCCTGCCCTCATCGCACAGCCTGCACATTTCGTCCTCCCGGGTCGAGTGATGATGCGGTGTGACGACTGCCGGCGCATTCTCGCGCCGGTGTATACCGTTGTAAACGCTCCCAGCACTTGCGCGGGCGTACAACGTGTTAGCTAGAACCGGTGTTGGCTAGAACCGATACAGTCTGCCCACCGCCGCCGGCACGACGGCCTCTCCGAATGCCGTTGCGAGCGCGGCGGTTGCGCGCCAGCCGGTGCAATGTGCGGTCGCGATCGTCTCGAGATCGAACGCGCGCAAGGCGTCGACCGTTTGCGGAATGATCCGTTCGTTATCGCCGGCGAGATGGAATCCGCCCATGACGGCGACGAGGCGAGCGTCGGGAAAGCATTCGCGCGCGTGTGTCATCACGTTGACGACGCCGGCATGCGAGCACGCCGTGAACACGACGATGCCCCGGTCCTTGACGCGCACCACGACGAAACGCTCGTCCATGAGCAGTGGGTCCGGCTCCCAATCCAGCCCATCCTCCGTGCGGCGGAACTGGCCCGGCATGCCGGGTTCGAAATCGGTGACCCGCGGGATCTCGCCGCTCACGAAGAACAGGTCGTCGAGGGCGAGCTGCGACGTGGCGGCCTCGACGACCCGCGCGCCCTGCGCCTCGAGCATCGCGCACGTTGGCACGTCGTCGAACGGACGCATGACGCCGTCAGCCGTGCGCATGGCGCGGGTCCGATACATGTCGGGATGCATGTAGACGGGAACCGCCCGGCCGCCGTTTCGCAGCTGGATCATCTCGATCGCGCGCAGCATCGCACCGCAATGGTCCCAATGACCGTGCGACAGGACGACGCCGTCGACGCTTTCCATCGCGAAGCCCAGGCGATCGACATTGCGCTCGAAGACCGAGGCATCCGGCCCCGTGTCGAACAGCAGCGTTCGCGCGGAATTACCGCGAACGGCCGTGATCGCCAGCGACAGCCCGTGCGCCCCGCAGCAGAGGCAGCGTCCAGACAGCCGATGCATGCCCCGCGCGCGAAGGCGCGGCCATTCGTGCGCCACGTAAGCCGGGACGGTCGACAGATTGTCGGTTACGTTGTCGACGAGGACCAGCACTTCGATCCGATCGGCTGCGGCGAGCTCGGGCATCGCGATCGTCCAACGGGCTCGGCAATCGGCGGCCGTTCAGCGCGCCGGGTAGAGAATCATCTGCGTGCAGCGGAAGAGCGCGATCGTGCGGCGGTCGTCGCGCCGGAACACCGTGGCGTCCCAGACGTGCGTCGTGCGCCCGAGATGCACGGGACGCGCGCTGCACCCGATCGTACCCTCGCGTGCGGTGCCGAGAAAGTTCGTCTTGAGCTCGATCGTCGTGAAGTTGGCGGCGTCCTGCGGCAGGTGCGCGAGACAACCGTAGCCGCAGGCCGTGTCGGCCAACGCGACGACCGTCGCCGCATGCAGGTATCCGTTCGGCGCGAGTATCTCCGGCCGCACGTCGAGCTCGGCGTCGAGCTGCTCCTCGCTTACGGCTATCACGCGGAATCCGAACAGGCCCGGCAGGTGGCCGACGCCGCGCTGGTTCGCCGCTTCCAGCGTGAACTCGGGACGAAGCGACATCCGCTGCCTCCGTTCGGGTGGAGATCTTCGAGGTGAGCGATGCTAACGCTGCGCGAGCGCCGATGCCTGCGCAACTGCCGATGGCTTCGCGAGCGCGGCGCGAAGGTCGGCGACGAAGCGATCGACCGCCTCGACCGGCGTATCCCATGCACACATCAGGCGCACGCCGGTTTCGCCGACGAATGCGTAGAAATGCCAGCCTGCGGCGAACAAGGACTCGATCGCCGGGCGCGGCAGGTCGACGAACACGCCGTTCGCCTGCACGGGCGCGAGCAGCCGCGCCTGCGGAATCGACTCGAGCGCGCCGGCGAGGCGTCGCGCCATCGCGTTCGCGTGAGCCGCGTGGCGCAGCCAGGCGCCGTCTTCCAGCACGCCGAGCCACGGCGCGGCGAGATAGCGCATCTTGGACGCGAGCTGGCCCGCCTGCTTGCGCCGGCGCGCGAATTCGTCCGCAAGTTCGCGATCGAAGAACACGATCGCCTCGCCCGCCGGCAGGCCGTTCTTCGTGCCGCCGAGGCATAGCACGTCGACGCCGGCGCGCCACGTGATGTCGG
>Ga0247829_10001230_pt1 | contig 11450 bp, 5 predicted proteins | sample 12C_Control_Day4_FD_207765 | JGI IMG/M metagenome (GOLD analysis project Ga0247829, IMG submission 207765) | Soil microbial communities from agricultural site in Penn Yan, New York, United States - 12C_Control_Day4 | ecosystem: Environmental > Terrestrial > Soil > Agricultural land | place: USA... | reverse complement strand
CAAATCGGCGGCGCAATTCATCGCCAAGCAAGCTGCGGCCGCGATCGCCGAGCGCGGCCGGTTCAAGTTCGCGGTGAGCGGCGGCCACACGCCGTGGACCATGCTGCGCGAGCTCGCCTCGCTCAACGTCGACTGGACCAACGTCTTCCTGTTCCAGGTCGACGAGCGCGTTGCGCCTCCGGGGGACGACTCGCGCAATCTCACGCACATCCGCGAGAGCCTGCTCGATCGCGTGCCACTTCCCGCGGCCAACGTGTATCCGATGCCCGTCGAGCGAACGGATCTCGTCGCTGCGGCCGCGCAATACGCGCAGACGCTCGCGACGGCGGCCGGCACGCCGCCGGTGCTCGACCTCGTGCACCTCGGCCTCGGCCCCGACGGCCACACTGCATCGCTCGTCCCGCACGACCCCGTGCTCGGCGAGGACTTTGCGGACGTGGGCCTCACGCAGCCGTATCAGGGTCACCGGCGAATGACGCTCACTTATCCCATGATCAATCGCGCGAGATGCGTGCTTTTCGTCGTCACGGGCAGCGATAAGATCGCGGCACTCGCCGCGCTTCGCAGCGGCGACCGCAACATCCCCGCGTCGCATGTCACCGGCCAGCGCTTGGTGGTGATGGCGGATGCGGCCGCGGCCGGTAGCGCAGCGCAGGCTTCGGCCCAGTGGGACAGGCCGGCCACCTAGAACCGGCGTCACAGATTCATTGAACGGAGTCGTCATGGAATTCCCGCGCAACCAGGACATCGCGTCGCTTTGCATCAACACGATCCGCACGCTGTCGATCGATGCCGTGCAGAAGGCGGGCTCGGGCCATCCGGGGGCGCCGATGGCGCTCGCGCCGCTCGCGTACGTGCTGTGGAACCGCGTGATGCGATTCGATCCCGCCGATCCGATCTGGCCCAACCGCGACCGCTTCGTGCTGTCCAACGGCCACGCGTCGATGCTCTTGTGGTCGATACTTCATCTCACCGGCGTGAAGGCGGTCAATCCCGAGTACGAAGTGCTCGGGCAGCCATCGGTTTCGCTCGACGACATCGAGCACTTCCGCCAAATCGGCAGTCACGCGCCCGGCCATCCCGAGTATCACCTCGTGTCGGGCGTGGAGACGACCACCGGCCCGCTGGGGCAGGGCATCGCGACGAGTGTCGGGATGGCCATCGCGCAGAAATTCCTCGCCAGCCGCTACAACCAGCCGGACTTCACGGTCTTCGATTACAACATCTACGCGACGTGCGGCGACGGCTGCCTCATGGAGGGCATCGGCGCGGAAGCCGCGTCGCTCGCCGGCCATCTCGAGCTCGACAACCTCTGCTGGATCTACGACAACAACCACATCACGATCGAAGGCAACACGCGCATCGCCTTCACCGAGGACGTCGCCGCGCGCTTCCTCGGTTACCAGTGGAACGTGCTGCGCGTGGGCGACGCCAACGACCTCGGGCGCATCGAGCACGCGCTTCACGTGTTCAAGCTGACCAAGCACCGTCCTACGCTGATCATCCTCGATACGCACATCGGCTACGGCTCGCCGCACCGGCAGGACACCGCGGCCGCGCACGGCGAGCCGCTCGGTCCCGAGGAGGTGAAGCTCACCAAGCGCGCGTACGGCTGGCCCGAGGACGCGCAGTTCCTGGTGCCAGACGGCGTGGTCGAGCACTTCGCGCAAGGCGTCGGCGCGCGTGGTGCCGCGGACCACGCCGGCTGGAACGAGCTCATGGAGCGCTATCGCGCCGCGCATCCCGCGCTCGCCGCGGAAGTCGATGCGATGCAAAAGCGCGAGCTGCCCGCAGGCTGGGACCGCGACTTGCCGACGTTCGCGCCCGACGCGAAGGGCATCGCGGGCCGCGACGCTTCGAACAAGGTGCTGAACGTCCTCGCGCAGAACATTCCGTGGTTCCTCGGCGGCTCCGCCGACCTGGGGCCCTCGAACAAGACGACGCTCACGTTCGAGGGCGCGGGCGATTTCGAGCCCGGCTCGTACGGTGGTCGCAACATGCACTACGGCATTCGCGAGCACGCGATGGCCGCGGCGGTCAACGGCATGTCGCTGTCGAAGCTACGGCCGTTCGGGGCCACGTTCTTCATTTTCAGTGACTACGCGCGCGCGTCCATCCGCCTGTCGGCGCTCATGGAAATCCCGACGCTGATGGTGTTCACGCACGACGCGATGGGCGACGGCGAGGACGGGCCGACGCACCAGCCGATCGAGCAACTCGCTTCGTTGCGCGCCATGCCCGGCATGACGCTGTTGCGCCCCGGCGATGCGAACGAGGTGACCGAGGCGTATCGCGTTGCGCTTACGCAGAAGCATCGTCCCTCGCTGATCGTCCTGTCGCGCCAGCCGCTGCCCACGCTCGACCGCTCGCGTCTCGCGCCGGCCAGCGGCGTAGCGAAGGGCGCGTACGTGCTCGCGGATCCGCCGCAGGGCGCACCCGAGGTCATCCTGATCGCGACGGGAAGCGAAGTGTCGCTCGCGGTCGCCGCGCACGATTTGCTCGTCGCAAGCGGCATCCGCTCGCGCGTCGTGTCCATGCCGTCGTGGGACATCTTCGAGCTGCAGCCGCGCGAGTATCGCGAAAGCGTGCTGCCGCCGGCAGTGACCGCGCGCGTCGCGATCGAGCAGGCGTCGACGTTCGGATGGTCGCGCTACGTGGGAGAGCGCGGCAAGGTGATCGGCATGGAGACGTTCGGCGCTTCCGCGCCGCTCAAGGAGCTCATGAAGAAGTTCGGCTTCGAGCCGGACAACGTCGTGCGCGTCGCGAAGGAAGTGCTGAGAAGGACGTGATGCGCGTCTTCATCGGCGCTTTCTTGCTTGCCGCCGCGACCGCCGCGGTGGGCGCGCGCGTCGATGTCGAGCCGTTCTTCAAGCATGCCGACTACGGCGAGTTCAAGCTTTCGCCGTCCGGTAAGCACGTGGCAGGCGTCGTGCCGGTGAACGGACGCACGGGTCTCGTGGCGATCGACGTGGCGACGCGCAAGCCCGGCCACGTGACCACCGTGAGCGTGAGCGACATCGCATGGTTCGAGTGGGTGAACGACGATCGCCTGGTGTTCACCATCATCGACCGGCAGGTAGGCGCAGGTGCGCAGCGCGGAAGCGGTCTTTACACGGTAAAGCGCGACGGCAGCGAGTTTCGCGTGCTCGCCCGTCCGCCGACCATCGCGGGACAGTTCGTCTACCGTTACACGCAGATGTTGGCGCCGCTGCGCGACGGCTCGGACGTCGTGATCGTCGTCGCCAACGACGCGAACCACCGCTACCCCGACGTCTACCGCCTTGACACGGCCACCGGCAAGAAGACGCTCCTCTCGCTCGGCAAGCCGGGTGACGTCGTGGAGTGGCTCGCCGATCGCCAAGGCCGCGTCCGTGTCGCCGTCACGGAAGAGCCCGGCGGCAAAGGGCGAACGTATTGGCGCGCGTCGGAGGATGAAGCGTGGCAGCTCGTCGAGGAGTTCGTGGTTCACGACCAGCGCTACACGCCTGTGGCTTTCGACGGCGATGGCTCCCTCGTGGTGGCAACGCGTACGCAGGGCAGGGACACGCTTGCGCTCTACCGCTTCGACCCCGCCGCCAAGAAGTTGGGCGACCTGCTCGCCGCGCATCCCGAAGTCGACCTCGCGGGCGGCCTCGTTTATGACCGCCGCACGGATCGCATCGTCGGCGTTAGCTACCGGGGCGAGCGTCCCGGCGTCGCGTGGTTCGACGAGGACTGGGCGCGGCTCGCGGCGAGCATCGATCGCGCGCTGCCGGGCCGCGTCAACGTGATCTCGCGCGGCGAGTCGCCCAACGTGCTGGTTTATTCGTACTCCGATCGCGATCCCGGCGCGTATTACATGCTCGACACGGAGAAACGCAAGCTCGAGCGGCTCGTCGACACGCGGGCAGGGATCGATCCGGAGGCGATGCCATCGCGCAAGTTCGTCCGCTACCCGGCGCGCGACGGGATGTCGATCCCCGCGTGGCTCACGCTTCCCCGCGGTGTGGAGGCCAAGTCGTTGCCGCTCGTCCTGTACGTGCACGGCGGACCTTGGGTGCACGGCTCGACGTGGCATTGGAGCGACGAAGCCGCCTATCTCGCGAGCTTGGGCTACGCAGTCATCGAGCCCGCTTTCCGAGGCAGCACGGGCTGGGGTTACAAGCTGTTTCGCGCGAGCTTCAAGCAATGGGGCCGCGCGATGCAGGACGACCTCGACGACGCGATGGACTGGGCGGTGAAGCAGGGCATCGCCGACTCCGCACGCGCGTGCATCATGGGTGCGTCGTACGGCGGATACGCGGTGATGATGGGACTCGCGCGCGACCCGGCGCGCTGGAAATGCGGAATCAACTACGTGGGCGTGACCGACATCAATCTCATGTTCGAAGTCACGTGGTCCGACAGCGCCGACTCGACGTTCATGCGCTACTCCGCGAAGGAGAGGATCGGCGATCCCGAGAAGGACGCCGAGCAGTTGCGGGCGACGTCGCCGCTCGCGCAGGCGGACAGGATTCGCGCCCCCGTCCTGATGGCGTACGGCGCCAACGACCGTCGCGTGCCCATCGTGCACGGCCAGAAGATGAAGGACGCGCTCGCCTCGCGCAACGTTCCCGTCGAGTGGGTCGTCTACGCCGACGAGGGACACGGCTTCCTGATCCAGGAAAACCGCTTCGACTTCTACCGCCGCGTCGCGGAATTTCTCGACAAGCACATCGGCCGGCGCTGACACGAGCCGAGCGCCGCCGCGGGAGCGCGACGGCGACGGTCGCGTCAGTCGAAGGTCCGCCGGAAATACATGCCTAGGCTGCTTACCACGCCTGCTTCCGCGCGAAGCGTCAGCGTGCGCGTCAGCGCGTATTCGACGCGCAGCGCGTTGGTGGCGGCGGTGAGGCCTTGCTCGTAGACGAGGTTCAACCGGTCGCTGATGCGCTTGCCGAAGGCGACCACCTGCGTCGATGTCTGGCCGGTAATCGTCGAGCCTGAATCGCGCACCGAGATGTCGTCGAGGCCGATCGAATTCGCGATGCGCTGCGTGATCGGCTTGTCGCCCTTCGCAAGGAGCGACGCCGATGCAGCGCCGAGCATCGCGAGGTCGTTGCGGCTCGCGCCCTCGGTGCCGTGACCGGTCAGGAGCCATGACAGCTTCTCGTTGTCGGGCACGGGCGGATTCGACACGAGGCGCACGCGCGGCACCTTCACCGTGCCCGTCAATTCGACGCCCGCTTCCACGGACAGGTTCTTGCGCAGCGCGACGACGTCGAGCGCGGGATTGTCGACCGGGCCGGCGAAGATGAGTCGTCCACGATCGATGTCGAGCCGTTGGCCGAAGACGTGGAACGTTCCCGCGACGGCGCGTATCGTGCCGTCGGCCGTCAGCGTCCCCGCAGGCGTGGTCGTGACGTGCACGCGCCCCGCGAGCCGCGTGTCGAGGCCCTCGCCGGCAAATCGGAAGTCGCGACCGAGCGTGACATTGAGATCGAGGCGCAGCGGAAGGTCCCGCAAGGCGGACTCGTCGGTCTTGCGCTGCTGTCCGACGATGACGACGTCGTCGGACAGCGTGCCCACCCGGGACGGTTCGAACTGCACGCGGCCCTCCTCGATGTCGATGTTGCCGGCGAGCGCGACCTTGCGCTCCTCGAGCGCGAGCGTGCCCTTGCCGTCGGCGACGAGCCGGAGGTCAGGCCGGTTCACGAGGGTGAAGTCCGTGGCCTGCCACTCGACCCTGGCCGCGGCAAGCGCGCGCTGCGAGGCACCTTGCGCCAGCGTGCCTTTCGCAACGAACCGCCCGGATCCTCCCACGAACGAGAATTCGTCGAGCACGATCGTGCGCTCGGCGAGGCGCGCGCGCAGCACGCCGTCTTTCAGGTGAACTCCGTATTGCGGCAGGTCGAAGCGCAACGCATCGCCGCGCATCGTGCCTTCGAGAATCGGATCGGCGAGCGTCCCGCGTCCGGTGACGGCGAGCTCCGCGCGTCCGTCCATGACGGCGAGGGTGCCGATCCACGGCTGCAGCGGGCGCAACGAGGCGAGCTGTGCGTTCACGCTCGCGGTGAACGGCGCGGTGGTGTCGATGAGTCCGGCGCCCCGGCCTGCCGCGAGCGAGAATTGCGCGTCGAGCGTCCCCGCGCGTGCGGAGCGGAAGCGCCCGCTTGCGGTGAGCGCGTCGTCGGCGAACCGGCCGGACACTGCAAGCTCGGTGATGCCGAGCGCGAGCGCCGCGGGACCGAGGGTCGTGCTCTCGCCGCCGTACCAGTCCCCCGCTTCACGCCGCACGCTGAAGGTGCCAGACAGCCGTGGAGTCGCGGCGATCGACCAGTCGCCGCCTATCGTGACCGTCGATGCGAATGGCAGCGGCGATCCGGCAAGCTTCGCGACGCTGTTGACCGGGACGCCCGTGAACGTTCCCTGCGTTGTGATGCGCCCCTCGTCAAGAAGGAAGCTCGCTACGTCCACGTGGCCGTCGGCCACGTCGACATGAAGGTCCGAGACCATGTACCGGTCGCGCGCAATGCTGACGCGTGCCGGCGCGCGCAAAGCAAGAGGGTACGCGCCGCGATTCGCGAAGGTCTGAACCGTGCCGTTCCACGCCGAGTCGACGGTGCCGTTCGAACGGCGAAGCTCGCCGAGGCCGCCCTGAATCGACGCGGTGGCATCGAAGCCTTCGCCCGCCGCGGCGAGCGTTGCGCGATGATCGGCGAGCGTCCCGCTTGCGTCGACTGTCGCGCGCGCAAGAGACGCCTGTGGGAGAACGAGCTTGGTCGCTGCGACGCTCGCTTTGACCGGACGTAGATTGAGCGCGCCGCCTCCGCCGATCGACGCGTTGACGTCGAGTGTCGCCGCTTGCGCGATAGGTCCCCAACGCAGCGAAGCGCCGTGTGCGTCGACGGTGATCGCCGGGCTCGCGGGATCGCCGCTCACTGTGCCGCGCGCGCGCAACGATCCTTCCAGGGGGTCGGGCAGCGAAACCTTCGCGTAACGGACGGCAAGCGGCCGCAACTGCGCGAGCTTCGGGACGTCGACGTCGTACGCGAGCGCGTCGGCCGCGTTGCCGTAGCCCCCGGTGATCTTGATGGTCGACGCGCCGACGCGCAAGTCGACGTACAAGTCCTTCGCCGACTGCAGGCCGACCGTGCCGCGCGCGGTGCCCGCGACGTCGAGCCCGGCGAAGCGGCTTCCGGGGTCGATCGTCACCGTGCCCGTAACGGCAACGGGAGAAAGCGTTCCGCGAGCGTCGATGGAGCCGTCGAGCTGTCCTTCGGGAGCCGCGACGAAACGCGACGGATCGAACTTGGCGGCTCGTGCCTTGATCGCGAATGCGCGGGGCGCATCGAGGTCGATCGTGCCGCTGCCGGTCAGCGTGCCGGCCCCCGCTTGCGCCTTGGCGCTGCGCAGGTTGACGCGCCGTCCCTCGACAACCGCGTCGAACGCGAGCGCGAGGTCCTTGTCGCGAAGATCGCCGCGCAGCACCTGCCGGTCCTTGTCCACTTCGCCGGCGAGCGTCCCGGTGAGCCGCGTGGCGATGAGCGTGGTCATGAGCTGCGCGAGATCGACGTTCGCGAGCGACAATTCGAGCTTGACGGGACCTCCGCTCGGCGCCAGCGACACGCTGCCGCGTGCACGCGCGTTGCCGGCGAGCTGCGCGTCGACGCCTGTGAGCGCGAGCGTGGTCCCATCCCACGCGAAATCCGAAGCGACGGCGGCGACCGGTACGCGCTTCTTGTCGATCGGGCCCGGCGTTTCATTGCGCGCGCGCAGTGTCCCGCGAAAGCCCGCGCCGTCCGGCCGCGCCGAAAGCGTCAGCGAGAGCTGTGTCGCGGGCAGCGAGTCCATGAACTTCGCGAGGTCGACGCCTTGCGCCTCGATGTCGGCACTCGTCACGGGCGCCGGCTCGAACGGCGCAACCGATGCCTTGATCGTGACGTCGGCGTCGCGGAACGCGCCCTTGGCGTCGATGTTCATGCGCTCGACGCGGCCTGCGATTGCAAGCCTGGCGCTCGCTGTCTTCCATTCGCCGTCGCCCTCGAACCTGAAGTCGGCGGACAAGTCGTATGGCGGGTTTGCCGCGACGCGTGCCGTTCCGGCGAGCGTGCCTTGCTCGGTAACGAAGCGCAGATCCCGTATTTCGTGGCGGACTTCGCCGCCCGCGTAATTGAAAGCGATGCCGGTGAGGGATCCGCGCTGGGCGATGGTCTTCCACTCGAGCCGTTCGACGCCGATGTTGCGCACGTCGACCTCGAGCGGCAGCGCGAGCGTGCTCGGAAGCCCACCCTTCGATTCCGCTTTCTTGAAGTCGATGGTGAGACGCCTTGCGCCGAGCCCGCCGACGTTCACCTTGCGCGACAGGAGGTCGAACGGCGACCAGACGACCGTCGTGTCGCGCGCCTCGACGTCGAGCTCGTCGCCGGTCCACTTGATGCGCGCGATGCGCACCGTGGACAAGAGCGAGCCTTCCGCGCCTTCGATGACCAGGTGGCCCTCCGCACCTTCGACGGCGCGGCGAACGACGTAGTCCAGCGCTGCCTGGCTTCCCAGGAAAACGTAGAGCGACGCAATCGCAACTACGATGACGGCGACAACCGCGAGCAGCATGCGCCACCACAGACGCGTGCGCGAATTGGTCGGGTTTGCGCTCAAAACGTGAGCCCCACCGAGAAATGCAGACGGACGCTCTTGTCCTGCTCGCCGTACGCCACGTCGAGGCGGAACGGGCCGATCGGGGTGCGCAAACGCGCACCGATGCCGTAGCCCATCGCGGGACGGAGCTCGGACACCTTGTCCTTCGCATTGCCCGCGTCGACGAACGCAGCCACGCCCCACGTGCGGTTGACCCAGTGCACCACCTCGACGCTCCCGACCCAGTAGTAGCGGCCGCCGACGATGGCGTCGCCCTGCTGCACGCCTAGGCTCTCGAACGCGTAGCCGCGCACGGTCGTGTCGCCGCCGGTGCGGAACAGGAAGTTCGACGGGATGCCGACGCGCGATTGCGCGATGACCGCACCTGCATCGAGCCGGCCGACCAGCTGGTTGTCGCGCGTGATCGGCCACCATCCGACGACACGTCCGATCGTGCGAACGAATTGCTCGGTGGATACGCCGGGAATGCCATACCCCAGCTGGACGTTGGCCATCCACCCGCGCGTCGGCTCCAGGATATCGTCGACGTTGCGCCACGTGTACTCGCCGTCGACATACAGCGCGTGCGAGGACTCCCTGGGCGCGCCCTGCGGCTCCTGGTCGTTGGCGAAGAAGCCGATGCCGAAGGCGGGGATGCGGCGCTCGTCGATCGCGCGGCGGCGCGCCGTCACGGCGGCGGTGCGCGTAATGAGATTCTCGATGTCCGTGCGCTGCACGCCGGCGCCGTAAGTGTCGATCCATCCGGTCGGCGTCGGCGGCCGCACGAAGCGCAGGTCCACCTGCTGCACCTTTGACTCGATGCGCGCGCTTGCCCACATCTGCAGCCCCTTGTCGTCGAGGTCGACGTCGGTGTACGACGCGCTTATGCGGTACTCCGTGTCGGTCGAGTAGCCCGCACCGAACTCGACTCGCTTCGTGGGTGCTTCGATGATCGAGAGCGTGACGGTTGCGTCGTCGGCGTGCGCAACGTCGGGATCGATCGATACCTGCACGCTCGCGAAGTAATTGGATGCGAGGAGCCGGCGCACGTAATCGTCGAGCCTCTCCTCGCTGTAGAGATCGCCGGGTTGCACGTTCGCGAAATTGTGCACGAGCTCCGGCGTGTACCGCTTCAAACCCTGGATGTCGATGCGGCCGATTCGAAACGCAGGCCCGCTGTCGAGCGTGAGAGAAAGGTCGGCGGTCGCGAGCGTCGGTTCGATGCGGGCTTCGCTGGCAACGGTTTTCGCCGCCGCGTAGGGGCTCGCGGCCAGCGTACCGACCGCCAGGTTCTTTGCCGACGTCCACGTTTCCTGTCGCCACTTGTCGCCTTTGGGCAATAGCCATTCCTGGCGCAGCCGGGCGATCGCGGCGCGACCCTCGGGCGAGTCGTTGGCGGGGCCGTTGACCTCGATGGCCACGCTTTGCACGAGAGTGGGATTGCCGGTCGTCACCACGAGGTCGACGCGCATGGGCTGTGCCGCGCGATCGACGCGAATGTCGACGCCCGCCGAAAAGAACCCTTGCGTCGCGGCGGCCTCTTTGGCCTGCGGCACGGCATCGCGCGCGAGGCGATCGAAGAGGTCCTCCGTCATCTCCGCGTAATCCTGCCAGCGGATGAGGTCCACGGCGCTGCGCAGCGCGGCGGCGACGTCGTTGGGCGCGACGATCTCGACCCGATACCGGACCGGTTGATCGGCTGAAGGAAGCGATGTGCCGGCGGGAACCGGCTCAGAGGGCTGTCCGCTAGAGGGCGGGGTCAGCGCCGCGAATGTCAGCGCGCAAAGCCAGAAGCGCAAGACGCGCAGTCGATTCGTTGCAAGCGGCACAGTCGGCATTATCGCCGACCGCAAACGGGGCTATCGAAACCGGGGAACGATCGTCGAGCATCGAGTAGCGCGACAGGTCGTTGAATTGCCACGGGCCCGGCACCGGCCACAGTTCCATGTTCGGCCGCCACTTCGGAAGGATGGGCATCCGCGGATTCGAGTAGTCGACTTCGCGTTGCACGTCCTGGCCGAACTGGAAGATGTAGATGCGGTCGCCCTGCGCGTCGTAGCGCGTGGCGCAGCCCGCCATTGTGATTGCGGCGGCGATTGCGATTCCGAGCGTCAGGGTGCGCGCAAGCATGATGAGGCTCCCAAATGATGCGTGGCGGCCACGAAGGCCACGAGAACTCGATTGTTTGCGTGGCTCATGACAATGGCAAGCCCGCTCGTAAGAAGCACCTCCCGGCGGCGCTCGGGTGTTGCGCGGACCGCCACCTGGTCGAGGTTTTCGAGGTGGGAGACCCAGGTTGGGTGTTGTCCCCTACAGTAATAGAACGTTCGTACGGTCTTGCGAGATGGCCGGTGTGCAATGCTTTGAAAATACATGCACTTTCAATGCTAAGTCCATAATTTAGCAGTAATTTGCATCTTGTTGCGGATTCGACGCTAAGTCCTTGTTCGAAAACCAGAAAACCGTTGACGCGCTGCGAAACCCGCGCGTATAGTGCGGTCAAGTGGTAAAAAGTGGGTCAAAGTGGGGTGAAGTGCACGGCACGACACCCCGGCCCGAGGGCGAGGAGAGCACGGGCGTGTCGGGAGCAGAGGGCGAGAGCGCGGCGTTGGCCGGAAATGGGGCGGGATCGTCGTCGGATCCGCCGATGTTCCGCGGCGTTACGGCACTGAACCTGGACGCCAAGGGCCGACTTGCCATCCCGACGCGTTACCGCGACGTTCTCGCGACCAATCTCGTCCTCACGGCGGACCCGTCGCGTTGCCTCCTCCTCTACCCGCGCGCCGCGTGGGAGCCGCTGCAGGCGCGGCTCATGTCCATGTCGTCGTTCGATCCCAAGATCCGCGCCCTGCAGC
>Ga0247829_10001227_pt1 | contig 11457 bp, 10 predicted proteins | sample 12C_Control_Day4_FD_207765 | JGI IMG/M metagenome (GOLD analysis project Ga0247829, IMG submission 207765) | Soil microbial communities from agricultural site in Penn Yan, New York, United States - 12C_Control_Day4 | ecosystem: Environmental > Terrestrial > Soil > Agricultural land | place... | reverse complement strand
ACCGTGCCGTAGTCGCCGTCGTAGTCGAAGCGGTTGACCAGCTGGTCGTGGCGGCGGGTCTGCTCGGTGTGGGTGCCCCAGACGATGCCCTGGTGCAGGTCGGTGATCCGCAGGCCGTCGTTCTGGGCGTAGAACTGGAACAGGATCTGATCGAGGCTCTTGGTCATGTGGTAGACCGAGCCGGGGCGGGTCGGGTAGAGGATCTCCTGCTCGACGGTCGCGCCGTCGAGGGTGGTGACCCCGACCGGCAGGTAGCCCTCGGGGATCGCCGCGCCGACCGTGGAGTAGCCGTAGACGCCCATGGTGCCGAGGTGGACGAGGTGGGCGTCGATCTCGGTCTCGACCAGCGCCGACAGGAGGTTGTGGGTGCCGGAGACGTTGTTGTCGACGGTGTAGATCTTGTGGCGGTCGGTCTTCATCGAGTAGGGCGCGGCGCGCTGCTCGGCGAAGTGGATGACGGCGTCCGGGCGGACCTCGGCGAGCCACTGCTTCAGCCGCTCGTAGTCCTTGGCGAGGTCGAGCAGGTGGAAGCGGATGCGCCGGCCGGTCTCCTGGTGCCAGATGCGGGTGCGCTCCTGGATCGAGTCCATCGGGGTCAGCGACTGCACGCCGAGCTCGGTGTCGATCCAGCGGCGGCTGAGGTTGTCGACGATGTGGACCTCGTGGCCCCGGTCGGAGAGGTGCAGCGAGGTCGGCCAGCCGCAGAAGCCGTCACCGCCGAGAACCGCGATCTTCATGGGTGCTCCCTCCGGGCTCGATGCCGCGCTTGTCGCCGGGCCGCGACGCTCGGGCGACGGCGCCGCCATGTTAACGGTTCGGGCGGGCGGGCGCCAGTGAGGCGGCGGCCGGCGCCGGGCGCGGCTTGCGGCCGGACGGCGAGCCGGTGGGCTCGGTGACCAGGCCGGCGGAGATGATCAGCTTGGTCGCGTCCTCGAGGCTCATGTCGAGCGGCACGACCTCGCTGCGCGGCACGAAGCGCAGGAAGCCGGTGGTCGGGTTCGGGGTCATCGGCACGAACACCGAGACGAGGTCGTCGCCGGTGCGCTCGAGAATCTCGCGGTGCACGCCGGTCGACATGAAGGCCACCGACCAGGTGCCCTTGCGCGGGTACTCGACGAGGCAGGCCTGCTGGAAGGTGTTGCCGGAGGAGGTGAACAGGGTTTCCGCGATCTGCTTCAGGCCGTTGTAGATCGGCCTCACGATCGGGGTGCGGCCGAGCATCCGCTCGCCGAACTGCAGGATCTGGCGGCCGATCAGGTTCTTGGCGAGGGCGCCGACCAAGGTGGTGAAGGTGACGAACAAGAGCAGGCCGAAGCCGAAGATGTTGCGGCCGAAGACGTTCTCCGGGTCCCAGCGGCGCGGGATCAGCGGCACCACCTTGTCGTCGACGAAGCCGACGAACCACCAGACGAGGTAGGCGGTCATGAACATCGGCAGCACGACGACGAGGCCGGTCAGGAAGTCGGTGCGCAGCCTCTGCAGCAGCGGGCTCTTCGGCTTCTTCGGGCGGCGGACCGGCTTGCGGGCCATGGGGGATCCTCGGCTTCGCCGCGAAACCTAAGGCGGCGGCGGGTGCGGAACAAGCTGCCCCGGCGGCGGGCGGCGCGCTCCTCGGGCCGGCGGATCGCCGGTCAGGCCGGCAGGGCGGCGAGGGCCACGGCGATGCGGGCGGCGAGGCGGGCGTTGCAGCGGACCAGGGCGATGTTTGCCGCAAGGGCGGCGCCGCCGGTCGCCTCGCCGATCCGGGCGAGCAGGAACGGCGTGACCGCCTTGGCGACGATGCCCCGGGCCCGGGCGTCGGCCAGCGCGGCGGCGATGTGGGGAGCGATGGCCTCCGCCGGGATCTCGGCCTCGGGCGGGATCGGGTTGGCGACCAGCTGGCCGCCGGGCAGGCCGAGGCGGCCGCGCATGCGGTGGGCGCGGGCGATCGCCTCGGGGGTGTCGAGACGCAGCGGCGCCGGCAGGCCGCTGTCGCGCGACCAGAAGGCGGGAAGCGCGTCCTGGCCGAAGGCGATGACGGGGACGCCGTGGGTTTCCAGGAGCTCGAGGGTCTTCGGCAGGTCGAGGATCGCCTTGGCGCCGGAGGCGACGACGGTGACCGGGGTCGCGGCGAGCTCGGCGAGGTCGGCGGAGACGTCGAAGCTCTCGGCGGCGCCGCGGTGGACGCCGCCGATGCCGCCGGTGGCGAAGACCTCGATGCCGGCGAGGCGGGCGCAGATCATCGTCGCCGCGACGGTGGTCGAGCCGGTCCAGCCCTCGGCGAGCGCCACGGCGAGGTCGGCGCGCGACAGCTTGCGCACCTCGGGCGTCGCGGCGAGGGCGGCGAGGCGGCCGGGGTCGAGCCCGACGCGGATCAGCCCGTCCATGACGGCGATGGTCGCCGGGACGGCGCCGTTGGCCCGGAGCTCGGCCTCGACGGCGCGGGCGGTCTCGAGGTTCTGCGGCGCCGGCATGCCGTGGGTGATGATCGTCGATTCGAGGGCGACCAGCGGCCGGCGGGCGGCGATCGCCTCGGCGACCTCGGTGGAGAAGGCGAGCGGCGGGGTCATCGGTGCCTCGTCGATCTCCCGGAGCGGGCGGGGCGGCGACTATGGCCGGATCGCCGGCCGGTGCAAGGCGTCGGGAGCTCGGGTGGCGCGAGGGCGATGGCGCCGATCCGGCTCAGGCTCGGGTGACACGGTGCGGGGACGGCCCCCGTCACGCCAGCGGACGGGCCAGCCGACGGCGCTTCGGGGCGGGGCGCTTCCACTCGCGGGGCGTGTTGCAGCCGGGCAACGGCGCCGGCCCGCCTGACGGCGCGGTGGCGGCGCGTCGTTCCTTGGCCGGCCGCGCGGTGCGATAGTCGGGCGAGGCGCACGAATATAGCGCGATCTCGGGAGGATCTGATGTCCAAGCTGCATGCGACGGCCAGAACCTTGGCCGGATCATCGCTCGTCACCCTGGCCGCCGCCGGCGCCGTCCACGCCGCGGCGCTGGAGCAGACCGTGCCGGCGGCGATCCGCCTGCTCTACCAGGAGGGACGCTACGTCGAGTTCGGCGTCGCCTGGACCGACCCCGACCAGAGCGGCGACGGGGCGGTGATCCCGCCCAACCCGCTGCTACCGACCGGCGCCACCCTGCCGGGCAACACCGGCGACGTGTTCGATTCGCGCTGGTACGTCACCGGCGCCTACAAGGCGGACCTGAACGACCGCTTCTCCTACGCGCTGATCTTCGACCAGCCGCTGCAGTCGGACACCAGCTACGGGTCCGGCAGCTTCCCGCCGTTGCCGGCGCCGCTGCCGGCGTCGCTCTACGGCGGCAGCATGGCCGACGTGAAGACCTACCAGATCAGCGCCGTGCTCGCCTACGACGTCAATCCGAACGTCAAGGTCTACGGTGGGCTGCGGGCGCAGCGGCTCGACGCCGAGGCGGCGGTGTCGTTCGTGCAGGACTACTCGGTCAAGGCCGACGACAAGTGGGGCTGGGGCTGGCTCGTCGGCGCCGCCTACGAGAAGCCGGAGATGGCGCTGCGCGTCGCGCTCACCTACCAGTCGAAGATCGGCTACGACCTCGACACCGCCGAGACGATCACCCCGTTCGGCGCCCCGGGGCCGGTGACCTTCGACACCGAGACCGACGTCGACACCCCGCAGTCGGTGCAGCTCGACTTCCAGACCGGCGTCGCGGCGCAGACGCTGGTCTTCGGCTACGTCCGCTGGGTCGACTGGTCGGAGTTCTCGGTCGCTCCCCCGGTCTACGAGGCGGCGATCCAGGATCTCATCGGGGTCTCGCGCCCGCTGATCCAGTACGGCGACGACTGGTGGACCTACAACCTCGGGGTCGGCCGCCAGCTGACCGACGCGCTCGCCGGGTCGCTGGCGATCACCTGGGAGCCGAGCGTCGGCGGCGAGATGACCTCGCTCGGGCCGTACGACGGGCGGACCACCGGCACCGCCGCGCTGACCTACGAGGTCAACAGCTTCGACATCACCGGCGCCGTCACCTACGGCGTGCTCGGCGACACCGAGAACCTGCTGCAGACCGACTTCAACGACGGCTCGGTCTGGGGCCTGGGGCTTCGCGTGGGCTACACCTTCTAGGGTCGACCTGCCGACTGGCGCGGCGTTAACCTTGATTTCGATCGGGTTGACGCCGCGCGGATTTGTGAACGCATTCAACGAACTAAACCGCCGTCGCATCCTGCGACTCGCAGGCGTTGCAGGCGCGCCGCGCCCTTGCGCGCCCGCCGCCCCGCCGCTAGCTAGGCTCAGGCCGCGAGGGACGCGCATGATCTACGACACGCCGCAGGACTGGCTCGGCGCGCCGCACCGGCGGGTGGCGCTGTTCGGCATGTCGGGGCTCGGCAAGACCCGGATCGCCGCGATGCTGCGCGAGGAAGCGGACTGGTTCCACTACTCGATCGATTTCCGCATCGGCACCCGCTACATGGGCGAGCACATCGTCGACAACTTCAAGCGCGAGGCGATGCGCAACCCGTTCCTGCGCTCGCTGCTGCGCTCGGACTCGATCTTCATCGCCTCGAACATCAGCTTCCACAACCTCGAGCCGCTCTCCACCTACCTCGGCAAGCCCGGCGACCCGGCGAAGGGCGGCATCGCCTTCGACGAGTACCTGCGCCGCCAGCGCCAGCACCGCGGCGCCGAGATCGCCGCCACCCGCGACGCGGTGCCGTTCATCGCCAAGGCCGAGGAGATCTACGGCTACGCCCACTTCGTCGCCGACACCTCGGGCTCGCTCTGCGAGGTCGTCGATCCGCACGACCCGGCCGACCCGGTGCTCGCCGACCTCGCCCGCGCGACGCTCCCCGTCTGGTTCCGCGGCACCGAGGAGCATCTCGACGAGCTGACCTCGCGCTTCGACCGCGCCCCGAAGCCGATGTACTATCCCGAGGCCTTCCTGGCCCAGCTCTGGCGCGACTACCTGGCGGAGACCGGCCTCGCCCCGGAGGCGGTCGACCCCGACGCCTTCATCCGCCACGGCTTCCGGGCGCTGATGGCGCACCGCCTGCCGCGCTACGCCGCGATCGCCGACCGCTGGGGCGTCACCGTCGAGGCCGCCGAGGTGGAGGCGGTGCGCGACCCGCAGGACTTCACCGCCCTCGTCGCCGAGGCCATCGCCCGGCGATGAGCCACGACCACCACCACGGCAACGGCCATCACCACGCCACCGCGGCGAGCGCCCGCGCGATCGGGATCGCGGCGCTGCTGACCGGCGGCTTCATGCTGGTCGAGATCGCCGGCGGCATCGTCTCCGGCAGCCTGGCGCTGATCGCCGACGCCGGGCACATGCTGACCGACTTCGCGGCGCTGGCGATGGCCTGGCTCGCCTTCCGGGTGGCGCGCCGGCCCGCCGACGCGCGGCGCACCTACGGCTTCGACCGGCTGTCGGTGCTCGCCGCCTTCGTCAACGGCCTCGCGCTCTTCGCGATCACCGCCTGGATCGTCGTCGAGGCGATCGAGCGGCTGTCCGCCCCGCGCCCGATCGAGGGCGGCCTGATGCTCGCCGTCGCGGTGGCCGGCCTCGTCGTCAACCTCGCGAGCTTCTGGGTGCTGTCGCGCGGCGATCGCGGCAACCTGAACCTGCGGGCGGCGCTGCTGCACGTGGTCGGCGACCTGCTCGGCTCGGCCGGCGCCATCGTCGCGGCGCTGGTCATCCTCGGCACCGGCTGGACCCCGGTCGACCCGATCCTGTCGGTGCTGGTCGCCGCGCTGATCCTGCGCTCGGCCTGGCGGGTGGTGAAGGAGAGCGCGCACATCCTGCTCGAGGGCACGCCGGCCGGCTTCGACGCCGAGGCGCTCGCCGCCGACCTGCGCGACGCGGTGCCCGAGGTCGCGGCGGTCCGGCACCTGCACGCCTGGTCGATCACCGAGGCGCGGCCGATGGTCACCCTCGAGGCGGTCATCGCCGCCGGCGCCGATGCCGACGCCGCCCGCCGCCGGCTGAAGGCCCGGCTCGCCGCCCTCGGGTTCGACCACGCCACCGTCGAGACGCTGGCCGAAGCCCCCGAGTCAACCGCCGAGAACGGGCCGTTGCCCTGCAGCGCGCCGCGGCTTATCTAGCGGCTCCACCCAGCCAGGCCCGTCCCGACAATGCCGATCAAGATCCCCGCGACCCTGCCCGCCCACGACGTGCTGCGCCGCGAGGGGGTCATGGTGATGTCGGAGGAGACGGCGCTGCGCCAGGATATCCGGCCGCTGCAGATCGGTCTGGTCAACCTGATGCCGAAGAAGGTGCAGACCGAGACGCAGTTCGCCCGGCTGATCGGCGCCACGCCGCTGCAGATCGAGCTGACGCTGATCCGGATGTCCGAGCACCAGTCGAAGCACACCTCGGCGGCGCATCTCGAGGCCTTCTACCAGCCGTTCAGCGCGGCCCGCGCCCAGAAGTTCGACGGCCTGATCATCACCGGCGCCCCGATCGAGCATCTGGAGTTCGAGGCGGTCAGCTACTGGGACGAGCTGCGCGCGCTGTTCGACTGGACCCAGAGCAACGTGCACTCGACGATGGGCATCTGCTGGGGCGGCATGGCGATGCTGCACCATTTCCACGGCGTCCCGAAGCACACGCTGCCGGCCAAGGCGTTCGGCTGCTTCCGCCATGTCGCGGTGGAGCCGTCCGCGTCGCTGCTGCAGGGCTTCTCGGACAGCTTCCTGGTGCCGGTCAGCCGCTGGACCGAGGTGCGCGACGAGGATCTGGCGCTGTCCCCGGATCTGCGGACCCTGATCCACTCCGAGGACGTCGGCCCCTGCCTGGTCGAGGACCGGGCGCATCGCGCCTACTACATGTTCAACCACCTCGAGTACGACTCGACGACGCTCCGCGAGGAGTACGAGCGCGACCTGGAGGCCGGCGGGCCGATCCCGATGCCGGTGCACTATTTCCCCGACGACGACCCCGCGCAGCCGCCCGAGAACCACTGGCGGAGCCACGGGGCGCTGCTCTACGGCAACTGGATCAACGGGCTCTACCAGACGACGCCCTACCGTCTCGAGGCGATCGGCGCCTGATCCGGTTGCCGCCGGCGCCGGCCGCCCGCATAGTGCCGGGCAGCGGGCGGAGGTTCGAGGATGGCCAGGAAGCGGCCGGAGTGGCCGAAACCGTTCGGCGGCGCGATCAGCCGCTACGTCGCCGACGAGGCGCCGAAGGAGATCCGCGCGGCGCTCGCCTCGGCCGGCAAGGACGACATCCTCGACCGGCGGTTTCCGTACCACGATCGGCTGGACGACGACGCCTACGAGGACGCCTACGACGCCTGCCAGCTCGAGCTGGTGAAGATGCAGCACTGGCTGCGCGCCTCGGGCGCGCGCGTCCTCGTGCTCTTCGAGGGCCGCGACGCCGCGGGGAAGGGCGGCACGATCAACGGGTTCAGGGAGCACCTTAATCCGCGATGGGTGCGGTCGGTCGCGCTGCCGGCGCCGTCGGACGTCGAGCGCGGGCAGTGGTACTTCCAGCGCTACGTCGCGCACCTGCCCAGCGGCGGCGAGATGGTGCTGTTCGACCGCTCCTGGTACAACCGCGCGGTCGTCGAGCACGTCTTCGGCTGGTGCACCGACGCCGAGCGCCAGCGGTTCTTCGCGCAGCTGCCGGAGTTCGAGGACATGCTGGTGCGCGACGGCATCATCCTCTTCAAGATCTGGCTGGCGATCGGCCGCGCCGAGCAGCTGCGCCAGTTCCTCCAGCGCGAGGAGGATCCGCTGAAGCAGTGGAAGCTCAGCCAGACCGACATCGACGGACTGGCGCGCTGGGACGACTTCACCGCCGCGATCGGCGAGACCTTCGCGCTCAGCCATCTCCCGATCGCGCCGTGGACGGTGATCTGGGGCGAGGACAAGCGCCGCGCCCGCATCGCGGCGCTCAGCGCGGTGCTCTCGCGCCTCGACTATCCCGGCAAGTCGGTCGATCCGCCCGACCCCAAGATCTGCGGCGGCCCGGAGCTGCTCGGCGCCGGCTGACGGCCTTGCGGCGACGGCGCCGGGCTCCTATCTCAGCCGCTGACGATCTGCGAGGAGACCAGATGCACGCCGACAGCCTCAACGCGCCGATGGCCGGGCTTCCCGATCCGGAGCGCGACCCGCAGTTCTACGACGGCGTGCCGACCCGCCGCTTCGTGGCCTGGTGCGTCGACCTGCTGATCGTCCTGCTGGTCGGCGTGCCGCTGGCGACGCTGTTCGGCCTGATGACGCTGTTCGTCGGCTTCTCGATCTTCCCGCTGATCGTCGCCGGCGTCGGCTTCGCCTATCGGGTGCTGACGATCGCGGGCGGCTCCGCGACCTGGGGGATGCGCTTCACCGGCATCGAGCTGCGCCGCGGCGACGGCAGCCGGCTCGACTTCCCCTATGCGCTGGCCCACACGGTGCTCTATGCGGTCTGCGTCGGCTTCTTCCCGCTGCAGCTCGTCAGCTGCGCCACCATCCTCGGCTCGCGCTATCGCCAGAGCCTCGGCGACATGCTGCTCGGCACCACGGCGATCAACCGGCCGGCCGACTGACCCGCCGGCCGGCGGCGCATTCACTTCCGGGGGAAAATCCTGTTGCCGCGCCCCGACCGCTGTTGCTACGCTCGGATGAAGGGGGAACGCTTCCGGATCCGCGCATGCGCCACAGCCTGCCACAGTCGCACCAATTCTACGTAACGGCGCCGCAGCCCTGTCCGTACCTGCCCGGAAAGGTGGAGCGGAAGCTGTTCACGGCGCTGCAGGGCGATGGCGCGTGCCACCTGAACGACGTGCTGTCCCACCAGGGCTTCCGGCGCTCGCAGAACGTGCTCTACCGGCCGTCCTGCGCCGGCTGCTCGGCCTGCCTTTCGGCGCGCATCGTCGCCGGCCAGTTCGAGCCGAGCCGCGGCCAGCGGCGGGTGCTGCGGCGCAACGGCGAGCTGGAGCGGGTGGCGCGCAGCCCCTGGGCGACCGAGGCGCAGTACGCGCTGTTCCGCCGCTACCTCGACGCCCGGCATGCCACCGGCGGCATGGCCGACATGGACATGAACGAGTTCGCGGCGATGATCGAGGAGAGCCCGGTTCGCAGCCGGGTGATCGAGTACTACCGCCCGTTGCAGGGCGGCCGCGGCCGGCAGCTCGCCGCGGTCTGCCTGACCGACGTCCTGTCGGACGGGGTGTCGATGGTCTATTCGTTCTTCGACCCGGCGCTCGAGCGGCGGAGCCTCGGCACCTACATCATCCTCGACCATGTCGCGCTGGCGACCGAGTACGGCCTGCCCTACGTCTACCTCGGCTACTGGGTGCCGGGGAGCGCCAAGATGGACTACAAGGCCCGCTTCCAGCCGCTGGAGATCTTCGCCGAGGGCCGCTGGAGCCTGCTGCGCGACACCGACACCAGCGCGCTGGCCCGCCGCCGCGGCGACCGCCCGGCGATCAGCGAGCAGGTCGCGGCGATCGAGCTGCCGGTGACGAAATAGCGCCGCGTCGCAACGTGCGATTCCGCCCAACATACTGATATTGGTGAATTGTTTTATTGGCGTTTACCTGATCTCAACGCCGGTTAACGCGCGGGCGGCTGGCGTTCGCCGCCCGCGCCGGTGATCAGCCCTTGGTGCGGTTGCGGATCATAAAGGTGTCGTAGGTGTATTCCGCCACCTGCCACCAGAGGTAGCCCTCGTTGCGGAACGCCGTGACGTTGTCGATGACCGTCTTGAAGTCGGCGTTGCTGGCGGAGATCTCGTCGTAGACCTCGTGCGCCGCAGCGTAGGCCGCGTCGATCACGTCGGCCGGGAACGCCTTGAACTGGGCGCCGCCGGCGATCAGGGCGCGCAGGGCCCCCGGGTTGAGGGCGTCGTACTTCGCCTGCATGTCGGCGTTCGCGTAGGCCGCGGCGTTGGTCAGCACCGCCTGGTAGGCCGGCGGCAGCTCGTTCCACTTCTGCAGGTTGACGAAGGCGTGGATCGTCGGCCCGCCCTCCCAGAAGCCCGGGTAGTAGTAGTAGGGCGCCACCTTGAAGAAGCCGAGCTTCTGGTCGTCGTAGGGCCCGACCCACTCGGCGGCGTCGATGGTGCCGCGCTCCAGCGCCGGGTAGATGTCGCCGCCGGGGATCTGCTGCGGCACCACGCCGAGCTTTTCCACGACCTTGCCGGCGATGCCGGCGATCCGCATCTTCACGCCCTGCATGTCGGCGAGCGAGGTGATCTCCTTGCGCCACCAGCCGCCCATCTGCACGCCGGTGTTGCCGGCCGGCATGCCGTAGAGGTTGTGCTTGGCGTAGAAGGCGTTGAGCAGGTCGTTGCCGCCGCCCTCGTAGAGCCACGAGTTCATCAGCCGCGCGTTGAGCCCGAACGGCACCGCGGTGCCGATGGCGAAGGTCGGGTCCTTGCCCCAGTAATAGTAGGAGCAGGTGTGCGCCATCTCGACGGTGCCGGTGCCGACGGCCTCGGCGGCCTGCGGCGTCGGGACGATCTCGCCGGCCGGGAATACCTGGATCTCGAAGTTGCCGTCGGTCATCACCTTGACGTGCTCGGCGAACACCTCGGCGGCGCCGAAGATCGTGTCGAGCGACCGGGGGAAGCCCGAGGTCAGGCGCCACTGCAGCTTCGGGGTGCCCTGGGCGATGGCCGGCGCAGCGAGGGTCGCCGCCGCCGCGCCGCCGCCCGCGGCTACCTTAAGGAAGTTGCGTCTTTTCATGGTCGTGATCTCCTCCAAGTTGGTCTGTCCCCGCTCCCCTATTTCAGGTCGAGCGCCGGCGGCTGGCCGAAGTCCGGCGTGCCGGGCTCGCCGCCGGGCTCGGGCATCGTCAGCCCCTCGAGCGCCTTGTCCACCGATTCCGCGTCGAGCGTCGCCGTCTCGCTGATCCAGTAGCTCACGGTCTCCGGCCAGGCGATCAGGATGCCGACGAGCACCAGCTGCAGCGCGATCCAGGGCAGCGAGCCCCAGTAGATGTCCGAGGTCTTCACCTCCTTCGGCGCGATGGCGCGCAGGTAGAACAGCGCGAAGCCGAAGGGCGGATGCATGAACGAGGTCTGCATGTTCACGCAGAGCAGCAGGCCGAACCAGATCGGGTCGATCTCCAGCGCCCGGGCCACCGGCACCAGCATGGGCACGACGATGAACACGATCTCGAAGAAGTCGAGGAAGAAGGCGATGAAGAACACGAAGATCATCGTGAAGATCAGGAATCCGACCTGACCGCCGGGCAGGTCGCTCAGGATGTGCTCGATCCAGCGCCCGCCGTTCACCCCCTGGAACACCAGGCTGAACACCGTGGCGCCGATCAGGATGAAGACCACCATCGCGGTGATCCGCATGGTGGAGGCCATTGCCTCCCACATCATCTTGTGGGTGTAGCGCCGGTGCAGCATCGCCAGCACGATGGCGCCGACGCCGCCCATGGCGCCCGCCTCGGTGGGGGTGGCGAGGCCGAGGAAGATGGTGCCCAGCACCAGGAAGATCAGCACCAGCGACGGCACCATGCCCCAGAGCACCTTGGAGGCCAGCGCCCAGCCGCGCAG
>Ga0247829_10001226_pt1 | contig 11464 bp, 6 predicted proteins | sample 12C_Control_Day4_FD_207765 | JGI IMG/M metagenome (GOLD analysis project Ga0247829, IMG submission 207765) | Soil microbial communities from agricultural site in Penn Yan, New York, United States - 12C_Control_Day4 | ecosystem: Environmental > Terrestrial > Soil > Agricultural land | place: USA... | reverse complement strand
CACCCCGGAGGAGCAAGCGTACATCGACCGCCTCAACGCCGCGAAGACCATCCAGGAGATGTTCGAGGTGATGAACACGGCCCCCTCCGAGGCGCTGCCGGAGGGGTACGACCTGTGCAAAGCGCTGAACGACAACCGCCGAGCGACAGGCGAACGACTCCTCTACCCGGAGTCCGAAGAGGGTGACGGCCGGTGACGGGCGCCATCCTGCTCGACGCCGGCCCGCTCGGGTTGCTCTGTAACCCGAACAGCTCCCCTCAGCCGGTGGCCTGTCGGGCGTGGCTGGCCGCGCTACTGGCCGCCGGACGGCGGGTAATCGTCCCCGAAATCGCCGACTATGAACTGCGGCGCGAGCTGATCCGCATCCGGAGTACCGCCGCTATCGCCAACCTCGACAGGTACGGACGCCAACTCGACTACCTGCCGCTCACCACGACGGCGATGCGGCGGGCGGCCGAACTCTGGGCACAGGCCCGGGCCGCCGGCCGCCCGACCGCGCCCGACCCGGCGCTGGACTGCGACGTGATCCTGGCGGCCCAGGCCCTCACCCTCGGCGCCCCCGCGGTTGTCGCCACCGGCAATCTCGCCCACCTGTCGCGGTACGTCACGGCCGACCTCTGGCAGAACATCGCCCCATGACCGACGTCACCCGACTCCTCGACGCCGTCCGGGCCGGCGACCGGCACGCCGCCGCGGAGCTGCTGCCGGTCGTCTACGACGAGCTGCGCAAGCTCGCCGCCGCCCGACTCGCCAAGGAGAAGCCGGGGCAGACGCTCGACGCCACGGCGCTGGTCCACGAGGCGTACCTGCGGCTGGTCGGCCCGGCCGACGAGAAGCGATGGGACCACCGCGGCCACTTCTTCGCCGCCGCGGCCGAGGCGATGCGCCGCATCCTGGTGGACACCGCCCGCCGCAAGACCGCCGCCAGGCGAGCCGGCGCCCGCGAGGACGTGGACCCGGACCGGATCGCCGCGCCCGGCGAAGACGACGAGCTGCTGGCCCTGGACGAGGCGCTCGACCGGCTGGCGGAAAAGGACCCGGTGAAGGCGGAGTTGGTGAAGCTGCGGTACTTCGCCGGGCTGACCGCCGACCAGGCGGCCGCGGTATTGGGAATCTCGCCGAGCACGGCCGACCGACACTGGACCTACGCCCGCGCGTGGCTCAAGCGGGCGGTGGATGGTACTCCGTAACCCGGGTCGTGCCGTAGAGAGTCGTCAGCTTTCCAGTGGTTTCACCCCTGGCTCGTTCATGTCGCCCCGTTGGGACGGCGAAGATGGCTCACGGCTTCAACACCTTCGCCGCCCGCGTGCGGACCGCCTCGTCGGGGTGCTTGAGCAGTCCGTCGCGGCTCTCCTTCAGCCAGTCGGGTTTCACCGTGCCCTTTTCCAGCCCGTCGAGCAGCGCGGTTGCCCGCTCCGGGGTGCGGAGCAGGCCGGCGACCGCCAGGTTGCGGTTGCCGGCAGCCAGGTCGGGCAGCGTTTTCAGTAGCAGCGCCGTCGCCTCGGGCGTCTCCACGTCCACCAGCCCGCTGACGGCGCCCATCTGCAACTCGGGGTGGACCGTCTTCGGCAGGTACTTCGCCAGGTGCGGGACCGCCACCGCCGGCTCGCGCAACGCGATCATCCGCAGGGCGTCGTACCGGGTGCCGGTCTTCACCTTCTCGTCCTCGGCCATCGCGGCGGAGAGCTTCAGCGACTGTTCCCAGCGCTTCGCCAACTCGGGACGGTCCTTGAGAAACTCCGCGACGCGGCGGCCAGGCCAGACGTTCTCCAGGCTGATCCCGTTGATGACCCCGCCGCCGATCACGACCGCCTGCCAGTCCTTGAGCGGCTCGCCCGCCTTCGGCAGCGAGGCGTCGAGCAGGTCGGCCAGAACCTTCGCGTCGTTCTTGCGGCCGGCGGCGATGGAGACGCGCCAGATCCACGGGATGCGGCGGTACTCCTCCTTCTCGTCGTCCGGCAGGTCGGCGGCCATCGCCCGGACCACCGCCGCGGCCTGGCCGGCGAACTCCTTCGTCAGCGCCTCGCGCCGGTCCTTCGGGGTGGACTCGTTGAGGATGAGCTTCGCCGCTTCGGCGGGCGACTTCGGCGCGTCCGCCTTCGGCTCCTGTGGCGTCGCCCCGACCGGGACGAGGTAGACGGTCCGCAGGTCCAGCAACGCGCCCTTGATCGGGCCGTCCGGGCGGACCGCCAGCCGGTCGGCGCCGGCGGGGAGCTTCACCGTGCCGAGCTTCAGGAGCTTGTACTGGTCCCAGCCGCCGGTCGCGGGGACCGCGGCGCGCAGCACCGGCTCGGCGCCGTCCAGGGCCAGGAGGTTGCCGGCCGAGTCGGCGGCGCAGGCGTAGTCCAGGTACACGTCGAACGACGCGGGGGCGTCGAGCTTCACCTTCCAGGCGGCGTGGTCCTGCGGACCGGACCAGTAGCCGACGTTCTTGAACTGCGGCTCGAAGACGATCTGCTCGCCGTGCAGGGACGCCTTCGCCGCGGGCAACGTCAGGGCTCCGGCAGTCGCGGCGACCTCGGCCGGCTCGTTGCCGGGGAAGCGTCGGGCGGCCGACTCCGCGGCGGTCAGGTACGCGAGCAGGTCGGCCATCGCGGGCTTCGGCAGGTCCTTCTCCAGTCCCTCGGGCATCAGCGACTTCGACGTGCCGACCAGCCGCTCCAGGTCGGTGCGCAGGACCGTCTCGTCCTTGCCAAGTTGGCCGCGGAGGGTCAGCCCGGTCGCGGTCTCGGCGGCCAGCACGCCGGTCACGGTGCGGCCGTCCTTGAGTTCGGCGTGGTACTCGACGTAGCGGTTGTCGAGGTTGCGGTTCGGGTCGAGGACCTCGCCCAGCAGGTAGCGCGGCGATTTGTTCGCCAGCGCCGAGAGGTCCGGGCCGACCGCGGAGCCGACCCCTTCGAGGGCGTGGCACGGTGCGCACGCCTTGGCGAAGACCAGCTTGCCGCGCGCACGGTCGCCTGTAAGCGCCAGCGCGGACTCGTAGTCGGCGAGAACCTTGCGGCGGTCGGTGTCGGTGCTGCCGGCGAAGACTTTCTCCGCGCGGGCGCGGACGGCGGCGTCCGAGTGGTGGACCAGCCGGAACCGCGTCGGGGCGTCGATCTGCCCGGCCGGAACCTTGCCGGCCTCCAGCGCGGTGAGCAACTCGGGCTGCCAAGCCGCGCGGCTGAACAGGGTGGCGACGATGCCGGCCCGCAGCGCCGGGCCGGCCTGCGGCCAGGCGGCGAGCAGGGCCTTCGGCACCGACGGGTCGCCGGTCCGGGCCAGCGCCGCCAGCGCGGCGGACTGCGCCCGCGCCGGCCGGGTCGGGGCAATCAGCGCGGCGAGCCGGCCGACATCGGCGGCGCGGCCGGCCGGGTCGCGGGCCAAAAGCGGGATGGCCGCCAGGGTGTCCGCCTCCGCGGCGTCGTCCTTCTCGACTGCGGACCGCGCGAACGCGACCACCGGTTCGAGTGACGCGCGGGTGGCGTCCGGGAGCTTCGCCCATCCCTTCCCCTGCCGCTGGAGGGAGTCGAGCGCGCCGGCCGCGGCGGCGAGTTGCCACGGGCGGAACTTGCCGCCGTCGGGCTTGACCACGGCCGCGAGCAACTGCGGCAGTGCCTTGCCGCCGTCCATGCCGGCCGCGGTGGCGAGCAGGTCGCGGACGAGTTGCTGCGGCGGGTCGCCCCCGGACTTCCGGTCGGTGACGAGCGCGGCCAGCGCCGGCAGATTGTCCGCGTTCAGACTGCTCATCACCGCGGACATCGTGAACGAGTCCCGCGCTGACCGGCGGGCGAGCGAAGCGAGTGCCGCGGCCGCGCGAGGGTCGCGCCACTCGCCCAGCGAGTACGCGACTTGCAGCCGCACCTGCGCGTCGGCGTCGGCCGCCAGTTTCAACACCTTCCCGGCGACGGCCGCGTCGGTCAGGTGCGGCTCGGCCAGGCGGATCGCGTGCTGCCGGACGCCGGCATCCGCGTCGCTCAGCGCGGCCGTGACCGTTTCTTTTTTCAACTGGCCCAGGCCGTCGAGGGTGATGAGCGCGTGCAGCCGGGTGACACCGCGGGGGGACGATTGAAACAGCATCTCCAGGGCACCGGCCGCGGCAGTCTCCTTGCGCCACAGGAGCAGTTGCGTCGCCATGTCGCGCTGCCAGCCGTTCGGGGTGTCGAGCGCCGCGACCAGCCCGCCGGCGTCGAGTCGGTCCAGCTTCACCCACGGCCGCAGCGGCTTGCCCTCGGGGCGGACGCGGTAGATGCGGCCCAGCCCGGCGCCGGCACGCTGGTCGATCTTCGCCAGGTCGGCCGGCGGGATCCACATCGGGTGCTCGATCAGGTAGCGGTACATGTCGGCGAACCACAGCCCGCCGTCGGGGCCGGTGACCGCCTGCACCGGCCGGCACCAGTTGTCGGCGGTCGCCAGGAACTCGCTGCCCGACTCGTCCGTGGCGCGGAGGCCGGTGAAGGTCGCGCCGTTCGGCTTGAGGATGCGTCGGTGAATGACGAGGTTCACCGTCTCGCAGGTGAAGGCGTTCCCCTGGTACTCGTCGCCGAGCAGGTCGTCGCGGTAGACGCCGACCCCGCAGGCGGCGGTGGTGCTGCCCGGCGGGCCGGACAGCTCGAACCGCTGCGCGTCGGACTTGATCGGGTACACCTTGCGCCCGTCGCCGTCCGGGACGAAGACCGTGCTGCTCGGGGCGGCGACGTGCGGGTTGCGGCGCAGGTAGCGGTCGTCGAGCGGGTAGTGCCACAGCGGGTTGGTGTTGTCGCAGCCGAACCAGTTGCCGCGGTCGTCGCGGGCGCGGCCCTGCTGGGTGCGGCCGGTCGCGGCCTCGATCTCGCCGGTGTCCGGCTTGATGCGGAAGTCGCGGTCGCCGAGCTTCACCACCTTGCCGGTGACGTGGCAGGTGATGTCCCCGCCGAACAGGCCGCAGGAGCCGTACACCCAGCCGTCCAGGCCGTACTGGAGGCTGTTCACCCGGGCCTGGAAGTTCGACGTGCCGAACCCGGAGTAGAGCTTCTTCACCACGTCCGCTTTCCCGTCGCCTGATGTATCCTCGGCGTACAGGATGTCCGGGGCGGCGCAGATCAGCACGCCCTTGCGCCACGGCAGGACGCCGGTCGGCATCGGCAGGTCATCGACCATCACCGCGGACCTGTCGAAGAAGCCGTCGCCGTTCGAATCGTCGAGTGCCACGACGCGGCCGCCCGGCTCGAACTTGCCGTGCATTCCGGTCGGGTAGTCGATCATCTCGGCGACCCAGAGCTTGCCGTCCGGGCCGAAGGCGATCGCCACCGGGTCCGCGACCAGCGGCTCGGCGGCGACGAGGTCCACCCGCAGGCCGCGCTTCGTGCGGATCAGACTCACCGACTGCTGCGGCGAAAGGGGCCTGGTGCCGCCGGTCTTCGCCGGGTCGAACTTCGCGGGGAACTGCTTGCCGATCTGCTCCTTGACGGCGCCGACAATCTTGTCTTCCAGCCCCGGCGCGAAGGGGGCCGGTTGCATGTAGTACATCATCGCCCCGCCGCCCTCGTAGCCGCCTTCCTTCAGGATGCGCTCGCTGGGGATGTAGCACGGGGCGTTGTTGGCGTAGGCGGTCAGCCACAGCCGTCGGCCATCGAGTTCGGTCTTCAGCCGCAGTGCGTAATCGACCACCACCTCACCTGGGAGATGCACCATCGCCAGCGAGTCGCCGAACGCCCACGTCTGGACCGGGTACGCGACCTTCGTCGGCAGCTTCTCGCCGCGGTCGATCTGGGCCAGCGTCACCCGGGCGAAGTGGCCGACCGGGCCCATGTCCTGCGCCCGCTTCTCCCACTCCGCGCGGGTCGGATGGTCGGCCAGCGGCAACTCGATCGTCTGCGCCTTCGCGGTGATCGGGCCGGTGATCGGGGCGAGGAAGTTCTCGGCGAGCCGCTTGACCTCGGCGGCGACCTCGCGGCCCTGGGCGACGGCCACATCGACCTTGTCGCCGGTGACGCCAGAGTTCGGGTTCTGGTCCGCCCCGCAGCCGATGGCGACGAGCGCCGTCGCGTCCGGGAAGGTGTCCTCAATGGCGCGGGCGGCGTACCCCGGCCAGTCGCCGCCGATCTTGTTGTGCGAGAGCGTCACCGCGTGGCAGGCGTACGAGGCGTACACCGCCCGGACCTTGCCCGCCTCGTCCTTGACGACCAGCACCGGCAGGTCGTGGTCGGTCGGCGCGACCTTCCGCTTGCGGCGGTTCATGGCGAACGTCACCTTGCCGACGCCCCACGACAGCGTCGCCGGCTTCAGGTCTTTCAGCGCCGCGAGGGCCGCGGCCTCCAGCCCGTCCACGAACTTCGGCGTGTACTTGTCGATGCTCGCCAGGTGCTCCTTCGGGATCGGGGTGCCGAAGATGGTCGGGTTGGCCCCGGTGAGCATCGGGGCGGTGTGGGTGTGCGTCGCGGCCGCGGCGAACCGCTCCTTCTTGACGCCGGCCTTCGCCAGCCGCTTTGCCAGCTCGTCATAGATGTCCGCCGGGATGCCAAGCACGTCCACGGTCAGCAGCACCGCGGGCGACCCGTCGCCGGCATCGACGGCCAGCGCCCGGGCGTAGATGGGCTGGTTGACGCCCTCGGACTCGTCGCGGCGGAAGCCGAACCCGTTGAGCCGGACCGGGTGGTCTGGCGTGATGTCCACCTTCGCGACGCCGGCGCGGTAGGTACCCGGCTCGGCGGCGGGAGCCGGAACGGCGAACAGGGCGAGGACGGGGAGGAGCGCGAGGGTCTTCATTCGGCGGGTCTCCGCGGTGGGACCGTGATTATCTATGCATCGGCGGCCAAACGCCACTCGTCATTCGCCCGCCGTCCTCCGTACAGTGTCCGTCATGCTCACCGACGACACCCGCCGCCGTGACTTCCCCTCGCTGGAGGGGAGAACCTACCTGAACACCGCCGCCGAGGGCGTCCCGCCGCTGGCGGTCGGGGAGGCGCTGCAACAGTACTTCCGCGACAAGCAGCTCGGCATGGACGGCCGCACGCCGCACGCCGCCCAGTGGGAGGCGGTCCGGGTGCTGACCGGCGAACTCTTCGGCCTCTCCGCGGCGGAGGTCGGCGTCTGCTCGTGCTCGTCGGAGGCGTACAACCTGGCGGCGCTGGCGCTGCGGCTGCGCGACGGGGACGAGGTGGTGGTCAACGACCTCGACTTCCCGGCCGGCGCGACGCCGTGGCTCCAGCCGACCTGCCCCGCCGACGTGAAGGTGTGGCAGAGCCGCGGCGGCGCCCTGCGGGTGGAAGACCTTGCCCCACTCCTCGGCCCGCGGACGCGGCTCGTCACCGTGTCACTGGTCAGCTTTTTCAACGGGTTCACGCTGCGGTTGGCGGAGGTGGTCGCCGCGGTGCGGAAACACTCCCCGGCCCTGCTCGCGGTGGACGTGACGCAGGCGCTCGGGCGCATCCCGCTCGACCTGGCCGGGGCGGACCTGGTCGTCAGCAGTACGCACAAGTGGATCCTCGCCAGCCACGGCGGCGGGCTGGTCGGCGTGCCGGCGGCGCGGTCCGCCGACTGGACCGTGCCGGCCGGCGGCTGGTTCCACCTCGACGACGCGTTCGGCCCGAAGCGGTTCACGAAGGCGGTCAGCAAGCCCGGCGCGGCGAGCTTCATGGTCGGGATGCCGAACTACCCGGCGATCTACGCGATCCGCGCGGCACTCGATTACATCCGCGGCGTCGGCGTCGAGGCGATCGACCGCCACGCCCGGCCGCTGGTGCTGGCCTGCCTGGACGAGTTGAAGAAGCTGCCGGTCGAGCTACTGACCCCCACGGAACCGGAGCACGTCGCCGGCATCCTGGCGTTCCGGCACCCGCGGGCGGAGGAGATTCACCGCCACCTGCACGCGCAGAACATCCACGTCATGAGCCACGCCGGCCGGCTGCGGGTGGCGATCCACGGGTACAACACCGCGGCCGACGTCGAGCGGTTCATCCGCGAGTTGCGGGCGGTCATTTAATTGGTGTGGCGTGCGGCGGGTGGTCCCGACTCTCCGAGTCGAGACGCCACACCAACCCGGCACCCGCTCCAGTGCGGGATCGAGCCAGTGATCTGGCGAACGGCCGAAGCCACAGGTTGGCATCGAAGATGCACAATGCGTTCCCTGTCGCCACCGGGGGCGGGTCTATCTCCTCCCGGACTTTCGAGAGCTTCGGGGAGGTGTTGACATGGATATTCTGCTGCTGATCCTGATCGTTCTGCTCGTCCTGTCGCTGGGCGGGTGGGGCTATGGCTACTACGGTCGTCCGGCCCGCGTCGCGGACGCGGATGTGGTCGCCGCCCCGGCCGCGGGCGGCATCAGCATCCTGGGCATCCTGGCGGTCATCCTGGTGGTGGCCGTCGTGTTGATGCTCATCACCAACTGGCGCCCGATCGGCCCGGTGTTCTGAACGTAGTCGGCCCACTCCGTGTGCCGTTCGACTCAGACGGCACGCGGAGTGGGCCGACTACGTTGGCACCCGCCGCCACCACGTCCGCTCCAGCAGGTACGCCGCCCCGAGCAACCCGACCGCCGCCACGGCGCACCACGGGTAGTACTCGTGATACCGCCGGTAGCGGAACGTCTCGTCCGGCTGGCGCTCCAGCGCGTCGATCTCCTGATACACCGCCCGCAACTCGTCCGCGGTGTCCGCCGTGAACGACCGGCCGCCGGTCAGCGCCGCCACCGCCTCCAGCACCCGACGGCCGTCGGCCCGCTGCTGGACCTGCTCCGGCGGCGCGTCGGGCTTCGGCTCGCCGCCGCAGTCGATCGCGTACACCGGCACCCCCAGGTTCGCCGCCAGTTGCGCCGCCTGTCGCGGCTTCAGCGGGCCGTCCGCGCCGTCGCGGTGGACGTTGTGCTCGCCGTCGCTTAACAGGATCAGCACCTTCCGCCGCGGGCCGGCCGCGTCCAGCCGGAGCAACCCCTCGGCCAGCGCGTCGCCGACGTTGGTGCCGGCGTCGATGCCGGCCTTCGCCTGTTGCCCGTCGAGCACCGTCAACAGCACCGAGTGGTTGTGCGTCAGTGGCACCGCCGTCTCGGGGATCGCGGCGAACGTCACAAGCCCGACGCGGTCGCGCGGTCGGCCGTCGAAGTGCGTGCCGTCCGGGGCGTCGCCGCCGGCCACGAACAGCCGCAGCACCTGCTTCGCCGCGTCCAGCCGGCTCGCGGGCGGCCCGCCCGGCGACGCCGCGTAGTCGGGCGTCGCCATGCTGCCGCTGACGTCCAGTGCCAGCACGATGGCGATCCCCTCGGCCGGCAACCGGGTGCGAAGGTCGGGCGTCCGCGGCCCGGCGGCGGCCATCGCCACAGATGCGAACGCGAACCCCCGCAGTGCCGCGCCGCCCCAGTTCGCCCACCTCGCCCGGCCGCGCGGCAGCCCGGCGACCAGTCGTATGTCGGAGTAGCGCAGGGCCGGCCGCCGCCGCCGCGCCCACCACCAGGCGAACAGCGCCGCCAGCGGGACGAGCAGCAGGAACTCCGGGTTGGCGAACCACGACATGTGCCCAACTTACCGCGCCCGCCGGGTCGCGGGGAGTTGCCGTAAGTCGGGGGAAGTGGGGATGCGTCAGGCTTCAGGCGCGTGCGGCGTATGCCGATATACACCCTCATGCCGCCCGGCCGTACCCCGCGAGGCCACGCACCGATGCTGCTCTCCCGGCTGCTACGTCCGGTCGCCCGGCGGGTGCTGCCCGCCGCGGTCCTCTGCGTCCTGGCGGCCGGGGTCGGATGCTCCCGGACCCGGATCGACACCAACCCGCCGCCGCAGTACGTCTCGCCGGTGATCCTCGACGCCGCCGCACCACCCGGCACCTACGCCCCGGTCGAGCGTGACGCGGCCGTGGTCCTGACCGCCGCGACCGCGGACAGCCCGCTCCCCGCGAATCAGAAGCGACTCAACGTCCTGGCCGTCTCCGGCGGCGGGCAGTTCGGATCGTTCGCGGCCGGTCTGCTGAACGCCTGGTCGGACCGCGGCTGTCGGCCGGAGTTCGACGTGGTCACCGGCATCAGCAGCGGGGCGCTGATCGCCGCCGTCGTCTACGCCGGCCCGAAGTACGACCCGCTCCTGGCCCGGCTGTTCACCACCCTGGAGACGCGCGACATCTACCGGTACGCGCCGGTGGTCATTCACCTCTTGCGCACACGGGCGCTGGGGACAACTGACCCGCTGCGGCAGCTCCTGGAGGAGACGCTCGACGAGCAGTTCCTGGCGGACATGCGGGCGGCGCACTGCGCCGGCCGCCGGCTGTTCGTCGGCACGATGAACCAGCTCACCCGCCGACCCGTGATCTGGGACCTTGGTGCAATCGCCTCCAGCGGCCACCCGAACGCCCGGGCGCGGGTGCTCGATATTCTCGTGGCGACCGCGTCCATCTCCGGGCAGGCCCCGCCGGTCGCGATCGACGTCGAGGTGAACGGCCAGTGCGTCCGCGAGTACCACGTCGATTGCGGCGGTGTGATCCAGACGTTCATCCGGTTCGGCCCGGAGGCGCCGCGGCCGGACCCGGCGAACCCGGCGACGAAGTGGCTGGCCGGGTCGAACCTGTACATGATCGGCGGCGGCAAGCTCTACAAGGAAATCCTCACCGAGCCGCCCGGGGCCATCGACGCGGTGATGAGCAACATCTCGGCCTGCCTGTACGCCCTGTTCCGGGCCGACGTCTGGCGCCTGTACACGCTCTGTTCGGTGTCGGGGATGTCGTTCAACCTCGCGGTCATCCCGGAGGAAGCGTACACGGGGGAAAAGAGCACCTCGTTCGACCCGCAGATTCAGCAGGCTCTTTACGCGGTCGGGTACGATCTGATGGCCCGCGGCGGCGATCCGTGGCGGCACACCCCGCCGGGGGCCGAGCCGGGCGAGGAGGACTTCCCGCGGGCCGGGTATCGGTTCACCGTGCCGCCAGCCGGTGCCACCGCGCCGGAGGCCGCCGTTACCCTGCCCCCGCAGGCACCCCAGTCCGTACTCCTGCCGGCGCCGACGCCGGAGCCGGCCCCGCCGGTACGGCCGATCGTCCGCATCCGCAACCTCAACCTGTTCGAGGTTCCGAGGCTCTAACCGGTCGTTCTCGCGGTCGGAGTCAACCCGGCCGCGTCGGAATGCCGATCACAACCGAGCGGACCGGAACGCGCGGCCGGCGGGGGCCGGCCATCTTCGACGGGAGGAACCCCACTCATGCGGATCACCACGCGGACCCTGGCCGGGCTGACCCTGATGGCCGGGCTGGCCAGCAACCAGGCCGTTGCCCAGGTCAAAACCGAAGACGTGCTCGCCCGCAAGCCGGCGCAGCAGAACGTCAATGTCACCACGCCAACCGGGGCCGACCTGGCCGGCTGCAAGGCCGAGCCGGTCGCCTGGCCCAAGCAGGGCAACTCCGCCCCGACCGGGGTCGTCGTCAAGGACTCCCAGGGCCGGCTGGTACGCCAGTTCATCGACACCACCGGCTCCAAGGACCCGGCCAAGGCCAACATCTGGTCGTACTACCTCAACGGCGTCGAGTCGTA
>Ga0247829_10001223_pt1 | contig 11475 bp, 10 predicted proteins | sample 12C_Control_Day4_FD_207765 | JGI IMG/M metagenome (GOLD analysis project Ga0247829, IMG submission 207765) | Soil microbial communities from agricultural site in Penn Yan, New York, United States - 12C_Control_Day4 | ecosystem: Environmental > Terrestrial > Soil > Agricultural land | place... | reverse complement strand
GTCGCGATGGAGGAAATCTCGCGCGCATCGGCGTCGGTGGGGTTGTCGTACGGCGCGCATTCGAACCTGTGCGTCAACCAGATCCGCCGCAACGGCAGCGAGGCGCAGAAGCGCAAGTACCTGCCGAAGCTGATTTCGGGCGAGCACGTCGGGGCGCTTGCGATGAGCGAAACGGGCTCCGGCTCGGACGTCGTGTCGATGCGCTTGCGTGCCGAGCCGCTCGGCGACCGCTACGTGCTGAACGGCACGAAGATGTGGATCACCAATGGACCCGACGCGAGCACGCTCGTCGTCTACGCGAAGACCGATCCGAAGGCAGGCCCGCGTGGAATCACGGCATTCATCGTCGAAAAGGGGATGCCGGGGTTCTCGACGGCGCAGAAGCTCGACAAGCTCGGCATGCGCGGCTCCAACACCTGCGAGCTCGTCTTCGACGATTGCGAGGTGCCGGCCGCGAACGTGCTCGGCCAGGAGGGCAGCGGCGTCAACGTGCTGATGAGCGGGCTCGACTACGAGCGCGCCGTTCTCGCGGGCGGCTCGCTCGGCATCATGGCGGCTTGCCTGGACGCCGTGCTGCCGTACGTGCACGAGCGGCGCCAGTTCGGGCAGTCGATCGGCGAATTCCAGCTGATGCAGGGCAAGCTCGCCGACATGTACACGACGATGAACGCGTGCCGTGCGTACGTTTACGCTGTCGGGCGCGCCTGCGACCGCGGCCAGACGACGCGCAAGGACGCGGCGGGCGCGATCCTCTACGCGGGCGAGAAGGCGACGTGGATGGCCGGCGAGGCGATCCAGTGCCTCGGCGGCAACGGCTACATCAACGAGTTCCCGACCGGTCGCCTGTGGCGCGACGCGAAGCTCTACGAGATCGGCGCGGGCACGTCCGAAATCCGGCGCATGCTGATCGGGCGCGAACTGTTCAACGACACGAAGTGACGGCCGCGGCCGCCACGGAAAGCGAGATCGAAACGCCATGGCAACCACCAACGACCCCATCGTCATCGTCGGCGCCGCACGCACGCCGATGGGCGGATTCCAGGGTGACTTCGCGCCGCTTGCCGCAAGCGACCTGGGCGCCGTCGCGATCAAGGCCGCGGTCGAGCGCGCCGGCATCAAGCCGGCCGACGTCGACAAGACGATCTTCGGCTGCGTGCTGCCCGCCGGACAGGGTCAGGCGCCTGCGCGCCAGGCGTCGATCAAGGCAGGACTGCCGCTCGCCACCGGATGCACGACGGTCAACAAGATGTGCGGCTCGGCGATGGAGGCGATGATTCTCGCGCACGATGCGCTCGTCGCGCACTCGGCCGACGTCGTCGTCGCCGGAGGCATGGAGAGCATGTCGAACGCGCCGTACCTGATGCCGAAGGCGCGCGCGGGCTACCGGATGGGCCACCAGACGGTGTCCGATCACATGTTCCTGGACGGCCTCGAGGACGCGTACGACAAGGGGCGGCTGATGGGAACGTTCGCGGAAGATTGCGCGACGAAATTCGAATTCACGCGCGAGGCGCAGGACGCATTCGCGCGCACGTCGCTTGCGCGCGCGCTGGCGGCCAACGAGGACGGCACGTTCGGGTGGGAGACCGCACCCGTGACCGTCAGCGGCAGGAAGGGCGACATCGTCGTCGACCACGACGAGCAGCCGGCGAAAGCGTCGCCCGACAAGATCCCGACGCTCAAGCCCGCGTTTCGCAAGGACGGCACCGTCACGGCGGCGAACTCGAGCTCGATCTCGGACGGTGCCGCGGCGGTGGTCATGATGCGCCGCTCGACGGCGGAAGCACGCGGCCTCAAGCCGCTTGCCGTGATCGTCGGCCACGCGACGCACGCGCAGGAGCCGGGGCTGTTCACGACGGCGCCGGTCGGCGCGATCCGCAAGCTCTACGAAAAGACGGGCTGGACGACGCGCGACGTCGACCTGTTCGAGATCAACGAGGCGTTCGCCGTCGTGACGATGGCGGCGATGAAGGAGCACGAGATTCCGCACGACCGCGTCAACGTCCACGGCGGCGCGTGCGCGCTCGGCCATCCGATCGGCGCATCGGGCGCGCGCATCGTGGTGACGCTGCTCGGCGCACTGCGCAAGCAGAGCAAGAAGCGCGGCGTCGCCGCGCTCTGCATCGGCGGCGGTGAGGCGACGGCGCTCGCGATCGAACGCGTCTAGCGGATACGCTCGCACGATGCTCACGCTCGAAACCTGGCTCGTGTTCTGCGTCGCGTGCGTGGCGCTCGCCGCCACGCCGGGGCCCAACATGCTGTTCCTCGTGTCGCGCACACTCGCGCAAGGGCGCGCGGCGGGGTTCGTCTCGCTCGCGGGCACGTCCACGGGGTTCGCCCTGCACGCCGTGGCCGCTGCGCTGGGACTGACGGCGCTGCTCGCGGCGGTACCGGTCGCGTTCGAGGTCGTGCGCGTCGCGGGCGCGCTCTATCTGGCATGGCTCGCGATCGTCACGTGGCGTGCGAGCGACGACGTCGATCCGCGCGTGACGGCGCCGCCGGTGGCGAACGCGGCGATGTACCGGCAGGGCCTGCTGACGTCGGTGTTGAACCCGAAGCTCGCGGTGTTCCAGCTCGCGCTCTTTCCGCAGTTCGTCGATCCCGCGCGCGGCAGCGTACTCGCGCAGGGACTCGTGCTGGCCGCTACGCAGCTCGTGATCGTGGTCGCGGGCGACTCGGCGTGCGTGTTCGCGGCGACCGGTGCGCGGCGGTGGTTCGCTGCGCGGCCGGGGTTCTCCCGCTGGTCGAAGCGCGCGCTCGCCGGTGTGTTCGCGGCGCTCGCCGCGCGCCTCGCCGTGCAGTCGCGCGCGTAGCGCATGCTGCTGACCGACGAACAGCGCCAGATCCGCGACACGCTGCGCGACTTCGCCCGCGCGGAGCTCGCGCCGCATGCCGCGGCGTGGGATCGCGACCACACGTTTCCGCGCGAGGCACTGCGCGCGCTCGGCCGGCTCGGCGCGCTCGGCATCGTGGTGCCGGAACGCCTCGGCGGGGCGGAGCTCGATTACGTGTCGCTCGCCGTCGCGCTCGAGGAGATAGCGGCGGGTGACGGCGCGACGTCGACGATCGTCAGCGTGCAGAACTCCGTCGTCTGCGGACCTATTCTCGCCTTCGGCCGCGATGCGCAGAAGCAGCGCTTCCTGCCACCGCTCGCGCGCGGAGAGCTTCTCGGCTGCTTCTGCCTGACCGAGCCGCACACCGGGTCGGACGCTGCGGCGATCGCGACGCGCGCCGAGCGGCGCGGTGACGTGTACGTGCTCAACGGCGTCAAGCAGTTCATCACGAGCGGCGCGAATGCCGATGTCGCGATCGTGTTCGCGCGCACCGACAAGGCCGCGGGCAGCAAGGGCATTTCAGCGTTCATCGTCGACACGAAGACGCCCGGATTCGTCGTCGCGCGCGTCGAGGAGAAGCTTGGGCAGCGCGCGTCCGACACCGCGCAAATCGCGTTCGAGGACTGCGAGGTCGCGGCGGCGAATCTCCTCGGCGCCGAGGGCGAAGGCTACCGGATCGCGCTGTCGAACCTCGAAGGCGGGCGCATCGGCATTGCCGCGCAGGCGGTCGGCATGGCGCGCGCCGCGCTCGACGCGGCGCTCGCGTACGCGCGCGAGCGGCAGGCATTCGGCAAGCCGATCGTCGAGCACCAGGCAGTCAACTTTCGTCTCGCCGACATGGCGACGAAGATCGAAGTCGCACGGCAGATGGTGTGGCACGCCGCCGCGCTGCGCGATGCCGGAATGCCCTGCCTCACCGAAGCGTCGATGGCAAAGCTCTTCGCGTCCGAGATGGCCGAGCAGGTGGCGTCCGACGCGATCCAGATCCACGGCGGCTACGGCTATGTCGCGGATTTTCCCGTCGAGCGCATCTATCGCGACGTACGCGTGTGCCAGATCTACGAAGGCACGAGCGACATCCAGCGGCTGGTGATCGGCCGCGCGCTCGCGGCCGGCCGGCCGTGATGGACGGCGGCCACCCGGCATCGGGTCTTGCAGTCGGCGAGTGCTTCACGCGCCGGGTGTCGTTCGACGCCGATTCGATCCGCAGTTTCGCGACGCTGTGCGGCGATCACAATCCGCTGCACCACGACGAGCGCGCGGCCGCGGCGAGCCGCTTCGGCACGCTGATCGCCAGCGGCCCGCACGTCGTCGCGCTGATGATGGGGCTCGACGCGTCGTTCCTGTCGCGCGATGCGGATGCGCTGGGTCTCGGCTTCGAGTTCCGCTTCGTGAAGGCCGTGCCGGCGGGCACCGAGCTGACGCTCGAATGGACGATCACAGGCATCGAGTACAAGCCTTCGCTCGACGGCGACGTCGTGAGCGTCGAAGGCAGCGCTGTCGATGATGCCGGCGCCGTCTATGTCACCGCTACCGGCCGCAATCTGGTTCGCCAGCGCAGTGTGGCCCCGCTCCGCGGCGTGGACCCGCTCCGGCGTGTCGATCCGCTCCGCTAAAAAACCCTTAGTTCTTTCCGCGCCTCGATCCCCGATTCCTGATTCCTGATCGCCATGCCCGCTCCGCTGCGCTTCCACTTCGACTTCTCGTCTCCCTACGGCTACCTTGCGTCGGAGCGCATCGAATCGCTCGCCGAGCGCCATGACCGTGCTGTCGACTGGAGGCCGATGCTGCTCGGCGCGGCGTTCAAGGTCGCGGGCACGCAACCGCTCACGTCGATTCCGCTGAAGGGCGACTATGCGCGCCGCGATGTGCCGCGCACCGCGCGCTTCCACGGCATTCCGTTCGCGATGCCGGCGAAGTTTCCCATCGCGACGCAGGCGCCCGCACGCATCGTGCTGTGGCAGCGCGGCATCGACCCCGGCGCCTGCGCGCCGCTCGTCCATGCGCTGTACCGTGCCTACTTCGTCGCCGGTCGCGACATCTCGGAACCCGACGTCGCCGCCGACGTCGCGGCGGAAGCCGGCGCCAATCGCGAGGGCGCGCGCGCCGCGATCGACGACGCGGAGATCAAGGAGGCGCTTCGCCGTGACGTCGAAGCGGCGATCGCGGAAGGCGTCTTCGGTTCGCCATTCGTGTTCGTTGACGGCGAGCCGTTCTGGGGCCTGGATCGCTTCGAGCAGATCGAGCGCTGGCTCGCGAGCGGAGGATTTTGACGGTGGCCGAATTCGTGCTGCATTGCTTCGCGCAGTCCGGCAACGCGTACAAGCCGGCACTGATGCTGGAGCTCGCCCGCGCCGACTGGACGCCGCGCTACGTCGACTATTTCGGCGGCGAGACGCGCACGCCGGCGTATCGTGCGATCAACGTGATGGGCGAGGTGCCGGTGCTCGAGCACGGCGCGCGGCGGCTGTCGCAGTCTGGCGTGATCCTCGACTATCTCGCGCAGACGCTCGGCAGGTTCGGTCCCGGCGACGACGAGGAGCGCCGCGAAATCCTCCGCTGGCTGCTGTTCGACAATCACAAGCTGACGAGCTATACGGCGACGTACCGGTTCATGCGTACGTTCACCCCGAATGCGGATGCCGCGGTGCTCGCCGAGTTCCGCAAGCGGGCGGAGACCGCATGGGGCATTCTCGATGCCCACCTCGACCGCCGCCGGTACGTTGCCGCGAATCGGCTGACGATCGCCGACATCTCGCTTTGCGGTTATCTGTTCTGGCCGGAGGAGATCGGCGTCGACTGGGATCGCTATCCGCATCTGCGCGACTGGCTTGCGCGCATTCGCGACGAGCCCGGATGGGTGCATCCTTATGCGCTGATGCCGGGCCATCCGCGGGCGGATGCGACGTGAGCGCCGTTCGGTGAACGCGTTTCGCGTTGCTGCATGCGCGCCATTCGCGGAGTGCATCCAGTGACCGGCGTCCACGACCTCGCGCTGTTCGTCGCCGCCGGCTGGCTGCTCAACCTGACGCCGGGTCCCGACATGGCGTACATCGCCGCACGCAGCGCGTCGGGCGGCTTTCACGACGGCGTTGCGGCCATGCTGGGCATCGCCGCGGGTTGCTGCGTGCACACGGTCGCGGCGGCGCTCGGGCTCTCGGCGCTGCTCGCGACGTCGGCGACGGCGTTCGAGGTCGTCAAATGGTGCGGCGCCGCCTATCTGCTCTATGCGGGCATGCGCCTGCTCTTCGCCGCGCGTGGCCGTGAAGCGCAGGCCGGGAACGAATCGTCTGCCGCCGGTGCGCTGACGCCGGACCGCTCGCCCGCGCGCACGGCGGACCGCTCGCCCGCGCGTGCGCATCACGGTGTTCCCGGTGCCGGCTCCTTGCGCATCTTTCGCGAGGCGCTCGCGATCAACGTGCTGAATCCGAAAGTGGCGCTGTTCTTCCTGGCGTTTCTCCCGCAGTTCATCGCCGCGGACGCGCCTGCCAAGTTCGCCGCTTTCCTGCTGCTCGGCGCGCTGTTCAATGTCAACAGCCTGTTCGTCAACGTGCCGGTTGCGTGGCTGGCGAGCCGCGCCGGGCGGCGGTTGCGCGCCGCGCCCCGTGCGATGGCATGGCTCTCTCGCGCGACGGGCTGCCTGTTCATCGCGCTCGCGGCGCGGCTGTCGCCGCTTTCGCGCAACTGACGACAAAGACATGCCGCAAATCGAATCCAGGCTCGACCCGCGCGATGCCACGTTCGCGCGCAATCGCGACGCGATGGCGGCGCTCGTCGCCGACCTGCGCGAAAAGATCGCCGCGGTCGAGCTGGGCGGCGGCGAGGCGGCGCGGGCGCGGCACGTCGCGCGCGGCAAGCTGCTGCCGCGGGAGCGTGTGCGCACACTGCTCGACCCCGGCAGCCCGTTCCTCGAGCTGTCGCAGCTTGCGGCTTACGGCATGTACGACGACAACATCGCGGCCGCCGGAATCCTCACCGGCATTGGCCGCGTGTCCGGGCGTGAATGCGTGATCGTCTGCAACGACGCGACCGTCAAGGGCGGGACCTACTTCCCGCTGACGGTGAAGAAGCATCTGCGCGCGCAGGAAGTCGCGCGCGAGAACGGCCTGCCCTGCATCTACCTCGTCGACTCCGGCGGCGCCAACCTGCCCAACCAGACCGACGTGTTTCCCGACAGGGAGCATTTCGGGCGCATCTTCTACAACCAGGCGACGCTATCGGCTGCGGGCATTCCGCAGATCGCCGTCGTCATGGGCTCGTGCACGGCCGGCGGCGCCTACGTGCCGGCGATGTGCGAGGAATCGATCATCGTCCGCGAGCAGGGAACGATCTTTCTCGCGGGGCCGCCGCTCGTCAAGGCGGCGACCGGCGAAACCGTAACGGCGGAGGACCTGGGCGGCGCGGACGTCCACACGCGCATTTCCGGCGTCGCCGATCACTTCGCGCAGAACGACCATCACGCGCTGGCGATCGCACGCCGCATCGTCGGCAACCTGAACGGCGCGAAGGATGTCGTGCTCGACGTGCGCGAATCCGTCGAGCCGCGCTACGCCGCCGAGGAGATCTACGGCGTCATCAACGCCGACATCCGCAAGCCGTACGACGTGCGGGAAGTGATCGCGCGCATTGTCGACGGCTCGGATCTGGACGAGTTCAAGGCGCGCTACGGCACGACGATCGTCACCGGCTTCGCGCGGATCTTCGGCTACCCGGTCGGCATCGTTGCGAACAACGGCGTGCTGTATTCGGAATCGGCGCTCAAGGCCGCGCACTTCATCGAGCTCTGCGCTGCGCGACGCATCCCGCTCGTGTTCCTGCAGAACATCACCGGGTTCATGGTGGGCCGGAAATACGAGGCAGGCGGCATCGCGCGCGACGGCGCGAAGATGGTGACCGCGGTGTCCTGCGCGCAGGTTCCGAAGTTCACGATCATCATCGGTGGCAGCTATGGTGCGGGCAACTACGGCATGTGCGGCCGCGCGTTCAACCCGCGCTTCCTGTGGATGTGGCCCAACGCGCGAATCTCCGTCATGGGCGGCGAGCAGGCGGCAACGGTGCTCGCCACCGTGCGGCGCGACGGCATCGAGGCGAAGGGCGGCGCGTGGAGTGCCGAGGACGAGGAGGCGTTCAAGGCGCCCATTCGCGCGCAGTACGAGCGCGAAGGTCATCCTTACTACGCGAGTGCGCGGCTTTGGGACGACGGCGTCATCGATCCCGCTGACACGCGGCGCACGCTCGCCCTCGCGATTTCCGCCTCGCTCAATCGGCCGATCGAGACGACGCGCTTCGGCGTGTTCCGGATGTGAAGCCACCCGCGGCCAGCCGCTCTGCGTGCCGCGATACGCGGCGGGCGGATCGGATATATTCACCTGCTGATACCCGGGATCAACGCACATGCCCCGCAAAACGCCCACGAAAACCAACCGCAAGGCGGTCAAGTCGGTCGGCAAGACGGCCGCACCCGCCGAGCCCTGCGGCGTCACGATCCGCAACGCAGTCGCGATCGTCACGATGAATCGGCCCGACGTGCACAACGCTTTCGACGAGACGCTGATCGCACGGCTGACCGGGATTTTCACGGCGCTCGACGATGACCCGGACGTGCGCGCCGTCGTGCTGCTCGGCGCCGGTCGCTCCTTCTGCGCGGGCGCCGATCTCAACTGGATGCGGCGCATGGCGGCGTTCGACCACGCGGAAAACCTCGCGGACGCGAATGCGCTGGCAACCATGCTGCGCACGCTCTACGCGCTGTCGAAGCCCACGATCGCGCGCGTGCACGGCGCGGCGTTCGGCGGTGGCGTAGGGCTCGTCGCGGCCTGCGACATCGCGATCGCGGCGCAGGACACGGTGTTCGCGCTTTCGGAGGCGAGGCTCGGCATCATTCCGGCCACGATCTCGCCGTACGTGATGGAGGCGATCGGCGCACGCCAGGCGCGCCGCTACTTCCTGACCGGCGAGCGCTTCACTGCCGCGGAGGCGTTTCGCATCGGCCTGCTGCACGACATCGTGCCGCTCGCCGAGCTCGACGAACGCGTCAACGAGATGCTGGGCGCGCTGATGATCGCGGGCCCCGCGGCGCAGCTCGAGTGCAAGGCGCTGATTCGCGGCGTCGCACACCGGCCGATCGACGCCGACCTGCTCACCGGCACCGCGCTGCACATCGCCGACGTGCGCGCATCGCCGGAGGGCAAGGAGGGCGTGGCCGCGTTCCTCGAGAAGCGCAAGCCGGCATGGATGCCCGCCGACGACGGCGGAAAGACCTCTTGAACGCCCTCGCGAATTTCGACACCTGGCAACTCGTGGGCCTCGCCGCCGCGCTCGGCATCGCGAGCGGGCTGCGGCTCTACGCGGTGCTCTTCATCGTCGGCGCCGCCGGCTATCTCGGCTGGATCGCGCTGCCGCATGGCCTCGCGACGCTTTCGCATCCGCTCGTGCTCGCCGCCTCGGGCTTCATGTGCTTCGTCGAGTTCTTCGCGGACAAGATGCCGGGCGTCGATTCACTGTGGGACGTCGTGCACACGCTGATCCGCATTCCGGCGGGTGCGGCGCTCGCGGCCGGCGTGTTCGGCGATTCGTCGCAGGCGATGATGCTCGCCGCCGCGATTCTCGGCGGCACGCTCGCGGCCGGAAGTCACTTCACGAAGGCGGGCAGCCGGGCCGTCATCAATACGTCGCCCGAGCCGTTCTCGAACTGGGGGGCGTCGCTCACCGAGGATGTCGCGGTCGGCGGCCTGCTGTGGCTCGCGATCGCTCATCCGCTGGCGGCGGGCGTCGTCGTGCTCGCGCTGATCGCGCTGATGATCTGGCTGGTGCCCAAGGCCTGGCGTGCGGCGCGACGGATCGTTGCGCGGCTGTCGGGCTTCCTGTCCGGCCATGCGCACGAGCAGGGAGACGCTCGTCGATGAACGCACACAGACACGGTCCGTGCAACGCGGCCGGAGACGATCCTTGATCGGCCGTCACGTCGTCGTCGGACTCGCTGCGGCCGCGCTCGCGAGCGCCGCGGTGGCGCAGGACCGTGCCGCGGTGCCCGACCGCTACAAATGGGACTTGAGCGAGATCTACGCGTCGGACGCGGCCTGGGACACGAGCCGCGCCGACCTCGCCGCCGACGTCGCGAAGCTGGCCGCCGCGAAGCGCGAGCAGTTCACGACGCCGGCCGAGCTGTTCGAGACGTTTGCGCTGCGCGACCGCGTCGACGACCGCGCCGCTCGCGTATCGATTTACGCGAATCTGCGCCACGATCTCGACACGCGCGACGGACGCGGTCAGCAGATGCGCGAGCAGGCGCGCGAAGCGCGCGTCGCGGCGACGGCCGCGGCGGCGTGGATCCGGCCGGCGATTCTGGCGCTGGGCACCGACGGCGTGCGCGCGTTCGTCGCGCGCGATCCGCGCCTCGCGCCCTATCGCCAGCCGCTCGACGACGCCTTGCGCTACGCGGGGCACACGCTCGATCAGAAGGGCGAGACGCTGTTCGCGCAGGTGGACCTGATCGCCAATACCGGCGAGTCCGTGTGGTCGGTGTTCACGAATGCCGAACTGCCGTGGCCGACCGTCACGCTGACCGACGGGCAGAAGGTGCTGCTCGACACGAGTGCCTACGAAAAGCTGCGCCAGTCGCCGAACCGGGACGACCGCATCGCCGTGTTCAAGGCCTTCTGGACCGCGTATGCGCAGTTCACGGGAACGCTTGGCGCCACGCTCAACGGGCAGATCCAGGCGCACGCGTTCCGGAAGACGGCGCGCAGCTTCGCCTCGTCGCTCGAGGCCTCGCTGTTCGAGGACAACATCCCGGTCGCCGTGTACTCGCAGCTCGTCGACGATGCGCACCGCCATCTCCCCACGCTGCACCGGTACCTGCGGCTGCGCGCCCGTCTGCTCGGCCTCTCCGACTTGCGCTACGAAGACCTGTATACGCCGATCGTGGCTGCATACGCGCGCACGTTCACGCCCGACGAGGCGGCTGCGCTCGTCGTGCGCGCGGTCGCGCCGCTCGGCAGCGACTATGCGTCGACGCTGGAGGCGGGGCTGGCCGCGCGGTGGACCGACTGGTATCCCGCACCGGGCAAGCGGTCCGGCGCGTACAGCACGATGGTGTATGGCCTGCACCCGTTCCAGCTGCAGAACTTCACCGGCGCGTACGCCGAGGTGTCGACGCTCGCGCACGAGTCCGGACACTCGATGCATTCGCATCTCGCCGCCAAGGCGCAGCCGCTGGCGACCTGGCGCTATCCGACGTTCATCGCCGAGGTCGCCTCGACGCTGAACGAGGATCTCCTAGTCCAGACGATGCTCGCGCAGGCGCAGTCGGACGACGAGCGCCTGTTCCTGCTCGGCAGCGAGCTCGAGCTGCTGCGCCAGACGCTCTTCCGGCAGGTGCTGTTCGCCGAGTTCGAGCTGCGGATTCACGAGCGCGTCGAGAAAGGCGAGCCGCTGACGGGTGAGAACCTGAAGGAGCTTTACCTCGGCCTGCTGCGCACGTACTACGGCCACGATGCGGGCGTATGCACGATCGACGCGCTGTACGCGAACGAGTGGTCGTACGTCCCGCACTTCTATTACGACTTCTACGTGTTCCAGTACGCGACGAGCGTCGTTGCGTCGATGGCGCTCGCCGAAGGCATTCGCGACGAAGCGCGTG
>Ga0247829_10001222_pt1 | contig 11476 bp, 11 predicted proteins | sample 12C_Control_Day4_FD_207765 | JGI IMG/M metagenome (GOLD analysis project Ga0247829, IMG submission 207765) | Soil microbial communities from agricultural site in Penn Yan, New York, United States - 12C_Control_Day4 | ecosystem: Environmental > Terrestrial > Soil > Agricultural land | place... | reverse complement strand
CGACGATGACGTCGAAGGGCGACGCAACCTGTGCTCGCTTACACCGCGGGCGCCGTTCTTCGACGTCGGCCTCCCTCCTTCGTCGGTCGGCCTCGCTCAGAACGAACGGAACACGTGGTTCCGCTTCGACGTCGGATGCGCCCCTGGCCCTCGGGGCGATGCTCCTACGCGTCCTGCGCGAGCAGGGCGCCGAGCCGCGCCAGGTGGGCGCTGGCGCCACCGAGCTGGAGCTCGATCCACTTGGACAGCGGGTAGTACTTGGCGAGCGGGTACTCGAGATCGAAGCCGATGCCGCCGTGCAGGTGCTGGGCGGCGTAGGTGACCCGCTGGCCGGCCTCGGCGGCGAAGGCCTTGGCGATGGCGACCTCGCGGGTCGCGGGCAGCCCCTCGGACAGGCGCCAGGCTGCCTCCCACAGGGTCAGCCGGATGGTCTCGACGTCGATGTAGGCGTCGGCGGCGCGCTGGGCGACCGCCTGGAAGGTGGCGATCGGCCGGTCGAACTGCACGCGCTGCGACGTGTAGGTCGCGGTCATGCGCAGGACCTTCTCGGCGACGCCGAGCTCGAGCGCGCACAGGCCGACGGCGGCGCGGTCGAGCACCCAGTCGAACGCGTGGGTGTCGCCGAGCGGCTCGGCCGGGGCGTCGCGCAGGGTGAGCAGGCCGTGGACGACGCCGGTGGTGGCGATCTGATCCTCGACCGTCACGCCCGGACCGCCGGCGTCGACGACGAACAGGCCGCGATCGCCGGCCTCGGTCCGCGCCGTGACCACGAGCTTCGAGGCTCGCGCCGCGGCCGGGACGCACGTCTTGACGCCGCTGACCCGGCCACCACGGACGCGCGTCGCCGGCGCCCACGGGTCGCCGCCGTCGGGCTCGTGCAGCGCCACCGTGATCGTCGAGGCGCCGCGGGTCACGTCGCGCAGCAGCGCGCGCTGGGCCGCGCTGCCGGCGTGATCGATCGCCAGCGCCGCGGTACTGACCGCCCACAGCGGGACCCGCGCCGCGGCCGCGCCAGCGGCGCCGAGGAGGGCGAGGTGCTCGAGCAGGCCGTGGCCGGCGCCGCCGACGTCGTCGCGGACGGCGACGCCGAGCAGGCCGGCGGCGGCCAGCGCGGCCCAGAGGCTGTCGTCGTCGCGGTCGGCGTGGTCGGCGAAGATGCGGGTCGCCAGCGCGGCGACCTCCTGCTGCTCGTCGGTGAGGGCGAAGTCCATGGTCCGGTCTCCTTCGGCGAGGCGTCAGCGAGGCATCACCGCGGGGGCCGCGGCATGCCGAGCCCGATGGTCGCGATGATGTCGCGCTGGACCTCGTTGGTCCCGCCGCCGAACGTCAGCACGATCGTGGTCCGGTAGTAGGTCTCGAGCCGCCCGCGCAGGAGCGCGCCCGGCGAACCGGCCTTGAGCGCGCCGGCCGGGCCGAGGACCTCGAGCAGCCACTGGTAGATCGAGATCGCCGACTCGCTGCCGAACACCTTCACCGTCGACGACTCGGCCGGATCGAGCTTGTCCTGGCCGACGTTCCAGGCCTGGCGCCAGGCCATCAGGCGCAGCGCCTCGACCCGCGCGGCCGCCCGGGCCAGGTTGCTCTGGACCCACGGCTCGTCGATGACCCGGCGGCCGTCGGCGCGGCGGGTCTGCCGGGCCCACGCGGTGGTCTCCTCGACGAAGCGGGAGATCGGGCCGGGGGCGAGCAGAGCGACGCGCTCGTGGTTGAGCTGGGTGGTGATGAGCCGCCAGCCCTCGTTCTCGCGCGCGACCCGGTTGGCGACCGGCACCCGCACGTCCTCGAGGTAGGTGACGTTGGTGCGGTTGCCGCCGAGGGTGTGGATCGGCGTGATCGACACCCCGGGGGCGCGGCGATCGACGATCAGGATCGAGATGCCCTTGTGCTTGGGCGCGGCCGGATCGGTGCGGACCGCCAGCCAGATGTAGTCGGCGTACTCGGCCAGCGAGGTGAACACCTTCTGGCCGTTGACGACGTAGTGGTCGCCGTCGCGGACGGCGCGGGTGGTCAGCGACGCCAGGTCGGTGCCGGCGCCCGGCTCGGAGTAGCCGATCGCGAAGTGCAGCTCGCCGCGCAGGATGCGGGGCAGGAACGCCGCCTTCTGCTCGTCGGTGCCGAACTTCATCAGGGTCGGGCCGACCGTGCACAGGGTCAGGAACGGGATGGGGAAGCCGGCCCGCTGGACCTCGTCGAAGAAGATGAACTGCTCGATCGCCGGCCGGGCGCGGCCGCCGACCTCCTTGGGCCAGCCGACGCCGAGCCAGCCGTCGGCGCCGAGCCGGTGCATCACCTTGGTGTAGAGCGGGCCGCCGCCCTCGGTGCCGGCGACCTCGGCGAGCACGTCGGGGGTGATCAGCTCGGCGAAGTACGCGCGCAGCTGATCGCGCAGGGCCTTCTCGTCGGGCGTGAAGTCGAGGTACATGGGCGCTCCTGCTCGGCGACTACGGCCGCTCGCGGCCGACGATCCACATCGCGAAGAACTGCGAGCCACCGCCGTAGGCGTGGCCCATGGCGCGGCGGGCGCCGTCGACCTGGTGCTCGCCGGCCTGGTCGCGGACCTGCATCGCCGCCTCGGCGAAGCGGAGCATGCCGCTGGCGCCGATCGGGTTGCTCGACAGCACGCCGCCCGACGGGTTGATCGGCAGCGCGCCGCCGAGGGTGGTGACCCCGCTCGCGGTCATCTTCCAGCCCTCGTTGACCGGGGCGAAGCCGAGGTTCTCGAGCCACATCGGCTCGAACCACGAGAACGGGACGTACAGCTCGGCGACGTCGATCTGCTTGCGCGGATCGTGGATGCGGGCCTGGGCGTAGACGTCCTTGGCGCAGTCGCGCCCGGCCTGGGGATCGACCTGGTTGCGGCCGGCGAACACGACCGGCTCGCTGCGGGTGGCGAGGCCGTGGACCCACGCCGGCGGGCGCGGCGCCTTCTTGGCGCCGGCCTCGTTGGTCATCACCATCGCGCACGCGCCGTCCGACGACGGGCAGGTCTCGAGGTAGCGGATCGGATCCCACAGCATGGGCGAGTCGCGCACCATGGCGAGATCGATGTTCTTGAGCCGCAGGTGGGCGTACGGGTTGCGGAGGGCGTGCAGGCGGTCCTTGACCGCGACCTGCATGCCGACCTCCTCGGGCGCGTTGCTGCGGTGGATGTAGGCGCGGACCAGCGGCGCGAAGTAGCCGCCGGCGCCGGCGGTGAGCTGGGGCTGGAACGGGATGCTGGGCGACAGCGCCCACATCGCCTCCGACTCCGACTGCTTCTCGAACGCGACGGTGAGGACCCGCTCGTGGACGCCGCCGATGATGGTCTGGGCGGCGACGATCGCCGTCGAGCCGCCGACCGAGCCGGCGGTGTGGACCCGGATGATCGGCTTGCCGGCGGCGCCGAGCGCGTCGGCGAGGTACAGCTCCGGCATCATCACGCCCTCGAACATGTCGGGGGCCTTGCCGATGACGACCGCGTCGATGTCCTTCCAGTCGAGCTCGGCGTCGGCCAGGGCGCGGGCCGCGGCCTCGCGGACGAGGCCGGCGATCGACACGTCCTGGCGCTTGGCCTTGTGGTGGGTCTGGCCGATGCCGACGATGGCGCAGCGGTTGGTCACGACGCGGCCTCCGCGGAGAGCACACACACCAGGTTCTGCTGCAGACACGGCCCGCTGGTCGCGTGGGCGACCGCGGTGCGGGCGGTGCCGTCGTGGATGCGGGCGGCGGCCTCGCCGAGCCGGGTCAGGCCGGCGACCATCATCGGGTTGGCGGCGAGCGCGCCGCCCGACGGGTTGACGGTCACGCTGGCGCCGAGGCCGAGGGCGTCCTTGAGGATCAGCTCCTGGTGGCTGAACGGCGCGTGCAGCTCGGCGATGTCGATCGGGCCGACCGCACCGAGACCGGCGTGCTCGGCCGCGATGGTCGTCGACGGCGACCGGGTCAGGTCGCGGCTGCCGAGCTGGTGCGGCTCGACCCGGTGGTCGATGCCGCGGATCCACGCCGGCCGGTGGTGCTGGCGGGCGCGCTCGCCGGCGGCCAGCACGACCGCGCACGCGCCGTCGGAGATCGGCGGGCAGTCGTGGCGACGCAGCGGCTCGACCAGGTACGGCGTGGCCAGCAGCGCGCCGACGTCGCCACCGCGGCGGGCGGCGGCGACGGTGGCCAGGTCGCGCTCGCTGACGCGGCCGCTGTCGAGCAGCGCGCGGGCCTGCAGCGCGGCCAGGCTGAGCGCGTCGACGCCGAGCGGGGCCAGGTAATACGGGTCGAGCTGCTGGGTGAGGACGTCGGGCAGGTCGCCGAGCGACGACTTGCCGTAGCAGTAGACCAGCGCGGTGTCGATGTCGCCCTGCTGGAGACGGACCCACGCCTCGTACAGCGCCCACGCGCCGTCCATCTCGACGTGGCTCTCGGCGATCGGCGGCCACGGCCCGACGCCGTCGAGGGCGGCGACGAACGAGAACGGCCGGCCGAGCAGGTAGTCGCAGCTGCCCGACACGACGAAGCCGACGTCGCGGCGGTCGAGGCCGGCCTGGCGCAGCGCGGCGGTGACCACCGGCTGGACCAGCTCGACCTCCTCGCGGGCGGTGTCGCGGCGGACCGGCGGGAGCTGCGCGAAGCTGATGATCGCGACGTCGCGCCGCGCGGAGGAGGAGGCGCTCACAGCGCGCCCCACATGCGCTGCGTCGCCGACCACCCCATCGCTGGGCGCGCTGTGAACCTTCCGGACCGCTTCGCGGTCCTCCGATGGGGGACGATCACGTCCCCCATACCCCCATGCACGTCGGTGCCGTATGGCGATCGGTGCTGTCTCACATCGACCATCGCAGCGGGCGCAGTCACAAGTGACCTCCGTAGCGGTCGTACGAGGCGTCCGGTTCACCGGACGGTTCGAACCAGCGGATGCTGCTCAGCGTCGGGCCCAGCTCGGCGTCGGGGACCCAGACCGCGCGCACGCGCATGCCCATGCGGACCTGCTCGGGCGCGATGCCGCGGACCAGGTGGAAGATCGGCATGTCGGCGCCGTCGAGCAGCACCGCGACCGCGGCGTACGGCGGCGGGAACGGGGCGGCCTCGAACGGGATGCGGATGATGCAGAAGGTGGTGATCGTGCCGTGGTCGGAGACCTCGACCGCCTGATCGGCCGGCACGCCACAGGTGGGGCACGCGCCGCGCGGCGGCAGGTAGACCTTGGCGCACGACGGACAGCGACCGCCGACGATACGGCGCGACGCCAGCGCGCGCAGGTACGTCGACAGGTGGTGGCCGGCGGTCACCGTGTAGTCGAGCCGGACCGGCGACGGCACCAGCGTGACCGGCGGGCCCGGCTCCGCCGGCGCCTCGGCCGCCGGCGGCTCCCCGGGCACGAAGCACTCGAGGTCGCGGATCGTCCCGGTCCGCTCGGCGCGCCAGCGCGGGTGGACCCGCATGCCGGTCCGCATCTTGTCGGGCGAGCCGGCGTCGACCGCGTGCAGCATCGCGGTGTCGGCGCCGTCGAGCCGGACCAGCGCGAACGCGAACGGGTGGGGCAGTGGGTGGAACCGCCGCGGCTCGGCGACCCACGCCCACGTGGTGACCACGCCGCCGGGGCCGACCGCGACCGGCTCGCCGGTGGCGCGGCCGTCGGGCTCGTACTCCAGCGGCGGCACCATCACGCCCCCGGCCGCGGTGCGTACACCTTCGAGCCGGCGGTCGCGCAACCCGCCGAGGAACCTACCGATGACCGGGCCGGTCGAGCGCTGGTACGTGTACTCCAGCCGGTACGGCGCCTCGAGGACGTCGTCGCTCATGACCGGACTAGAACATGTTCTACTCCGGCTGTCCAGCGCTCCGGCAGCCCGCGGCGAGCGAGCCTCGCCGCCGGCTCTCGAGCGCTTGCTCCGCGCAGTCGGGGATCAATCCGAAGCGCCAGGCCCCGGATCCCGCGCTTCGAAGCCGTGCGCCCTCGGAGCCCGCGCTCCGAAGCCGTGCGCCCTCGGAGCCCGCGCTCCGAAGCCGTGCGCCCTCGGAGCCCGCGCTCCGAAGCCGTGCGCCCCGGATGACAGCGCCAAGGCCGCGGAACCATGTGTTCCGTTCGTTCTGAGCGAAGCCGACCGACGAAGGAGGGAGGCTGACGTCGAAGAACGGCGTCCACGGTGCAAGCGTGAACAGGTTGCGCCGCACTTCGACGTCCGCGTCGGTCGCTGCGCTCCCTCCGCGTCGCTCAGCGCGAACGGTTGGAGGGGACGCGCCCTGCGACTCGCTCCGCGCGAACGGTGAGAAGGGGACGCGCGCTGCGACTCGCTCCGCGCGAACGGATGGAGGGCGCGCGCGGAGACTTCATCGCGCCGCCGACCGCGCGGATCAGTCGTCGTCGATCTGCAGGGCCTGGCGCGGGCAGCGCGCCACCGCGGCCTCGACCGCCGCCTTGTGCTCGGGGCCCGGCTCCTCGAGGAGGACCTGGAGCTGCTCCCGATCGTCGACGGCGAAGACCGCCGGCGCCTCCTGGACGCAGCGGGCGTTGCCCTCGCAGCGATCGCGGTCGACCAGGATCTTCACGACATCCACCGGCCGACCGGTGTGCCCCACACCCAGCGGATGATGCGCTGGAGCACCTGCTCCTTGGCCCCGGTGTACGGGTACCAGACGTGCTCCTCCTTCTGCCCGAACCGGTCGATCACGATCGGCAGCGCGTGGCAGTAGCCCTTCAGGCCGACCTCGCCGTTGACCTGGCCGACGCCCGACGCCTTGCGGCCGCCGAACGGCGCCTCGTGCGCACCGTAGGTGATCGAGCTGTCGTTGATGCACACCGAGCCGGTCTCGAGCCGGCGGGCGATGGCGATCGCGCGCTCCTCGCGCTTCGACCACACCGTGCCCGACAGGCCGTAGCGCGAGTCGTTGGCCAGGCGCACCGCCTCGTCGTCGTCCTTGACCCGCACGATCGGCAGGATCGGGCCGAACGTCTCCTCGGTCATCACCAGCATGTCGTGGGTGACGTCGACCAGCACGGTCGGCTCGTAGAACAGCTCGCCGATGGCGGTGTTGCGCTTGCCGCCGCACAGGATCCTGGCGCCCTTGGCGACCGCGTCGGCGACGTGGCGCTCGATCACGTCGAGCTGGCGTGGCCAGATCATCGGCCCGACGTCGTACTCGCCGCTGGTACCTTGGCGCAGCGCCTTGGTCTTGGCGAGCACCTTGTCGAGGAACTGGTCGGCGACCGCCTCGTGGACGTAGACCCGCTCGGTGCCGCAGCAGAACTGGCCGGCGTTGAAGAACCCGCCGAACACCGCCCCGCCGGCGGCGCGGTCGAGGTCGGCGTCGTCGCAGACGATCATCGCGTCCTTGCCGCCCAGCTCGAGCGTGCACGGGATGAGGTTGCGGCCGCACGCCGCGCCGACCTTCTGTCCGGTCGCCACCGAGCCGGTGAACGAGATCTTGTCGACGCCGGCGTCGACGAGCGCCGCGCCGGTCTCGCCGTCGCCGGGGACGACCTGGAACACGCCGTCGGGCAGCCCGGCCTCGCGCAGGAGCTCGCCGACCAGCGCGCCCGAGAACGGCGTCACCTCCGACGGCTTCACGATCACCGCGTTGCCGGCCATCAGCGCCTGCACCGACGGGTTGAGCGCCAGGATGAACGGCCCGTTCCACGGCGTGATGATCCCGACCACGCCGAGCGGCCGGTACGTGATCAGCAGCTTCTTGGTGCGCAGCAGGTGCAGCCCCGGCCGGCGGTCGGTCAGGATCTGCTCGGCGTTCTTGGCGTAGTAGGTGAGCGAGTCGCAGGCCGGGAAGATCTCCATCATCACGGTCTCGAAATGCGACCGCCCGGTCTCGCGCCGGATGACCTCGATGAAGTGCTCCTGGCGCTCGCGCAGGATCGTGACCGCGCGCTGCATGATCTTGGCGCGGTCGGCGAAGCTGCGCGCGGCCCACTCGGGCTGGACCCGGCGCGCGCGTGCGACCGCGGTGCGGACCTCGGCGGCGGAGGTCACCGGGATCTCGCCGATGTCCTCGCGGGTGGCGGGGTTGGCCAGGCGCAGGCTGCGCCGCCCCCCGATGCTATCGACAGGCTGGACGATCGCCATCGCATCTCCTTCCCTCTGGCCGTGGCCTGGCTGGCCGGCCGAGTGGACCGGCGCCGCCGTCGACGTTGTCAGGACGCAGGCGGCAGGAACTTGTTCATCTTCTGCGCCATCTGGATCGAGCCCCCGACCTTCAGCTTGCGGGTCAGGAACGCCTTGGCGCCGTTGAGCTCACCGTTGGCCAGCTTGACGTAGTCGTCGGCCTTCATCTTGTAGGTCACGGTCGGGTCGGGGACCGTGCCCGGCTCGACGGAGATCGAGCCGTTGTTGACCCTGACCGTCCAGGTGCCGCCGCCCGCGCCGTCCAGCTCGTAGACGAAGGTGGCCACCACCCCGGCGGCTTGATCGGGCAGGAAGCGCTCCTGCACGGTATCGAAGTACTCCTTGCAGCTGCTGATGCGACGCATGGTTCAGGCCCCCTGGTGAAACATGTTCTAGCCAGGGCAGTAGAGCCGACGGGTTCTGCGACGTCAAGGCGAAACCGCCGCGACGTCGGCGCGAAACCGTACGCCGCGCCGGTCGGCGTCCGAGAAGTGGGCCAGCAGCGCGGCGTTGAGCCGATCGGCGCACTGGTGGAGGATGGCGTGGCCGGCGTCCTCGAACTCGAGCAGCCGCGAGCCGGGGATCAGCCGATGCAGGCGATGGTGCTCGCTCGGCCGCACCAGCCGATCGCGCGACGCCTTGACCACCAGCGTCGGGGTGTCGGCCAGGAGGTGCAGGCGGTGGGCGGTCCGGTGGCCGAGGATCGCGGCGATCTGGAGCAGGCGATCGCGCGCCGGCGCCGCCGACACGACCTGATCGCGCAGCGCCCGCCGCAGCGGCTCGACGTCGATGGTGCGCAGGTACTCCTCGGGGAAGATCAGGCGCTCGAACACCTCGGCGCGCGCCGACCGCGGGCCGAGGAAGGAGCGGAGGAACGCCAGCAGGCTTGGCGCCGGCGGGATCAGGTTGCGCAGGCCGCCGGCGTGGGTCGCGACCAGGCTCAGGCTGCGCACCCTCGTCTGCCACGACAGCGCGACCTCCTGGGCGATCATCCCGCCCATCGATACGCCGACGATGTGAGCCTGATCCCAGCCGAGCGCGTCGAGCACGGCGATGGCATGGCGGCCGAGATCGCGCATGGTCACCCGCCGCCGGCGGGCGCGGGTGGTCTGCCCGGCGCCGGCGTTGTCGAACCAGGCGACCCGGTGGGCGGTGGAGAACGCGTCGATCTGGTGCAGCCACATGTGGCCGGGAGCGCCGAAGCCCATCACCAGCAGGACCGGGCTGCCGCCGGTGCCGGCGCTGTCGAAGTGGATCCGCGCGTCGGGGAGGTCGATGAACGGCATGGCGGTCACCGGGCGACGGCGACGGAGCCGCCGGGGACGAGGACGACGCGCCCGCGCAGGCCGCCGGCGGCGACCAGGCGCTGGGCTCGATCGGCGTCGGCCAGCGGCAGGCGGGCATGGATCGGGACGTCGAACGGCCGCTCGGCGTGGCGGGCCAGGACCGCGGCCATGTCGGCGCGGGTCGCGCCCGACGAGCCGGTGATCTGCAGGCCGTAGGTGATGACGTAGCCGACGTTGAGCTCGACGCGCGCGCCGGTGATGTTGCCGACCGCGACCAGGCGGCCGCCGACCACCAGCGAGCGCAGCGCGGCGTTGAACGTCGGCGCGCCGACGCAGTCCATGGCGACGTCGACCGGACCGCCGGGGACGCGCTTGTGGAAGCCGGCGCCGTCGTCGACCACCACCGCGGCGGCGCCCATCGCCTCGGCGACGCCGGCGTGCTCGGACCGCCGCACCACCGCGACCACCGTCGCGCCGAGACGGGTGGCGACCTGGATCGCGGCGGCGCCGACGCCGCCGTTGGCGCCGGTGATCAGCACGCGTCCGCCCGCGCGCACGCCGGCGCGGGTCAGCCCGCGCCAGGCGGTGCCGAGCGTGCAGTGGAACACCGCGGCCAGCGCCGGCTCGATGGCGTCGGGCATGGCGTAGAAGCAGCCCTGCGGCGCGGCCAGCCAGCGCGCGTAGCCGCCGTCGATCAGCAGGCCGAGGACCGACGCCGCGTGGGCGCACAGCGAGCCCTCGCCGGCGGCGCACGCCGGGCACGCACCGCAGGCGTCGCGGTGCATGGTGGCCAGTCGCTGCCCGACCCGCCACTCGGTCACGTCGGGGCCGACCGCGACGACGCGGCCGACCGCCTCGTGGCCGGGCGTGATCGGCACCTGCACGAACCCGAACCGGCCGGCGCGATCGAGGCAGTCGCGGCCGCACACGCCGCAGGCCTCGACCTCGATCACCACCTGATCGCCGGTCGCCACCGGCATCTCGTCATCGGGCTCGACGGCGAGATCCGACTCCCACCCCACCTCGCAGAGGCGTGCCTTCATCATTCCAAAGTGAAACGTGTTTCACTTCGTTCGTCAAGGACGTGCTAGCCTGTGCCGGTGACGCTCACCCCGATCTCGTTCCGCGGCGCCGGCGACGTCAGGCTCGCCGGCGATGCCATCGGTCCAGCCGACGGACCTCCGGTCGTGTTCCTCCACGGCGGTGGTCAGACCCGCCACGCGTGGGGTGGGACCGCCGCGGCGGTGGCCCGCGCCGGCGCGTACGTGGTGTCGCTCGATCACCGCGGCCACGGCGACAGCAGCTGGCCGGCCGACGGCGACTATGGCCTCGACACCTTCGCCCGCGACGTGTGTGCGGTGGCGGCGCAGCTCGGCCGACCGCCGGCGGTGGTCGGCGCCTCGCTCGGCGGCCTGGCCGGGATGATGGCCGAGGGCGACCTCGGGCCGGTGCTGCGCGCCTTGGTGCTGGTCGACGTCGCGCCGCGGATCGAGCAGAGCGGCGTGCAGCGCATCGTGTCGTTCATGCAGACCGGCCTCGACGGCTGGGCCACGCTCGAGGAGGCGGCCGACGCGATCGCGGCGTACCTGCCGCATCGCCGCCGGCCGCGCGACCTCGGCGGGCTGTCGAAGAACCTGCGCCAGGGCGCCGACGGTCGCTGGCGCTGGCACTGGGATCCTCGCTTCGTGCGGCGCGATCGGGCCGACCCGGCGTTCGCGCGCGACCGCCTCGAGGGCGCGGCCCGGCGGGTCACCTGCCCGACCCTGGTCGTGCGCGGGCGGATGAGCGACGTGCTGTCCGAGGAGGGGGTGCGCGAGGTGCGCGCGCTGATCCCGCACGCCGCCTACGTCGACGTCGCCGGCACCGGTCACATGGTCGCCGGCGACGACAACGACGCGTTCACGTCGGCGGTGATCGACTTCCTGGCGACCGCCGTCCTTCGACGTCACGCTTGCTGACGCTCGCGTTCGCTCAGGATGAACGGAACGAATCAGATCGCGCGGTCGCGGCCGGCCCAGTAGGGGTCGCGCAGCTTGCGCTTGTAGAGCTTGCCGTTGGGATCGCGCGGCATCTCGGCGATGAAGTCGATGGCGCGCGGCAGCTTGAACT
>Ga0247829_10001221_pt1 | contig 11478 bp, 11 predicted proteins | sample 12C_Control_Day4_FD_207765 | JGI IMG/M metagenome (GOLD analysis project Ga0247829, IMG submission 207765) | Soil microbial communities from agricultural site in Penn Yan, New York, United States - 12C_Control_Day4 | ecosystem: Environmental > Terrestrial > Soil > Agricultural land | place... | reverse complement strand
CGGGCGAACAGGCCGCGCTTCTTCGGCGGGGGCGGCGGGGCGTCGTCGTCGGGCTGGCCGACCGGGAGGATGACGCCGCACGGCTCGCCGTCCTGGACCAGGATGACCAGCGGCGAGATCGGCCGCGGCCCGTCGGCGTGGGCGCCGTGGGCGATCGCGGTGCGGAACCCTGGTTCCGCGGGCTTGGCGCGGTCATTTCGCAGCAGCGAATCGGAGGGAGCGCAGCGAGTTGCAGCCGGTGCGCTTACTTCCGCCGACCGCTGCCGCCGCCGCCGCCGCTGCCGCCGCCGCTGCCGCCGCCGAGCGGGTACTTCACGCACGGCTCGAGCGGCGAGCCGTCGGGGCGCTTGGCGCATGCCTCGACGAAGCCGGGGTACACGGTCAGCATCAGGTAGTGGTGCTCCCTCGCCGCGTGGAGCATGCCGTCCTTCAGCTTGCACCGCGGCCGGCCGGGGACACCGCAGGAGATGGCGTACAGCGGCGCCCCGCCGCCGCCGGTGACGATGTAGTCGAGGCCGTCGTGCCGGCCGCGCTGATAGATGTGGTCGTGGCCGCTGAACAGGAGCGTCACGCCGGCCTTGGCGAGCAGCGGGACGTAGTCCTTCACCGCCACCTGGCTGCCACCGTGGATGCCGCGCGCGTACGGGCCATCGTGGGTGAAGGCGAAGATCGCCCGCGCGCCGGCCTGCTTCGCCGCCGCCAGATCGGCCTCGAGCCAGGCCTTCTGCGCCGCCTCCTCGTAGAGGTTCGAGTCGAGCATCACGAAGTGCACGCCGGCGACGTCGAAGCTGTACCAGCCCGCGCTCGCCGGCCGCTCGCCGGGCGGCGACGGGAACACGAACAGCTCGGTCATGCGGCGGCCGAGATCGCCGGCGCGGCCGACGTCGTGGTTGCCGACCACCGAGTAGTACGGCGTGGTCGCCAGCAGCGGCGCGGTGACCGCGAAGAACCGCTGCCAGTCGGCCTCGTCGTTGCCGCGCATGACCAGGTCGCCCGACGACACCACCAGGTCGGGCGCCTCGCCCGCCATGGCGGCGACCAGGCGGGCGTGGACGTCGTGGCCGCCGCGCACGTCGCCGTAGACCGCGACCCGCAGGACCTCGCCCGGGCCCGGCGCGGTCGCGAACCGGTGGACCGCGCCCGGCACGCCGTCGACGGTGACCTGGTACGACACCGCCGCGCCCGCGGGCAGGCCGTCGAGGGCGAGCTCGTGGCGGCGGCCGAGCGGCGACGTGACCGTCCGGCCGAGCGCGGCGGTCGGCCCCCACGCCAGCGATGCACGGGTCGGCACGTCGGTCTCGACCACGACCACCGCCGACGTCGCGGTGACCCGCTGCACCATCGGGCCGCGCACCACCCGGCTGCCGCGCCGGCCGAGCACCTCGAGGTCGAGCAGCGGCGCCGCGCTGCGCTCGCCGGCGTGGACCTCGACCGCGACCACGTTGTCGCCGGCGCGCAGCAGGCCGGGCGCCACCGGCACGAAGAACGCCTCCCACTCGGAGCCGTGCGGGCGATCGGCCAGGCGCAGCGGGTGACCGTCGGCGGCCACGCCGCGACGCACCACCGGGACGCCGTTGATCCAGATCGCCACCCCGTCCTGGTAGCGCAGCCGCAGCTCGAGCACGCGCAGGTCGGCGGCGCCGCGGTCGAGCGTGAACCGGCCGAGCGCCCACAGCGTCGCGACCCGGCGCCCGGCCCCGACCTCGCCCAGCCGGGTCGTGCACGACGCGCAGTCGCCGCCGAAAGGCCCGGCGCCGCGCACGCCGCCGGCGAGCTCGAGCGGCCAGCCGGCCGGCGGCAGCCCGGCCGGGGCGTCGCCGAGCACGCTGACCCGGGCCCCGGTGCCGCGGGCGTGGTCGAGATCGCCGAGCACGACCCGCGCGAGCTGCGCGGCCAGCGCCGGCGCGTCCGCCCACCGGACGGTCAGCGCGGCGTCGCGGGCGAGCAGGACCACGCCGCCGTCGGCCGGTGCCCGCAACGGGCCGGTGCGGTCGTCGTCGGCCTGGCCGTGGACCCCACGGATCCCGGCGCCGGTGACGAGCGCGCCGAGGGCGCACACGAGGACCGGCAGGGTACGACGCACGATCCCAGCGTAGCGCAGTCGCGACCAGGCCGCCTGCGCGGCGTGGTCGAGAGCGGACTACTTGGCGGCGCGCGCCTTGACCCTGCGCTCGGCGGCGCGAGCGAGGTCGTACAGCTGCGGCAGCGAGAACGAGCCGAGCTTGGCCAGGTAGTCCTTGTCCTTGGCCTTGTTGAGCGCCTTGGCGAGCGAGTCGATCAGCTTGTCGCGGCTGCCGTAGGTCTTCTTGACCGACTCGACCACGTTGGCGAGGCGCAGCAGCTGCTGGTTCGACGCCTTGAGCAGGCGATCCTTGAGCGTGCCGGTGTCGTCGGCGTCGGTGGCCAGGCTGCCGGCGATGGCGTCGACCAGCTTGTCCTTCGAGCCGTACTTGGCCTTCATCCGCGTCAGGGGGCCCTGCGCGGCCGGCTTCTTGGGCGCCGCCTTCTTCGCGGGCGCCTTGGCCGCCTTCTTGGTCTTGTCGGCCTTCTTGGTCTCGGCCTTCTTGGTCGCGGTCTTCTTCGCCATGGCGTGTCTTCTTCTACTACGGTTGCGTCGGGGTGCCGGCAGCGTCCGGGGCGGGCGGCGGCGGGGATGGGACTCCCGCGTCCGGCGCGGGTTGCGCATCCTGACCAGTCGGCTGGCCTCTGTCAATCGCCGCGAGCACCTCCTTGACCTCGGCGTCGCTGAGTTTCACTCGCAGGTGAGCTTCTGCACCCTTGCGCTCGGTTTCGACCTTGGCGACCAGGGTGCCCAGCCCCATGCCCTGGGCCGCGAGGGCGGCCAGCGCCAGCTCGCCCCGGGCGAAGCCGACCAGGGCGTCGGCGTCGGCCTCGCCCGCCATGACGAAGGCGATCTCGGCGCGCAGGCCGTCGGCCGGATCGAGCGCGCCGTGCAGGGCCCGCGGCGGCGCGCCGATCTTGCCCTTGGTGATCTTCGCCAGCGAGGTCCCGAGATCCTCGTCCATCGACGCGACCGTCCACACCGCCGCGGCGCGGTCGACCCGGGTCAGCAGCGGCCCGAGCAGCGCCGAGGTCTCGACCTTGGGCTCGCCGCCGATCGCGGCGCGCACCCACGCCTCGGACGGGCCGATCACCACGGTGTCGGCCTTGCCGAACGCGAAGAACAGCGTGCGCCGGCCCTCGGTCAGCTTGTACAGGCTGCGCCCGCCGGCGTCCTTGACGGTCAGGTCGCCGCCGCCGGCGCCGACGCCGGCCTGCAGACAGCGGGTCAGCGCCGGCTCGGTCAGCTCGCCGGTCGCGACCAGCAGCGATGGCTGGGCCGGCCCGCCGCGCAGCTTGGGGCCGAGGGCGAGGTGGACGGTGCGGACCTGGCGGGTGACGTCGACGCCGCAGTCCCTGGCCAGCCGCTCGAGCCGCGCGCTCAGCTCGGGATCGCGCAGCAACATCTGATCGACGGCGCGCGCGACCAGCCGCGAGTCGGCCAGCCGTTGCACGTCGATGCCAACCACCACCGTGGCGTCGGCCGGGATCGCCGCCAGCGCGGCGATCGGGACCAGCGGACGCGGCTCCTCCTCGGCGACCTGCTTGCGCTTGCAGCCGGCGCCGAGCGCCAGCGCGGCGCAGGCGACGGCGACCGCCGCGCGCATCTCCATACGGATCAGAAGCGACCCATGCTCTGCGCCATCGAGACGATCTGCTCGAGGGTCTTCTGGTCGTACTTGAAGCTGACGATCACGTCGGAGTCGTTCGAGGTGACCTTGACCGCCTTGACCAGGTCGGCGGTCATCGGCGAGCTCTCGGCCTGCTTGAGGCCCATGGTGGCCATGCCCTTGAGCATGTCGACGCCGCTCTTGTCGGACATGCGCAGGTTCAGCACGCCCTCGATGCCCGAGCCGACGTTGACCGAGCCGAAGATGGCCTTGAACTTGGGAGCACCCGGGATCTGCGAGGCGCCGTCGGAGATCGCCGGCATCGCGCCGTTGACCAGCCACCACAGGCTCGAGCCGGTCTTGGTGCTGTCGAGCAGCGACACGAACGCCTTCGAGCTGGTCAGGCCGTCGCCGTCCTTGGCCGCGGCCGCCGCGGTCAGCGTGGCCTTGTCGGCCGACGCGCCGTTCCTCATGATGAAGAGCGCGGTCTGATCGTCGACGAACAGGAAGCGGGCGACCTCGCCGTCCTGCGGGGTGATCTCGACCAGGTCACCGTCGACCGCGGCGGCGAACGACTTGCCGTCGGCCTCGGTCTTGCTCTTCTCGGCCGCCTTCTTGAGGCACTCGATGGACTCGGTCTTCTGGAAGCCGCGCACGAACACGGTCATGTCCGGCTTGTCCGACGGCCCCGGGCCCTTCATGCCGATCAGCGCGCCGGTGACCTTGGCCATCGGGTCGAAGCCGCACACCGCCTTGAACTCCTCGAGGCCCTTGCTGGCCTTCTCGAGGACCTGGGGCTCGTACTTCTTCCACAGCTCGCTCTTGCGCAGCTGGTTGAAGTCGAGGCCGACGATGATGTCGGTGTCGGCCGGCATCGCTGCGAGCGCGCGCTTGAGCCCGCCCTGCGCGGGGGCGATCGCCGAGGCGCCGGCCGCGCCGGTCGCCCCGCCGCCACCGCCACCACCGCCCTTGCCCTTGTCGCACGCACCGACGGCGACAGCGAGAGCGAGGGGCAGAACCAGAGTTCGAGCGAGCTTGATCATTGAAACGTATCCTCCCGAGTTGCCGCGGGTTGTAACACGACGGGCCCCCACCGCAAGACGCCACGCAGAAGCCATGCGGACGTCAGGGCGCTGTGACATGAGTATCCCCCTCCGCGATGCCCTGGATGCGACACACCCTCCGCGACGCCCAGGTCTGGGCCGAGGTCGACGACGCCGGGCGGCTGGTCGCCGACCCCGGTGGCCGCGTCACCGTGGTCTACAAGCGCGACCCGGCGGCCAAGACCTACAAGGCCGGCGCCCGCAACCTGGCGCCGATCGCGGGGGCGGGCATCGAGGCCGACCTCGGCGGCGGCGCCCCCGCCGGGGCGCCGGCCCCGGCGGCCAAGCGCACCACCCGGGCGTCCTCGGGCGCGGCCGCGGCGCCCGCGGCCGCCGCCAACGTCGGCCGCGCCACGCTCGGTGACCGGGCCCCGGACGGCACGGTCCACGTGTGGACCGACGGCGCCTGCACCGGCAACCCCGGCCCGGCCGGCCTCGGCGTGGTGGTGATCGACGGCGCCAGCCGCAAGGAGCACGGCGAATACCTGGGCGCCGGCACCAACAACATCGCCGAGCTGACCGCGATCCTGCGCGGGCTCGACCTGGTGAAGGACCCGACCCGGCCGGTGCGGGTCTACACCGACTCGCAGTACGCGATCGGCGTGCTGTCGCTCGGCTGGAAGGCCAAGGCCAACGTCGAGCTGATCCAGGAGATCAAGGAGCGCCTGCGTGCGTTCACCGACGTCCGCTTCGTCAAGGTGCCCGGCCACGCCGGCGTGCCCGAGAACGAGCGGTGCGACGCGCTCGCCCGCGGCGCGATCACCAGCGCCGGCCGGCGGCGCTGACTACGGGAACAGCGGCGCGACCAGCGCGACGATCTGATCGATCTGCGCGGCGTCGAGGCGGAACCGGATCGCGACCTCGTCGGCCTCGACCGCGATCTCGACCTGCGCGACCAGCCCGGCGTACGGCGTGGTCCGCAGCTGATCGAGCTGCGGGCGCAGCATGCCCGCCAGCGCGTCGGCTTCGGACGCGCCACGCATCGCGAAGACCAGGCGCCCGTCGATGCCGTCCCCGACCCGGACGTCGGCGTAGATCGCGTCGAGCTTCACGGGTAGGTTGCGCAGCGTCTCGAATCGCCCGTTCACGAGCATCCACAACGCCGCGTCGCGATCGACGCGGTCGAGCAGCTTGCGGAACGCCGGCGAGCTGGTCAGCCCGTCGCCGGCGCGGGCGGCGCCCACCGCGGCGAGCTCGGCGCGCGAGGCCGACACGCCGCCGCGCATCACGCCGATGGTCGTCCGATCGTCGACGAACAGGAAGCCGGTGCGGTCGCCGTCGTCCAGCTCCACGAAGTCGCCGTCGATCACGATCCGCACGCCCTTGGTGGCGTCGGCCAGCTTGGTGAGACATCCGCCGATGACGGCCCGGTCGGGGCCCCGCGCGATGACGACGACGTCCTGCCCGCCGCTCTGCCCGCTGACGTAACCGCTGGTGATCGAAGTCAGGAGGTCGACGCCGCACAGCTCGGCGAGCTTGGTGAGGATCTCCTCGAACCGCGCCCGGAGGCGGGGCTCGAACCGGCGCCCCAGGGCCGACGTCCGCAGCAGGTCGGCGTCGGCGTGCACGACCCAGTCGGTCTCGACCGGCATCATGGCCAGCAGGTCGTCCTCGCCGAGCAGGGCGCGCTCGACCGGCCCGGCCGGCGTGTTGCCGATCGTGCCACCGCCGGCCGGCGAGGTCGGCGTCTTCGCGCAGCCCAAGCCCATCGCAATGCCCACGAGCAGCGCGAGTCGCTTCATCGGCCGACGATACTACGCGGCCTCGCGCTGGACCCAGGCCGCGGCGGTGCGCAGGGTCACCGGCTCGCGCTCCTGGACCAGCACGGCGAGGATCTGATCGAGCGCCTCGACCTTGCGATCGAGCGGCACCCGCAGGTCGGCCTGGCGGGCGACCAGCTCGCCGGGGATGCCGTCGAGCTCGGCGTCGATGAGGTCGATGCCGTGCAGCTCGAGGTTGAACAGCCGGCGCTTGCGCATCGACGCCAGCGCCCGCTCGCGCACCCACGCCGGGGCCAGGATCAGCGAGGTGCCGATCGCCGGCACCCGCGCCCACGGCGTCACCGCGATCGGCAGCTCGACCACCGGCGCCTGGCCGCGCCGCCACGGCGCCGCCATCGCCGGCCGGTACGGATCGGTCGGCGCCACCAGCGCCCGCGGATCGGTCAGCACCGCCCCGCTCGGCCGACCGATCGCCTTGAGGCCGGCCATGACCAGGGCCTTGGCCGCGTAGTAGCCGGGGGCCGGGAAGATCGACGAGTCGTACGCGTAGCCGAGCCGGCACAGCTCGGCCAGCATCACCGGCGACAGGTCGTAGCCGGGGGCGCGGAAGCCGGCGACCGGCCGGCCGGTGATCGCGCGCAGCCGGCGATCGCAGCCGGCGATCTCGTCGGCGACCTCGGCCGGCGCCCACCGGCCGAGATCGTAGGGGTGGCTGCGCGAGTGGTTGCCGAGCTCGTCGCCGGCGGCGTGGCGCTCGGCGAGCAGCGACGCCGCGACCGCGGCCGAGGCCGCGCCGACCACCGCGGCGTCGAGGTCGTCGCCGACCACGAACCAGGTCGCCGGCACGCCGTGGCGGGCGAACAGCTCGGCCAGCCGCGGCAGCGCGCGCCGCAGCACGACGTCGCGCAGATCGAGCGGGGCCGGGCCGAGGCCGTGGATCTGGTAGTAGCAGGGGATGGGATCGAGATCGACGGAGACCGCGAGCAGGGGCCGCACGGTCACGGCTCCTGGTTGAACCGGATCACCCGCGTCAGCTTGACCAGCCCGCGCAGCACGCCGGGCACCCGCTTGAACAGGTTGATCGCCGGCGGCCGCTTCTCGGCCAGGCGGACCGGGATCTCGATGATCGACAGGTCGGCGCGACCGGCGCGGATCACCAGCTCGGACGCGAACAGGTCCTTGTCGATCACGCACTGGTCGACGATCGGCGCCAGGGTGGCGCGACGGAACGCCTTGAGGCCGTGGGTGTCGGTGCCGTGGAAGTCGAGGCTGACGCGCAGGAGCTCGTTGATCACCCGGGTGGCCAGGCGGCGGAACACCGGGCGCTGGTCGCGGGCGCCCCGCATCGCCTTGGAGCCGACCACCATGTCGCAGCCGCGCGCGCGCAGGAGCGCCAGCGCCCGCCGGTAGAAGTCGGTGTCGCACAGGTCGATCTCGTCGCAGATGACCAGCTCGCCGCGGGCCTGCAGGATGCCCTGGCGCAGCGCCTTGCCGTAGTTGGGCTCGCCGAGCGAGAAGGTGCGGACCTCGGGCAACTCGGCGGCCAGCGCCTCGGCCAGCGCGACGGTGTCGTCCTTCGAGCCGTTCTCGGCGAGGATGATCTCGAAGCGCAGGTCGGGGGCACCGAGGTCACCGGGCAGGCCCTGCAGCCCCTCGCGCAGCTCGGTGACCGCTTCGCGCAAGATGCCCGACTCGTTGTAGATCGGGATCACGATCGAGACGTCGGGCGCGCGGGCGGACATCGAGGCCGCCTTGTAGCACGTGCTCGCTGGTTCAGTCGCCCCGGGCGATCAGCGCGGCGGCGTGGCGGTCCTCGGCAGCCGCCGGCAACGACGCGGCGGGCACGACGTTGCCGGCCCGCGCGGCGCGTCCGTCGGGTATCGGGGGTGGATGAAGCGCTATCTCCTCCTCCTCTGCCTCGCCCTGGCGTGGCTGTCCGCATGTGACGAGCCGGCCGACGATCGCAGCCCCGACGCACGGCCCCCGGCGCCGGGGATCGACGCGCCGGCCGCGGTCCACTGCAAGGGCGAACCGGCGATCTGCGACAGCTTCGATCTCGACATCGCCACGGCCTGCGCGGCGCAGGTCGGCTGCGTCGACGACCGCACCTGCACCACGAACATCGCGTTCGACTGCTTCGAGCTCACCACGGAGACCGCCTGCGCGGCGGTCGGCTGCAGCTGGCGGTCGCGGTGCGCGGGCACCGGCAGCGGCTGCACCCTCGAACAGACCCAGAGCGGCTGCCTGGCCCGTCCGGGCTGCCGGTGGGACAGCTACTGCGATCCGCTGTCTCGCCCGAGCCCCTTGTACTGCGCGCAGTTCACCGACGGGACCACCTGCGGCCAGCAGGATGCTTGCGCCTGGAGCTACCAGACCTGCTCGGGCACCCCCGCCGCCTGCGCGACGTTCACCGACGAGACCGCGTGCGTCGCCCAGCGCGGCTGCACCTGGGATCCCACCGCGGCCGCGAACTAGCCCGGATCATTCACGACGCTGGCGGCTGCTGGCCGCATCTCGTCGGGAGCATTGGGCGTACGTCCTCGGGCGCTACTCGCCACGGGCGATCAACGCCGCCGCGACGGCGCCGGCCGCGGCCGCGACCAGGTAGATGACCGGGTAGTCGAAGGCGCGGGCGACCGGGCCGAGCCCGAACGCGGCGATCACCGTGCCGGCGCCGAACGCGAACGTCGAGGCGGCGATCGCGCGGCTGCGCCGCCCGCCCGAGCGCTCGACGATCAGCGCCTGCAGCGTCGGATAGTAGACGCCGTGACACAGGCCGTAGACCAGGCCGATCACCACCAGATGCCAGGTCGCGCCGAGCCCGGCCATGACCACCAGGATGACGGCGTGGCCGCACAGGGCCGGGGTCGCCGCCGCGCGCCGGCCGATGCGATCGGACAGCCGGCCGAGCAGCAGCCGGGTCGACACCGCCGCCGCGACGTAGGCGACGAAGAACGGGGTCACGTCGGGCACGCCGACCTTGGGGCCGTAGTCGGCGAGGAAGGTCCAGATCGATCCGAAGCCGACGCCGGCCAGCACCGTCGCCGCCAGCGCCGCCGCCGCCGGGCCACGCGGGCCGTCGTCGCGGGCGTCGCGCGCCGCCACCGCCGGCAGGCCGAGCGCGACCACGGCGCCCAGCCCGCCGCTGACCGCGCCGAGCCGCCACACCCAGGGCCAGCCGGCGTGGGCGTGGATCGCCGACGCCACCGCCGGGCCGACCGCCTGCGCGGTCAGGGTCAGCACGCCCGAGATGCCGAGCGCCTCGCCGAGCCGGCCGGCCGGCGCGGTCTCGGCGACGTAGGCGGCGGCGCCGACCAGCACCGCGGCGAACGAGGCGCCCTGCACGCCGCGCGCGACCGCGTACCCGGCCAGGTCGCCGGCCAGGCTGAAGCCGACCGCGCCGAGCGCGCACAGCGCGCAGCCGGTGGCGAGCACCCGGGCGTGGCCGAAGCGCGCCGCCATCCAGCCGACCAGCGGCGAGCACGCCAGCGACGCGACGTTGAACGAGCCCATGACCACGCCGATGTCGCGCTTGTCGTAGCCGAGGTCGCCGAGGAAGCGCGGCGCCAGCACGAACACGTTGGGCACCAGGGCGCCGAGGAACAGCACCGAGACGACGAGGAGCAGCCCCGGCGACCACAGCCGGGGCTCTCTAGAAGACCCGCGCATCCTGAGCGAGGGCTCGCTCAAGGCGAGCCCGACGTCGAAGGGGAGCTCACGCGGCTCGCACGGCGGCCCACGGCCCGGTCTTGAGCGGGGTCGCCTCCTCCGCCACCGCGCCCGGCCCGGCCTCGCCGTCCTCGCCTTCGGGCACCACCGCCCGGCCAGTGCCGCGCGGCGCGCTGAACAGCTCGGACTCGCCGGGGCCGAGCACGCGGACGTGGGCCTCGAGCCCGCGCTCGCGGCTCAGCTCGGCCAGCCAGCGCACCGGCTCGCCCAGGCGCTCGTACGACAGGGCGAACGCGCCGTGGTGGATCGGGATCATCAGGCGCGCCCGCAGATCCTCGAACGCGTACAGCGCGTCGAGCGGGCTCATGTGGCGGGCCCGGAAGCTGCGCGGCAAGAAGCCGCCGATCGGCAGCAGCGCCAGGTCGGGGGCGTGGACGCGGCCGGCGTCGGCGAAGCTCGGGCCGTAGCCGCTGTCGCCGCACACGAACACGCTCGGCCCGTCGCCGGCGACCGCGTAGGCGTTGCCGACCGCGAGCTCGTCGTCGCCGTGGTGGAGCGGCACCGCCGCGACCCGCACGCCGTCGAGGGCGAGGTCGGAACCGGCGCGCAGCTCGATGACCCGGGCGAAGCCGAGCGGCGACACCCGCGCCGCCGCGCCGGGCGGGACGATCACCGTCGCCGACCGCGGGACGTGGGCCAGGGTCGGCAGGTGGAGGTGATCGCCGTGGGCGTGGCTGATCAGCACCAGCCCGACGTCGGCGAGGTCGCCGGGGGCCAGGCCGGGCTCGACGGCGCGGTGGACGCCGCCGACCCAGCGGCCGAGCATCGGATCGACCCCGATGGTCAGCCCCGCATAGCGGATCAGCGCGGTGGCGTGGCCGCCGAAGGTGATCGCGACCTGGCCGCGGCCGACCCGGGGCGGCGGCTCGCCGACCGCGGCGCGCGGGGGACGAAACCACCCGAGGGTCCAGCTGGCCAGCAGGCTCGGCGTACGGGCGATCCGCACCTCGCGGTGCAGCCGATCCAGCTCGGCCTTGCGCGCCTGCCAGTCCACCGGCGCAGTGTCGCCGTCCGGGGCCACGACCGCAACAATCCGCGCCGGCTTGCTCGAAGGCCTGGTCTTTGCGTACGTTGCCCCCCGCTTGAGCCGATCGCCGCTTGCCTCGTTCGTGCGTCAGCCCGTGGCCGCCCTGGTCGTGCTCGGCCTGGCCCTCGTCTGCCTGGCGCCCGGGCTCGGCGCCCCCGGCCTGTGGGAGCCGCACGAGATGGCGGTCGCCGACGAGGCGATCGCGCGCAAGGACGGGACCTTCAAGA
>Ga0247829_10001220_pt1 | contig 11484 bp, 8 predicted proteins | sample 12C_Control_Day4_FD_207765 | JGI IMG/M metagenome (GOLD analysis project Ga0247829, IMG submission 207765) | Soil microbial communities from agricultural site in Penn Yan, New York, United States - 12C_Control_Day4 | ecosystem: Environmental > Terrestrial > Soil > Agricultural land | place: USA... | reverse complement strand
CCACCATCTTGATGCTCGCCAGCCCACACGACTGGTCCTTGTTCTGCGCGGCGACGAGGTGGGTGTCGGCGAAGCGGTCGATCCGCAGGAACCAACTGCCCATCAATGGCTGGTCGTCCGGTTTCGTGGGCATCGTGGGGACTCCCTGGGGTGGGTCGGTCGGCGTCACGCACGATACTGCACCGGTCCGGGCCGGGGAAACGAAAACCCGCCGGGAGCGCCCGGCGGGTTCTGGACCGTCGCGGTCGGCGGCTCACGGCGCGGCGGGGGCCGACAGCGACCGGACGTAATGGACCAGGTCGCTGATCTCCTCCGGCTTGAGCGATGTGCTGGCCGGCATCGGGGTTCCCGGCATCCCGATCACGATCCGGGCGTAGAGCCGCCCGGGGTCGCCGCCGCCCTTGAACACGCCCCGGCTCAGGTCCCTCGGGCGGGTCGGCCAGCCGTTCTCGTTCTTGAGGTCCTTCACCTGCGGCCCGTCGCCGCGGCCCTCCGGACCGTGGCAGGAGGCGCAGTTCTGCGTGTACAGTTGCCGGCCGTGCGCCACCGACTCCGGGGTTGCCGTCGCGAACTGGCTCGGCACCTCGACCGGGGCGCCGGGGCGGAGCATGTTCTCCACCGCCTCGGCCACCTCGCCGGGATCGACTCCGCCCTCCTCCTCGGCCTTGCGGAAGATCCGGGCGAACAGCGCCTCCCGGGTCAGCCCGCGGACGTGTCCGACGAGGGCCGTCCGCTCGTCGTCGGTCAACTGCGCGAACGCCGGCATGGCGGTTCCGGGGATGCCGCTCTTGACGACGGCGGCCAGGTCCTCGTCGGTCGGTACGCCGTTGGATGTGGACGCCAGCCGGAACCGCTCCTCGCCGAACCGCCGGGCCGGCGGGTCCAGCAGCGGGCTCATCAGCCCCTTCGCGTCCCCGCGTGCCCCGTGGCAGGCGGCGCAGTTCTGGGCGTACAGTTTCGCCCCATCGGGCGCCGCGGGGTGGGCGGCGGCCGCGGCGGACCGCCGCGTCTCAGCAGCCCGGGCCGAGGTGTAGTGCAGGTACGCGCCGCCCCACGCCAGGATGCTCAGAACGATCGGGGTGGCGACGAGTACCGCCTTCTTCCCCGCCCCCAGCCGACGCGGCGCCGTGGCGACGGGCTCATGCTCCAGCTTCGCTGTCACGACTCTCCCCCTTTACTTCGGCTGGAAGACGAACTCCACCGTCTTGACCTCGCCGTCCTTGACGGTGACCTCCTGGGTCTGCTTGCCGAGCTTCTCGTGCCACGCCTCCAGCTTGTGCGTGCCGGGCGGGACCTTGTCGATCGTGAACGCCCCGTCCTCGCCGGTCACGCCGAAGAACGGGTGCGGCAGGACGTGGATGTACCCGCCCATCCAGAAGTGGACGTCGCACTTGATCTTCAGCCCGACCTCGGCGGCGGTGAACTTCACCGTCATCGCGTCTCCGGGCTTGGGCAGGTTGCGGTTGAACGGCGGGTTGAGGGTCGCCTCCAGGCGGACGTTGTGCAGGACCGGGTCGCTGTTGCGGATCTCGACCTCCTGGCCGGTCATCACCGGCAGGATGTGCGGGGAGAAGACGCACCCCTTCTGGTCGAGGACCGCTGGCTTGGCCGACGGCGGGTAGTTGCCCGCGACCTTGCCCGCGATCCGCACCAGCGTCCACTGGATGCCACGGTCCGCGCCGACGACCAGCGTCTCCTCCATCGGCGGGGAGGAGTGGTGCTCGTGGCACTTCTTCTCCGGCCCGAAGTTGATCGGCTTGCGCTTCGGCGGCTCGCCGTTGTACACGACCTTGCCGACGATCGAGGCAGTCCCCGCGGCCGGCTTGACGTCCACCGGCGGCGCGGTGGTGGTCTTCGGCGGGGTCGCGGGCGTGACCGCGGCCGACTTCTCGGTGGGCGGCGTCTGCTGGGTTTGCGTGGCGGACGCGGACTTGGATGTGTCGGCGGCCGGCTGGTCGCCGCACCCGACCGCGGCCAGTAATCCTGCAGCCGCCGTCAGAGCCGCCACCCCCCATACCGTTGATCGTTTCATCGCAACTCTCCTCCCGGAACTGGTGGTATCTACTCGTCTATTGCCGACTCGGCTTGCTTCTTCAGGAAGTCGGCCAGCTCGTCGAACCGCAGCGCCTTGCCGCCCCACTCGGCAGCCAGGGCGTCGGCTTCTTCCCTCGTGGCGACGGCCGCCAGCCCGGACCCCATCGGCGTCTGGAGCTTCGGCCCGTGCGCGTAGAACGCCAGCCGGGCCTCGTGCCACTGGCCCGACTTGTAGCCGCGGACCCACACCCCCTTCACCGCCGCGGGGTTCGCGGCCAGATAGTCGGTCACGCAACAGATCTCGTCGAACTTGTGCGCGTCCCCGGCGGTCGTGACCACAGCGGCGGCGAACCGGTCGTCGTTGACGATCATCCGGCAGTGGGCGCACTCCTCCTGCCCGTACCGGACGTTCGGCGGGCCGTCGCCGCCGCAGCCGAACGCGGCGACGGTCAACACCGCCAGGAGCGGAAGCTTCTTCATGACATCCCCCGCCGACGGAAGAGGACCAGCACGACCCCGAGCGGCACCAGCGCCCAGCCGACCAGGATGGCGGCCAGCACCGGCCGCAGCCAGTGGCCGAAGACGTCCGCGGCGTACAGCCCGGCCGGGCCGAGGTTCTCCAGGTTCCCCTGGAGGCCGTCGAGGACCAGCAGTTTGTACACCTGCGCCGGGTTGGCCAGCGACATCCACAGGAGCGTCCGAGGCGACAGCTCCAGCACCACGGCCGTGCCCATCAGCCCCAGGTCGCTCAGCAGCACCGACGCCAGCCACAGGAACAGCCCGATGCCCAGCGCGGTCGGCACCTTGCGGACCAGCGTCGAGACCAGGTAGCCGACGCTCAGGTAGGCCAGCGCGAACAGGCAGGTCGTCCCGACCAGCATGGCGTAAGAGCCGACCTGCGCCCCGCCGCCGTAATAGGCGATGACCAGCGCCGACAGCCCGAACCCGGCCAGCACCGTGGCGAGCAATGCCGCCGCCAGCCCGAGGAACTTGCCGAGCAAGACCTCTTCCAGCACCACCGGCTGCGCGAGGAGAGTTTGCAGCGTCCCCTGCTCCCGCTCGCCGACGACGCTGGTGGCGCCGACCAGCAGGGCCATCAGCGGGACCACCACCATGACGAGGTTGAGCAGGCTCGCGGCGGTCCGGCCGAACCCGGCGATGCCGACGTTGCCCAGCCCGGACATGCCCAGCAGGCTCAGCCCCAGCGCCAGCCCGGCGAAGATGATTGCGAAGACCAGGAACCAGCGGTTCTGCCGGGCCTCGCGGACTTCCTTGCCCATGATTAACGTGATTGCGGTGACGTCCATTGTTCAATCTCCCTGGAAGCCGCGGTCGGATTCCACGTCGAAGTCCACCAGCGGCACCCCGGCCGCTTGCAGCAGGGTCAGCGGCTCGGCCTTGCGGCCGGCCGGCACGTCCACCCACAGCTCGCCTCCGTCGGCTCGCACCGGATAGCCGGCGGTGTGCAGCACCTTGACCGCGTCCTGGCGGTATTCCGCCGGGACCGCCAGCCGCAGCACGGCCGGCCGCAGGATGCGGTTGCGAAGTTCTTCCGGCGTCCCCTCGGCGACCTTCTTGCCGGCCTGAATCACCACCACCCGGTCGGCCAGCGAGATGATCTCTCCGGCCCGGTGGGTGCAGAACAGCAGCGTCTTGTCGGCCGCCTTCAGCCGGGCGAGCAGCCGGCCGAACTCCTCGCGAGTGGCCACGTCGAGGTTGCTGGTCGGTTCGTCGAGCAGCAGTACCGGCGGGTCGGAGAGCAGTGCCAACACCAGAGCGAGCTTCTGCCGCATGCCGCCGGAGAGATGCCGCACCGCCCGGTCGTGGACATCGCCCAGCCCCCACTCGGCGAGCAACTCGACGCCGCGCGTCGGGTCCACCCGGCGGAGCTTCGCGTAGAACCGGGCGCACTCGATGACGGTCTGGTCCGGGTGCAGCTTGACCTCCTGCGGGACGTAGCCGAGCCGCCGGCGGCTCTCCTTGCCGCGGAGGCCGCAAGGCTGGCCCATCACCGCGGCCGACCCCTCGAACGGGACCAGCCCGAGCAGGCACCGCAGCAGCGTCGTCTTGCCGGCCCCGTTCGCTCCCCACAGGGCGACCGCCTCACCGGGTTGCACCTCGAAGCTCAGGCAGTCCACTGCTGCGACCGCACCGAACCGCTTGGTCAGCCCGGCCACCCGCACGGCCGGCGGGGCCTCCGGGGCCGGCGACGCCGCCTTCGGCTCCGCGACCGGGGTCGCGGCGGTCGGTATCAGCGCCTGCCAGCGGACGAGGCAGACCAGGCCGCCGAGGATCAGCGCGACCGCCAGCGTCAGCCAGCTCCGGCCGTCCGCCGGGGCCGGGTTAGTCAGCGGCGCCGGCAGCGCGGCCATTCGCGGCCGGGCGTCGGTGAACTTCGGCTGCGGCTGGAAGATGGGGAATAACTTCGATGAATAATCAATCGCCTCGGCCGCCGGCCCGGCTGCGAAGAGCTTCATCCCGCTGTTGCGGTCGGTCACTCGCTCGAACAGCTTCACCGGCTTGTACGGCTGGTCGCCGAACCCGTCCCCGTTGGCGTCCAGGCCGCGGTAGTCGCTCCAGAAGTTCGCCTCCCAGGCGTTGCTGGCCGGTAGGGCGGCGTTGCCCTCGACGGCGATCTGCTCGCCGTTCTCGGAGAAGGTGTTGTCGCGGACGGTGTTCCCCGAGCAGGAGGTGAACACGACGGCGCCGCGCTCGTTGTAGGCGACCAGGTTGTTGAGGACCTCGCCGCCGCGGGCGCCTTCCATGAACACGCCGGTGCGGTTGTTGGCGATGACGTTACCGCGGAGCGAGTAGCCGTCCATGTCCTTCAGGCCGACTCCGTAGCCGCTCGCCCCGCGGTTGTTCTCGATCCAGTTCCCCTCCAGCTTCACCCGCCGGCTGTACATCAGGAACGAGCCGACGGAGTTGTCGATGAACCGGTTGCCGCTGACGGTCGCGCCGTCGCAGTACATGAAGTGGATGCCGTACCGACCGCGGGTGGCGGTGTTGTCGCGGACGGTCAGCCCCTTGGAGTACCACAGCACCAGGTCGCGGCCGTCGGCGATGTCGTTCCGCTCGACCAGGGCGTCGTGGCTCCACCAGACGCGGACCAGGTCGCCGCGGCGGGCGATGTCGAGGGCCTTGCCGCGGAGGACGTTCCCCCGGACGACACTGCGCGGGGCGTCCCGCAACGAGGCGCCGAAGAGCACGTCCTCGATCCGGTTCCCCTCGATCACGATGTCCGACGCGGTGGCCACGACCCCGCCGTCCCCGTCCTCGTTGGCCAGGCGGTCGCCGCTGTTGCGGACGGCGAACCCGGAGAAGTGGATGCCAGCAGCGGCGAGCGTGACGACCGTGCCCTTGCCGCCGCCGTCGATCACAGGCCAGTCCCTGCCAATCAGCCGGACGCGCTTGTCGATGACCAGCGGCCCGCGGTGGGTGCCGCCGGCGACCTCGATGGTGTCGCCCTCGGCCGCCTTCGCGACCGCGGCGGGGATCGTGGTCAGCGGGCCGTCCGGGGAGACGGTCCAGGTCGCGGCCTGGGCCGAGCCAGCCGGCAGCACCAGGGCGACCAGCACGCAGCCGACCGCGACGGCTTCCCGGGTGCGAGCCGACTGCGGCTCCGGCGCGGCCTCGGCGGTCGGCTTCGGGGCGTACCACTTGAACCAGCGGACGTAGCAGAAGGCCAGCGAGAGGGCGCCGGCGGCCATCGCCAGGTAATGCCCCTCGCCCAGCCCGGCCTCCGTGCGGAACTGGCCGACCTTGCCCTCGCCCAGGATCGTCGGCACGAACGGCTTGATCGACCGGCTCAGCGGGGCGTCCGGGTCGAGGTTCAACCCGTAGTCACGCAGCCACCAGTACAGATCTGCGAGAAAGATCGCCGGGAACAGGACGCCCGGGATCAGGAGCAGGGGCGTCCACCGCCACGGGAACACGGCAACCAGCACCATGAGCCCGGCCATGGTATACACCGACTGCCGGCCGATTGACCGCTCGAACTGGGCCGCGTCTCCCAGCGCCCGCATGCCGATGTAGTGGTTCAGCCCGTCGAGTTCCTTCACGTCGCCGGCGATCCGGTCCGGGTATCCGTAGACGTGCAGCCCCTTGGGGTACTGCGGGGCGTGCAGTTCCAGCTCCCAGTACGGGTAGTCCGGTGAGACCGCGAACAGCGCCGCGCCCAGCACCAGCCCGGCCCGGGCGGCCCACGACAGCCAGGAGGTCTTCGGCTTGCTATCCATGATCGCCTCGGGTCAGTCGTCTGGGGTCTTCTTGCTCCCCTCTCCCGCAAGGGGAGAGGGGCGGAGCAGGCGTTACGGCTCGACCATCAGGTAGCCCATCATCTCCAGGTGCAGCGCCGAGCAGAATTCGAGGCAGTAGAACGGGAAGACCCCGGCCTTGTCCGCGACGAACTCCACCGTGACCGTCTCACCCGGTTCGATGCTGGCCGCCAAGTTGTAGCTCGGCACGCAGAACCCGTGCGTGCCGTCGTGGGTGCTCTCCAGGCTGGTGACGGTCCACTTGATCTTCTGGCCCTTCTTCACCTTCACGTGCTCGGGGTCGAAGTGGCTGCGGATCGCCATCATGTTCACCTCGACCGTGTCGCCCTTGACCGTGACCGACCCCTTGAGGTTCGAGGTGTCGGCCGGGACGGCCGGGTGCTTCGCCTGGGCGTGGGCGTCCCAGCCGATCTCCGGGTACTTCTCCCACCCCTTGAGCTTGTTGGCCGAGATGATCTGGGCGTAGTGCGGCTCGGCGATGCCGATCGGCAAGTCATAGATCACCCGGCACCGGTCGCCCGGCCGGCTGATGTCGATGAGCTGGAGGTTCTGCGGCAGCAGCGGCCCGACGTTCTGGAACCGGTCCACCGACCACTTGTTGAGGGCGACCAGGTACTTGCCCTTCGGGCTGACTGAATCCCCCTCGGCGGCCGAGATGTGGCCGACGTTGTACTGCACCGGGACGCTCTGCACGACCTTCCAGCCGCCCTCGGGGGCCTTCTGGTCGGTGCCGCCGAGCGACCACCGGACCACCGCGTTGTCCAGGAAGAGACTCGTGTAGGCGTAGCCCTTGTCGTCGAACTGCGTGTGCAGCGGCCCCAGGCCCAGTTCGACCTGCGCCTCCTTGACCGCGTCGAACTTCAGCACCGGCACGCCGTAGGGGTCCTTCGCCTCGAAATCCTTGGCGGCCACCGCGGCGAGGATCTTGTCCATCGCGTAGACGGTGACGTGCGGGTCGAGCTTGCCGGAGACGACGATGTGCTTGCCGCTCGGGCTGACGTCCACCCCGTGCGGGCTCTTCGGCTCGGGGATGAAGTACAGGACGCCCTCGTCCACCGCGGCCTGCAGCGGGATCACCTTCAGGCTACTGATGGTGGTCGTCTTGCCGGCCTTCGCCACCTGCTCCGCCTTCTTCCAGTTAATGGCGTGCAGGTAGTCCATGTCGTTGCGGGAGACTCCGGCCTCGAACGGCGGCTTGCCCTGCTCGACCCCGCCGGTCGCCAGCTCGGTGTTGATCGAGTTGACGAAGATCCACCCGTCGCTGACCTTCTTGCCGCAGTCGGAGAGGTCCTGCCAGTACGGCGGCACCTCGATGGCGAACGAGTTGGCCTCATCGACCCGGCCCTTCGTGCGGTCGAACTTCCAGAAGGTGATGAGCCCGCGGTACTCCTCCTTGTACTTCTCGATGGGGGCGTACTTGTGGCCCAGCGGCACCGCGTACTGCGACCCCTCGATCACGTACTCGGTGTCCGGCGTGACCATCGTCGAGCCGTGGTTGTTGTTGTAAGCCGGGTTGGCGATGATCTGCTTGGTCTCGAAGTCGCGCAGGTCGATGACCGCGAGCCGGCCGTTGGCCTTGTCGTTGATGAACAGGAACTGGCCGTCGTACTCGCCGCCCGACTCGCTCAGCGCCGGGTGGTGCGTGTCCCCCCAGGTGAGCGGCCCGCGGTTGGGCTGCTGCTTGCGGTTGTACTCGTCCAGGGCCGTCTCCTTGACCCCGACCCCGTAGCCGCTCCACGAGTCCGGGGAGAAGACAGCAATGTTCTTCAGGATGCGCATCGACGGGACGCCGATGGCGAGCACCTGCCCGCTGTGCCCGCCGGAGGCGAACATCACGAACTCGTCGAACCGGCCGCTGGGCTGGTACGTCGCCAGGGCCGCGGCCACGTCGTCCGGCTTCAGGTCGCGGTCCTTGATGAGCTGGTCCGCGTCGCCGGGCAGGCTCAGGGTCGGCGCCCCGGCCTCCTGTTGCTTGCCGCCGCGGAAGCCCGTCAGCCCGACGCCGACCGCACCGCCGAGGACGGCCCCCAGTAGCAGCCACTTCGCCCACGTTGACATGGTCAACCCTCCCTCAGGTGTCGGCCCCGCGGCCCTTCGTTCCCACCGGTGAGACTGCGATTCTCGGAATTCAGGATATAAAGACCAGAATATCCGTTATTCACTCTGAGAAAAGCGGGGATTGGATTCCCCGCTGACGTTGGCCTTGCGAAACCGATGCCTAAAGGGTCCGTTTCGGGTGTCTTGTCTTGTAGGGTGGGTCGAGCGAGTCTTCGAGCGCCGACCCACTCTACACCGGTCACAGTAGGTTCCGCTCCGGTCCGGCCGTTGCGCCGGCCCGGATCAACTCGTCCTCCAGCCGGATCGCCCGGGGGAAGAGGACGTTGTTCTCCTTGTGGACGTGGCGGAACATGTCCACCTCCAGCTCGGCCAGCGCCCCCATCAGGGCCCGGAACGTCGGGCAGGCGTCCGCCGGCGGGGTGAAGTCGTCGGTCGCGGCCCGCATCGCGCCGAGGGCGTCGCCGGCCTCGGCGTGCTCGGCCTCCATCACCCCCATCGGGTTCCGGATGCTGCCGAACGGCCCGGCCGGGAAGCGGCGGTCCTGCTCCAGACGGCGGATCGCCGGGAAGAGGGCCTGCTCCTCCTTGGCCATGTGCTGCATCAGGTCGGCGGCGAACACGTCGAACACCCGCCGCACCTCCCACACTTCGGGGTAGCGCTGGCCGTGGGCGGCCGTCACCTTCTGCAAGAGCTGGTCGATCCGCGGCAACTCCCGCCGCAGGTAGGCATGGTGCGTCTCGACGATGTGCTGCGCCAGGTCGGAGAGCGACAGCGCGGCGGGGTCGAACTCCCCGGCCGGCGGGTCGGTGGTCTCCAGGGCAGCGAGGACGGCGGCGTAGTCGGCCCCGGCCAGGGCGGCGGCGTCCGCCAGCGTTCGCTTGCCGCCGCAGCAGTAGTCGATCCCGAACCGCTCGAACACCCGCGCCAGCCCCGGCTGGGACGCCACCATCTCGCCCACCGTCGTCTCGTGAACGGTCGCCATGATCGCCTCCCGGGCTCCCCGGTCCCGCAGGACCCGATTTGCCTTGATCCCGTCTACGGGAAGTATAAACTTCCAATATCGGAATTCAAGACCTTTATATCCGATTTAAGCAGGTGGTGTCCCATGACCCCTTTCGACCTCACCCCCGAGCAGCGGGCCGTGTACCGCCGGTACGCCGAGCTGGCGCTGCCGCGGCACACCTCCTACCCGACGGCGCCGGTCTGGTCCGACCGGTTCGGCGCGGACGAGTACCGGGACGCGCTGCACCGGTCCGCGGACGCCGGCCGGCCGCTGTCGCTGTACGTCCACGTCCCGTTCTGCGAGCGGCTGTGCTACTACTGCGCCTGCACGAAGGAGATCGTGCCGGCCGCCCGGCGGAGGGCGAACGACCCGTCCGCGGCGTATCTGAGGGCGCTGGCCGGCGAGGCCGACCGGGTGGCCGAGGCGGTCGGGCCGGGCGAGGTCCGGCAGGTCCACCTGGGAGGCGGCACGCCGACGTTCCTGGCCCCCGACCAACTCGGGCGGCTCTGGGCGATCCTGGCCGACCGGTTCCACGTCGCCCCGGAAGCCGAGATGGCGGTCGAGATCGACCCGCGGGCGACGACCGCCAAGCACCTGGCGACGCTGCGAGCGCTGGGGTTCAACCGGGTCAGCCTGGGCGTGCAGGACTTCGACCCGCGGGTGCAGACGGCGATCAACCGGGTGCAGCCGGTCGAGCTGGTCGCGGAGGCGGTCGGGCGGTGCCGGGAGCTGGGGTTCGAGTCGGTCAACTTTGACCTCATCTACGGGCTGCCATACCAGACCCCCGAGTCGATGGCCGCGACGCTGGAGAAGGTGCTCGACCTCGGGCCGGACCGGGTGGCGTTCTACCGGCTGGCGATGATCCCGGAGATGTTCCGCTGGCAGAACACGTTCCGCCGGGCCGACCTGCCGGCCGGGGAGGCGGCGCTGGAGCTGAACCTGCTGGCGGTGAACCGGTTCCTGGCGGCGGGGTACGAGTTCGTCGGGCTTGACCACTTCGCGCGGCCGACCGAGGCGCTGGCGGCCGCGGTCCGCGACGGGAGCGTGAGGCGGACGTTCCAGGGGATGACGACCGGCCGGCAACTCGACGTGATCGGGCTGGGGCCGTCGGCGATCAGCCTGCTCGACGACGCGTTCGCTCAGAACGTCAAGGAGAGCGGCCCGTGGCGGTCGGCGCTCGGCCGGGACCTGGCCACCCACCGCGGGCTGCGGCTGTCGCCCGACGACCGCGTCCGCCGGGAGCTGCTCCAGGAACTGTACGGCCGCGGCGAGATCGACACCGCGGCGTTCGAGGCCGCGCACGGGATCGCGTTCGCGGACTACTTCGCCGACGAGTTGCGGCGGCTGGCGGAACTGGAGGCGGACGGGCTGGTCGAGGTGGACGGGTCAGCGGTCCGGCTGACGCCGGTGCTGGGGCGGCTGCTGGTGCGGGTGGTGGCGGCGGTGTTCGATGCGTACCTGCCGGCGGACTCCTACCGCGAGGGGCTGCCGGCGCAACTGGCGTCGAAGGTGGGGTAGGGCGTGGTCGAGTGCGGGCCGACTTCTCGTAGGATGGGTCAAGCCCGGCTCTGCGGGCGCCGACCCACCATCACTCAGCCGGTGGGTCGGCGCGTCCAAAGCGACGCGCCGACCCACCCTACGAGAAGCGCTGACCACCGCGCCCGTGCAGGGGGCGCGGCAGCCCTGGGTTGGCGTCACTTCTTCCGCTTGTACGTGATTGTGAATCCTGGCTCCTTCCCGTCGCCCATGTACATGCTGAAGTTGATCGTGTCGTCGTCCGGCATCTCGGACACCGACTTGAACTTAACGGGCTTGCCGTCCATCCCCGGCCCGTCCCCGGACATGGTCAGGGTCTTCTTCTCCTTGTCGTAGGTCCCCTCCATCAGCAGCGGGCTGGTGGACATGCTGTCCACCCAGACGCCGACGTACTTCTTTTTGGCCGCGTCGTAGCCATCGAGGCCACGGCCGGAGAACTTCTGCCCGCCGAGGTCGCTCTCCAGGGCGCTAACCAGCCACAGCCCGCCGAGGTCCATCTTGTACGTCACGGTCCCCTTGGACTCCATGCCGCCGAACTTCATGGTCAGGTCCCAGTTGCCCTCCATCTTCTTGAGG
>Ga0247829_10001219_pt1 | contig 11488 bp, 14 predicted proteins | sample 12C_Control_Day4_FD_207765 | JGI IMG/M metagenome (GOLD analysis project Ga0247829, IMG submission 207765) | Soil microbial communities from agricultural site in Penn Yan, New York, United States - 12C_Control_Day4 | ecosystem: Environmental > Terrestrial > Soil > Agricultural land | place... | reverse complement strand
CGGCTGGGCGGCCGAGCAATATGCCGATAGCCGCGAGGGCATTGAATATGTGCTGCGGCTGGAAAGCGGCAAGGACATCACGCTGGTGCAGAACCGCGAAGGCGACGAGGCGCCGCTGGCAGCCGGCACCCCGGTTCTGATCCAACGCGGCGGCAGCTACGCGCGCGTGATCGCCGACCCGGCGCGCTAGGCCGATCAGGGCGCGAGACGGCTGAGCCGGACCGCGCCCTCCTGCTCGATCGGCAGCCTGCGATCCGAATTGCGCAGGAAGGCGGTTCCCGTCAGCCGGTACTCCAGATCGTTGAGCCCCGCGAGACCTGTTATTCCGCCCAGCATGTCCGCGGTGGAGCTGATCGCCTCTACCGTGACCGTCTCCTCCCCGAGTGCGGGGATCGTTACATTCTCGTTGCTCGTGCCGCTCGCGAACGGCTCGCCGTCGATCTCCAGCTTGATGCGCAACCCGTCCAGCGGCAGCTCGACCTCGTTCGGATTGGTGAGGCGCAGGACCAGGCCGAGCCGCTGCTCCAGCAGTCCGGCGCCGCGGAACTGGATGTCGGCGAGCGCCACCTCCGGCGGCTCCAACCCGCGCCCGCCGAGCCCGCCGCCGGCGCAGCCGGCCAGCGCCAGTGAAGAGCCCGCAATCGCCAGAAACGCGCGCCGCCGCATGTCACCCCCCAATTCCAACACCCCATCCTTCGGGCAGCATAGCATGGAAGGAGCCCGGACTTTCTAAACGCCAGCGCGGAGGCTCCGCGTCCTGTGCTTTGATGCGGCGGCAGCAGCGGGAGGCCTCGCCATGACGGATCGGCTGAAAGGCAAGCGTGCGCTCATCACCGGCGCGGGCGGGGGGATCGGCCGCGCCGCCGCGCTCGCCTTCGCGCGCGAGGGCGCGGCCGTCGCGGTCGTCGACATCCGGGGCGAGGCCGCGGAGACGGTCGCGGCTGAGATCGGGCACGCGGGCGGTCGCGCCGTCGCGCTCTCGGGCGATGTCGCCCACGAGGCCGGCTGCGCCGAGACCTTCGCCGCCGCCGAGGCGGCGCTCGGCGGTCTCGACACGCTCTTCAACAATGCCGGGATCGTGCTGCCCGGCGACAACGACGCCACCGACACGCCGCTCGATGTGTGGCAGCGGACGCTCGCGGTCAATCTCACCGGCGTCTTCCTGTGCTGCAAGTTCGGCCTGCCGGCGCTGCTGCGCGCCGGGCGCGGCGCGATCGTCAACAACGCCTCGATGGTGGCGCTGGTGGGCTCGGCCTTTCCGCAGATCGCCTATACAGCGGCCAAGGGCGGCGTCGTGGCGATGACGCGCGAGCTCGCGATCGTCCATGGCCGCCGCGGCATCCGCGTGAACGCGATCTGCCCGGGGCCGGTGCGCACGGCCATGACCGACGCCTTCTTCGACACCGAGGAGAAGTGGGCGAGCCGCCGCCGCTACATGCCGATGGGGCGGCTGGGATCGCCGGAGGAAGTGGCGGCGGTCGCCCTGTTCCTCGCCTCGGATGAGGCCTCCTATGTCACTGGGGCGGCCTACACGGTGGATGGCGGCATCACCGCCGCTTATGTGATCGACGACCGGATCGGACCCTAGAGCTCTAGCGCGCCACCAGCCCATGCAGCCGGTGGCTCAATGGCGCGAGCGCGGCTTGTGCGTCCTTGTAGACGGCGAAGAGCTCGCCATAGAGCCGGTGCCGCTCCGCGTTGGGCTCGGCGCGCCCGACGACACGCACGCAGCGCTCTACCGCATCCTCGGGCGAAGCGAAAGCCCCGATGCCGATGCCGGCGAGCAACGCCGCGCCGAAGGAGGCATCGCCGTTCTCCGGTTTCTCGATCGCAAGGCCGGTGACGTCCGCGATGATCTGGCGCCAGGTCAGGCTCCTCGATCCGCCCCCGATCAGGCGCGTGGCCCCGAACTCAAGGCCGAATCCCTTGGCTGTGTCGAGAAGATCGCGGATCGAGAAGGCGATGCCCTCATAGAGGGCGCGCGCGAAATGCGCTCTTCCATGCTGCATGGTCAGGCCAATGAAGTCGGCGCGCAGCAGCGGGTCCCAATAGGGCGCGCGCTCGCCCTGCAGATAGGGATGAAAGAGGAGCCCATCGGCGCCCGCGGGCACCGTTGCGGCGAGCCGGTCCATCTCGGCGAAGGCGGCGCTGCCCTCGCCGCCGGGCGCGAGGAACATGCGGTCCCGCAGCCAGCGATGCGCCGAGGCGCAGGAATTGGTGCCGGTCGCCAGGTAGTACATGCCGGGCATGACATGCGGGTAGCAGGAGATCGGCGGCTTTACGACCGGCCCCTCAGTGGCGAGGAACAGTACGCCCGCGGTCGCGAGCTTGATCGCCGCCATGCCAGGGCGCGTTGCGCCGATGCCGAAGAACTCGACCGTGGTATCGTTGCTGCCGCAGATCACCGGCGTCCCCGGCCTCAGCGAGAGCGCGGCGGCCGCGGCGGGCGTGAGGCCGCCGACCACGGCCGCGGGCTCCACCACCGGAGGCAGCGTCTCAAGGGGCCAATCGATGAGTCGGCATAGCTCGGGCGACCAGGCGCGCGTGCGATGGTCGGCCATCAGCGCGCCGATCACGTCGCTGTAATCGGTCTCCCAGCTGCCGGTGAGCCGGAAGCGCAGATAGTCCTTGGACAGCATGAGCTTGCGCGCGCGCTCCGCCGAGCGGGGCTCGTGCCGCTTCAGCCACAGCAGCATCGCAAGCGTCCAGGTCGGGTTCACCCGGTTGAGCGAGGTGGCGATGATGGCCGCGCCCGCGCGCTCATGCAGCTCGCGGGCCTCGGCGGCGCTGCGCTGATCGGACCACAGGATCGCCGGCCGGATCACCCGGTCCGCCGCATCGAGCAGGACCGGGATGTGCGCCCCGCCGCTGACCGCGATGCCGCGCACCGCCTCGGCCCGAAGGCCTGCGGCCGCGAGCGCGCGCGGCAGCGCGGTGAGGAGCGCCTCCCACCAGCTCTCGGGGTCCTGCTCCGCCCAGCCGAATGCCGGGATGCTCGTCTCGAGCGGCTCCGAAGCCTCGCCCAGCAGCGTTCCCGCGAGCGAGACGGCAGAGACCTTCAGGCCGCCGGCGCCGAGGTCGATCCCGAGAAGCGCATGGTCCGCCATTCCCATCCCCGGCCCCAAGCGGCCACTTATGGCAGAGGGCACCGCCTTCGCTCAACTCCGCGAACGACTAGGACGGACGCACGAGCTGCTCCAGTGTCTCTTTGAGGTCGGCCTGAATGAGCGGCTTGGAGAGGATCCCCGAGGGCCGAACCTCTTCCATGCGCTCCCGCGTCCCGGGGTCGCGCGCATAGGCCGAGCAGAACACGATCGAAACCTTCATGGCCTTCAAGATCGCCTGCGCCGCCTTGATGCCGTCGCCCCCGCGCCCGAGCCGGACATCCATGAGGATCAGGTTGGGGTGCTTGGCCTGGCTCAGCCGGACCGCCTCCGATTCGCTCGCGGCGATGGCCACCACTGCGTGGCCGAGCTCCTCGATCATGGCTTCCAGTTCCAGGGCGATCACCGCCTCATCCTCAACGATGAGGATGCGCAACCCGCCCGTCTTCGCCTTCGCTCCCGCGCGCCCGGCCTGGCTGGCCGTGTCGGATTCCGGGCGCGAGGCGGGATGCAGCCAAGTCTCCGCAGCTGGACTCTCGATGCTCATTCTTGCCGTGATCTCCCGTCAGTTCGCCGGTTTGGGCTGGCCGATCTCCACCGCCTCGAGCGGAATGGACAGCGTGAACACCGTGCCGCACCTCGACCGGAAGTTCGCGCGGGCGCCGATCTGCCGGGCCAGCGCGTCCACCAGCCGTAGTCCCATGGAATGTGTCTTCTGCTCCGCCTTGTCTGCTGGCAGCCCGACGCCATCGTCGCGCACCTGCAGCATAAGCCGGCCGCTGCGGCGCCCGATGGCGATGCGCACTTCGCCCGCACGCTTTCCGGGGAAGGCGTGTTTGACGGCGTTGGACAGCACCTCGTTGAGGATCAGGACAATGGGCGTGGCCGCATCGAAGGCGATCGGAACCTGCGGGTCGGAGCCGCGGAACACGAATTTGGGAGCTTCGGGCCCATGGAGGGTGGCGAGGTCCTGGCACAGACGGGCGACATATCCCGCCAGATCGAAGCTCGCCACATTCTCCGATAGGTGCAGCTGCTCATGCACGCGCGCCATCGCCCGGATTCGCTCCTGGCTCTCCTCGAAATAGGCCGAGAGCTGCGGGCTCACGGTGCGCCCCTGCAGGCTGAGCAGGCCGATGATGACCTGCAGGTTGTTCTTCACCCGGTGGTGGATCTCGCGCAGCAGCGTCTCCTTCTCCGCCAGCGAGACGCGCAGATCCTCCTCGGCCTGCTTCTGCGCCGAGATGTCCCGCACGATGCCCGTGTAGATCCGCCTGGTGCCGAGCCGCACCTCGCTGACCGCCAGATAGATCGGGAAGACCGTGCCGTCCTTGCGGCGGCCCTGGACCTCGCGGCCGATGCCGATAATGCGCCGCACGCCCGTAGTGCGGTAGTTCCCCAGATAGCCGTCATGCTCGGCGCGGTACGGCTCGGGCATCAGCATCTTCACATTGCGGCCGACCATCTCGCGGGCGGCATAGCCGAACAGGCGCTGGGCGGCCGCGTTCACCGTCTCCATGGTGCCGTTCTCGTCGATCGTGATGATGCCGTCCACCGCCATCTCGACCACGCCGCGCAGGCGCGCCTCGCTGTCCCTGAGGTTCTGCTCGGCCTGACGGCGGTCGGAGATGTCGCGGATGATGCCCGTGAAGATGCGCCGCCCGCCGAGATCCACCTCGCTCACCGCCAGGTCGATCGGGAAGGTGGTCCCGTCCTTCTTCTGCGCGATCACCTCGCGGCCGATGCCGATGATCTTGCGCTCTGCGGTGCGGCGATAGTTTGCGAGATATCCGTCGTGCTCGCTGCGATAGGGCTCAGGCATCAGCATGTTGATGTTGCGCCCGATCATCTCCTCGGCCGCATATCCGAACAGCCGCTGCGCCGCGGCATTCACGGTCTCGACGGTGCCGCTCTCGTCGATTGTGAGGATGGCGTCCACCGCCATCTCGACCACGCCCCGCAGCCGTGCCTCGTACTCGACATCCGCCTGTCGAGGCTGCAAGACGGTGGATTCGTCCCGCCGCATCCAGTTCCCCAGCTACAGCGCCCGCCCGAGCCGATTGTGACCTGCTTTGCTCGCGCAGCAACAGAAGAATTTTTTCGGACATGTTTATTTCCGGTCGGTGGCACGGAACCGGCGGCTCCTGACCCCGTCACCCTTACGGGTTTGCCCCGCCCGGCCGGCAGCCTCGTGCTAGGCTCGGGGCGCCCGCCTCCACGTTAAGGCAAGGAGCTGCCCATGGCTGAATCTGCGCTCGCCCAGCTCGACGACAGCCTGACGGGAGCGCGGCTGCCGCTTGAGGAGGTGCCGCTGGTGGATTTCGGCCCCTTCCTGGAGGGACCGGCGAGCGAGCGCAAGCGTGTCGCGCTCGAGATCGGCCGCGCCTGCCGCGATATCGGCTTTTTCTATCTCGTGCATCATGGCGTGCCGCAACGGCTGGTCGACCGCGTGTTCGCCGAGGCCAGCCGCTTCTTCGCCCTGCCGCTGGACCGCAAGGCGGAGATCGCCATCGAGAAATCCCGATGCCACCGCGGCTGGTTCGCGCTGGGCGGAGAGAACCTTGATCCCTCCAAGCAGCGGCAGGCGGGCGACTACAAGGAAGGCATCAAGATCGGCCGGGATCTGCCGCTCGACCATCCGCTGGTCAAGGCGGGGCTGCCGCTCCACGGCCCCAACCAATGGCCGAGCGGCCTGCCTGGCTGGAAGGACACGATGCAAGAAGGCTACAACGCGCTGAGCCGCCTCGGCCGAGAGATCATGCACGCCTTCGCGCTCGCGCTCGAGCTGCCCGAAACCCATTTCGACCGCTGGCTGACCGGGCCGATGGCCACTTTGGGGCCGCTGCACTACCCTCCGCAGACCGGCCGCATCACCGAGGAGCGCATCGGGGCGGGCGCGCATACCGATTTCGGCTGCCTCACCATCCTCGCGCAGGACCCGGTCGGGGGCCTGCAGGTGCGCAACAGCGCGCGCCGCTGGGTCGACGCGCCTTACGTGTCGGGCAGCTTCGTGGTCAATGTCGGCGACATGATGGAGCGCTGGACCAACGGGCTGTTCACCTCCACGGTCCATCGGGTGATCAACGTCTCGGGCAAGGACCGCTACTCGCTGCCCTTCTTCTTCGACCCCGATTTCGACGCCGACCTCAGCGTGCTTCAGACCTGCACCGGGCCGGGCAACCCGCCCAAACATCCCCCGACCACCGGCGGGCAGCACCTGCTCGATCGGATCAACGCCACCTTCGACTATCGCGGCGCGGGCGAGAAGGAGTAGGCCGAGACCCGGCGAGGGTCCTTGGTGGTTTACATCCATAGGAGGAGCGGGGCGGCCGCCGTCCATTCGCGAGGGCGCCGGCTCCGCCCTTCCCCAGTCCACGGGAGGGAGAGCCATGACGGTCGAAGCCATTCTCAAGCGCAAGGGCACGCGCGTCTCGACCATCGCCAAGAACGCCACCATCGCCGCCGCGGCGCAGCGGCTCAACCTCGACCATATCGGCGCGCTGGTTGTCACCGAGGGGGCGCGCGTCGTCGGCATCATGTCCGAACGCGACATCATCGCCGGCCTCGCCCGTCACGGAGCCGTCACGCTCGAGAAGCGGGTGGAGGAGCTGATGACCTGGCCCATCGTCACCTGCACGCGGGGCCAAAGCATCAAGGAGGTGATGGCCGCCATGACCCGCCAGCGCATCCGCCATCTGCCCGTGGTCGAGGAGGAGGCGCTAATGGGGATCATCAGCATAGGCGACGTCGTCAAGCACCGTTTGGAGGAGTTGGAGATGGAGGCCGGTGTGCTGCATGATCTGATGATTGCAAGGGGTTGAGGCGCCCGGATCATAGGGGAGAGCAGGGCGGCCCCGGCCCGATCGGCCCATTGGGAGAGGGCTATGGAGACTCCGTACCTCTATTGGGCGGCCGCGGTCGCGATCGCGGCAGTGCTCATGGTCCTGCTGTTCTCGACCTATGACGGCGGGCTCGTCGGCGGCTGACCGGCGGGAGTTGAGCGGAGGATGAAGGACGGCGCCGCTTGGTCCGGGCGCAAAGGGTCCGGCCGTGCGCGGTCGGAACTTCGATTCTGCCGGGGCCGTTCCCGGTCGATCGCATTCGGAAGGGGCTCGCAAGGATCGTGGATGAGCGCACCGCGCTGGTGACCGGCGGCGCCGGGTACATTGGGAGCCACGTGGCCTGGGCCCTTCTCGATGCCGGGTGGCGTGTCATCGTCCTCGACGACCTGTCGACCGGCCGGCGCGAGCTTGTCCCGCCCGCCGCGACCTTTGTGGAAGGGGGCTCGGGGGATGCAGCCCTGCTGCGAGGGGTGCTCGCGGCGGAGCGGCGGATCGAAGCCGTGCTCCACTTCGCAGGCTCGATCGTGGTCCCCGAATCGGTCGTCGATCCCCTCGCCTACTACCGCAACAACGTCGTCGGCAGCATCGAGCTGATCGACGCCTGCCTGGCCGCGGGCGTGAAACGCTTCGTCTTCTCCTCGACCGCGGCCGTCTATGGCGACCCTGACCAGGTGCCGATCCCCGAACATGCCCCGACGCGGCCGCTGAATCCCTATGGGCATTCCAAGCTGATGATCGAGCAGGTGCTGAAGGACTGCGACCATGCGCACAGGCTGCCGCATGTGGCGCTGCGCTACTTCAATGTCGCCGGCGCCGATCCGGGCGGACGGACCGGGCAGGCGACGCCGAAGGCCACGCACCTCATCAAGGTCGCCTGCGAGGTGGCGGTGGGCGCGCGCGAGGCAATGGAGATCTATGGAACGGACTATCCCACTCCCGACGGCACCTGCGTGCGCGACTACATCCATGTCAGCGACCTCGCCGACGCGCATGTGAAGGCGCTCGAGCATCTGATGGCGGGCGGCTCGAGCCTCACCTTGAATTGCGGCTATGGCCACGGCTTCTCCGTGCGCGAGGTGCTGAGGATGGTGGAGCAGGTCGCCGGCCGGCCTCTGGCGGTGCGCGAGGGGCCGCGCCGTGCGGGCGATTCGCCGCGCCTCGTGGCCGAGCCCGGCGCCTTGCGCGAACGGTTCTCCTGGAATCCGCGCCACGACGATCTGCGAACGATCGTGACGACGGCGCTTGCATGGGAGCGGCGCCGCGTGGGCGCGGAGCGGGGAGCCGGCCGGACGGCGGCCCTATCATGAGCGCAAAGGCTCTCGAAATCCTGTTCGGGATGGTGCGGGTCGGCGCTGCGGCCGCTCTCGCCCTGTCGCTCGCGGGGATGTTGGCGCCGGCGGCCAGCCTGCCTCGGCAGCTGCCCCCCGACCTCATCCTGCATGCCGTCGGTTTCGGGGTGCCGACGATGTTGGCGTGCTTCGCAGCTGCCCGCCGCGAACTCCGCATCGAGGCGATCGTCCTCATCGCGGCCGCGGGGTGCGTCGGGGAACTGGCGCAGGGCCTGGTGCCCAGCCGGACGGTGTCGGCGCTGGATCTCCTCGCAAACGTCGTCGGGATCGGCTGCGGGGCCTGGCTCGGCTGGATGGGCCGGGCCGCTCTGTTGGAGATGGCGAGGCTTCTGAGCGCTCCGCGCGCTCAATCCTGAAGCACCTGTCTATAGGTCTCGAAACTCTCGAGAGCGCGGCCCGCCCCGCGCACCACGCAGGTCAGCGGATCCTCCGCCATGGTCACAGGCAAGCCGGTGCTCTGGCGCAGGACGACGTCGAGGCCCCGCAACAAGCTCCCGCCGCCGGTCAGCACAATCCCTTTATCGACGATGTCGGCGGCCAGCTCGGGCGCGGTGTTCTCAAGGGCAAGGCGGACCAGATCGACGACCGCGCTGACGGGCTCGGCCAGCGCCTCCGCCACCTCGCGCTCGCTGATCGCGAGCGAGCGCGGCACTCCGGTCAAAAGGTCGCGGCCGGCGACCTCCAGCACCGCGCCGCTGCCGTCCTCGGGCAGGAGCACGCCGCCGATCGCCTTCTTGATGCGCTCGGCGGTCGCCTCGCCGACGAGCATGCGGTGCTCGCGGCGGATATAGGCGGCGATCGCCTCGTCCATGACATAGCCGCCGACCGGGATCGAACGCGCGAAGACGGCCCCGCCCAGCGACAGCACCGCGACCTGCGTCGTGCCGCCGCCGGCGTCGATCACCATCGAGCCGGTGGCGCGCTGCACCGGCAGCTCCGCTCCGATCGCCGCCGCCATCGGCTCTTCGATCAGAAAGACCTCGCGCGCGCCGGCCTCCAGCGCCGCTTCCTTGGTCGCGCGGCGCTCGACGGCGGTGGCGCCGGAGGGGACCGAGATCACCACCCGAGGCTGCGTAAGCCGGCGGCGGCTATGCGCGGCGCGGATGAAGTGCTTGATCATCGCCTCGGCGGCATCGAAGTCGGCGATGACGCCGCTGCGCAGCGGGCGGATGGCGCGGATGTTCCCGGGCGTGCGCCCGACCATCCGCTTGGCTTCCTCGCCGACCGCGAGCACGCGCCGCTCGCCGCCTTGCTCGACGATGGCGACCACCGAGGGCTCGTTCAGCACGATGTCGCGGCCGCGTGCGTAGACCAGGGTGTTGGCCGTGCCCAGATCGATGGCGATGTCTTCGGACCAGACGCCGAACAGACGCGACAACATGACAGGGCGGCACTCCGGGCGATCGTTCGGTTCTTGCCTCGGTCGAATGGCTAGCAGAGGAATCCGGATCGGCGGCGGGGACCCATCCCGCCGCCTCCGCGCCAAAGCGCGGGATTCAGGCTGCGGCGCGCTGGTCCAGGAAGCTGCGGATGCGGCCCGCCAGGGAGCAGGGATCGGGCCGCAATCCCGCCCCGCCGCCGAACAGCATCTGCGCGTCGCGCTGCGAGATGTCGAAGAAGCTTGCGACCGCCGCCCAGTCGGTCCGCTCGCGGTACTCCGGCCGGCACTCGGCGAGGCTGTCGGGTTCCTGGAGCCTCAAGCCTTGCGCACGGAACCAGGGATCGGTCGCAGCCCAGGCCACGGCGCAGCCCTTGCCGAAGCCGAACCAGCGGGTCAGGGATAGCCGCTCGGCGGGCAGGCTCTCGACGAAATCCGCCAGCGCCGACAGCCGTTCACGGCCGGTCGCGACATGAGCATCGACGTGAGATCGTGATCTCAGCAGCATCTGTCACCTCTTCAGGACGCGGCCGGAATCTTGGTCCTCCGCCTCCGGGAAGGAACGCCCGAGCCGCGCAGCCGGTTGGCATTCTAAGGACAGCATGGCGGCGCAAAGCAACAAATCCGCAAGGACTCATGCTATATTAGCGCCGCCGCTCGACCTTAGGAGGCGCGCTTACCCATGCAGAGAGTTGGCGCAACAGCCGGATGGTTCGTGTTCATCGCCGTGGCGCTCGCCTCATGCGCGCCGCCGCGCTTCGCATCTCCGCCCGGGCCGCAGGCCTATCGCACGGGCTGGCACGAAGGCTGTTCGGAAGGCTATGCCGTCGCGGGCAGTCCGGTTTATGAGCAGAAGCTGGCCGCCGCGCCCGGCGCGATCGGTGCGGCGTACGAGTCGGGCTGGCAGGCGGGTTTTAATCATTGCTACGCCAGCTATGGGCGCATTCAGCGCGGCGTCCACGGCGTGTTCGCCCCAAGCTGACCTCGAACGGCGTCGCTTTCGAGCGCTGCCGCAGAATCGTTAATCCCCGTTCGCTGCCACCGCGTCCCCTGCGCGCATGAGTCGCACCTCGCGCCATCGCGATCGCTCGCCCCCGCGCAGCGCATTCGAGATCCCGCTCGCACTCCGCAGATGGCCCTTGCATCTCACGAGCGCGTGCAGCGCCGTTCGTCGGTCGAGCATGCCGCGTCGCCGATTCTTTTTCGCGCGCGGGAGGCGGTGGTGGTACGCCGCTTGCACTAGCGGAATCACCAACGCCTCTTAACCATCCTTTTATGCGCCCGCAGCAGGATCGCCGATGGGGCGTTTGAAAATCAGCGGAGGAGATCAGCGGTGATCGAGCGCGGCTCGGGTGCAAGGCGGGCTCTGGAATGGTTCCTCAGCCGCAGGGCGGAGGAGCCCACGGACCAGGACCTCGAAGAGTTCCGGTGGTTCCTCGAGCTGATCATCGAGGGGGGCGACGATCCCGTCACTCTGCCCGATTGGGAACGCGCGCACGGGCTGCACGCCTCCGCTCCGCCCGCGATCAACTGACGCTCGTATCCCAGCGCAATCCGAAGCTCAGCCGCTCGGCCGTGATGCGGTCGAGGAAATGGAAGGGTCGGTCGGAAGACCCTGCCAGGCCCGGAGCGCGCATGAGAAGGAGATCGCCCGGCAGCGCCGCGACGTCCCGTGCCCCCACGCCGCGGCGATCGGCGCACAGACAGAACCGGCCATCGCCTGAGACGACGAGGAGCGCGACCAAGCCGCGGTAGCGCAGATGGTCGCGATGGGGCGTGATGCCGCGCGAACCTGCCGCGTAGCGTTGCAGGATC
>Ga0247829_10001218_pt1 | contig 11500 bp, 10 predicted proteins | sample 12C_Control_Day4_FD_207765 | JGI IMG/M metagenome (GOLD analysis project Ga0247829, IMG submission 207765) | Soil microbial communities from agricultural site in Penn Yan, New York, United States - 12C_Control_Day4 | ecosystem: Environmental > Terrestrial > Soil > Agricultural land | place... | reverse complement strand
CCCGCAACCTCGCGCGGCTGGAGGCGGTGACCCTCGCGCTGTTCCGCGCCGGCCACCTGCCCGTGATCGGCGAGTGGCTCGCCCTGCCCCTGCTGCGGCAGGCGGGGTCCGCGCGCCCCGGCGACGCGGCCTATGATGAGATCAGCTACCCGGTGGCGCACCGGCTGCTGGCGCGCTGCGACGCGGTGCTGCGCCTGCCCGGCGCGTCGAAGGGCGCGGACGAGGACGTGCGCCGCGCCCGCGAACTGCGGCTGCCCGTCTACGGCGCGCTGGAGGAGGTCCCCGGGATCGCGGGCTGTTGAGCGCCACGGCGCCGTGCCACACTCGGCGCCCATGAAGACCCTGTTCGAAGCCGCCAGCGCCGTCGAAGCCCACATGGTGCGCGACTTGCTGCGCCAGGAAGGCATCGCCGCGCACATCCACGGGGAACACCTGCAGGGCGCGATGGGCGAGCTGCCCGCCGCGGGCCTCGTGCGGCTCGTGGTCGACGAGGCCGACTACCCGCGCGGCCGCGCCGTGATCGACGCCTGGGAAGCGGCACAGCCGAAGGACATCACACCCCGCCCCGCGGCCACGAGGCCGCGCGTTCTGCTCGGCTTCCTTGCCGGCGCGGCGGTGGGGGCGGCGATCACCTGGACCTTCTTCCGCTCGGCCGTGTCCGCCGAAGGCATCGACGCCGACCGCGACGGCGTGACGGAGACCCGCTGGTTCTACAGCGCGAGCGGCGCGCCGCTGCGCAGCGAACTCGACCGCAACGGCGATGGCAAGCCCGACCACGTCACCCACTTCGACGGCCACGGCGTGCCCGACGTCGCCGAGTCCGACGACGACTTCGACGGGGTCTTCGAGGTGCGCTGGTTCTACCGCAACGGATTCATCGAGACCGCCGAGATGGACAGCGACGGCGACGGCTACTTCGACCTGCGCACACGGTCGGTGCACGGCGTGGCGGTGTCCACCGAGTACCTCGACCCGGCCACGGGACAGCCGCTGCGCATCGAGCACTACCGCCGCGGCAAGATCGTGCGCGCCGAGGTCGACACCGACCGCGACGGCCGGCTCGACCAGGAGCTGGAGTACGGCGGGCTGGGCGACGTGCGCGCCACGCGGCGGCTGCCGGTGCCCTGACAGCACCTTGATCGCGCATTGACGCGGATCAACTAAGCAACGACGGATTGCTTTCTTCCCCGCCGCGGCGGGGCCCGCCAACATCGCCGGATTCCTTCACTCGAAGACTTCCGGCCATGACCTCCCGCACCCCGCGCCGCACGGCGCTGAAGCAGATCGCCTCGTTCGCCGCGCTGGGCCTCGGCGTGTCCGCCTGCTCGAAGCCGGCCGACCCCGCTGCGCCCGCGGGCGCAGCGTCCGGGGCCAGCACGAGCGCCAAGGCCGGCAACATCGTCGAGTTCCTCTACCCCGACAACCCGTCGTTCGACCTGATCTACCTGGCCGAGAAGCTCGGCTACTTCGAGGGCACGTCCACCCGCCCGAAGTACATCGGCAAGGTGGCCGCGCCGCAGATCATTCCGCTCGTGGGCACCGGCGAGATCCACTTCGGCGCGCGCATGGTGCCCCTCGTGATCTCGGCCATCGCGAGCGGCGCGGACATCCAGGTGATCGCCTCGGGTGGCAAGACGCTGCAGGAAGCACCGCACATGAAGTACTTCGTGCGCAAGGACTCCGGCATCCGCACGCCGAAGGACCTCGAGGGCAAGACCATCGGCATCAACAGCTTCGGCGCGTGCGCCGAGTTCGTCACGAAGAAGTACCTGCGCCAGCAGGGCGTCGACGTGGCGAAGATCAACTTCCTCGTGGTGCCCGACAACCAGAACGAGCAGGCGGTGTCCACGAAAAACGTCGACCTCGCGATCATCCACCCGCCCCACTCCGGCGGCGCCGAAGCCAACGGCGACCTGCTGCGCCTGTGGAGCGACTTCGACCTCGACGGAGGCCTCGGTGGCATGGCGCCCTACAGCGTCAACGGCAAGTTCGCCCGCGAGAACCCGCAGGCGGTGCGCGACGTGGTGGCGGCCCTCACCAAGGCCGCCAGCTGGGTCAACGCCAACCCCGAGGAATCGCGGCGCTACACGGCCGAACGCATCGGCATGAAGCTCGAACACGTGGAGCGTTACGCCTACGTCGAGGACCAGCTCGTCTCGGAGCCCCCCATCCAGTACTACATCGACATCCTCGAGGCCGAGGGCAAGATCGCCCCGGGCAAGGTGAAGGTGTCGCAGGTCTACACCAACGCGTTCAACCCGCACGCGAAGGCCTGAGCGCGATGGGTCTCCCGGTGAAGATCGAGGCGCGCGACGTGCGCATGGACTTCGACACGCGCGACGACGACGGCAAGGCCGAATCGGTGGGCGTGCTGAAGGGCTTCGACCTCGACGTGCGCGAGGGCGAGTTCCTCTCGATCCTCGGTCCGTCGGGTTGCGGCAAGTCGACGTTCCTGAACATCCTCGCGGGCCTGGCGCGGCGCACCGGCGGCAGCGTGTCGATCGATGGTGCACCGGCCGAGGGCATCAACCGCCACCAGGGCGTGGTGTTCCAGGGCTATGCGCTGTTCCCGTGGCGCACGGTGTCGCAGAACATCGAGGTGGGTCTCGAGATCCGGGGCGTGCCGAAGGCCGAGCGGCGGCGCGTCGCGGCCGAATACATCGAGCTCGTGGGGCTGCAGGGGTTCGCGTCGCGCTACCCGCACGAGCTGTCGGGGGGCATGCGCCAACGGGTGGCCATCGCCCGTTCGCTCGCGTACACCCCTGACCTGCTGCTGATGGACGAACCCTTCGCCGCGCTCGACGCGCAGACGCGGGAGATCCTGCAGGGCGAGCTGCTCCGCATCTGGGACAAGCACAAGAAGACCATCGTGTTCATCACGCACAGCCTCGACGAGGCCATCTACCTGTCCGACCGCATCGCGGTGATGACCCACCGGCCAGGACGCGTGAAGGAAATCCTCGACGTGCCGCTGCCGCGGCCGCGCGCGCCGGAGGTGCGCCACTCGGACGCCTTCGTGCGGTTGCGCCAGCGCGCGTGGGAGGTGCTGCGCGAGGAAGTGCACTTCGCCTCGTCGCACGGCCACGTGGCGGTGGCGCCGGCGGTGCAGGCGGCGAGCCCGCTCGCGCGCCCCGCCCTCTCGGGGTTCGCGGTATGACGGCGCCGAACCTCCGCCGGACCCTGCGGCACGCCGTTCAGCGCAGCGCGTGCATCGTGCTGCTGTTCGCCGTGTGGGAAGCCCTGCCGCGGCTGGGCATCGTCAACCCGGCCTTCCTCAGCCCGCCGTCGGCGGTCGCGACCACCATCGTCTCGTGGTTCGCCGACGGGACGGTCTGGAAACACCTCGCGGCCAGCCTGCAGCGGTCGTTCTCCGGGCTGCTGATCGCGGTGGCCTCGGGGGTGACCACCGGGCTGCTGATGGGCTGGTTCTCTCGCTTCGAGGCCTTCGTCGACCCGGTGCTGCAGCTGATGCGCCAGACCTCGGCCTTCGCGCTGTTCCCGGTGTTCCTGCTGTTCCTCGGCATCGGCGAGGCGTCGAAGATCGCGATCATCTTCTGGGCCTCGTTCTGGCCCGTGCTGCTCAACACGATCAGCGGCGTGAAGCAGGTCGACCGGCTGCTGATCCTCTCGGCACGGTCGATGGGGGCATCGCAGACCTTCATCTTCACGAAGGTCGTGCTGCCCGCGGCGCTGCCGGCGATCTTCACGGGCGTGCGGCTCGCCGGGGCCTACTCGATCACGGCCCTCGTGGCCGCGGAGATGATCGGCGCGCACGCGGGCCTCGGCTTCCTGACGCTGAACTCGCAGGAAACCTTCCAGATCCCGAGCATGTACGCGGGCATCCTGCTGCTGGCTGTGCTGGGGCTCGCGCTCAACGTGCTGCTGGCGCGCCTCGAGGCCCGGCTGACGGGCTGGCGCAAGGGGTTGCAGCACGATGCGTGAGGCGCTGCGGCATCGCAACGCCTTCGCGGTCGCTGCCCTCGTCACGGGCCTCGCGGCGGCGGCGATGGCGGTGGCCTCGCTCTCGCCGGCCCCGCCGGTGGCGGGCGATGGCGTGGGGCCGGTGCTCGAGTCGGCCCGGGCGCGGGGCGTGCTGCGGGTGGGCGTGCGGGCCTATCCCCGCCCTTCGCCGCCCGGACATCCGCTGCCGCCGGAGCCCGACACCTTCGATGCCGACCTCGCCGCGGTGCTGGGCGAGCGGCTGGGGCTGCGCGTGGAACTGGTGGGCCTGTCGCCGGACCTGCGCGAAACCGCCTTGCACGACGGCCGGGTGGACCTGCTCGCGGCGGGCGCCTCCACCGAAGCCCCGGCGCGCGCCGCGGTGATGCGGAGCGGGCCGGTATCCCGCTGGGAGGACCTGCGCGGCCGCATCGCCTGCGTTGCCGACGGCAGCCCGTACGCGGAGGCACTGGCGGACCGGTTCGGCGCGTCGCCCCGCACCTATCCGTCGGCCGTCCACGCGGCCTACGGCTTCATGGCGGGCGAGTGCGCGGCGCTCGTCGAGGACGGCGCGGTGGTCGACCGTCTGCTGGGACAAGAGGCCTGGCGCTTCTACGCGGCCCTCGGCGGCACGTTGCCCGCGCGTGCCACGCCCCCCTTGCCGCTCGCGGCCACCGATGCGCCGTCGTCGCGCTTCATCGAGGCCACGCGACGCTGGTGGCGCGCCTCCGGCGGCGAGGCCGAGGCGCGCCTGCGCCGCACCGGCGGCATCAATTTCGAGGTGGCCTTGCTGGAGGATGGCAACATCTGCCATTGACGGCCGCATCGCGCGGTCCGCACGACGCAAGGACCGCCCATGGCCATCGAACTCCCGAAGGAAACCCGCAAGGAGGCCATCGCCTCGATCGAACGGTACTTCGCCGAACACATGGAGGAGCGCATCGGCAACATCGCCGCGGGCGCCCTGCTGAACTTCTTCGTCGAGGAGATCGGCCCGGCGATCTACAACCGCGCGGTGGCCGAGGTGCAGGAGCGACTGCAGCAGCGTGTGTCGGAGATCGACATCGAGGTGCACGAGGACGAGTTCACGTACTGGCAGAAGCAGGCGAAGCGCCGCTGACGCTGCGCCGTCAGAACCACGCGTGCAGCAGCCCCGACACCGCCGCCGCGACGGCGAACGGGGCCACGGGCACGGCGCTGTCCGTGCGGTCCAGCGTGTCGCCCAGCGCGGGGGCGCTCAGCGCGGCGCCCGACAGGGCCCCGGCCAGCACCGCGCCATGGCGGCCACCGAGCAGGAAGCGGCCCGCACACAAGGCCACTATGAGCGGCACGAAGGCCAACGCCGCCACAGCCGCCAGCACGGGCGCCCCCTGCTCGCGCAACGCCGCCAGGGCCGGCGCGCCCGCGCCCAGCACCACCACCGCGACGAGGCCCGCGGTGCCCAGGTCCTTCAGTACCCGCAGCGCGCCCGGGGGCACCGCGCCGAAGGTCTGCCGTTTCGCGCGGTACCAGCCGAAGGCCAGGCCGGACAGCAACGCGCCGCCCGCGCCGAGGGTCAGCACGGTGCTGCCCAGCTTCAGCGACGGCAGGCCCAGCAGCAGTCCCGCCACGAGGCCGCCCGCGAGGTACATGATGTCGGTGCGGGCGGTGGGCAGCACCGGGTCGCCGATGAGGGCCGCGAGGCGGGCCACGTCCGCCTCGGCGCCGTGGATCGACACGGTGTCGTGCAGCCGGACCACGGTGTCCGGCGCCAGCGGCAGCACGCGCCCCATGCGGCTGAGCTGCACGAGCGCCACGCCGTGCCGCACGCTGGGCGACGAGGCCGCCCGGATCTCCCGCAGGGAGCGCTGGTCCAGCGAGGGCCGGGTCAGCACCACGTCGCGGCGCTGCATCGCGAGCGCCATGCCGTCGATGCCGTGCACTTCCTCGCCAAGCCCGCGCGCCCGCGCCACCACGGCCTCGCGCCGGCCGACCACCAGCACGATGTCGCCGGCGGCCAGCCGCACCCGCGGGGCCGGCTCGATGAAGCGGCGTCCCCGCTTGATGCGGCTGATGCTGACCGGAGGAAGGTCCGCCTCGTGCGCGTCCGCGCCTTCCACCTCCGCCACGGTGCGCGGCGTGCCGCCCGCGACGCGGTACAGGCGGCCGACCAGCTCCGGGGCCGCGGCCTGCAGGCCCGGACCGAGCACCGGCGCCCCTTCGCTCAGCGCCACGTCGGCCTGCAGCGCGTCGTCGAGCAGGGACCGGCGCATCACCCACGGCACGCCGTGCCCGCACACCAGCAGGCTCGCGAACAGCGTCAGCAGGGACACGGTTGCCTGCGGGCCCGCGGCGCCGGGCACGGCCGTGACCGCGAACGTGGCCACGGCGAACACCACGGCCACGGCGGCGGCGCGGGCCCCTTCCCCCCGCAGCACCGCGACGCACTGGGGGCCGGCCTCGAAACCCGCGGTGTAGAGGAACAGCACCAGCAGCACGGTGTGGACGCCCGGGTCGATGTGCACGCCGGCGAGCGACACCGCGAGCGCCGCGAGGAAGGTGCCGGTGGCCGTGCCGAGGCGGAACGTGCCCCATTGCAGGCGCCCGGCGAAGTAGCCGATGGCGATCGACAGGAACAGCGCGATCTCGGGGGAGCGCTTGAAGATGCCGTGCAGCCAGTCCATGGTCGTCCGGGCCTCAGTGGGGCGCCACCCAGCCGGCGAGCGCGACGATCAGCGGCCCCATCAGCGGCAGCACCACGTTGGAGATGGCGTAGGTGATGGTGTAGCCGAGCAGCGGCGTGGTGTTCCCCGCCGCGTTCTGCACCGCGCTGAGCGCCGGGGTGCTGCACTGCTGGCCTGCGATGGCCCCGAGCAGCACGGGCGCCTCGAACTTCAGCAGCTTGTGGCCGACGAACAGCGAGATCAGCGCGGGGATCAGCGCGATCGCGACCCCCATCAGCGGCAGGGTCACGCCGTACTGCTTGATCAGCGTGAGGGCCTGCGGGCCGGAGGCCAGGCCCACGCACGCAATGAAGGTGGCGAGTCCGATGTCCTTCAGCAGGCCCGCGGCGTCCGGCGGGAGGCTCAACCGGCTCGGGTGCCGGGCCTGGTACCAGCCGAAGACGAGGCCGCTGAGCAACGCACCGCCCCCGGTGCCGAGGGAGAACGGCACGCCCGCGGCGCGCACGCTGTAGAGGCCGACCCAGACGCCGAGGACGATCCCGAAACTTGCGTAGCCGAGGTTCGTGCGATCGGACTTCAGCGCGGGTTCGCCGAACCGTTCGCCCACCACGGCCAGCAGGTCGGGACGACCGTACAGCGAGACCGTGTCGCCCTGCCGGAGCGCCAGGTCCGGCAGCACGGGCAGCGGGTGGCCGCCGCGGGTCACGCCCGCGACCTGCACACCGGGTGGCAGCACGGGGCCGTCGCCACCGGCCTCGCGCAGGCCGGCCAGCGTGCGGCCATCGAGGGCGCGGGTGGCGATCGCCACGTCGAGCGTCTCCATCACCACGCCGAAGGACTGGGTGTCGGCGATCTCCCGGCCGAGGCCCGCGCCGGCCGACACCAGCCGCACGATGGCGGCCCGGCGGCCGGCCACGAGCAGCTGGTCACCCGCCTCGAGCACCAGCGACGGCACCACCGGCACGTCGGCACCGCCGCGCCGCACGCCCTCCACGTTCGCCTCGCCGCCCAGCAGCGCGAGCACCGTCGCAACCGAATGGCCGGCGCCGGCCGTGACCTCGTAGACCCGGCCCACCATCTCCGGGGCCGCCTCCTGCACGCCGGCATCGTCCTCGCGCCCGCCCATCTCCTTCCAGAGCCGCGCGGCCTCAGCCCGCAGGTCGATGCGCAGCAGCAGCGGGAACACCTGGCTCGTGGCCACCACGATGGCGATCAGGCCGAAGATGTAGGTGATGGAGTAGGCGGTGACGACGTTGGCCTGCAGCCGCTTCACCTCCTCGGCCGGCAGCGCGAGCTTGGAGATGGCGTCGCTCGCCGTGCCCACGACGGCCGACTCGGTGGCCGCGCCCGCCATCATGCCGGCGGCCGTTCCCGCGTCGAGGTGCATCAGCCGGGTGGCGAGCAACACCAGCACGAGCACCGTCACCACCTCGATGCCGCACAGCAGGCCGATGCGCAGGCCCTTCGCGTTCAGGTTCGCGAAGAACTGCGGCCCGCCGGCGTACCCGAGCGCGAAGATGAAGAGCATGAAGAAGAGGTTCTTCACGCCGGCATCCACCTCGACGCCGACCTGGCCGATCACGAGGGCCGCGATCAGCGTGCCGCAGATGCCACCGAGCTGGACCGGGCCGAAGCGCACCTGCCCGATCGCATGCCCGATGCAGAGCGCGAGGAACAGCGCGACCTCCGGGTGGTTCCCGAGCACCGTGTGCAGCCCACTCCCCATCGACGGCCCTCCTGTCGGATGGGCGCATTCTGCGGCCGCCGGCGGGCGACCGTCCAGGGGTCATGCACCAACGGGCAAGGTGCCGCGGCTCACGCTGTCGCCATCGTCCGGGCGCAAGGCCCAGAACGACAGCGAGGACACGAGCGTCACGCCGGCCAGCGTCAGGAACGCATGGTGCAGCGCATTCATCACGGCGGCGGGGTCGGTCTGCGGCAGGCCGTCCAGGTACCAGGCGGCCACCAGCGACCCGCAGGCGAGGCCGAAGCTCATCGACATCTGCTGCATCGTGCTGGCGAAGGTGCTGGCCATGGCGGTGTCCTTCTCCTCGATGTCGGCGTAGGCCATCGAGTTCATGCTCGAGAACTGCAGCGAGTTGAACAGGCCCATCGCGAGCCCCAGCCCCACGATGGCGGCGATCGGCGTGCCGGGCCCCACGAGCGCGTAGCCGCCGATGGTGCACGCGATCAGCACGGTGTTCACGACGAGCACCTGGCGGTAGCCGTAGCGGCGCAGCAGCGGCGCGGAGATGACCTTCATGCCCATCGCCGCGGCCGCCGCCGGCATCATCAGCAGGCCGGACTGCCACGCGGGCAGGCCCAGGCCCAGCTGGTACAGCAGCGGCAGCAGGAACGGCATGCCGCCGATGCCCAGGCGGGTGACGAACCCGCCGAGCACCGAGACCCGGAACGTGCGCGCCTTGAGCAGCGTCAGGCGCAGCAGCGGGAACGGCACCTGGCGTGCGTGCCAGGCGTATCCGGCGAGCAGCAGCAGCGACGTCGCGAGCAGCGCACCGCCTTCGCCCAGGCCCAGGCTGTGCTCGCCGAACACCTCGAGCAGCCACGACAGCAGCGCGGCACCGCTGCCGAACAGCAGGAAACCGCGCACGTCGAGCGGCTGCGGCGCCGCGCTGCGGTAGTCGGGCATGTGCCGGTGCGCGAACCACATCGCCACGAGGCCCACGGGCACGTTGACGAAGAAGATCTCGCGCCACGACAGCCAGTGCACGATCAGCCCGCCGACGGTGGGGCCGAGCAGCGGCCCGAGCAGCGCGGGGATGATCACGAAGTTCATCGCGCGCAGCAGCTCGCCCTTGGGGAACGTGCGCACGATGGCGATGCGGCCCACCGGCATCATCATCGCGGCGGCGATGCCCTGCGGCACACGCGCCGCGATCAGCATCGTCGAGTTGACGGCGAGGCCGCACAGCACCGACGACACGGTGAACAGCCCGACCGCGAACATGAAGATCCGGCGCGTGCCGTACCGTTCGGCGAGCCAGCCACTGACGGGGATGCACACGGCCAGGCTCAGGATGTAGCTGGTCACCACGGCCTTCAGGCTGAGTGGCGAGACCTGCAGGCTCGCGGCCATGGCGGGGATGCCGGTGTTGACGATCGTCGAGTCCAGCTGCTCCATGAAGAGCGCCGTGGCGACGACCCAGGGCAGGTAGCGCTTGGTGGCGGCAGTGTCCATCGGAGAAGGAACGTGGATCGGTGGACCGGGCACCGTACCAGAACGCGGGCGTTCGTGCGCACACTCGGCTTCATCCACCTCCTGCCCGACAAAGCAGCCCGACAAAGCAAAAAGCCTCCGTCGTTTCCGACGGAGGCTTTGCTTCTTAAGTTTGGTGGGCCCTGAGTGACTCGAACACTCGACCTACGGATTAAGAGTCCGCTGCTCTACCAACTGAGCTAAGAGCCCGAAATTTTTTGCCTGACCTTTTACCTTGCGGCCAACGTCAGCACCGGTGAAGGTGGTGGGTTGTGCGGGGCTCGAACCCACGACCTACGGATTAAAAGTCCGCTGCTCTACCAACTGAGCTAACAACCCGCAAGCCCACGATTATAAGCTGGAAACTTCGCGTTGATCAAGCCTTGTCGGCAAGCCCGCATTGTAGCGCTTCTGCAGCAGAAACCAAGCCGAATGTTGCGGTAACTGTCACGACCGAACCATACCCATGGCAATTGAGGTTCGCGTCGACGTCCTGCCCTTCGATGACGCAGGCCTCGGGGAGCGTCACCGGCTCGCGCGAGAACACGCAGCGCACGCCGATCTTCCCCGTGCGTGCAGCACCATGCTGCTTGCGCAGGCGCTGGCGCATCGATGCGAGCAGCGGGTCGTGCGTGGTGGCGGACAGGTCCTCCACCTCCACCGACTGCGGCTTGCGCTTGCCGCCCGCCGCCCCCACGGTCACGAACGGCGTGCGCGTGGCCAGCGCCCAGCCGGCCATCGCCACCTTCGCGTGGACCTGGTCGCACGCGTCGATGAGCACGTCGATGTCGTGCGTCAGCAGCGCGGGCCAGTTGTCCGGCGAGACGAAGTCGTCGACGAGGTGGATGCGGCAACCGGGATGGATGTCCTTGAACCGCTCCTGCAGTGCGAGGCCCTTGGCCTGCCCCACGGTGGCGCCGGTCGCCTGCACCTGGCGGTTGATGTTGGACTCCGCCACGTGGTCCATGTCGATCAGCGTGAGTTCGGCGACACCGCTGCGCGCGAGCGCCTCGGCCGCCCACGACCCCACGCCGCCGAGTCCCGCCACGGCGACACGCAGCCGGCGAAGCCGCGTGTAGCCGTCGTCGCCGTAGAGGCGTCGCAGGCCGCCGAAGCGGCGCTCGAGGTCGGCCTCGAGCGGCGGGAGCGCGAGCACGGAGTCGTTCAACGCAGCGTCGCCAGGCGTTCCTTGGCCGCGACCGCGGCTTCGGACTTCGGGTAGGTCTTCATCAGTTCGTTGAGGGTCGTGCGCGCGCCCTTCACGTCCTTCAGGTCGGCCTGCGAACTCGCCACCGACAGCAGCGCCTCGGGTGCGCGCGGATGGTCCGGCGCCTTCGAGACGAGCGAACGGAACGAGGCGATGGCCTCCTTGTAGTCGCGCTTGCCGTACTGGGCGTTGCCCAGCCAGAACAAGGCCGACGGTGCGTAACCGCTCGCCGGGTAGCGGCGCTGGAACGCCGACAGCTGGTTGGCAGCCTCGGCGAAGTCGCCCTTGCGCAGCACGCCCATGGCGTCCTCGAAGAGACGGGTCTCCTCGGGGTCGGCCGAGAACTCGCGGCCGTCGACGGACACCGTCTGCGGCTCGAGCTTGCGGATGCGCTCGTCGACACCCTGGCGGATGTCCTTCTGCGCACGCTGCAGGTCGCCGACGTCGCGTGCCAGCTGTTCTTCCTGGCCGCGC
>Ga0247829_10001217_pt1 | contig 11506 bp, 12 predicted proteins | sample 12C_Control_Day4_FD_207765 | JGI IMG/M metagenome (GOLD analysis project Ga0247829, IMG submission 207765) | Soil microbial communities from agricultural site in Penn Yan, New York, United States - 12C_Control_Day4 | ecosystem: Environmental > Terrestrial > Soil > Agricultural land | place... | reverse complement strand
GCGGCGATTGCATCCGTATGAACGCCTTCCTCCGGGTGGCCCTGCTCGTCGTGCGTAAGGATCTGATGGTCGAGGCGCGGAGCTTCGAACTCGTGACCACGACGCTGTTCTTCGCTGTGACCGTGGTCCTCGTCTTCGCCTTCGGACTGGTACGCGAGGGCCGTGCCGTGGATGACGTCGCAGCGGCGGTCCTGTGGATTGCGATGGCCTTCTCGGGCACGCTCGCCCTCGGCCGCACCTTCGAGCGCGAACGCCAGGCCGACACGCTCCGCGCCCTGATGCTCGCGCCCGCCGACCGTCCGGCGATCTACGCTGGCAAGCTCGCCGGGATGCTGCTGCTGCTCGGTCTCGTCGAGCTCGTGCTGGTCCCACTTGTCGGCCTGTGGTTCCAGGCGCCGGTCTTCCAGTTCCCGGGGATGCTGATCGCGCTCCTCGTCGCCGGCACGACCGGGTTCGCCGCGGTCGGGACGCTGTTTGCCGCGATGCTGGTGCGCGCCCGCAGCCGCGATGTGCTGCTGCCGATCCTGTTGTATCCAATCACCGTTCCGGTCATGATCGCGGGGGTTCGAGGCACGGCCGCGCTCTTCCAGGGCACGCCTGACTGGGAACTGGCGCGTTTCTGGCTCGCGCTCCTGCTGTTCTTCGACGTCGTATTCGTGACGCTGGCACTGTGGACGTTCGAGCCAGTGATGACAGAGTAAGGGAATCTGGTGATCTGGTGATGTGGTGATGTGGTGATCGATCGGATGATGTGGTGATCTTGGGATCTATCTGATGATCTATCTGGTGATCTATCTGGTGATCGGATGACTAGGCTGAACCAAATCGAGCTGGCGGTGGCGGGGACCATGCTGGCCGCGTCGCCCTGGGTGATTTACGCGGCGCCTCACGAGGCGACGATGGGGCTGGTCTACAAGATTTTCTTCTACCACTTCCCGTCGGCCTGGATTTACCTGCTGGGCGCGATTGTGGCCGGCGTCTGCAGCGCGGTGTTCCTGTTCGGCGGCAACCGGAACATGGACAGCTGGGCCCTGGCGGCGGCCGAGATGACCGTGCTTTTCGGGGCCATGACGCTCGTGACCGGACCGCTGTGGGCGCGCAAGGCCTGGGGCGTGTTTTGGGTGTGGGACGCGCGCCTCACCTCGAGCCTGATCGTCTGGATGGTGTTCGTTGCTTACCTGATCCTGCGGCGGTTCGGCGGCCCGGGCTCCGACAAGCTCGGGGCCGGCATGGCCCTGTTCGGGCTCGCGTCGGTGCCCTTCATCTTCGTGTCGGTCAACGTGTGGCGGACTCTTCACCCGCAGACATCGGTGATTCCGACGCTGCCGGTGTCGATGGGACGGCCGCTGTGGTTCTGTTTCACGGCGATGTTCCTGCTGTTCCTGGCGCTCCTCAGCCTGCGTGCCCGGCTCGAACGCCAGCGCGGGCGCATCGAGGAGCTGTATCTCGCCGAGGACGAAGCGTGATGCGATTCTGTCGAGCCCTTCTCTGTGTGGTGGCGCTGCTGGCCGTCCCGGGCGTGGTCGCGGCCCAGCCGCAACCTTCACCCGACGAGTTCGTGCCGGTGACCGAGGTGCCGCCGGAAGAACAGATCCCGGCCATCAACCTGATTGGCGCGGCTTACGGCTTCGTCTGGATCGTGGTGGTCGGCTACGTGTGGTCGCTCGGCCGGCGCATGCAGAAAGCCGAAGCGGACCTGGCGGCGCTCGAGCGCAAGGCACGGTGATGGACATTTCCCAGATTTCCGCCGCGCACTTCATCTACATCCCGTTCGCGCTGCTCATCGGGACCGTGATCGGCTGGGTGCTGGGGTCTCGTGCCGCGCAGGACGCCTTCGCGGCGGAACTCAAGCGCCGCGAAGACAAGGCCCGCCGCCAGCGACAGGACTAGTGGAGCGTATCAGCGACTTCTATAGCGTCCTGCGGCCGGCTCGGGGAGCAATTCCGGGCCGTTCCTACGGAACGGTCCCAGTGGAAATCGACCATACATCCCACTCTAGATCTATCGTCCGACCGCCAGCCGTTCGGCCAGAATCTCTGGCAACCCTTCCTCGACAATCCGAGCCTGGGCGCGGGCGATAGGGTAGGGAATGCGGTGAATCGAGACCGCGCCGCGATCCGTATCCACGATGCCGAACCCGGCCCGTGGGTCGCCGTCTCTGGGCTGTCCCACCGATCCTGGATTGATCAAGTACTTGGTATCGCTTCGCAGGGCGATATCGAGCGGCCGGTTCTCGCCGTTGGTTTCCACGGCGAACTGGTTGTGGGCGAGGCTGTAGCCGACCTGGACGTGGGTGTGGCCGAACAGGCAGAGGGGGCGTCGCGCCGCGTGCAGGGCACGGAGCGCGTCCAGATCGTCGAACACGTAGGCGTCTTCGTCGAAGGGTGTGCCGTGGCAGATCTCGAAGGCGCCGTCGACGTCCACGGGACCAGCCGGCAGGGCGGCCAGCCACGCCCGGTTCTCGTCGGTGAGCGTGTCGAAGGTCCAGCGGATGGCATTCCGGGCGACCGCGTTGAAGCCGTCGGCCGTCTCGATGCCCGATCCCACCTTGTCGTGATTGCCGCGAATCAGCGCGTGCGGTGCGAGGTCGCGAATCCGCTCGACCACGGCGTTGGGATCCCCGCCGTAACCGACCAGGTCGCCGAGCACGATCACGCGGTCCCAGCCGAGGGTGCCGGCCGTGTCGATCACGGCGTCGTAGGCTTCGAGGTTCGCGTGTATGTCGCTGATCACCAGATAACGCATGAACCCCTCGTTTCACTCGAGCGGGGAGCGCATCCGCTCGCTGGTTCGATCGGCCGGGGTGCAGGCGGCAAGGGTCGGGCTGCTATCATGCTGAACTCAAGTCGATTGAGGGGTCACATCTCCAGCCCGTCGACGATCTGATCGACCAACAGGTCAACCGGCCCGCGGCTTGCGTCGACCCGGACCGGGGCGAGCCGATAAGCGGCGAGGCGCTGATTATAAAGCGCCTCGAGCGTGGCGCGGTCGGCCGCCAGCGGCCGCCGGCCATCCGGCGGCACGCGTTCGAGGACGGTGGCGAGCGGCACGTCGAGCCAGATCACGAGGCCGTCGCGGATCATCAGCTCGCGATTGCGTGGATCCACGAACGTGCCCCCGCCGGTGGCGACGACGGTCCCGCGCACCGGCAGCAGGTCGATGAGCGACTCGCGCTCCAGGGCCCGGAAATAGGGCTCGCCGTATTGCCTGAAAATGCTCGGGATGTCACGGCGCTCCCGGGTCTCGATCCGCTCGTCGATGTCCTCCGCGCGCCAGTCCAGACGCTCGGCCAGAGCCCGGGCCACAGTGGATTTGCCTGCTCCCATGAAGCCCACCAGATAGATCTTGTCAGTCTTCACGCGCGCAGCTTGTCGAGATCGGCAAAAAACCCCGGATACGAGACCGCGACCACATCGGCCCCGGTCATCGAGGTGGGACCGGTCGCGCCCAGAGCCGCAATCGCAAACGCCATCGCCAGCCGGTGATCCCCGTGCGCGTCCACCTGGCCGCCGGTCAGGCGGCGCGTCGGCCGGATCGTGAAACCGTCAGGCCGCTCGTCGGCGTCGGCGCCCATCGCGCGCAATCCACCGATCAACGTCGCGATGCGGTCGCTCTCCTTGACCCGGAGTTCGGCCGCGCCGCTGACCGTGATCCCGCCACCGAACGTGGCGAGGGCGGCCAGGACGGGGAGCTCGTCGATCACCTCCGGCACGTCCACTGGCAGAATCTCGACCGCCTCGAGGCGTCCATGACGGATGCGGATCGTGCCGCCCGGCTCGCCGGCGCCGGGCTCGGTCACCTGGGCGTCGACGATGGCGCCGAAGCGGCGGAGCACGCTGAGAATCGCGGAGCGGCTCGGGTTGAGCCCGACGCCCTCGATGGTGATGTCCGACCCCGGTAGAGCCGCCGCGGCGACGGCAGGGAACGCCGCGGAGGAGAGGTCGCCAGGCACGCGCAGATCCCTCCCCTGCAGGCGGCGCGCGCCGGTGACGGCAATCCGCCGGCCCTCCACGGCCGGAGGTACGCCAAAGGCCGCCAGCGCCCGCTCGGTGTGATCGCGGGTGGCGGCTGGCTCGGTCACCGCGGTCGTCCCTTCGGTCTGCAGGCCGGCGAGCAGGACGGCGCTCTTGACCTGTGCACTGGGCACGTCCGGCCGGTAGTGGAGGGCGCGCAGCCGCCCGCCGTGCACGGTCAACGGTGGCCGATCGCCGGCCGCAGCCTCGAAACGCGCCCCCATCTCGGTCAGCGGCGCCATGACGCGCCGCATCGGGCGTCGCGACAACGACTCGTCGCCCACCATCGTGGCGGCAAAGGGGTGCGCCGCCAGCACGCCCGCCAGCAGGCGCATCGTCGTGCCCGAGTTGCCACAATCGAGCGGCGCCGAGGGTGGCTGCAGCCCTCCGAGGCCGCGGCCGGAGATGGTGACGCGGCCGTCGGGCCCCGGAACCCGCGCGATGGTCACGCCCAGGGCGCTCAAACAGGCCAGCGTCGAGCGGCAATCGCCGCCAGGCGCGTAATTTGTGATCGTGGACGCGCCATCGGCCAGGGCTGCCAGGATCGCGTAGCGATGAGAGACAGATTTGTCGCCGGGAACCTGAATCCGGCCACGGACGGCACTGGCCGGGGCAATCACGAGAGGCACCGGCTCACTATAGCAACTTGACCGGGTTTCGAGCGCTATGGTACTTAACGCGCACATGCCTGTCGCCCCCGTCGGGATCCGATGACCACCGCGCCGCCTACCATTCGCCTCGAGTTCGGCAGCGCGTTCGACATGCTCGATTTCGTTCAGGTGGTCAGCGACTACGTCGGCCGGCTGACGGGCCTCGACGAGGATCAGCGCTACGAAGTGAGCGTGGCCGTGCGCGAGTCGGTGGTGAACGCCATCAAGCACGGAAACAAGAACGACTTCGCCAAGCGCGTCACGGTGGAGTTCTCGGTCGAGCCGCGCGATCACATGACCGTCCGGGTCAAGGACCAGGGGCCCGGCTTCGACCCCGAGGACATCCCCGACCCGCTCGCCCCCGAGAACATCATGAAGGGCAGCGGCCGCGGGATTCTGTTCATGCGCAACTACATGGACGATGTGTCGCTCAGCCGGCATCCGGAGGGGGGCATGCAGATCTGGATGATGAAGCGGGCCGCGACGGCCGCGTCGTGAGCCCCGACCCGCGTTTCCTCGCCACGGCCGTCGAAGCGGTCGTGCGCGCCGGCGAGATCCACCTCTCCCGCTTCCGTTCCGGCGTCCGTATCGACAAGAAGGGCGCCATCGATCTGGTCACCGAGGTCGATCTGGAAGTGGAGCGGATGTTCCGCGCAATGGTGGCGGAGCGCTTTCCCGATCACGAAGTGCTGGCCGAGGAGCTCGGCGGCGGCCCCGGCACCGCGCGGCATCGCTGGGTGTTCGACCCGCTGGACGGCACCACGAACTACGCGCACGGCCTGCCGCTCTTCTGCGCGTCGCTGGCGCTCGAAATCGATGGCGAGGCCGAAGTGGCGGCGGTCTACGATGTCACCCGCCGCGAGCTGTTCACGGCCGAACGAGGGGTTGGGGCCTGGCTCAACGGCGAGCCGCTCAAGGTGTCCACCACCGCGGCGATCCTCGAGTCACTGCTCGTCACCGGATTCCCCTACGACGTCCACGACAATCCGGAGCCCTACCTCCGCGTGTTCGGGGCCTTCATCTGCCGCGCGCGGGCCGTGCGGCGGCTCGGCTCGGCCGCGATCGATCTCTGTTACGTCGCGGCCGGCCGGATGGACGGATTCTGGGAGGCCCAGCTGCATCCCTGGGACACGCGCGCTGGAGCGCTGATCGTGCAGGAAGCGGGCGGCCGAGTCACCGGGATGGACGGCCTGCCCTGGAACCCTGCCAACGGCCACATCCTCGCCTCGAACGGCGCGCTGCACGAGGCCATGCTGGCCATCGTCCGCCAATCACGCTGACCAAAGGCGGGACACGAAGATCACGATCGGGACACGAAGATCACGAAGGACCACACGAAGGTCACGAAGCCGACGGGCCGCGACTTCATTCGCGATTTCCTCGTGGCCTTCGTGCCTCCTTCGTGCCCTTCGTGCCTTCGTGGTGTCTTGTTCTCGTCAGCGGACCCGACGGTACAGCGCGACATTCCCGCCCTCGCAGACGCGCTCGTAGCCGTCGGTGAACGACGGGTTCGCGCGGATCCGCCGGGCAATCACGTCACCGCCCTCGGCAACCTCCTCGACCAGCATCCAGCCCGCGAACGGGGCGCCGCCGCTGACGATGGCCACGTCCCACATCGGGTGATTCCCCTCGTGCAGGAAGTCGCGGATGTCCAGGCCAATCCGCGACAGCTCGTGCATGTAGTGCGCGAGCGAGCCCATGCTCGCGAAGATCGTCTCGCCCCGATAGCCGCGCACCAGGCAATCGGTGACGACCTCGCGGCCGCGGCCGTTCCGCGAGTCGATTTGGGATTCTTTGAGGATGGGCGCCGAGCGGTCGAAGGGGGAGACGTCGCGAAGGACGAGCAGGATCGCCACTAGCGCCACGACGGGCGCGGCACGCCGCGCGAGCCCTACGGCCAGGCCGATCGGGATCGCACAGGCGACCACCAGTGGAATCTGATAGCGCATCCGGAATGGATGGCCGGACAGGTAGGCCGACAACGGCAGGGCGGTCGCGGCGAACAGGCCCAACGGAACGAGTAGCGCCGCGCCCTGTCGCCAGCGGAAGGCCGCGAAGGTGAGGACCGCGACCGCCGCAAAGGCCAGGCGCACGAGCCAGACGCCGCCCAGATCGCGCGTCCCCTCCAACAGCTTCTGCGAGACGACGGCCAGGTGTCCTTGGAGCTCAACGTCGGGGACGAAGAAGCCGCCGCTCACGAACCATTCGCCCACGGTGACGCGGCTCAGGACGACGAAGAACAGGGCGGCGCCGAGAGGGTATCGCGCCAGCTGCCAGAACGCGGTCGCGAGGGTGCCAATCGGAGCTCCGCGCCGCCGCCGCGCGATTAGGGCCAGCGCCACCAGCGCACCGACAATCGGCCAGGCCTCGTAGCGCGTGAGGCACGCCGCGACCATCCACCACCCCATGCTCGGCGGCACTTCCAGCGCGTCGCTGGTGGCCCACTCCGTCAGCCGCCAGGCGCACATCAGAGTGGTGCCGAAGAGCAGCGGCTCGGTCATCGGCGTGGCGTGCAGGTAGAGCACGTTGGGGTTGGACACGAACAGGACGACCGAGGCCACGGCCCCGGAGCGCGAGCCGGTGAGCCGCACGATCGTCGCGGCGATGCAGGCGGCGCCGAGACCGAGCGATAGCACGGACATGGCGATGGCCGACGCGCCCGTCTGATAGAAGGCATCCAGCTGCACGGGCAGCATGTTCAGGAGGTGGGGCAGCGGCAGCCAGACGGCGCCAATCTGCTCCCAACCCGGGGTGATACTGTCGAGAATACGGCGCGCCACCACGAGGTGGGCCCGGGCATCGTAGTGGCTCAGCGACAGGCCCGCGCGTGCATAGACCAGGCTGGCGACGGCGCCGAGGAGCACGGCCAGTCCGCCCAGCACACGCGAAAGGAGATCGAAACGGCGCACCGGCGGATATATAATGACCCGATTGCCGCGCTCGATGACTCCCGAGCTCTCAGTCGTCATCCCCGTTTACAACGAATCGCCCAACGTCGCGCGGCTCTATGAAGAGCTGACGGACGTGCTGGGTCAGTACGGACGCAGCTACGAGCTCGTGCTGGTGGACGATGGCAGCGGTGACGACACCTTCGATCAGTTGGCCGGCTTCCAGGCACGGGACCCCTGCCTGCGCGTGATTCGCTTCCGCCGCAACTTCGGGCAGACGGCGGCCTTTGCTGCCGGCATCGCCTATGCCCGCGGGCGGCTGGTGGTGCTCTCAGACGGCGACCTGCAGAACGATCCCCGCGATATTCCCAAGATGGTCGCCAGCATCGAGCAGGGCCACGACATCGTCTGTGGCTGGCGCAAGGACCGGAAGGACAGGTTCGTCACCCGTCGCGTGCCGTCGATGATTGCCAACAAGATGATCTCGTGGGCGACCGGCGTCGAGCTCCACGACTACGGCTGCTCGCTCAAAGTGTTCCGCGCCGAGGTGATCAAGCCGCTCCGCCTGTACGGCGAGATGCATCGCTTCCTGCCGGCGATCGCGAGCCAGGTCGGTGTCTCGATCGACGAGATCGTCGTGAACCATCGCCCGCGCAAGGCCGGCCTCTCGAAGTACGGGCTGTCGCGCACCGTGCGGGTGATCCTGGATCTCGCGACGGTGAAGTTCCTGCTGAACTACTCCACCCGGCCGCTGCAGATCTTCGGGCTCCTCGGGATGGCCGCCTTCGCGCTCGGCACGCTCGTCACCGGGTGGCTCGGCTACGTGCGGCTGTTCGAGCGTCAAGCCATCGGCGCTCGGCCGCTGTTGCTGCTCGGCATGATGCTGCTCTTCATCGGCGTGCAGCTCGTCACCTTCGGCCTGCTGGCGGAGCTGCTGGCGCGCACCTACTACGAATCGCAGAACAAGCCCACTTACGTTATCCGCGAGGTTCGCCAGACCGCGGAGCTCGCCACGGTCGACGGCTGATGCCCGCTGCCGCCCCTCGCGAGCACGACCCGCGGATCACGGTGATCCAGCAGGAACTGTTCGACGAGAAGCGTTCCAAGGTCGGAAAGTATCGCGAGCTGGTGGTGGGACAGCGCGGACTCTGGCCGCTCGTGCGCTACGAGCTCGTCATGTTGCTGGCGAGCTGGGTACCCGGCGCGCTGGGGCTGTTCCTGCGCTCGAAACTGTATCCGCTGATCCTCGGAGGCGTCGGGCGCAACGTCGTGTTCGGCGTGAACGTGACGGTGCGCCACCCGCACAAGATCAAGATCGGCGACAACGTCGTCATCGACGATCAGTGCTGCCTCGACGCCAAGGGGACCGACAACCGCGGGATCCTCATCGGCAACGGCGTGTTCGTCGGACGCAACACGATCCTCAGCTGCAAGAACGGCGATATCGTCATCGAGGATCACGCCAACCTCGGTTTCAATTGCGAGATTTTCTCCGCGTCGCGCGTGCGGGTTGGGAAGAGCATCCTGATGGCGGCCTACACATACCTGGTCGGAGGCGATCACCTGTACGACCGGATCGACATTCCGGTGCTGCAGCAGGGCCGGACCGCGCGCGGTATCGACGTCGGCGAGGGCACATGGCTCGGCGCGCACGTGGTCGTCACGGACGGATCGACCGTCGGCCGCGACGCCATCATCGGCGCCGGCGCCGTCGTCGTCGGTCAGATTCCGGACTTCGCCATCGCGACGGGGATCCCGGCGAAGGTGCAGCGAGATCGTCGGGAGTCGGGAACCGGGAGTCTGAAGTCGGGCGGGACCGTGTAATAGATGACCCAGATCACTGGATAGATCTATGTGCGGCATCGTTGGCCTCGTCGAATCCGATCCGAACCGTCCGGTGGCGCTGGATGAGTTGCAGCGCATGGTGCGGACGCTCGTGCACCGTGGCCCGGACGAGGAGGGGAGTGTCGCGCTCACTGGCGTCGGCCTCGCCATGCGGCGGTTGGCCATCGTGGACCTCGCCGGCGGGCAACAGCCGTTCACCAACGAGACCGGTGAGATCCAGCTCGTCGCCAATGGCGAGATTTACAACTTCCCCGACTTGAAGCAGGAGCTCTCGGCGCTCGGCCACCAGTTCCGATCGCGCTCGGACATCGAGGTCCTGGTCCACGGCTACGAGCAGTGGGGCGTGGACCTGCTTCCGCGCCTTCGCGGGATGTTCGCCCTTGCGCTGTGGGACGGGCGCACCCGGACGCTCGTGGCGGCCCGCGACCGCGCCGGCGAGAAGCCGCTCTATTGGAGCCAGACTCCCCAGGGCCTGCGGCTGGCGTCGGAAGTGAAGGCGCTGCTCGTCAGGCCCGAAGTCTCGCGCGAGCTCGATCCAGAGGCGCTCGACCAGTTCCTCACCTACGAATACATCGTCGCACCCCGGACCATATTGAAGCACGTGCGGAAGCTGCCGGCGGCCAGCTATCTGACCTGGCGCGACGGACGCGTGGAGGTGAAGCGCTATTGGGACGCCGCGTCCGTGCCGCTCAGAACGTGGAGCGATGGCGACGCGGTCGAAGCCCTGCGCGAGAGCCTGCAACAGGCGGTCGTGCGCCAGATGATGGCCGACGTGCCGCTCGGCGCGTTCCTCTCCGGCGGGATCGACTCGAGCACGCTCGTGGCCCTCATGAGCCGCGCGTCGCGGCTGCCCATCAACACCTTCAGCATGGGCTTCGACGACGGGTCGTACAACGAGCTGGCGTTTGCCCGCGAGGTGGCGGCCGCGTTCAAGACGAACCACCGCGAGCGAACCGTCACGCCGGCGCTCGAGCCGCTGTTCGACAAGCTGGTGGTGCATCTGGACGAACCCTTCGCGGATGTCTCGATGTTCCCGACCTACATGGTGTCGTCACTCGCCCGCGAGCACGTCACCGTCGCGCTCTCAGGCGATGGCGGTGACGAGCTGTTCGGCGGCTACGACGCATATGAAGCACAGGCGCTGGCTGCTCGGTTGGGCGGCCTGGGCGACGCGATGATGCCGGCCCTGGCCGCCGTCGCGGCTACGCTGCCGCCGACGGAGAAAAAGAAAGGCCTCGTCAACAAGGTGAAGCGCTTCACCGCCGGCGCCGCCACCGCGCCGAGCGACCTCGGTCACTACCGGTGGATGGTGTACCTGAGCGCGCGGGCGAAGGAGCGACTCTACGCCGCCGGGTTGCGCGAGCGTCTGACCGCGCACGACGTGTACGCCCCGGTCCGCGAGGCTCTTGGCCGGTTCTCGCAGGATGATGTGCTGAACCGACAGCTGTATGCCGACCTGAGCGTCTACCTGGCCGATGACATCCTCGTGAAGGTCGACCGCATGGCCATGGCCACGTCGCTCGAGACCCGCGCGCCGTTTCTCGATGCCGACGTCATGGAGCTGGCGTTCTCGATGCCGGCGCGATTCAAGATCCGCGACGGCGAGAGGAAGTGGGTGCTCAAGCAGGCGATGAAGGAGGTCCTGCCGGACGCCATCCTGGCGCGGAAGAAGGAGGGCTTCAGCATCCCGATCAAGAACTGGCTGCGGCGCGAGTTGCAGCCGCTGATGCGGACCCTCCTGTCAACGGATCGCGTCGGTCGGCGCGGCCTGTTCGATCCTCAGGAAGTCTCGCGCCTGGTCGAGGACCACGTCACCGGCCACGAGAACCACGCGCACACGCTGTTCCCGCTGATGGTCTTCGAGCGCTGGGCGACCGAGCACCTCTCCTGAAACCGGCCTTCCTCATCCAGGCAGGCGGTAGAACGCTTCGACATCCGCGAGTTCGGCGAGCCGCCGTGCCTCGTCCCACCCTCGTTCGGCGGCCATGACGTTCGCGGCCTGCGAGACGGCGTCCCGGCCCGGATGGCCGGCTGATCCCGCCTCGGTGCGGCGGATGAGAGCGTCCGCGAGGGTGCGGGCCATTTCTTCGCGTGCGGCGTAGGCGATCTC
>Ga0247829_10001214_pt1 | contig 11509 bp, 5 predicted proteins | sample 12C_Control_Day4_FD_207765 | JGI IMG/M metagenome (GOLD analysis project Ga0247829, IMG submission 207765) | Soil microbial communities from agricultural site in Penn Yan, New York, United States - 12C_Control_Day4 | ecosystem: Environmental > Terrestrial > Soil > Agricultural land | place: USA... | reverse complement strand
GTGACGGTCGGCTCAAGGTTGAGGGTTAAGCTCGCCACGCCCGCATTGATGGCCGCGCCGACGCCCGGGCCACCAGCGCCGCCGTTGGCCTCGCTACCGCCATTCCCGCCTGCGCCGCCCGTCCCCTGGTTGTCGCTGAACGTGCAGTGCTCAACGCTCAAGGTCGAGCTGAAATTGGCGATCCCGCCGCCCTGACCCGGGCCCCCGACGCCGCCACTTTTCCCAGCGCCGCCGTTGCCGCCCGCGCCTCCGACGGCCTGGTTGCCGGTGAACGTACTGTCGGTGACAAGAACCGTGGAGCTAAAGCCGCCGAAAATGGCGCCGCCGCTGCCGCTCAAGGCCCTGCCGCCATTGCCGCCGGCGCCGCCGTTGCCGCCGGCGCCGCCGATGGCCTGGTTTCCGGTGAACGCGGTGTGCTCGACGACGAGAGTCGAGGTGGCACCGGCACCGGCAACGAGGAAGCCCTCGTTATAGTTGGAAATGGCGCCTCCAAAGGCATGGGCGCCGTCGCCGCCGTTCTGGGCGGGGCCGCCGTCGGCGCCGCGGGCGCCGCGGGCGAGGTTGCCGGCGAAGGTACTGTGTGACACCGTGGCCTGGCTGCCGCCTCGGTTCGAGATCGCCCCGCCTCCCAAGTGTAGGACGCCGGTGCCGACGCTGGCGTCGGCACCGATGGCCTTGTTGCCGGTAAACGTGCTGTGTGCAACGGTCAAGGACGAGCCGGCGTCATTGGCGATCCCGCCACCAGCGGCCTCGCGAGTGCCGACAACCTCGTTGTCGATGAAAGTGCTGTGCGCGACCTCGAGGGTCGCACCGGCGACATTGGCGATGGCGCCGCCGGCGGCGTTGAAACCGACGACTCGGTTGCCGGCCAGGGTCACGTGGGAGACGATCAGGTGGCCGCCGTTATTGAGGATGCCGCCGCCCAGGGTGACGGGGCCGAACGGGCCTGTCGTCGTGGTTCCGGTGGCACTCCCATCGGCGATCGTCAAACCAGTGATCTCGACGTCCGTCGTGCTGCCGCTGATGTGAAACACACGGGTGGCGTCATTGCCGCTGATGGTCAGTTGATCCTCGCCGAGACCATCGATGGTCAGCTCGTCCGTGATGCCCAACTCGCTGCCCAGTGCGATCGTCCCCTGCAGGCCATCGGCAAAGCCGATCAGGTCGGCGCCGTCCAGGGCGTTGGCATCGATAATCGCCTGCCGCAGCGACCCGACGCCTGAATCGGCAAGGTTCAACACCTCGAATGTGGTGGGGACCGTGCGGTCCTCCAGCGGTTCGAGCCGCGGGCGGAACCCGGCCCGGTGGCCGGGCGCAGGCGCCCGCGGGGGCTTGGGGGTTGACTGCAGGGCAGCCAGGATCGAGCGGAATGACATGGTTCGTTTCCTTCGCGCGTGTGGTCTGCGGTAGGATGACGACGGCCCTGCCGGCGCGCTGACCGGGTGCCGGGCCGGCGGAACCGCCGCCCTATCCGGGTCCTCCGCAAACCGCCGCGGAACCCGCCACCGGTCCGGCCCTCGCCCCGGCCCGGCGCGGGCGGCAGGCGTCGGATCCTTGCACCCCCGGGGCGGCACGATTACAATCCAGCCCGCTTTCGACCGCACCTCTCTGCCAGAACGATGCCCATGCGCCCCGACGCGTCCGTCACCCAGTGGATCGACCGGCTCAAGGCCGGCGACCCGGACGCGGCCCAGAAGCTGTGGGAGCGCTACTTCCGCCGCCTGGTCGGTCTGGCCCGCAAGAAGCTCCGCGCCGCGCCCCGCCGCGCCGCCGACGAGGAAGACGTGGCCCTCAGCGCCTTCGACAGCTTCTGCCGGGCGGCCGGGCAGGACCGCTTCCCCCAACTGCACGACCGCCTGGACCTGTGGCAGCTCCTCGTCCTCCTCACCGCCCGCAAGGCGTCGGACCTGGCGCAGCACGAGCGCCGGCAGAAGCGGGGCGGCGGCGCCGTGCTCGACGAGGCTGCCTTGCCCTGTCCCGCCGACTCGTCCGCCTGGGAAGCGGCCTTGGAACAGATCGAAGGCCCGGAGCCGACGCCCGCCTTCGCCGCCCAGGTGGCCGAGGAGTGCCGCCGTTTGCTCGAGTGCCTGGACAGCCCCGAGCTCCGCAGCGTCGCCCTGCTCAAGGTGGAGGGCTACGGCAACGAGGAGATCGCCGACCAACTTGGCTGCGGCCTACGCACGGTCGAGCGCCGGCTCCACCTGATCCGCAGTATCTGGGAGCAGGAGGGGGGGGCATGAACGCAGCCTCTCGACCGGAGAGCGCTGCGCTGCCGCTGCCGCTGGCCCGGCAGATGGAGGCGGCCTATCAGAGCTTCGAGTCGGCCTGGAGGGCAGGCCAGCGACCCGTGATCGAGGAGCACCTGGGTGGCCTACCAGAGCCGGCGCGGGCCGCGCTGCTCCCCGAGCTGCTGGAACTGGAGCTGTCCTGCCGCCGCCGCGCGGGCGAAACCGTACGCCCGGAGGACTACCTGCGGCACTTCCCGGAGCACGCCGCCCTGATCGGGTCCATTTTTCGCGAGCAGGAGGTGGCCGCGGTCGCGTCTGCGGAGCAGGACTCGGCGGCCTCCCCCGCGGCGACCGGGTCCGGGCGGTCGCACAGCGACGACAGCGCTCTGCCCCCTCACCTGGGCCGGTACCGCGTCACGGCCCGGCTCGGCGCCGGGGGCTTCGGTGTGGTCTACAAGGCCCACGACGACGACCTGCAACGCGACGTCGCCATCAAGGTGCCGCACCGCCACCGCGTCGTCACAACAGCCGACGTCGAGGCCTACCTGGCCGAGGCCCGCATGCTGGCGACCCTGGACCACCCGGGGATCGTGCCCGTCCACGACGTGGGCCGCACCGCCGACGGCCTCTGCTACGTGGTTTCCAAGTTCGTCGCCGGCCAGGACCTGGGAGCCCGACTGCGGCAGGGCCGGCCCCCCTGCGCGGAAGCGGCGGCCCTCGTCGCCCAGGTGGCCGAGGCCCTGTCCCACGCCCACCGCCGCGGCCTGGTCCACCGCGACGTCAAGCCGGCCAACATCCTGCTCGACGAGCAGGGCCGGCCCGTGGTGGTCGACTTCGGCCTGGCGCTGCGCGATGTGGACTTCGGTACCGGCCCGCAGCTGGCCGGCACGCCGGCGTACATGAGCCCGGAACAGGCCCGCGGCGAGGGGCACCGGGTCGATGCCCGCACCGACGTCTACAGCTTGGGCGTCGTGTTCTACGAGCTGCTCACCGGACAGCGGCCGTACCGGAGCGAGCGCCCGGATGAGGTCCTCGAGGAGATCAAGACGCAGGAACCGCGCCCGCCCCGCCAGCTGGACGACACGATCCCGGTCGAACTGGACCGGATCTGCTTGCGCGCCCTCGCCAAGCGGGCGGCGGACCGCTACAGCACCGCCCGCGACCTGGCCGAGGACCTGCGGCACTGGCTGGCCGCGGAGCAGACCGCGCCCGCCGTCCCGGCCCGGGTCGTGGCGCCTCTCGGGACGGACGTCGCTACCGAGTCCGCTTCCGTCTCCCGCACCGACATGGGCCGCCGGCCAGTCCAGGTGATTCCCAAGGGGCTGCGCGCCTATGACGCCGCCGACGCCGATTTCTTTCTGGAGCTGCTGCCCGGCCCCCGCGACCGCCACGGCCTGCCCGACAGCCTCCGCTTCTGGAAGCGGCGCATCGAGGAGAAAGACCCGGACCAGACCTTCAGCGTCGGCCTGCTGTACGGTCCGAGCGGTTGCGGCAAGTCGTCTCTGGTCAAGGCCGGGTTGTTGCCCCGGCTGGCGGGGCATGTCGAGGCCGTTTACGTCGAGGCCACCCCGGACGAGACGGAGGCCCGACTGCTCAAGGGCCTGCGCAAGCGCTGCCCCGAACTGCCGGACGACCTCGGGTTAATTGAGACCCTCGCCGAGCTGCGGCGGCGCGGGGCTCGGAGGGACCGCATTCACACGGTCTCGGCGCGCCCCGACCGCGTGAATGCGGTCACTACGAACCGCTCCAAGGTCCTGCTGGTACTCGACCAGTTCGAGCAGTGGCTGCACGCCAAGCGGTCGGAACAGCACACCGAGCTGGTCCAGGCCCTGCGGCAGTGCGATGGCGAGCACGTGCAGTGCCTGGTCTTGGTCCGCGATGACTTCGGCATGGCCGCGACCCGGTTCATGCGCGACCTGGAGGTCCGCATCGTCGAGGGACGCAACTTCGCCACCGTAGACCTGTTCGACCCGGGCCACGCCCGCAAGGTCCTGGCGGATTTCGGCCGGGCCTTCGGACGGCTCCCCTCCAACCCGGCCGAGCTGACGCCCGAGCAGGAGCGGTTCCTCGACCAGGCGGTGGCCGGCCTGGCCCAGGACGGCGAGGTCATCTCGGTGCGGCTGGCCCTGTTCGCCGAGATGGTCAAGGGCAAGCCGTGGACGCCGGCCACGCTTCGCCAGGTGGGGGGTACCGAGGGGGTGGGCGTCGCCTTCCTGGAAGAGACCTTCAGCGCGGCCACGGCCCCGCCGCCGCACCGGCTGCATCAGAAGGCGGCCCGCACCGTGCTCAAGGCGCTGCTGCCCGAACCGGGGGCCGACCTCAAGGGGCACATGCGGTCGCACCAAGAGCTGCAGGACGCCGCCGGGTACGCCGGCCGCCCGCAGGAGTTTGCCGACCTGCTGCACATCCTGGATACGGAACTACGACTGGTGACGCCGACCGACCCGGAAGGGGTCTTCGAGGATGGACCGTCCGCTGCCGTCCGGGCGGCCGGCCCATCCTACCAGCTGACGCACGACTACCTGGTGCCGGCGCTGCGGCAGTGGCTGACCCGCAAGCAACGGGAGACCCGGCAAGGGCGGATGGAGCTCCTCCTGGCCGAACGGGTTTCCGTCTGGGGCGTCAAACAGGACAGCCGGCAGCTGCCCGGGTGGTGGGAGTGGTTGAACATCCTGCTATGGACGCGGTCCAGGAACCGGACGCCCCCCCAGCACCGCATGCTCCGGGCCGCCACCCGGAAGCGAATGCTGCAGGCGGCCGTCCTGGTCCTGGTCGCGACCCTGTTCGGCTGGGCCCTGGCGGAAGTGTACCGGGGTCCCGTGAAGGCCGACCACCTGGTCGAGTCGCTGGCGACGGCGGACATCGAACGGGTGGAGCAGATCATCGAACAGCTGGACAGCCGCCGCGGCGGCGGCTGGATCGACCCGAAGCTGAAGGCCCTCGTCGCGGCCCCCCCCTCGGCCAAGGCCAAGCTGCATGCCAGCCTGGCCCTGCTGCCGGTCGATCGGGAGCAGGTGGAGTACCTGGAGCAGCAGCTACTCGAGGTCGGGCCGGATGAGGCCTTGGTCATCACCCGGCGTCTGGTTGAAACGGACCACCACCGGGAGGTGACTTCGTGGCTGCGGACCCTGCTGAAAACTGAGCAGCGGCCGGACCGCCGCTTCCGCGCCGCCTGTGCCCTGTCTCCCCTTGACCAGAACGACGTCCTGTGGGAGCAGTGGAGCGACGAGGTCGCGGGTTTTCTGGTCAAGGAACATCCGGCCAGCGCCCGGAAGTGGGCGCTCCTTCTCAATAGGGTCCGCGTCATCATCCTCAAATCCGTGGAGAACGTCGTTCTCGATCCCAATCGGCCGGAGTCCGAGCGCAACCTCGCCGCCGAGCTCGCGATGGAGCACTTTCTTGGCACCGCTAGCATCGAGGCGGAAAGTCAGCTGCACTTCGCCCTGGAGGTCGAGGGGAAGCCCTATGAGATCCTGAGCCAGTTGGTCATCGCCGGGGGCCGGGAGTCGGCGGCCCTGGTCCAGGCCGAACTGAACAAGCAGAGCCCGGCCGACACCGAGACCCTCGATGGCCTGGCGCGACGCCAAGCCCATGCGGCCGTGCTCCTACTCCAGCTGGAGGAATGGGACAACCGGCGCGGGCCCCTGGATCGGCGCGGGCCCCAGGATCAGAGCGACGTCATCCGGGCGGACCGCATCTGGCCCCTATTCCGGGACAGCCCGGACCCCCGCCTGCGCAGTTTGCGTTCCTATCTCATCCACCGCTTTGCCCGGGTGGGCGTCGGTCCGGACGTGCTCGTCGAGCGATACGCGGCCGAGCGGGACGCGTCGGCCCGGCGGGCGCTGTTGCTGAGCCTGGGCGAGTTCGACCCAAAACACCAACTGCCCCCGGCCGCGCGGCAGCCGCTGGTCGAGCGGCTGGTGCAGACCTACCGCGACGACAATGACCCGGGCGTCCATTCCACCATCGACTGGCTGTTGCGCTCCCGCTGGGGCCACGGCGAGCAACTGGACAAGATCGACCGCGAGTTGGCCGGCAAGGGCAAGCCGGAGGGACGCCGCCACTGGGACGTCACGAAGCGGGAGGGGCACACACTGGTCGTGTTCCGCGACCCGGGGGAGTTCGCGATGGGCTTGCCGAAGGGCGAGCCGGGTCGGGGCTCGGAGGAAGTGTTGCACCCCCGGCGCATCCCGCGCTCCTTCGCCCTTGCTACCAAGGAGGTGACAGTCCGGCAGTTCCGGGAGTTCCTGCGGCTCAACCCCGGCATCCGGCACGAGTGGGGGCCGACCGACGAGCACAGCCCGGACCCGGACGGACCGGTCCTCGGCGTGACCTGGTTCGCGGCGGCCCAGTATTGCCGCTGGCTCAGCGAACGGGAGGGCATTCCCGAGGACCAGAGGTGCTACCCCCGCATCGACGAGATCAAGGACGGGGTGCACCTGCCGGACGATGTCTTATCGCGGACGGGCTACCGGCTGCCGACGGAGGCCGAGTGGGAGTACGCCTGTCGGGCCGGGACCGTCACGAGCCGCCCCTACGGGGGCGGTGACGACCTGCTGGAGCACTACGGCTGGTACGCACGCAACGCCCGCGGCCGAGCCGGTCGCGTGGGAAGCCTGAAGCCGAACGACCTGGGAATGTTCGACATGCTCGGCAACGCCTGGGAGTGGTGCCACGACCCGCTGGCGTCGTACCTGCCGAGGCCGGCCGCGGACCAGGAACAGCAAGTGCCGGTCACCGCTGCCCATGAGCGCGTGCTCCGGGGAGGCGGGTTCTTCTCCGCGGCGCCGGACCTGCGCTCGGCCCATCGGATCGGGTCCCCTCCGCACGTGCCCTTCAGTCTGGCCGGCTTCCGCGTGGCCCGGACCTGGCGCTGAACCCCACGCTCCATCCGCCGCCCGCTCGGCTCCGGCCGGCCCGGGCACCCTTCCCGCGATCCCTGGTCTCCGACAAACCAGTGAGGGAGGGCGGCGATCATCGGCTTGCTTACGCCTCATTCAAAAATTCGTTCGAAAAATGTCAGAAGTTGATTGCTGGGGGAAGAGCCCTGCGGCTATTCTCCGAAGTGCGATTAACCCACATTATTGTGCCGTAGCCAAAGTCGTGTGACTTCGGCTGTAACGCCGCATGGCGAGCAGGTTTGTCACGAATTGGACTCTGAGCCTTGACGACCTCGCCCGGTGGATAGTGGGCCGGACCTACCAGTGGCGGGTTCCGTGGCGGTTTGCGGAGGACCCTGATAAGGCGGCCGTTCCCGGGCGAGACGCCGGCATCCTGTTGTTTGAAGGAGGTGCGCCATGAGAGCCCATCGCGGCGGCTTTACCTTGATCGAGGTGCTGGTCGTCTTCGCGATCATCGGGATCCTGATCGGCCTCCTCCTGCCCGCCGTGCAGAAGGTGCGCGAGGCGGCCGACCGCGCCACCTGCCAGAGCAACCTCAAGCAGATCGGCCTGGCCATGCACAACCACCACGACACCCACCACCAGTTCCCCAAAGGGTCGAGGAACGACAGGCCGTTGACGCTGGCGGCGCCGCGCACCACGTACATGATCGAGCTCTACCCCTACCTGGAACAGGGGAACACGTACCGACGCTGGAACCCCAACGTGCTGGTCGGGACGTCCGACGGCTACGGCGGTGTCATCCCGTGGTGAGCCTCCAGCAACTCGTTGGGGCCCGAGGCCCCGACCCGGACGGTCGTCCGGAATCTGGTTTGTCCCAGCGACGGGTTGGGTGGCGACACCTCAACGTATGCCCCCGGGGGGCGCGGACTGGGGACCTACAACCATAGCAACTACCTGGCCTTCTTCGGGGACCGGAACTTCGGCGCCGGACTCCCCCGGGCGGCGCCGCCAAACCGGAGGGCCGCGTTCGGCATCAACTCCAGCGCGAACCTGGCGGAGATCACCGACGGGACGAGCCAGTCCATGATCTTCGGCGAGTACCTGACGGGTCTGCCCCAGAACGAGGCTCCGGACGACTTGCGGGGCGTGCACTGGATCGACGTGCCGGGCATGAGCCAGCTCTATACCCACGCCGCGCCGAACAGCGCCCAGCCGGACCTGTTCAACCCGTCCGCACGATTCTGCCCTCCGTCCTACAACCGGCCCCACCTCAACTTGCCGTGCGGCGGCGGCAGTGTGAACGAGATGACCGCCGCCTCGCGGAGCCGGCACCCGGGGGGGGTGAACGTCCTCAAGGCCGACGGGTCCGTCGACTTTGTTTCCCAGAACATCAACCTGGCGACATGGCAGGCGATGGGGTCGATCTCCTGGGGAGAGATCATTTCCGGGGATTGAGGCCGGGTCGGACCGTCGGGACAGGGAGATTCAACCGTGAGAAGCGCGCGACGGATCTGGCTGGCCGCCGGCGGGTTGCTGGTTCTGGGGTGCGTGGCGTTGGCCGTTTGGTTTCTTCGGGATTCGGAACCCACGATCACGGGTACGGTGTGGTTGGACAACGAGCCGCTCCCCAGGGGATCGATCGCGTGGATCCCGATCGAAGGAACTCCGGGGCCGGGCGGCGGCGGGGAGATCAACAACGAGGGGAAGTACGAGCTCCGCGGCCTGCGTCCCGGCAGGTACCGGGTGGAGATCCGGAGCACCCGCACGTTACCGGGGAGACAGGTCATGAACCCCACCATCCCGACGGAACTCGTCGACGAGGAGGTATCGGTGATACCCGAGCAATACAACACCAGGAGTAGCCTGATCCGAGAAGTCGCCCCAGGCTCGAACGTCGTGCATTTCGATCTTACAGGGGTCGCGGCCCGCAGGTAGGCCGGCGCCTCCTGGGCTCCCCGAGTGGGCCTCGAACTCACGACCTTGAACAGATGGCCCATCGCATTGCGCGCGTCGGTCACGTCGCCCGCGTAGCAAGCCAATATCCGTTGCGCGATCCGGTCCGGCACCCCGACAGTCAGCAGATGGAGTCTGGGGAGAGTGCTGCCGGCCCTCGCACTCCGACGAACACCGTTCGTCCCCGGCAACCAGCGATGGCGATCCGCACAGGCTGATGAACGGAGTGCCTGTGACCGTTCAAAAGTAGCTGCGAACTGTCACACCAACACTCGACCGCGTGGTCGGTCCGGTCGGTCCAGCCGCCGGGCGTGGGAGAGGCGGGGCGGGACCTGCGGACGCCGGGGGCCGCGGACCGGCTGGAGATAACGTTGACCGGGGTGGGGTCGGACTATACCGGAGCGATGCAGTTTTTCCGACAGGCTCCGGCCGCTCGCTCTGACTCGCCGGGCCGACTACCGGACGGGAACTCGGATGAGACGGAAGCCGATGTGGCTGTACCGGGTCGTCGGCACGTCGCCGGTGCGGAGCCCGGCCCGGCAGTTGGCGCCGGCCCTGAACCAGTCGCCACCCCGGTACACCCGGACCGAGCCCTCCTGGGACGAGGTCCACTGCCTCACGTTGCCGTGCATGTCGCAGAGCCCGAGCCGGTTCGGCGGGTACGCCCCGACTCGCGTCGGACGCAGCAGGTACGGCCCCTTGCCCGCGTTGCCGAACGGGTAGTTGCCGTTGAAGTTGGCCTGCTCCGAGGACAGGTCGTTGGTCGGCTGGCCGAAGTAGAAGTGGTAGGAACAGTCCGCCAACGAGGTGGCCCCCCCGCGACACGCGTACTCCCACTCCGCCTCCGTCGGCAGGCGGTACAAGTAGCCGCGGCCTCGTTCCTGTTCGTTCAGCCTCTTGAGGAACTCCTGCGCGTCGTCCCACGACACCATCTCGACCGGGAAGAGCTTCAGCTCCTCGTCGGAGATGTCCTGGACGGAGTACCGGCTCGTCCCCTTGCGGGAGAACCAGCTCGGGTTGTTCCCCATGACCGCCTGCCACTGCCCCTGCGTCACCGCGTGGACGGCCATCTCGAAGTCCTCCTGGATCTCCGTCTTCCGACCCCGCGCGGGGGCCGTCCACAGATGAGCCACCAGGCCCGCGGTCGCCAACGGCTGGCCTTGCAGGGCCAGACTCGCCGTGGCCCTCAAGACCTCCTCTTCCCCGGACGGCGTGCCACCCCAGCCCATGTAGAACGTCCCCTTCGGCAACCGCACAAACGTCATCAGGGGGCTGGCGTCGCGCTCCCGGACCGCGTCCGCCGGTTCGCACCCTCTGGTGTCGACGGTCGCCTCCCGGCCCGCCTTGAGCCACTCCTTGTGGAGGTCCGACAGGAAGACCAACTGGAGCCGGGCGTCGGCACCGAGGGTCAGCCGGTCGTCCAGATGCACCAACGCCTGGGGGACCGCCGCCTTTCCCGCCCCGTCGGCCGACTGCAGCTGCACCGCACCATGGACCTCCAGGATCATGGCCTGTGGAACTCTCCGGGCTATGCCGCGTTTCGCCCGGCCGATGACCTGCACCAATTCCAATCGCAGTTCCGTCTGGTTCGCGAACTCGACAGGGATTCTCGTCTCGGCCTCGTCCAGGAGTTGCCGGACGGTGACGTTCCCTCCCCGGTCGTCCGTCTCCGCCTTCTGGAAGATGCTCGCCAGGAACTCGCGGGCTCTCGTCGCTTTGTCGGCTTCCTGAAGGGCGATGCCCTTCTGCCGCTCCGCGTCGAGGTACTTCCACCAGACGCCGGCCACCCCCAGGATCGTCACCAGGAGCACGGTCGCAGCCGCACCGGTCACCGCCGGGTTTCGCCGCACCCATTTGACCAGCCGCTCCAGCTCGGTCGTCCGCCGCGCCGTGATCGGCCGGCCGTCGAGGAACCGCTGCAGGTCGTCGGCCAGCGCCCCGGCCGACTGGTACCGCCGGGCCGGGTCCTTGTCGGTCGCCTTCTCGACGACCGTCACCAGGTCCCGGGGGGCGTCCCGGCGGAGCTTCCGCAGCGGCGGCGGGCCCCCGGCCGTCACCTGCTTGACCAGCTTGTTGCGGTCCCGCTCCTCGTACGCCGGCCGCAGCGCCACCAGCTCGAACAGGGTCAGCCCGAGCGCGTACACGTCGCTGCGGGCGTCGGACCGGCCCTCGAACGCCTCCGGCGGCATGTACCGCAGGGTGCCGAGCAGGTCCCCGGTGCGGGTCAGGTCGTCCGAGTCGTCCGCCTTGGCCAGCCCGAAGTCGGTCACCCACACGACCCCGTCCAGGTCCAAGAGCAGGTTGGCCGGCTTGACGTCCCGGTGCAGCACCCCCTGCCGGTGGGCGTAGGCCAGCGCCCCGGCCACCTGCACCCCGATCCGGGCCACGCTCGCCCAGTAGGTGGTCCTCTTCCCCGATGTGCCGCCCACCGCGGACCCGGACTGGCCGGGCAGGTAGATTCCCGAGACGCTGTGCGAACCGGAC
>Ga0247829_10001211_pt1 | contig 11515 bp, 9 predicted proteins | sample 12C_Control_Day4_FD_207765 | JGI IMG/M metagenome (GOLD analysis project Ga0247829, IMG submission 207765) | Soil microbial communities from agricultural site in Penn Yan, New York, United States - 12C_Control_Day4 | ecosystem: Environmental > Terrestrial > Soil > Agricultural land | place: USA... | reverse complement strand
GCGATCCGGCGTCGCGCGCGTGCTGCTGCCCGACGCGGGCGGGAGCGCTCGTGACGCGGGGACGACCGACGGAGGCATCATCGACCCCGACGGCGGCACGACGGGACCCACCGAGGTCCGCTTCGTCGTCATGGGCGACACCGGCGAGGGCAACACCGCGCAGCACGAGGTCGCGGACGCGATCGAGGCCACCTGCGCCGCGATGGGCTGCGACTTCGTCGTCCTGCTCGGCGACAACATCTACGACTCCGGCGTCGACTCGGTCGACGACCCGCAGTGGGAGACGAAGTTCGAGGCCCCCTACCGCGACATCGCGCTCCCGTTCTACGCGGTGCTCGGCAACCACGACTACGGCGGGTACCTGCCGCTGATCGGCGAGCAGGGCGGCCTCGGCAACGAGTGGGACGTGGGCCCCTTCGAGGTCGAGTACACCGCCCGCTCGCCGCGCTGGAGGATGCCCGCGACCTACTACACGTTTCGGCGCGGCAACGTGGGCTTCGTGATGCTCGATACGAACAGCCTCGTCTGGAACAACACCGAGCACGGCGATCAGCGCGCGTGGTTCGCCGGCGCGGTGAGCGCGCTGCGCGCCGAGGGCGCCGAGTGGATCATCGCCTCCGGGCATCACCCGTATCTGTCGAACGGCCGGCACGGCAACGCAGGCGACTACGAGTCGATCGAGGTCGGCGGGATCGAGATCCCGAACCCCTTCCCGATCCTCGACGGCGAGAACGTCAAGGACTTCCTGGAGGACTACGCCTGCGGCCAGATCGACGTGTACTTCGCGGGGCACGATCACAACCGCCAATGGATCGACGAGCCGAGCGCGCTCTGCGGCGCGGAGCTGATCGTGAGCGGCGCCGGCGCGAAGACGACCGACCTCGAGAGCGAGCTCTCCAACGTCCACTGGCAAGACGACAGCACCGAGGGCTTCCTCTACGTGCGCATCACGGGCGACGAGATGTACGGCCGCTTCGTCAACCGCGACGGCACGACGGCCTTCGAGCGCGTCACCATGCGCCGCTCCGCCCCCTGAGCAAGAGACAGGCGAGCGCACGAGGCGTAGGCTGGTCGGGTCCGCTCGAGGAGGGTGAAGATGCGACCTCTGTTCCTGCTTCTCGTCATGGCTTCGCTCTCGGCCTGCGACGGCCCTTCGATGAGCCAGAGCGACGGCGGCCCCACGCCCCCGGCGCACGACGGTGGTCAGGTCACGGTGCCCAACCCGCTGACCAACCCGGAGGACGGGCCGGCGGCCGGCAACCCCGACGGCGACTGCGCCATCCCGGTCGAAGCGGGGCTCGAGGACGTCTCGAGCCCGCGCACCGTGGTCGGGACCGGCACCCCCGAGAGCTGCACCGCCGAGTCGTTCATCGACGCGGTCGCGGCGGGCGGCGTCATCACCTTCGACTGCGGCCCCGAGCCGACCACGATCACCCTCGACCGGCCGGCCAAGGTCGTGAACGACACCGGCCCCGAGATCGTGATCGACGGCGGCGGTCTGGTGACCCTCAGCGGCGGCGGGACCACGCGGATCCTCTACATGAACACCTGCGACGAGGCGCAGGTCTGGACCACCTCGCACTGCGACGACCAGGACCACCCGCGGCTCACGCTGCAGAACCTGACCTTCATCGACGCCGACTCGCGCGCCGAGGACGAGTACGACGGCGGCGGCGCCGTGTGGGCGCGCGGCGGCCGGCTCAAGATCATCAACAGCCGCTTTTTCAACAACCGGTGCGCCGACGTCGGCCCCGACGTGGGCGGCGCGGGCGTCCGCGCGTTCAGCCAGTTCCAGGGCCTCCCCGTCTACGTCGTGAACACCACCTTCGGCGGCGCCGAGGGCTTCGGCAACCAGTGCAGCAACGGTGGCGGGATCAGCAGCATCGGCGTCTCCTGGACGATCCTCAACAGCCTCTTCTCGCACAACCGCGCGGTCGGCAACGGCGCCAACCCGGCCCAGCCCGGCACCCCCGGCGGCGGCAGCGGCGGCACGATCTACAACGACGGCAACGAGATGACGCTCTCGATCTGCGGCACCCGCATCGAGCACAACCAGGTGAACGCGCACGGCAGCGCCATCTTCTTCGTCAGCAACAACCACACCGGCAACATCCGCATCGACCGCTCGGTCATCACCAACAACACCGGCGGCTCCTGGTACCCGACCTACCCGCAGATCTCGAACCACGACGACACCCCGATCGTCGTCACCGACTCGACCATCGAGTAGGGTCCCGCACGAGGCGTGCTCGCGGCCGCGTGGTACCTTCCGGTCTGGACTCGGAAGCCGCTCGAAAGGCCCGTGCGCGTGCAACGCGCGCTCCGAGGGACCGGGCCGGCTGGTACGCAAGCATGGCGCGGGAGCGACGTGCGCACGCACGGGCGGTCGACGAGCAATGTCCGATCCCATACAGTCGCGGCGTGAGCGGCGGAGGCGGCATGTCGAGAAGAGCAAGCGGGGCAGCGATCATGGGCATGGTGATCGCGACCGCCGCGGGATGCGACGGGCGTGTCGTGATCGACGTCGACGGTGGGCCCGTCCCCGAGCCTCTCGTCTTCGACGCCGCGATGCTCCGCGATCCTGCGGACGCCGGGACGCCCCCGCGCGACGCGTGGGTGCCGCGACGGGACGCCGGCACGCCGCGCGTCGACGCCGGCCGCGAGTGCACCGGAGTCGCGTACTCCTGCGCCTCCATGAGCACGGTCTCGTGCAGCTCGCAGCGAGGATGCTCGCTCGATGGCGAGTGCAGCGGGGTCGCACACTCGTGCTACTCGCAGTACTCGTCGTACGCCTGCAACGATCAGGAGGGCTGCTACTGGAGCACCTACACCGAGTCGTGCTCGGGCAGCGCGCGCTCCTGCTACCTGATGTACTCGGCCTTCTCCTGCGAGGATCAGGCGGGCTGCCTCTGGGATGAGACCTGCGGCGGGTACGCGACGCCCTGTCACCTCCTCCCGACGTGGGAGTGTGAGCTCCAGCTCGGATGCCGGCTGCAGTGAGCGAGCGCGTCAGATGTCCTTCGACGTGCACACGCGGTTGCGGCCTGCGTGCTTGGCAGCGTAGAGAGCCTTGTCGGTGATCTTGAACAGCTCGGCCGCGCTGCGGGCGTCGTTCGGGAAGGTGGCCACGCCGATCGAGCCGGTGATCGTGAGCTTGCCGAGCTCGGTCGGGAAGACGGTCTGGCCGATCTCCTCGCGGATGCGCTCTGCGAGCTTGATCGCGCCCTGCGTGTCGGTCTCCTCGCAGAGCACGCAGAACTCCTCGCCGCCGAAGCGCGCGACGATGTCGGTGTCGCGCTTGGCCGCCTTCAAGATCGTGCCGAGCCCCTTGATGACCACGTCGCCGACGTCGTGGCCGTAGGTGTCGTTCACGTTCTTGAAGTGATCGAGGTCGGTCACGAGGAGCGAGAGCTTGCGCCCGAAGCGCTCGGCGCTCCGGATCTTCGACTCGAGCTCCTCCATGAACGCGCGCTTGTTCAGGCAGCCCGTCAGGCCGTCGGTGGTCGCCATCTCCTCGAGGCGCCGCACCGCCGCGGCGTTCGAGAGCGCCACCGCGAGCTGGTTGGCGAGCACCTCGAGCGTCGGGCGCGAGGCGTCGTTGAAGGCCTCGGGGCGGTGCGCGGCGAGCACCAGCGTGCCGATCGCGTCCTCGCGCACGCAGAGCGGGAGCACGAGCACCGAGCGCATGCCGGTCACCGGCGCACGCTTCGTGAAGACGACCTGCCGGGCGTCGAGCTCGCCGCGGTACGGCAAATAGTGCCGGTTCTTCACCGCCATCGCGGTGAGCGAGGTGTTGTCGCGGAACGAGAGCCGCGCGAACGCCTCGGCGCCCTCGCCCACCGCCTTGCGCACCCGGTGCGTGCGGCTCGCCGCGTCGTAGAGCGTGAGCGCCGCGAGCTCGTAGGGTGCGATGCTCGCCGCCGACGCGAGGCCCGCGTCGATCACCTGCTCCTCGGTCAGCGCCTCGCCGAGCACCTGCGAGGCGCGATAGAGGTGGCTCTGCTCGCGCTTGCCGCGCTCGAGCTGGACGAAGACGCGCTCGTTCTCGATCGCCCGGAGGACCTGCGCGACCGCCGAGGCGAGGGTCGCCTCCTCCTGCTTGGTGAACGGCCGGCCGTCGATCCGATCCGCGCAGAGCGCGCCGCGCACGTGCGCTCCCTCCAGCACCGGCACGCCGAGGAAGCACCGCACCAACGCGCCGCCCCGGTAGTAGCAGAGGCCCTTGTAGCCCGGCTTGAGGTTCTCGAGGTTCATCACGATGCCGCGGCTCGCCACCGCGCCGACCGCGCCCTCGCCGCCGCCGAAGGGGCCGTCCGCTACGTCGTCGCTGTCGGTCGCGAGCTCGACGATCGAGAGCTTGCCGCTCGCCTCGTCCTTCATCAGCAGGATGCAGGTGTGGAGCTCGAGCGTGCGCTTCAGCAGATCGAGCACGTGGTAGAGCGCGTCGTGCACCTGCTCGAGGCTCGAGCGGAAGACCTTGTCCTCGTCGCGCTGCGCGGCGCCCGCCGTCGGCGCCCCGACCAGACGGAACATGCGCGCGTCCTCGCGGACCTTCTCGCGCTCCTCGGCGAGCTCCTTCTTGCTGCGCTCGCGGACCCGCGCGATCTCGGCGCGCGTGAAGACGACGTTGAGCGCGCCGAAGAGCACGATGAAGAGGCCGTGGAGGGCCAGCCGCTCGAGATCGCGGTCGGTCTCGGCGAGCCACCAGACCGCCGTCTCGAACGCGATCGCCGCGAAGACGAGCACGGTGCCCATCGGGCGGCGTGCGAACGACGCGAGGAACGCAACGAGCACGTAGACGATCGGATAGAAGGGCCCGCTCAGGCCGCCGGCGAGCTGAACCACGGCGTGCACGGCCGTCAGCAGCATCAGGCCGAGCTCGAGATCGAGCAGGCGCCCCTCGCGCTCGTTGCTCCGCTTGCGCGCGCGCACGCCGAAGAGGGCGCACCAGGCGAGCGCCACCGCGCCGTGCTCGACGCCCAGCCGCTCGAAGGGACCGCGGAAGACGTCGAGCAACACGAGCACGCCGAAGCCGAGCGCAGCCACGAAGCCGACACCGGTGCGGGTCGTCCGGCGGACGACGAGCGCGGCGTTCACGAGCGGCGACGACGAGGACGAGGACACGTGGCTGGTCCGTGCGGTACCGGATCGCGCCCCCGAACGTCAAAATATCGGCCTGCGCGCTCGAACCGCTGGGGAGACGACCGTGCGGCCCTTCGTCGCCCGCAGCGAGCGCACACGGCACGTTTCTGGACCGAAGGCGCGCCGACGCGCGACGCTCTCTCCCGTGCCGCGCTCCACCACCCTCGAGCAAGCTCCGGGCAGCGCGCCCACGACCGAAGGCGGCGCGTGGGCCTCGCTCACGCGGACCGTCGCGTGGATCCTCCCGTTCGGGCTCTTGATCGTCTCCATCGTGAGCGTGCCGCTCGGCATCCTCGACGAGCAGGGCCTGCCTCGCTACCGCGCCCTCAAGAGCGAGCTGGCCGAGGTGGAGCGCATCAACGATCGGCTGCGCCGCGAGATCGAGCAGCGCCAGCGCGACGTCGACGGCCTGCGCAGCGACCCGGCCGCGATCGAGCGCATCGCGCGCGACGAGCTCGGGATGATCCGCGAGGGCGAGATCCTCTTCCAGTTCCCGAACTGAGGTCGTTCTCAGCGCGGTGGCGGCCAAGTAGGCTGGCGCGGAGGTGAGCGTGAAGAACGACACGGTCGTGATGGTCGGCGCGAGCCTGGCGGGCGGGCGCGCAGCGGAGGCGCTCCGGCGCGGAGGGCACGAGGGGCGCATCGTGCTCATCGGCGCCGATCCGCACCGCCCCTACGATCGGCCGCCGCTCTCGAAGAAGTACCTGCGCGGGCAGCTCCCCGAGGAGAAGCTCTACCTGCGCGCCGGGGACTTCTACGAGGCGCAGCGGATCGAGCTCATCACCGGTGTCCGGGCCGTGGGCCTGTCGACCACCGCGCGCGAGGTCGCGCTCGAGGACGGGCGCGCCGTCGCGTTCGATCGCTTGCTCATCGCGACCGGCGCCGACGTGCGCACGCTCTCCTGCGAGGGCGCCTCGCTCGAGGGCGTGCATTACCTCCGCAGTCTCGACGACAGCGACGCGATCCGCGCGCGGCTCGCGCCGGGCAAGCGCGTCGTGGTGATCGGCGCGGGCGTCATCGGCGCGGAGGTCGCGGCGGCGTGCCGGCAGGAGGGGCTCGAGGTCGTGGCGCTCGAGGCGCAGGAGACGCCGCTCGTGCGCGCGTTCGGCCCCGCGGTCGGCGCGCTGTACGCGGAGGAGCACCGCGCGCGCGGCGTCGATCTGCGCTGCGGCGTCGCGGTCCGCGCGCTCCATGGCGCGGGGCGGGTCGAGGAGGTCGAGCTCACGAGCGGCGAGCGCATCGGGTGCGACTTCGTGGTGGTCGGCATCGGCGTCAGCCCGGCGGTCTCCTGGCTCGCGGGATCGGGCGTCGCGATCGAGGGCGGCGTGCTCACCGACGATCGCTGCCGCACGAACGTCCCGGGTATCTACGCGGCAGGCGACGTCGCACGCACCTGGTCGGGCGCGCTCGATCGCCACGTCTGCGTGGAGTCGATCGACAACGCGCAGACTCAGGCGATCGCGGTCGCGCAGAACCTCCTCGGCAACGACACGGCGCACGCGGCGGTGCCCTTCTTCTGGTCGGATCAGTACGATCTGAGGCTCCAGAGCGTGGGCCACGTCACCGACTTCGATCAGATCGTCTTCCGCGGCTCGGTCGAGGATCGGAAGTTCGCGGCCTTCCACCTCGCGAAGGGCACGCTCCGCTTCACGGTCGCGGTCAACCGCCTCAAGGAGATCGGCATCTCGAAGAAGCTGATCGCCTCGGGCGTCGAGGTCCCGGCCGTGGCGCTCGCCGACGAGTCCTTCAACCTCGCCTCCCTCGCCGCGCCCTGAGCTCGGACGCCCCGGAGCGCCTCTTCGCGTGCAGCGGTGCCGTTCCGAGCCCTCCGAGACACGTCCGTCCGCGCCGATGCGACCTTCCCGACGCTCCGGAGCGCCTCTTCGCGTGCAGCGGTGCCGTTCCGAGCCCTCCGAGACACGTCCGTCCGCGCCGATGCGACCTTCCCGACGCTCCGGCACGCCTCTGCGACCGCCGATCCCGCGCTCCGAGCGCTCCGGAACGCCTCCTCGCGTGCAGCGGCGCCGTGCCGAACCCTCCGGAGCGCCTGTCGAGCACCTCGAGAGCCGCGCCGGACACTCCGGGACGCCTCTGCGCGGAGCAAACGAGGACTCCGGACCCACCGGAAGCCTCTCGAGGTGAACGAGCCGGCCTCCGGAGGCTCCGGAACGGCAGTTTCATTTTGAAACGGGGTGTCCGGACCCCACCCAACGCCGTCTTCGGCCCGCGAGCGGCGTACCGGAGCGCCCGGAACGGTCTGTCCGCCTCAGTCTTCGTCGTCGGCGAGGTCGGTGAGGAGCTCGCGCCAGCGGAAGAGGTCTTCCTCGGACGCGCCGGGGACGCGCTTCAGCGCAGGGGCGCTCTCGGCGGTGCGCTCCTCGGCGAAGTACTCGGCGAGGCCGAGCTCGCCCGAGTCCGCCTCCTCGGCGATCTCCCGATAGCCCTCGATGGCGGCGCGCAGGGCGGCCTCCTCCTCGGCTGCGTCGCCCCTCGCGGCCGAGAGCGCCTCGACGAGAGCGTCCGCGACGCTGCGGTACGGATCGAACATCGGCATGGCCGCGATCCAGGTAGGCCCCGCGCTCGTCTCGTCAGCGCGCCCCCGGCGTTCGGAGCCGAGGCAGGCGGCCGCACTGACGCGAGCCGCCGCCCGCCAGCCAACTCAAGGGTTGTCGCTCAATCAACGCCGCCGGCCAAGCCGGGATCGAGCCCGAAGGGAGGGGCTGACAGCCCCTCCCGCCAACTTCAGCGCGGGGCCTTGGCGTAGCGCAGGTAGGGCAGCTTCACGTCGAGCTTGCCGAACTTCGCCTCGGCCTGCTCGTTGTTGAGGGCCATCGAGACGATGACGTCCTGCCCCGGGTTCCAGTTGGCGGGGGTCGCCACCGGCACGCCGTCGGTCTGCTGCACGGCGTCGAGCGCGCGCACGATCTCGGCGAAGTTGCGGCCCACCGACATCGGGTAGGTCATCGTCAGCCGCACCTTCTTGTCGGGCCCGATGATGAAGACCGTGCGCACCGTCGCGGTGTGCGCGGGCGTGCGACCCTCGGGCAGGTGCGCCTCGGCGGGCAGCATGTCGTAGAGCTTCGCGACCTTCAGCGCGCCGTCGTCGATGATCGGGTAGTTCACGCTGGCGCCGGCGACGCTCTCGATGTCGCGCTTCCACTTCGTGTGGTCCTGCACCGTGTCGACCGAGACGCCCATCACCTTCGTGTTGCGCTTGGCGAACTCGCCCGCGAGCTGCGCGACGGCGCCGAGCTCGGTGGTGCACACCGGGGTGAAGTCCTTCGGGTGCGAGAAGAGGATCGCGTAGCCGTCGCCGATCCAGTCATGGAAGGTGACCGTGCCCTCGGTCGATTCGGCGGTGAAGTTCGGAGCGGTGTCGTTGATGCGCAGTCCCATGAGCGTCTGATTCCTTCCGAGTGGGTCTTGATGTCTTGCGGCGCTCACGCCGCGCCGCAAGGGCCATTCGTGGCGGCCTCAGGCCGGGGCACGAGGCCGATACCCTGGGGCCGCGCGCGCGCGTTATCAAGCCTCGAAGCTCCGCGCGCGCGAGAGCTCGGCGCCTCCTCGAACGTTACGCTCGGCTACCCGTTTCGATGACCTGGTGCCGGGGCGCCGCAGTGGGGGCACTTGAGCAGCTCGGCGGCGAAGGGGCCCCGGCAGAAGCTGCAGAAGATGCGGCCCGCGATGGAGCGCTCGTCGATCTTCTTGAGGTGGCCGTAGAGCGTCTCGAGCTCGGCGGTGCTCATGCGATCGTTCTCGGCGGCGGGAGACCAGATCACCTCCATCGCGACCAGCGTCTGGGGGTTGGCGACGCCGGTGAGATCGTCGAGGAGCGCCTTGATACGGGTCGCGTCGGTGATCTGGGTGACGTCGAGGATCTCGCGGCGGGCCGCCACGATGAGGGTGACGACCACGACGCCCTCGCCCTCGTCGCTGCGCGCGCGCATCTCGGCGGCCTGCTGCTCGATCTTCGAGCCGTCGACGTTGCGCACGAGCTCGTTGCGGAAGCGCGAGCGCGCGTCGACGCCGAGCTGGCGGAAGATGCCCTCGGCGCTGGCCGCGCTCATCGGGTGGTAGTTCGCGATGGCGCAGTAGAGCCAGCTCAGCTCCGCGCGGCGCAGGCCGAGGATGGTCTCGCGCAAGAGGCTCGCGAGGCCGGCCTGCGAGCCGGTCATGCCGCTCTTGGCGAGCCGCTCGAGGTGCGCCTGGAGCTCGCGCCGCGCGCGCCAGTCGATGCCGAGCTGGATGGCCGAGATGTCGACGTGGCCCCAGCCGCGCGCGCCGTGCGAGGGCGTGTACCCGCCGCCCTGCATGAGGTTGCGCGACTTGGCCTTGCTGACCGCGATGACGACGAAGACGACCAGGAAGAGGAGCGGCACCGAGCACGTGCACGGGAGCGAGCCGCCCGAGGAAGAGCCGCCGTAGCTGCCGCCGTAGCCGCCGCCGCCGTAGCTGCCGCCGTAGCTGCCGCCGCCGTAGCTGCCGCCGCCGCCGCCGTAGCTGCCGCCGCCGCCGCCACCGCCGCCGAAGCTTCCGCCGCCGAAGCTGCCGCCGGTGCTCTGCGCCAGGACGGGGACCGCGGCGATGCCGAGATAGAGCAGCGCGACGAGCGCGAGGGTCCAGCGAACCCAGGGCTTCTTCATCCGTTCTCCTCCATGCGGAACCGGCGGAACGCTACCACGCCCGTCCGCGCGCGCCTTCGGTCGCATGCTATGCCTCGCCCCATGCTGGACCTTCGCTTCGTCACCGAGAACCTCGACGACGTTCGCCGCCGCCTCGCCACCCGCGGGCCGAGCGCGGGCGCGTCCCTCGATCGCATCGCCGCGCTCGCGAAGGAGCGCAGCGAGGCCATCCAGAGCGTCGAGGCGATGCGGGCCGAGCGGAACGACGTGACGGCCGCGATGGCCAAGCTCGACAAGAAGGGCGAGGAGTTCGCGGAGAAGCGCGCGGCGATGAAGGCGCTCGGCGATCGCATCAAGGAGGCCGAGCAGACGCGCGACGCCGCGGAGAAGGCGCTCGACGAGCTGATCCTCGAGGTGCCGAACCTGCCGCACGAGAGCGTGCCGGTCGGCACCGGCGAGCACGACAACCCCGTCCTGCGCACGTGGGGCGAGCCACCGGCCTTCGCGTTCACCCCGAAGGACCACGTCGAGCTCGGGACGAGCCTCGGCATCCTCGACTTCGAGCGCGCGGCCAAGCTGAGCGGCGCGCGCTTCGGCGTCTTGCGCAAAGCCGGCGCGCGGCTCGAGCGGGCGATCACGATGTTCATGCTCGATCTCCACACGACCGAGCACGGCTACGAGGAGCTCTGGCCGCCGGCGCTGGTGCGCGACAGCGCGCTGCGCGGGACCGGGCAGCTCCCGAAGTTCGAGGCGGACCTCTTCAAGGTCGCGCGCCAGTACGCGAGCGACGACAGCGCCGAGCGCGTCGACCTCTATCTCTCGCCGACCGCCGAGGTGCAGCTCACGAACTTCCACGCGAACGAGATCTTCGAGCCCGGTGAGCTTCCGAAGGCGTACACCGCCTACACGCCGTGCTTCCGGAGCGAGGCGGGCAGCTACGGCAAGGACACCAAGGGGCTGATCCGCCAGCACCAGTTCGACAAGGTCGAGCTCGTGCACTTCTGCCGGCCCGAGGAGGCCGAGGCGCGCCTCGAGCTCCTGGTCGGCCACGCCGAGGAGGTGCTCAAGCGCCTCGGCCTCGCGCACCGCACGGTCGAGCTCTGCACGGGCGATCTCGGCGCCAACGCCCAGAAGACCTACGACATCGAGGTCTGGCTGCCCGGCCAGAGCGCCTACCGCGAGATCTCGAGCTGCTCGTGGTTCGGCGACTTCCAGGCGCGGCGCGCGAAGATCCGCTATCGCCCCGAAGCCACCGCCAAGCCGCACCTCGCGCACACGCTGAACGGCTCGGGCCTCGCGGTCGGGCGCACGCTCGTCGCGATCCTCGAGCAGGGCCAGCAGGCCGACGGCTCGGTCGTGATCCCCGAGGCGCTCCGCCGCTACATGGGCGGCCTCGAGCGCATCACGGGCTCGTGATCCCGGCGATCGACATCCTCGACTCCGTGGCGCTCGCGCCGCGCACCACCCTCGAGCTCGGCGGCCCGGCGCGCCACTACCTGGTCGCGCGCGATGAGGCGACGGTGATCGCTGGCGTGCGCTGGGCGCGCCTGCGCGGCGTACCGGTCGGGATCCTCGGCGGCGGCTCGAACCTGGTCGTCGCCGACGAGGGCTTCGGCGGGCTCGTGATCGAGATGGCGCTCCTCGGCGTCGAGGAGAGGCGCGAGGGCGATCGCGTGCTCGTCACCGCGGCGGCGGGCGAGGAGTGGGACGCGCTGGTCGGCCGCACGGTCGCGGCGGGCTACGCGGGGCTC
>Ga0247829_10001207_pt1 | contig 11524 bp, 9 predicted proteins | sample 12C_Control_Day4_FD_207765 | JGI IMG/M metagenome (GOLD analysis project Ga0247829, IMG submission 207765) | Soil microbial communities from agricultural site in Penn Yan, New York, United States - 12C_Control_Day4 | ecosystem: Environmental > Terrestrial > Soil > Agricultural land | place: USA... | reverse complement strand
TCGTGAACGATCCGGGCTAGGCTGGGACCATGGCGTTCTTCCAGGACCCTCCCCGCCTCGGCAACCAGTACGACGACGATCCGATCCTGGCGTCGTTCCTCGCCCGCGGCCTCGAGGGCGAGCTGGCCACGATCGAGCCCGAGCTACGCGAGCTCGGCGCGCTGTCGGCCGAGCTGCACGGGTTCCAGCTCGCCGATCGCCTCAACGAGCCGGTCCACACCCCGTGGGATCCGTGGGGCCGCCGCATCGATCACATCGAGGTCAGCCCGCTGTGGAAGGAGGCGGCCAGGCTCGCCGCCCGCCACGGCCTGGTCGCCGCCGGCTACGAGGACCGCCTCGGCCCGCACGCGCGCGTCCACCAGTTCGCCCTGGTCCACGTGCTGGGCGCCGCGCTCGACGTCTACACCTGCCCGCTGGCGATGACCGACGGCGCCGCCCGCACGCTGATCGAGAGCGGCAACCGCGAGCTCGCCGAGCGCGCCCTGCCCCGCCTGCTGTCGCGCGATCCGGCCCGGGCGTGGACCTCGGGCCAGTGGATGACCGAGCGCACCGGCGGCTCCGACGTCGGCCTGTCGGAGACGATCGCGCGCCGGCACGACGGTGGCTGGACCCTGCACGGCACCAAGTGGTTCACCTCGGCGACCACCGCCGAGATGGCGCTCACGCTCGGCCGCCCCGACGGCAACCCCGACGGCAGCCGTGGCCTGGCCCTGTTCTACGTCCAGGTCCGCGACGACCAGGGCCGGCTGGCGCCCGGCATCAGCGTCAACCGGCTCAAGGACAAGCTGGGCACCCGCAAGGTGCCGACCGCGGAGCTGACCCTCGACGGCGCGCCGGCGATCCTGGTCGGCGGCGCGAGCGACGGCGTCCGCGCCATCACGCCGATGCTGTCGATCACCCGCACGTGGAACGCGGTGTGCTCGGTCAGCGGCATGCGGCGCGGCCTCAACCTCGCCCGCGACTACGCCCGCCGCCGGCGCGCGTTCGGCGCCCTGCTCACCGACAAGCCGCTCCACGCCGACACCCTGGCCGGCCTCGAGGCCGAGTACGCCGGCGCGTTCCTGCTCGCGTTCCGCGCCGTCACCGTGCTCGGCCGCCTCGAGCGCGGCGTCGCCACCGATCACGAGGCCCGGCTGATGCGGGCGCTGACCCCGATCGCCAAGCTGACCACCGCCAAGCAGGCGGTGGCGATCGCGTCGGAGGCGATCGAGAGCTGCGGCGGCGCCGGCTACGTCGAGGACACCGGCCTGCCCCAGCTGCTGCGCGACGCCCAGGTCCTGCCGATCTGGGAGGGCACCACCAACGTGCTGTCGCTCGACACCCTGCGCGCGCTCGGCAAGGGCGGCGCCGTCGAGGCGGTGGTCGCCGACGCCCGCGATCACCTCGCCGGCGTCCGCGACGCCGGCCTGGCCGCGCCGGCCCAGGCCGCGCGCGCCGCGCTCGATCACGCCGTGGTGTGGGCGCAAGGCGCGATGAGCGATCCGGCCCGGCTCGAGGCCGGCGCCCGCCGGGTCGCGCTCACCCTCGGCCGCAGCCTCGAGCTGGCCTACCTGTGTGGCCACGCCCAGTGGTGCCTCGATCACGGCCGCGGCGGCTACGCGGCCGCCGCCGCCCGCCGGCTGGCCCGCCACGGCGTCGACCTCGTCGACGACCTCGACGCCGCCGACACCCGCGCGCTCACTTCGTGAGGAGCTTGTCGAGGAAGCTGTCGGCCCACCGCTCGGCGGTGTCGCGCCACACCACCTCGGCGAGCTGGCGGTGGCGGGCGATCCGCTCGTCGCGCGGCATGCGCAGCGCGACGTCGAGGTCGGCGGCCATGCCGTCGATGTGCCACGGGTTGGTCAGCAGCGCCGCGGTCATCTCCTCGGCGGCGCCGGCGAACCGCGACAGCAGCATCACGCCGGGATCGTCGGGATCCTGGGCGGCGACGAACTCCTTGGCGACCAGGTTCATGCCGTCGCGCAGGGGGGTCACGATGGCGACGTCGGCGGCGCGGTAGAGCTGGGCCAGCACGTCGGGCTCGTACGACCGGTACAGGTAGCGGACCGGGACCCAGTCGGCCTCGCCGAAGCTGCCGTTGATGCGCCCGACCAGGTGCTCGACCTTGTCGCGCAGCTCGGCGTACTCGGGGACGTCGGAGCGCGACGGCACCGACACCTGGACGAACGACACCTGGCCGCGCCACTGCGGGAACAGCTCGAGCAGCCGGGCGAACGCCTCGAGCCGGGCCGGGATGCCTTTGGAGTAGTCGAGGCGGTCGACGCCGAGCAGCAGCTTGCGATCGCCGCTGACCAGCCGCATGCCCGACACGTCGGCGCGATCGGCGGCGGCGCCGGCGGCGGCGAAGCGATCGGGATCGGTGCCGATGGGGAACACGCCGATCTGGCCGGGGCGGATCCGGCCCGGGCCGACCAGCTGGTCGACGCAGTCGACGAAGTTGCGGGCCCAGCCGTGGGTGTGGAAGCCGAGCACGTCGAAGTCGAGCATCGCGGTGAGGATCGGCCTGGCCCACGGCATGGTGTCGAACACGTCCTTGGGCGGGAACGGGACGTGGAGGAACATGCCGAGCCGGCCGGTGTGGCCGCGCTGGCGCAGCTCCTGGCCGACCAGCAAGAGGTGGTAGTCCTGGGCCCACACCGCGGCGTCGGGCTCGACCAGCTCGCTGGCGAGGCGGGCGTAGGCCCGGTTGGCCTCGACGTAGGCGTGCCACTCCTCGTCGACGTAGCGGGCGCGGTCGGGCATGCAGTGCATGAGCGGCCACAGGCTGCGGTTGCAGAAGCCGCCGTAGAACGAGGTCCGCCACCCGCTCGGATAATCGAAGTGGGCGCGCGGCGGCGCGGCGTCGAGATCGAGGTCGATGGCCAGGCCGGGGTCGCGGTCGCGGCCGCTCCAGCCCAGCCACACGCCCTCGTGCCGGCGCAGGGCCAGCTCGAGCGCCGAGGCCAGGCCGCCGACCTCGCGGTGGCGGCCGCGCGCCGGCGGCGCCGGCAGCCGGTTCGACACCACCAGCAGCCGCTGCGGCGCCCGCGCGCTGACCGCGCCGACCTGGTAGACCGTGGGCATGGGCGGGCCGCCGGCCCGGTTGAGCCGCGACGCGCGCAGCCAGCCCAGCAGCGCGCGGACCTCGGGCACGCCGTCGACGCGGGCGCGGGCGCGGGTGCGCCGGCCGTGGCCGACCGCGACGCCGAGGTCGTCGGGGCCGAGGCTGGCGAACAGGTCCTCGTCGGTGACGTCGTCGCCGATCGCCAGCAGGCGGGCGCCCGGGAACCGCGCCCGCATCCACTGCACCGCGGTGCCCTTGTGGACCGCGCGGTGGCGGACCTCGACGTTCTCGACCCCGTCGAGGCGCTCGAAGTCGCCGTGGACCTCGAGCCACTCCTCGACCCGGCTCTCGGCGGCGGTGATCAGCGCCTCGCGGGCGCCGGGCGGCACCTGCCGCCAGTGCAGGCACACCGAGCAGCGCTTGCGCTCGATGATCGCGCCCGGCGCGCCGGCGGCCAGCGCGCGCAGCGCCGCCTCGAGCTCGTCGAGCTCGACGCTGGGCAGGTAGACCGGCGCGCCGTGGCCCTGCTCGGCGCGCCACGCGCCGTGCTCGCCGACGAAGTACACCGCCGGCAGCCGGGCCGCGACGTCGGTCAGCATCGCCTCGGTCCGCCCCGACACCACCGCGACGTGCGCGCACTCGGTCAGCCCCTGCAGCAGCTCGACCACCACGCCGTCGACGACCGCCTCCTCGGGCGTGGCCGCGAACGGGATCAGCGTGCCATCCATGTCGAGCAGGAGGGTCAGCTCGCGGGTCCGTGCGTCGTTGAACCACTCGGTGATCATCGTAAGGATGCGATGCGGGGAAGGGACCCGGTTACCCTAGTGTGCGGTGCGATCGTGTCAACCACGGCGCGCCGGGTCGCCGCGGCGCAGCAGCAGCGCGAGCTGGCCGAGCGCGGCCGCGACCGCGGCCTCGACGCGCAGCACGGCGTCGGCGAGCGTGACGATGGCGAAGCCGCGCGCGGCGAAGGTCTCGACCTCGCGCTCGATCCAGCCGCCCTCGGGCCCGATCGCCAGCGTCAGCGGTTGCCCGCGGGTGTCTCCGCCGCGCCAGGCCTCCTCGATCGGGACGCCGCCGCGAGCGTGCGCGCACAGGCGCGCGCCACGGCTCATCGCCCCGGCGGGGTGATGCTCGTCGAGGAACGGCATCAGGCGGCGGTGGACGGTCGCGGCCGGCAGGTGGGTCGTCATCCCCTGCTCGGCGCCGAGCCGGAGGTGCTCGTCGATCGCGGCCGCCGCCAGCCGCGGGCTGTCGAGGTAGGCCTTGTCGACCCGCCAGGCGTTGACCAGATCGATGCGGCGCACCGCGAACGCCGCGGCGGTCTCGAGCACGCGCGACAGCACCTTGGGGCGCGGGATCGCCAGCACCAGGTCGATCGGCATCGGCGCCGGGGCCATGCCGTCGAGCGCCAGGGCGAGCTCGACCTCGACGCCGTCGTCGCCGACGATCGTCGCCGCGCCGACCGGCCCGCCGATCACGCCGGCGCGGATCTGGTCGCCGATCGCGACCTTGAGCACGCGCCGCAGGTGCTCGGCGCGACGGCCGCCGACGCGCACGGGCGCCGCCGCGGCCTCGCCGGGCTCGAGCAACAGCAGGTTCACGGCGCGGTCACAGCGTCTGCAGGCGCTTGCCGGCGTCGCGCCAGCCGAGGATGCCGGCGGGCAGCACGCGCACGTCGGCGTAGCCGGCGACCACCGCCTTCTCGGCGGCGGTGTGCGACGCGCCGCACTGCTCGTTGGCGCAGTAGAAGATCAGCGGGCGGGCCTTGTCGGCGGGCAGCTCGCTGGCCGCGTAGGTCTCGTAGTCGCTGAGCAGCACCGCGCCGGGGATGACGCCGATCTTGCGGCGCGTGGTGTCGCCGTTGGCGTCGACCGGGGTGCACCCGCCCTGCGCGATCAGCCCGTCGAGCTCGGCGACCGACACGGTCGCGATCTTGTCGGCGGGGCGCGCCGGCGCGGCCGGACGATCGTCCTTGCACGCGGCCAGGGGGGCGCCCAGCAGGGCGACGAGCAGCAGCGACTTCACGGCCGTCATGGCCGCCTATCGTAGCTCAGCTGAGCGTCGCGCGCAGGCCGTCCTTCAGCCGGGTCTCGGCCGCGAAGCCGAGCAGCGCCGCGGCGCGGTCGACCCGCGCGACCGAGCGCAGGATCTCGCCGGCCCGCGGCGGCGCGTGGACGATCTTCACGTTGGTGCCGGCCAGATCGACGATGGTGCGGGCCAGCTCGGTGACCGTGATCTCGGTGCCGGTGCCGACGTTGACCACCGCGCGATCGGCAGCGTCGGTCAGCGCCGCGGTCACCACCGCGCGGGCGACGTCGCCGACGTAGACGAAGTCGCGGGTCTGCTGGCCGTCGCCGAAGATGGTCAGGTCACGGCCGGCCCGGGCGCGATCGGCGAAGATCGAGATCACGCCCGAGTACGGGCTGGTCGGATCCTGGCGCGGCCCGTAGACGTTGAAGAACCGCAGCGCGGTGGTCGGCACGCCGTGCACCAGCGAGTAGCAGCGCAGCATGTGCTCGGACGCCAGCTTGTTGGCGCCGTACGGCGACAGCGGGTGGCACGGCGCGTCCTCGTCGACCGGGAAGCTGGTCACGTCGCCGTAGACCGCGGCCGACGACGCGAACACGACCTTGCGCACGCCGGTCGCGCGCGCGTACTCGAGGACGTGGACGGTGCCGCCGTAGTTGACCTCGACGTCGGTGACCGGGTTGGCCAGCGACGTCACCACCGACACCTGCGCGGCCAGGTGGATGATGCGCTCGACCGGGCCGTGGGCGCGGGTCACCGGCGCCAGGGCGGCGAAGATGCCGTGGGCGACGTCGCAGGTGACGACGTCGACCGCCGGCTCGGCGCCGTCGAGGCGGTGGCGCGGGTCGGCCCAGCGGGCCAGGTTCTCCCGCTTGCCGGAGCGGAAGTCGTCGAGCACGACCACGCGGCAGCCGCGCTCGACGAGGAGATCCACCGTGTGCGAGCCGATGAAGCCGGCCCCGCCGGTCACGGCGACGAGCGGACGGTTCGAGGAGGTCACGTAGCCTGGGTAGCACGACGCGCGGTCGTCCGGCAGACGTGCGCGTGTGGCATGGTGTCGATCATGGCCGACAACGACTCCCGCGCCGGCGCCCGTTACACGACTCCCGCCATCCTCGAGCTCGTCGACCGGGTCCACGTCCCGCACGACGCCGGGCTGGCGCGCGCGTTCGCCACGCCCGAGGGTGTGCCCGCCATCATGGTCGGGCCGTCGGAGGGCAAGCTGCTCGGCCTGCTGTGCAAGCTCGCCGGCGTGCGCCGCGCCGTCGAGGTCGGCACGCTGATCGGCTACTCGGCGATCCACGTCGCGCGCGCCCTGCCCACCGACGGCCACCTGTGGACGATCGAGTACGAGCCGCGCCACGCCGCGCTCGCCCGCGACAACCTGGCCGCGGCCGGGGTCGCCGACCGCGTCACCGTGCTCGAGGGCGCCGGCGTCGACGTCCTGCCCACGCTCACCGGCCACGGCCCGTTCGACGCCATCTTCATCGACGCCGACAAGATCAGCTACCCGCACTACGCCCGGTGGGCGCTGGCCAACGTCCGCAAGGGCGGCCTCATCCTCGGCGACAACTCGTTCCTGTTCGGCGAGCTGATGGACGACAGCGATCGCGGCCGCGCCATGCGCGAGTTCCACGAGCTGGTCGCCGCCCACTGCGACTCGGTCAACATCCCGACCCCCGACGGGCTGGTGCTCGGGATCGTGCGCTAGCAGGTTGCCGAGAACGCCGGAGGCGTTCGAGGTCGACCTGCCCCGTGCCCCTGCCCGTGCCCTTGCCCGGTGGTCGACCGCCCCGTCGAGATCGGGCACGGGCACGGGCACGGGCGGCTGACGACCGCCGCTGCGCGTCGGCCGTCAGCCGAACGCGACCTTGCCGAGGCAGCCGAGCAGGACGTCGAGGGCGACCCGGTTGTCGCCGCCCTCGGGGACGATCAGATCGGCCCACCGCTTGCTCGGCTCGACGTACTCGAGGTGCATCGGCCGCACGGTGGCGTAGTACTGGTCGCGGATCGACGCGAACGTCCGGCCGCGCTGCTCGAGGTCGCGGCGGATCCGCCGCATCAGCCGGATGTCGGCGTCGGTGTCGACGAAGATCTTGATGTCGAGCTGCTCGCGCACCGCCGCCTCGACGAACACCAGGATGCCCTCGACCAGGATCACCGGCGCCGGCTCGACCCGCCGGGTCGCGGCCGAGCGGGTGTGGGTCTTGAAGTCGTAGATCGGGACGTCGACGCCCTCACCGCCGCGCAGGACGCGCAGGTGCTCGGCCAGGAGCCGGCTCTCCAGCGACGACGGGTGGTCGTAGTTGATCTCGGCGCGCGCCGCCTCCGACAGGTGGCTCTGGTCGAAGTAGTACGAGTCGTGGTCGATCACCACGCAGCGGTCGGACGGGATGGCCGCGGCCAGCTTCTCGGCCACCGTGCTCTTGCCGGAGCCGGTCCCGCCGGCGATGCCGATGACGAGGGGGCGGTCGCGCATCTCCGGTGTTTCGCACGGAACCCGGGGCCGGCTCAACGCTCGAGGGTCTCGAGCACGACGTCCTGGAGCTTGGCGACCAGGCGGGCCGGCAGCACGGAGTGCAGGCGGACGGTGGTGCCGTCGCGGCGGATCACGAAGTCGGGGAAGGCGAGGCTGAACCCGACCGAGTCGGTCAGCTCGGACAGCTCGGCCTCGAGCTTGGCCTGGCCGGCCTCGGCCTGGGCTCGATCGGGGAAGTCGATCGCGAGCTGGAAGCCGAGATCGCCCTGGTCGTCGAAGGCGAGCCGCACCGAGCCGTCACCGGTCGCCAGCACCGAGGACTCGACCACGTCGCCGAGCGCCTCGTGATCGGCGACGAACCAGATCGCCGCCCGGCGATCGAGGGCGAGGCCGAGCTCGCTGCCGCGGCTGCGCGGTCCGGGCCGCGGCCGGCCGTCGAGCATGGCGGTGACCAGCCCGAGGTCGGCGGCGGCGCGGCTCGACGCGACCAGGGTGTGGTCATCGATCCAGCCGACCACGGTGTCGGCGCCGACCCGCGGCACGATCGACAGCGGCTTGCCCTCGCGGCCCTTGACCGCCTGGCGCTTGACCTGGACCTTCGAGGTCACGCCGCCGGCCAGGCAGCGCTCGACCTCGTCCCGCGTCCACTCGCCGCGGGCGACGATGTCGAAGCCCTTGGTGCCCTCGACCGCGCCGAAGGTGACCCAGGTGGTGCGCGCGGCCAGCTGGATCGCGCACGAGCCCATGGCCAGCGACGCCGCGGCGGCGTAGTCGTTCTCGCCCAACCCGGCCAGCAGGCGGGTCAGCTCGGGCGTCTGGCGCAGCTCGGTGATGGCCAGGCCCCCGGCGATGTGGATGTCGGCCGGCAGGCGCGCGAACGCGTCGGCCAGCTCGTCGCGCACGCGATCGCGCTCGTCGGGATCGATCCTTGGGACGACCGCCGCGTCGATCGGCGGCAGGACGGTCACCGGCCGCTCGCCCGACCACGGATCGTCGGCGCCGTCGAGCAGCCGGGCGACGCCGCCGCGCTCGCGGCTGGTGAGGTAGGCGGCGGCGCCACCGGCCGCGGCGAGCACGCCGACCACGCCGGCGGCGATCGGCCAGCGCCGCCGCCGCACGTGCGCGGTGGTGCCGGGCCGCTCGCCCGACGCCGCCGAGCCGGTGGTCGTGGTCGACTTGCCGCCGTCGGCCCACGGCGACGGTCCGGTCGCGACGGCGGCGCCGGTCGCGACGGCGGCGCCGGGCGCGCGCTCGGTCGGCGCGTCGAAGAAGCCGGGCGACGGCGCCCGGGCCGGCTGCGAGGTCTCGACCGGCGCGGTGTGGCGGACGATCGCGGCGCCGTCGAGCCCGGCCGCGGCGACGATGCCCTCGCACAGCGCGGCCGCGCTCTCCGGCCGGTTGGGCGCGCGCGTCGACAGCGCCCGCGCGATCAGCTCGTCGAGCGCCGGTGGCACGGTGGCGACGTCGGCGAGCCGGGCCGGGTTGAGCCGCACCTCGGCGTCGGCGCTGTCGGCCCACGGCAGCCGGCCGGCGGCCATGGCGAAGAAGGTCACCGCCAGCTCGTAGACGTCGGTGGCGACCGAGGCGGGGTGGCCGAAGAACCGCTCGGGGGCCATGTAGGCCGGCGTGCCGCGGACCAGCCCGCTCTGCGTCGGGGCGGCGACGCCGTCGCTGGCGGTCTTGGCGATGCCGAAGTCGAGCAGCACCGCGTGCTCGCCGGATGGCCCGGGCACCAGCATCACGTTCTCGGGCTTGAGATCGCGGTGGATCAGCGCGCGCGCGTGCATGGCGCCGACCGCGTCACACAGCTGGGTGAACAGCCCGACCGCATGGGCGAGCGGGAGCGGACCACGCGCGAGACGGTGGGCCAGGGTCTCGCCGGGCAGGCGCTCCATCGCGAGGTACGGCCGACCGTCCGGGAGCGCGCCCGCGGCGAGCACCTTCACCACGCCGGGGTGGGTCATCTCGACGAGCAGCCGCGCCTCGGCGAGGAAGCGCGCGCGCTCGCCGTCGCCGAGGTCACCGCGCAGCACCTTGAGCGCGACCTCGCGGTGCCCCCAGCGAGCGTCGTAGACGGTCCCGCTTCCGCCCTCGCCGAGGACCCCATGGATCCGGAAGTCCCCGAGTAGCGTCGGGTTATGTGGGCGTACGTCCGTCACGTCGGTAGAGCGAGCGAGTTCGAGTGTATCTTTCGAGATCTACGGGTCAATCTCAGTGTGTGTGGGTGCGATGAGAACCCCACCGATACCCCTGTCCCGACGGGTCACACAGGTGGGGCGTGATACCTTTCGGAAAGCTTTGGAGTGAACCGCCATGATCCGCGTCGTCATCGCCGAAGACCACACGCTCATCCGCGAGGCCCTCGTCCGCATGCTGGAGGAGAGCAAGAAGATCGACGTTGTGGGACAAGCTGCTACCGGAGCTGAAGCCATCTCGGAAGTCGCACGTCACAAGCCCGACGTGCTTTTGCTCGACGTCACCATGCCGGAAAAGGACGGCATCCAGGCGCTGGCCGAGCTCAGCGCCGTCGACACCCCGACCAAGTCCATCGTCCTGACCATGCACGAGGACGAGGCTCACGGCGTCCGCGCCATCCGCGCGGGAGCGGCCGGCTACGTCAAGAAGTCGGCCAACCTCGACGAGCTGCTCGATGCCATCGAGCGGGTCAACCGTGGTGAGCAGGTCGTACCAGCCGAGGTCGAGGCAGCGCTGCAACGCAAGCGCAGCGAGCACCCCGCGCAGATCCTGTCGCAGCGGGAGTTCCAGGTCATGAGCTATCTCGCCGCGGGCAAGACCAACCGCGAGATCGCCGAGCTGCTCTCGATCAGCGTCAAGACCGTCGATACCCACCGCGGCCACGTGCTCAAGAAGCTGCGCTTGCGCAACAACTCCGACATCACGCGCTTCGCGATCCAGAACGGCCTCATGCCGGTCTGAGTCGCGCTCACGTCGCGCGCGGTGCCCCGCCCGCGCCAGCCGGCCACGCCTCATGGCCGCACCGGCTGCACCCAGGCGCGGGCACCGTCGCCGCGACGGATCACGGCGCGCACATAGCCGGTCGATCCCGCCAGCGGGTAGCGCGCTCGCAGCGCACGGTGCTCCGCGAGCACCACGCCGCCGGGACCGACGAAGGTGATCGTGGTGGCGTCGTCGCTGCCCGACGGTTCGACCTCGATGTCGAGCGCGCCGTCCCACACCTCGGCGCGCACCAGCGCCACACCGGTCGAGGCGTAGAAGCGCCCGGCCGCGATCGCGGCATGGATCGCGTCGGGATCGCGGGGCGCGTCCACCATGATCCAGCCGCCGCCGGCGGGATAGCGACCGCCGCCGCCGTAGTGGTGGGCGTCGTCGCTGGCGACGCCCCACAGGGTCGCGCCCGCGGTCAGGGCGGCGTCCCACAGCGCCTCGGTCGACGGGTGGCCGTCGCCGCCGGCGTCCCAGGTGGTGAACTGGGCGTTGGAGATCTCCATCAGGGTCAGGCCGCGGGCGACCAGCTCGCCGAGCAGCGTGGGCGTCATGCCCCAGTGCCACTGCGGGTGGTTGAGCTGGGCCACGCCGCCGAGCGTGGCGGCGGCGGTCAGGGCCGCGCCGTACTGATCGACGCGGGCGGTGCGGACCCGCTCGGCCCACTCGAGCTTGCCGGCCGGGCGCGCGGTCGGGCCGAGGACGTTGACGTGGACGCGGCACTTGCCGCCGGCGGCCGGCGGCGGCGGATCGCAGCTCGCCGGGTTGTGGGTCAGCTCGATGCCGGCGAGGACGATCAGCCCGCTGTCCGGGAACCGGACGAAGCGGCGGCCGGCGAGGTCGCCGGCGCCGGGGCCGGCGAACGCGGTCACCCGGTTGTGGTCGGTGAGGACGATGAAGTCGTAGCCGTGGGCCTCGTACCAGGCGACCACCTGGTCGGGGGCGGTGGTCGAGTCGCCCGACGGCGCGGCGTGGACGTGGGTCGAGCCGCGCAGCCAGCGCGGCGA
>Ga0247829_10001206_pt1 | contig 11529 bp, 8 predicted proteins | sample 12C_Control_Day4_FD_207765 | JGI IMG/M metagenome (GOLD analysis project Ga0247829, IMG submission 207765) | Soil microbial communities from agricultural site in Penn Yan, New York, United States - 12C_Control_Day4 | ecosystem: Environmental > Terrestrial > Soil > Agricultural land | place: USA... | reverse complement strand
GCCTCCCACTGGATGGCGCCGCGCTGCCACCTGAACCACCGAAACGGCAGCCTGCTCCGCGGCGTGCGCAAGCTGCGATGACAAGGTCGAAAGAATGTCGGTCATGCGAACACGGTAGGCTGCTCGTCCCGGGGCCGGGATCAGCCGTTCGGCTAGGCCAGCGTGTCTTTTGCCTTCTGCCTTCCCGCGCTCTCCCTTGTAAGATCGATGCCGTGCCGCGTTCCGACGTGTCCGCTCCGCCGTCAGCCATGACCCTGACCGAGGCTGCCACCCTTCTGGAGCGATTGCAGCGCGAACTGCGCAAGGTCATCGTCGGTCAGGACGCGGTGGTGGCGGAGGTCCTGATCGCGTTCCTCGCGGGAGGGCACTGTTTGCTGCGCGGTGTGCCCGGACTGGCCAAGACCTTGATCATCAAGACCCTGGCTGATGCAGTCCACCTGAAATTCAGCCGTATCCAGTTCACGCCCGACCTGATGCCCTCCGACATCCTCGGCACCGAGGTGATCGAGGAGGATCGGACGAATGGAGCGCGGGTGATCCGGTTCCTGCCCGGGCCCATCTTCGCCAATATCATCCTCGCCGACGAGATCAACCGGACACCGCCGAAGACGCAGTCCGCGCTGCTCGAGGCCATGCAGGAGTATCAGGTGACGATCGGAGGCCAGCGATACGCACTCGACCGCCCGCTGTTCGTCCTGGCCACGCAGAATCCGATCGAGCAGGAAGGCACGTATCCGCTGCCTGAGGCGCAGCTCGATCGCTTCATGCTCAACGTCGTCATCGGCTACCCGACGGCCGCGGACGAGCGTGTCATTCTCGCGCAGACCACCTCCGCCACCGAGCATGTGGCCTCACCGGTGGCCGATGGAACGGACATCGAGGGCGCCCGGCTGCTGGTGCGCGAGGTCGTCGCCGCGGACAACGTGGTGGACTACGCCAGCCGGCTGGTGCGCGCGACGCGCCCGGGGTCGTCAGAGGAGGCGCCCGATTTCGTTCAGCAATGGGTGCGGTGGGGCGCGGGTCCGCGGGCGGGGCAGGCGCTGCTCCTGGCTGGCAAGGCCCGAGCCGTGCTGCAAGGGCGGCCCGCGGTGTCGCTCGAGGACATCCGCGCGGTAGCCCCTCCCGTCCTCCGTCACCGTGTGCTCGTGAACTTCCAGGCCGAGGCGGACGGTATCGACGCCGAAGCCGTCGTGGCGCGCCTGCTCGAGGCCGTCCCGGCGCGGACGCGCTCGTAGCCTCGAAGGGCGCAGGATGTCACGTCCGCACGTCACCACAGCGGCCGAGCTCTCAACGCTCCGCGATCTCGAGTTCGTCGCCCGCACGACGGTCGAGGGCTTGCGTCACGGGCTTCACCGGAGCCCGTTTCACGGCTACAGCGCCGAGTTCAGCCAGTATCGACACTACCGTCCCGGCGACGATCTCCGGTACGTCGACTGGAAGCGGTTCGCCCGCACCGACCGCTTCTACACTCGCCAGTTCCGCGAGACGACGAACCTGTCCGCGCTGTTCGTGGTGGATGTGTCGCTGTCCATGGACTACGGCGGCAAGTTCGCTCTGGCGCAGCGTATGGCCGCGGTGCTGGGAACCCTGGTGCTCGATCAGGACGATGCCGCGGGCCTGCTCAGCGTGAGCGACACGGTGAACTACCTGCCGCCTCGCAGCGGCCATCGCCATCTCACGCTGTTCCTGCGGGAGCTCGCGACACGTCGCCCTCGAGGCGCCACTCCGTTTGCCGCCGCACTGGAGCGAGCCGGACTCCTGCTGACGCAGAAAGGCCTCGTCATCGCAGTCTCTGACTTCTACGACGCCGACGTCGTGGTGGCATTGCGCCGGTTGGCGCGGATGGGCCACGAGGTGGTGGTGGCGCAGGCACTCGACGTGGACGAGCTCGCGCTCCCCGAGTTGGGCGCGGTGGAGTTCGTGGACGCGGAGACGGGCCGCACGGTGGTGGTGGAGTCGGGCGCGGCGGCGCCCGGTTATGCGGCTCGCGTGCACGCCTGGTTGAGCCGCCTCGAGGCCGACCTTCGGCGCGACGGCTTCGACTACCTGCGCGTCACGACCGGCGATAACCTCGAGCGCTCGCTGCGGCGGTTCCTCGTGGCGCGGACAGGAGGCGCCTGAGTGGGAGTCACCTTCCTCCAACCGGCGGTGTGGCTGACGGCGCTCGCGGTCGCGCTGCCCGTGGCGATTCACCTGCTGACGCGCGCGACGCGCAAACCCGTCACGTTCCCGACTATTCAGTTCCTGGAGACCACGCGGCTCTCGGCGGCGGCCCGCCACGCCATTCAGGACCGGCCGCTCCTGTTGCTCCGCGTCGCGATCGTGCTGCTGGCCGTGGCGGCGCTGGCCGGGCCCATCCTCGTGACGCCGGCCCGCGAAGCCGCCTGGCGCGCGCGGGTGGCCCGGGCCGTGGTGCTCGAGGATCGCACCGCTGCGCCGGAGGACGAGCTGAGGTCCGCGGCGGTTGCACGGACGTTTGCCCGCCTGCGGTTGCGCGACGCCGTTGCCGATGGCGTACGGTGGCTGGAGCAGCAGGATCCCAAGACGCGAGAGATTGTCGTGCTGTCCGCGTTCCGGCGAGGCGCTACCGACGCGGCGGACTTTGCCGCGGTGCCCGGCCACGTGGGCATCCGTCTGGTACGGACGTCGGATGGCAGCTCGATGCGGGAACGCGAGATCTCAAAGATCGTCTGGCGCGAAGGGCGGGCCGTTCGGGTCCTCGAGCGGCTCACCTTGACACCAGACTCGACCGAGGTTCGTGAGCTCGAGGCGACCGCCCTGGACGAAGCGCCCGTGCGCGTCACGGCGACGCCCGCAGACCAGCCAGCCGCGGATGCCGCGCTGCGCGCGGTGTTACGCCGAGGGCTGCGTCTGCCGCCGGCGGGGCTGCTCGAGCCCATCACGGTCCGCTGGCCGGGCGATGTCGAAACGCTCGCCAAGCTGCTCGAAGCGCGGCTCGAGGCGCCGGTCGACGCCTGGGAGCCCGAGACGCTGCCGGACGCCGAGCTGGCGTCCATCGCGCGTGAGCCGGCGCCGCAAGGGAGCCCTACGCCAGTTGACGCCGGTGACCGTCGGACCTTCTGGGCCCTCGCTCTCGCGCTGCTCGTTGCTGAGATCTGGTTCCGCAAGGGTGCCGCATGGAAGTAGCGGCGCTTGTCCGGGACGCCCAGCGCCGGCTTCGTCTCGCCTCCGTCCTCGGAGGCCTGGCGGCCGCCTTCGTCGCGCTTGCGGCATCGGTGTCGCTGGCCGGCCTCGGCTGGGGACGGCCGGTCCTCGGTGTAACGGTCGGCGGGCTGCTCGGCACCGGGCTCGTCCTTGCCGCCCTCCGCCGCGCCACCGCACGGTGGACGCCCTCGAGCACGGCGGCCTATGTCGAAGAGCGCGCGCCGGGGCTCGACAATCTCCTGGTGACGGCGACGGACCTGACGACGGGTGTGATCGACGCTTCCGCGCGCATGCGTGCCGAGGTCACACGGCAGGCAGCGGCTCGGATTGCCACCCTGCGGCCCCAGGCGGTGGCGCCTGTTGCTGGTCCCGCATGGTTGCTGACGATCATCGCCATCGGCACGCTCGCGGTGATCTGGTCGGCTTGGGAAACCCGGGACCTGCCGCGCCCGAGCCAGCCCGTTCCTGACGCCGGCCGCCGATTGCAATCGATCCTCGCGACCATCACGCCGCCCGCGTACCTCGGACGCCCTGTCGCGCAAATCGAGGACCCGGAGCAGGTGACTATTCCAGCCGGGGGCCGCCTGAGGCTCGAAGTCCGCTCGAGCACGGCGCTCGCCTGGATCGAGGAGTCGGGGATGAGCCTGCGTCCGATGATCGGCGCGGGCGATGGTCGGTTTGCCGTCGAGTGGACGCCCGGCCAGACCACGGCAGTCGTCGTCGCGGCCGGTGAGGCCGGTGCGAGGGCCGACGAGTCGCGCCTCCTGCAGATAGTCGTCGCGGCGGATGAGTCCCCGCGCGTAGCGATCACCGAGCCTGGCAGGGACCTGGCGTTCGGCACGTCCAGCGCCGCCGTGGACGTGAGCATCGACGCCAACGACGCCGAGGGACTGCAGGCTGTGCGACTCGCGTACGTGCGCATGTCGGGATCGGGTGAGGCCTTCGCGTTCAACGAGGGACAGGTGCCCGTCACGCTGGAGCGGCTGGACGCACGGCACTGGCGCGGGCGGGCCAGGTTGTCCTTGGCATCGCTGCGGCTCGAGGAGAGCGATTCGGTCGTCTATCGCGCGCTGGTCCGCGACACGAACCCCGCGGCAGACTGGGTCTCATCGGACGCTTTCACGATCGACGTCGGCCGCCGGGTCGAGTTCGCCAGCGCCGGCTTTGCGGTGCCTGACGAGGAGGGCCGCTACGGCCTCAGTCAGCAGATGGTGATCGTCAAGACCGAGCGGCTGCAGGCGGACCGCCGTGACCCGAGCCCTGAGCTTTGGACCGAACGCTCGCGGCTGTTGGCAATGGAGCAGCGGATGGTCCGCGCCGAGGTGGTCTTCCTGAGCGGAGGAGAGGTGGCAGACGAGGTCGAGGAAGCGGCGCAGTCCCACGAGCTTCAGGAGGGCCGGCTCGAGAATGCAGGCCGGGGCGAAATGCTCAAGGCGATCAACGACATGTCCAGGGCCGAGGCGTTCCTGAACGGCGGCGACACCGTGCGTGCGCTGGTCGCGGAGCGGGCCGCGCTCGTCGCGTTGCAGAAAGCCTTCGACCGGCGGCGCTATTTCCTGCGCACCATGGCCGAGCGATCGCGGATCGATCCGACCCGCAGGCTCACTGGCGATCGCGCTCGGGCGCAATCGCGCACGCGAGACGGGCGGATCGAGACGAATGCGACGCTCGTCGGTTTGCGCGGGCTCATGCGGGATCTGGCCGATGTGGCCGAACGTGGAGAACCGGCGCCCGTCGGACTAATCGCGCGCGTGGCATCGGTCGATCCGTCGGCCGGCGAGTGGCGGCGACAGGCGGCCCGACTGGCCGCGGCGGCGTCACCGGCCGAGCGGCAGGAGGCGGCGCGCGCGGCCATGGCACGTCTGGCCGCGGTCGGGCGCGAACGATCGGGTCAGTCCGCTCCCGTCCCCGTCCTCAGCGCGCTGCGCGGATGGTGGGCCGAGGAACGGCGCGAGGACAGTCGGCCATGAGGCTGGCCGAGCTGCTGCGCCTCACCGCGCTGGGCATCGCCCTGATGTGCTGGCTGGATCCTCCGGTGATCATCGCCCCCGCGCCGCCGGTGATCGTGAATGCGGCGGTGGTGCATTCACCGCGTGACGGGGGGCCGGCTCGAAGCGGTGAGACCTTCACCATTGCAGAGGCCATGAATGAGGTCGCTCGACAACTGTCCGACCAGTTGGCCGCGGCTGGCACCCTGCGCGTCCACGAGGTGTCGGCCGGTGACCCCGTCCCCTGCGATGCGCTGCAGCCCTGTGTGGTCATCACCGAGGGCGCGGCGGTGCTCGTGCCCGGCGATCGCAAAGGCCCGCTCTCGATCGTCCAGGTCGGGGATGGACTGTCTCCCAACGTCGAGGCGAAGGCCTTGTCCATCGCCCCCGCGCACATTGCGGGCCAGGCCACGGCCCGAGTGTCGCTCGCGGCCGCGGGGCTTCGTGGGCACACCTCGCGAGTGCGTCTGTTCGATGGCGAGGCGGTGGTAGGTGAGGCCTCGCATCAGTGGACGTCGGATGGTGAGGTCGCGCTCGACGTGCCATGGTGGCCCGTCCGGGCAGGCGCCCGCACGCTGGTGGCACGGGTGGTCACCGATGGAATCGAGGAGCGGACGGGAGTAGACAACGACGTCGCGGACCGGGTGCTCGTAGAGGGCGAGCGGTGGCCGATTGTCACTTTCGAGCGCCGCCCGTCGTGGGCCGCGACCTTCGTCCGACGGGCGCTCGAGAGCGACGCGCGATTCGACGTCTCGACCCTGACCGAACTGGCGCCTCGCGTGAGCGTCTCGACGGCCCGACCGGCGCCGCTCGGTCGCCTGGACGCGGTTCGAGTGGTCGTGGTTGGGGCGCCGGATGCGCTGTCAGCCGAGGATGTCAACGGGCTCGATCGCTTCATCCGTCAGCGCGGCGGCGCGGTCGTACTCCTGCCAGACCGTCCAATCACCGGACCTGCGACGCGCCTCGTCCAGCAGCGGTGGCGGGAGCGGCTCGAGGACCAGGCCTCTGCCGCGGGACCGCTGCGTGCCAGCGAGTGGCTGGTCGTGTCCGAAGTGGGACCCATGGACCTCGTCTGGGGCCAGTCGAGCGACGGCGCCGCGATCGTGGCCACGCCCGTGGGCGCCGGGATGGTGCTGATCTCCGGCGCGCTGGATGCCTGGCGCCATCGTACGGCTGACGGGGCACACGACGGTTTCTGGCAGGCCACGGTCGCCCGACTTGCCGCGGGCGTCGGCGCGACCGTGTCGCTCGATCTGGGCGACGGGGACACGACGGACGGCGACGGCACGGCGCGCGTCCTTGCACGGACGACCCGAACGATCTCCGCCTGGCAGGTCACGGCGACTCGCACGTGCGCGGATGGCGCGACCACCGTCGTCCGGATGTGGCCGGCGGACGCGACCGGCGCCTTCTGGGGACGTGTACCAGTAGGGTCGCGCGTCGATTGCCGCCTCGATGCGCGAGTGGCTGGGGTTGGCGAGGCGTCGATGCCGCTCGGCCAGCCACTCGCCGTCGACTGGTCCCCGCGTTGGACCCAGGCCAGCATGGAGGCCGTGGCGACGGGCAGCGGTGGGCTCTTCGTATCCGATGGTGTCGTCGGTCCACTCGTAGACCAGTGGCTTCGGGCGCGAGGGACGGAGCGCCGCCCTGAACCGCGCTACCCGATGCGGTCGTGGTGGTGGGTGCTGCCCTTCGTGGCCAGCCTGTCGGGCGAGTGGTGGCTCCGCCGACGGGCCGGGCTCCGATGATAAAGTGACACGGTTAGGTTCTCACCTCATGTCGTATTCGAGCGACGAAGTCAAAGCGATCACCGACAAGGTGCTCAACATGTGCAAGGCCGACGGGGTGAAGGTGGACTTCGCCGGCGGCGAGCGCTCGGCGACGCGGTTCGCCAATTCCAGCATCACGGCCAACCTGATCGAGAACGACCAGGAGGTGCAGATCACGGTCTACTACGGCAAGAAGACCGCGACGGCCACCACCCACCAGTTCGACGACGCCTCGTTGAAGCGGACGATCGAGGCGGTGCAGGCACTGGCGCAGCGCAAGCCCGAAAACCCGGAAGTGATGCCGCTGATCAAGCCGCCGCAGCAGTACATCGACATCGACGCGGCGCTGCCCTCGGCCGTGAACTTCGGGCCGGCGGAGCGGGCGCAGATGGTGAAGGTCAGCACCGACCTCTGCGAGAAGAAGGGAGTGCTTGGCGCGGGCTATATCCCGAAGTTCGACTGGGTCGACGCGAGCGCCAACTCCGAGGGCCTGTTCACCTACTTCCATTACGCCGACGCCAGCTTCATTTTGACGTGCCGCACGCCGGACCAGACCGGGTCGGGCTGGGCGGGCACGACCGGCGTCAAGGACATCAAGAACATCGACGCGGCGATGCTGACCGAGGTGGCGGCCGACAAGGCCCTGAAGTCGGCCAGGCCACGTGCGATCGAACCCGGCAACTACACGGTCATCCTCGAGCCGCGGCCCGCGGCGCGCTATCTGTCGCTGATGCTCGGCGCGCTCAACGCGCGGAATGCGGAGGAGGGCCGGAGCTTCATGAGCGGCAAGGAGCGCGGATCCACCCGCCTCGGCGAGAAGCTGTTCGGCGACAACTTCACGCTCCGCAGCGAGATCGGCAATCCCGTTTTGCGGCAATCGCCGGTAGGCCAGGACGGCCTGCCCGCGAAGAGCGTCACCTGGGTCGACAAGGGCGTGGTCAAGAGCCTTTACTACGACCGCTACTGGGCCGAGCGGCAGAAGAAAGAGGCCACGGCGACCTCGCCGTCGATGAGCCTGGTGATGGAAGGCGGGACGGCCACGGTCGAGGAGATGGTCAAGTCCACCAAGCGGGGCCTGTTAATCACCTTCTTCTGGTACATCCGGCCGGTGGACAACATGACGCTGCTCAACACCGGCATGACCCGCGACGGGCTGTTCCTGATCGAGAACGGAGAAATCGTCGGTCCGGTACAGAACTTCCGATGGAACGAGTCCCCGGCAGTGAGCTTCAACAACATCTCGATGCTGGGGCGCCCGGTGCCGATGCACACCGGCGAGGCCTACGACAATCCGGGCACGGCGCTGGTCCCGCCGATGAAACTCGAGGACTTCACGATGACGTCCATTTCCCCGGCGGTGTAGACACGAAGGACACGAAGAGTGTTTCGTGTTCGGTGGAGTTGCAGATGAAGCGACGTGAGTTCGTCAAGACGATGAGTGCCGCCGGCGTGGCATTCTATGCGAGTGACCTGGTGGGCGACCTCGTGGCGCAGTCGCCGCGCGGGCAGGTGCTGCAGTCCCGATTCAAAGGCCTCTCGGACGCCGCTCTCTCCGAGGCGAAAAGACTCGGCTGCACGTATGCCGACATTCGCTTCACCCGGAACGTCAACGACAGCGTGGCGGTGCGCGACAAGATCGTCATCGACAGCTTCGGCTTCGGTGCCGGCGGACACGAGGAGAGCGCTGGTTTTGGCGTCCGCGTCATTCACAGTGGCGTATGGGGATTCGCCAGCAGCCCGTTCGTCACCGAGGACGAAATCAAGAGAATCACCGCCCGTGCCACCGACGTCGCCAAGGCCAGCGCGGTGAGCAAGCGCTTCGAGGTGACGCTGGCGCCGGTGCCGGCGTATACCGAGTATTGGGCGGTGCCGGTCAAAGTGAAGCCGGAGGAGGTCCCGCTCGACGACAAGATCGCCTTCCTGATGCGGATCAACGAGGTTGCCCTCAAGGTGCCTGACGTGATGCGCGTGCAGTCGAACATGGCCTTCGACTACGAGTGGAAGTACCTGGCCACCTCCGAAGGCTCGTACATCGAGCAGGAAATCTGGCGGACGGCACCCGGCTTCACGGTGTCCGCGATCAAGGACGGCAAGTTCAAGTCCCGAACCTTCAGCGTCGCGCCGAAGACGGCTGGCTACGAGGTCGTGACCGAGGGCCATATGCTCGAGAACGTCGAGCGGATCTGCGCCGAGGCGATCGAGCACTGCACCGCACCTCCGGTCGGGGTCGGGCTCAAGGACCTCGTCATGACCCCCAATCACGCCATGCTCACCATCCACGAGATCGTGGCCCACCCGACCGAGCTGGATCGTGTGGTTGGCTACGAAGCCAACTACGCCGGCACCAGCTTCGTGAAGATGGACGACATTGGCAAGCGGGTGATGGGCTCGAAGCTCTTCAACGTGACGGCGGACCGAACGATGGCCGGCGGGATGTGCACGGTCGGCTACGACGATGACGGTGTGAAGTCGCAGTCGTGGCCGCTGGTGCGGGAAGGCCGGCTGGTCGGGCTGCAAACCAACCGCGAGACCGCCCACTACATCGGCGAGAAGGAGTCACGCGGGTGTACCTTCGCGACGTCGTGGCGGAACTACCCGTTCCTGCGCATGCCAAACGTGCACGTCGATCCCGGACCGCCGGGGTCGCCGACCCCCGACGAGATCATCGCCGACACCAAGGACGGCGTGCTGATCGACGGCCGGGGCAGCTACTCGATCGACCAGCAGCGCTTCAACGGCCAGTTCGGCGGCGACGCGTTCTGGGAGATCAAGAACGGCAAGAAAACGAGGATGGTGAGCGACGTCACTTACAACGCCATCACCACGGACTTCTGGCAGAACCTCGACGCCATCACCGGCAGGGAGCACTGGGAGATGTTCGGCACCACCGGCGACGCCAAGGGACAACCCGTCCAGATCAACCACCCGTCGCATGGCTCGCCGTGGTGCCGCATCAGACGAATCATGGTCGGCGCTGCGTATTCGTAGAAGGAGGCAGTCAGGCACCACGGGCGCGTTGACGTCCAACGACCTGTCCACCGTCGCCTCCTCGCCACGACCGGGCCTTTTCTCTTCGGGTCCGCCTACCGTGTCCAGAGGACGCCGAACTCGGCCCCATAGTCGATCGAGGTCCCGATGATATCGCCGCGATTGTTGATGCCGAGGGCGCGAACGCCTTCCGTACCCCCCCCGGGAAAGGGCAGCTGCGTTGCCACGCCGCCGTCTTCCCAGATTAGCGGCCAAACCCCAACAAATTCGTCGACGAACCCCACCACCTGTCCGCGCTCGTTGATGGCGGTCGCGGCGGCAAGACCTGGATTGTCTTGCGCATCGGGGAACGGCAGCAACTCGATGGCGGTCCCCCTGTCCCAGAGGATGGCGGGGCCGTTGGTACTGTGAGGACCCCCGGTGCTGTATCTATCGCAATATCCCACGGCCTGTCCGCGATTGTTGATTGCCAACGCCGCACAGCCCGCATCGGGATTCGGCTGCGGCAGTCGCGTAATCGTTCCCGCCTCCCACAGCACCGCGTGCCCATCCGGGGACGTACCAACGATTTGCCCGTTGTCGTTGATGTCACGGGCCGTGCGCATGCCATCGAGCGGGACCACCGAACTGTTGGACCACAGTACACCCACGCTCTCCTCGACCGGCGGCTCTCCGAGCCATCGAGTGGCCCATCCGACTACCTGCCCCGAGTTGTTGATGGCGGAGGGAAATGCGCGCGTGTAGCCCGGCACCATGGGGAGGTAGACGATCGTGCCGTGCTCCCACAGCACCGCCACCGTCACCTGACCGTGAGCACCGAGGGCCATGGCCCCCACGACCTGACCGGGCTCGTTGATGTCCACTGGAGTGAAAGGCAGGTAAACCAGATTTCCCTGGTGCCAGACGAAAGGCCGCACCTCGTACGTTCCTTCAACGCGTAGCTCCCCGATCATGCGCCCGGAGTTGTTAATGGCTATCAACGACCCTTCATTGAGGACCTGCGTGATGGTCCAGGTCTTGGGGGCGGCCGCGAGGACGCCGGAGACGAGGAACATGCTCAACGCCAACGTGGCGGTATTCTTCAACATGATGCCGACCTGTTCTGTTACGACTGAGTTGGTTCAGCGGCGGCGCCCCGGCGGATCCACCGCCTGGTGAGAGGGCATGCCGTGTACTCAGCAGGTATGCATGAGCGGGGCCATGAGGCTCCGGCCGAGACTTCGCGCAAAACAACCATCTGTGGCTGGGTGCATGCGGCCCGGTGCCGTAACTCCGTCAGCGCGCGGTGTGGCTGGCGAAACGCCGCTTGCCGGCAGAATCTGGATGCCATCACTGGCAAGGACCACTGGGGAACGTTCGGCACCACCGGCGACGCCAAAGGACAACCCGTCCAGATCAACCACCCGTCGCACGGCTCGCCGTGGTGCCGGATCCGACGGATTATGGTCGGCGCCGCCTACAGCTGAAAACGCAACCACGATGGCACGAAGGACTCGAAGAGCGCACGAAGCTCTTGAGGCAATGTCACGTGTGACACGCCAAAGAGATCCTTCGTGCCGTCCTTCGTGCGCTTCGTGTCTTCGTGGTTGCCTTTAGGCGGTAAGCGCGTAGGCGACGAT
>Ga0247829_10001203_pt1 | contig 11537 bp, 12 predicted proteins | sample 12C_Control_Day4_FD_207765 | JGI IMG/M metagenome (GOLD analysis project Ga0247829, IMG submission 207765) | Soil microbial communities from agricultural site in Penn Yan, New York, United States - 12C_Control_Day4 | ecosystem: Environmental > Terrestrial > Soil > Agricultural land | place... | reverse complement strand
CGCCCGGCTGGTCGCCGAGTGCCGCGAGCGCAACCTGATCTGCGCCGTCGGCGTCAACGAGCGCGAGTCCGACCGGCCCGGCGGCACGCTCTACAACACGATGCTGCTGCTCGGCCCCGACGGCGTCCTCCACCGCCACCGCAAGCTGATGCCGACGTTCCAGGAGCGGCTGTTCCACGGCTTCGGCGACGGCCGCGACCTTGGAGTCGTCAGCACCCCGCTGGGCCGGATCGGCGGCCTGATCTGCTGGGAGAACCGGATGCCGCTCGCCCGCTACGCCGTCTACCGCGGCGGCCCGCAGATCTGGATCGCGCCGACCGCCGACTACGGCGAGGCCTGGGTGTCGCTGCTGCGGACGATCGCCGTCGAGGCGGGCGCGTACGCCGTCGGCGTCTGCCAGCACGTCACCGCGGCCGACTACCCGGACGACTTCCCGCTGCCGATCGAGGCGGGCAGCACCCTCTCCCACGGCTGGAGCTGCATCGCCGGCCCGGACGGCGCGCTGGTCGCCGGGCCGCTCGTCGACGCGGACGGGATCCTGGTCGCCGACTGCGATCTGGGCGCGATCGCAGCCGAGAAGCAGTGGTTCGACGTGGTCGGCCACTACGCCCGCGAGGACGTTCTGCTGCCGCTGCTGGCGGACGGCGACCGGTAGCATCCGGCGCATGCGAGTCCTCATCACCGGCGGCGCCGGCTTCATTGGGTCTCACCTCGGCGACGCGCTGCTGGCCAAGGGCCACACCGTCCGCGCGCTGGACAACCTCGATCCGCAGGTGCACGAGGGCGGCCAGCGCCCGTCCTACCTGAGCCCCGAGATCGAGCTGCAGATCGGCGATGTGCGCGACCGCGAAGCCGTCGCGCGCGCCATGGACGGGGTGGACACGGTCGTCCACTTCGCGGCCGCGGTCGGGGTGGGCCAGTCGATGTACGCGATCGAGCGCTACACCTCGATCAACGCGATGGGCGCGGCGATCGTGCTCGAGGAGATCGCCAAGCGCCGCGACCAGCTCGGCCGCGTGCTCGTCGCCTCCTCGATGTCGATCTACGGCGAGGGCCGCTACCGCTGCCCGCTGCACGGCCTGGTCGCACCGCAGGTGCGAAGCGACGAGCAGCTCGACCGCCGCGAGTGGGAGCTCGTCTGCGACGAGTGCGGCGCCCCGCTGGAGCCGTTGCCCACGGATGAGACGAAGCCGATCTGGCCGATGTCGATCTACGCCGTCGGCAAGCGCGACCACGAGGAGATGTTCCTCGCCATCGGCCGCGCCCACCGGCTGCCGACCGTCGCGATGCGCTTCTTCAACGTCTACGGCGACCGCCAGGCGCTGTCCAACCCGTACACGGGCGTGGCGGCGATCTTCGGCGGCCGGCTGCTGAACGACAACGCCCCGCTGGTGTTCGAGGACGGCCTGCAGAGCCGCGACTTCATCCACGTCTCCGACATCGCGGCAGGCTGCATCACGGCGCTCGAGACCGGCGGCGCCGACTACCGCGCCGTCAACCTGGGCACCGGCGTGCCGACCACGGTGCTCGACGTCGCCCGCGAGCTGGCGCGCGGCCTGGGCAAGGACATCCAGCCCGAGATCGTCAACAAATTCCGCGCCGGCGACATCCGCCACTGCGTGTCGGACATCGCGCTCGCCCGCGAGCTGCTCGGCTTCGAGCCGAAGATGCGGTTCGACGACGGCATGCGGGAGCTGCTGGGCTGGGTGGCGACGCAGCAGGCGACGGACACGGTCGACTCGGCGTCGCAGGAGCTCGAGGCTGCCGGTCTGACGCGGTGAGCGTCGAGCCCGACATCTCGATCTCCCTCGTCAACACCGACAACCGGGATCTCCTACTGGCCTGCCTGGAGTCGTTGCCAGGCGCGGCGGACGGCATCACGCTGCAGACGATCGTGATCGACAACGCGTCGACCGACGGCAGTGCCGCGGCGGTCCGCGAGCGCTTCCCGGGCGCCGAGGTGGTCGAGCGCGAGCAGCGGCACGGCTTCGGCGCCAACCACAACGAGGCCATCCGGCGGTCGGCCGGACGCTACGTCCTGGTCCTCAACGAGGACACCGTGCTCCACCCCGGGTCGCTGACGGCGATGTGCCGCTTCATGGATCAGAACCCGGGGGTCGGCGCCGCCGGGCCGCGGATCCTCTACCCGGACGGCCGTGAGCAGCCTTCGGCATTCCATTTCCCCTCCCCGGCGCGGGTCGCGCTGACGACGCTGACCCTGCAGCGCGCGTTCTGGATCCAGTCCCGGGGCGAGGCGATCCGCAAGGTGGACTGGGTGTGCGGCGCGGCGATCCTGGCGCGGCGGATCGCGCTGGAGGCGATCGGGGGGTTCGACGAACAGCTGTTCATCTACTCCGAGGATCCCGACCTGTGCCTGCGGCTGCGCGACGCCGGCTACGAGATCGCCTATTTCCCGCACGCGTCGCTCGTGCACTACGAGAACGCCACCACCAGCGGCGTGCCCGAGCGGCGGATCTACCAGATGGAGCGCAGCCGGGCGATCTACACCCGCAAGCATCACGGAGCGGTCGGCGAGTACACGGTGCGCGGGATGACCGCCGCCGCGTTCGCCACGCGGGCGGCGGTGGCCAAGGCGCTGCTGACCGTCCCCGGCGGAAGCCGGGTCAAGCAGCTCGATCCGTCCGCGCCCGCGCAGTTCATGACGCACGTGAAGGCGGCGGTCGATCCCGATGCCAAACCTGGCATCGAGGAGGCGGCGGCCGACTTCAACGAGCGCGTCAGCGCAGGCTGACCGGCGCCGCGCCGTCCGTCGGCGGCGCATCCAGCAGCACGCGGCGGATGTGCAGCGTGTTCGCGTCGACCTCGATCATCCGCAGCCGGGGGCTGTCGAGCGCGATCACCAGGCGGTTCCCGGGGAGGGCAGCGATTCCCACCGGGTTGCCGCGCGTCTCCTGGGGCCGCCGGAGAACTCGCAGCCTCCCATCCGACCAGCGGAACTGCGACACGCTGCGCGCGTTGGAAGCAACGACTGTCGTTGGACTGAGCCATGTGAGGCCCTTCGCGGGTCCGGGTGGGCCGATCACGACTCCGGCGGGAATCGGCTGGCAATGGGCCGGGCCGTGTGCGCCCACGACGGCGACCATCCCGGCACTCGCGGCCGCCAGCGCCGAGCTGGTGGGTGCGTACCCGACCTGCTCGGCGTAGCCGAGGCACCCTCCCGGCAAGACGGTCGACCGAGCATGGATCAGGTCGCGCACGACAACGTGCCCGTTGGCCGACACGTACGCAAGCGCGCCGTTATCCCAGCGCCAGGTCGGCCGGACAGGCGCGACCGAGGGGTCGATCACCCGGTCGTTGTCGCCGTCGCCCTCGATCAGGTGCAGCCGGTAGTGCGCGCCGTCCTTGACCACGTACGCGATCTCGATCGGGTTCGGCGCCCAGGAGATCGCGACCACCTGCCCCTCCGTCCGTCGCAGCACCCGCTCGCCGCTGCCGTTCGTATGCACTGCGACCAGATCGCGTCCCCGGCCGACGGCGATGTTCAGCGCGTTCGGCGAGAGCTCGACCGCCGTCGCCCTGGCGCCGTTGATGCTGACGGCGTGCGCGGTCGCCCACATCCGGCCGCCGGCGAGTACGGCGATGCCCGACGCCCCGTCCGGCACCTGCAGCCGCTTCGGCCCCGTCGCGAACACGTGCTTGGGCGTGTACGTGTCGAGGCCGACCGCCTGCCGCGCGTCCGGGCTGGCGTACAGCGTGACGGCGGAGGCGAGCAGGATCGCCATCCCCAGCGCCAGCGCCAGCGGCACCCGTCCGCGCCGCCGGTGCGGGGGCGCCGGCGGCAGCGCGTCCAGCGCAGCCTTCCGCGCCGACTCGGGCGGCGTTGCCCGCGTCGCGCTCAGGGCGCGCTCGAGCTGCTGCTCAAGCTCGTTCGGCATCGGCCTCCTCCCGGATCGCCCGCAGTTCCTCCAGCGCCCGCGCCAGCCGCGAGTTGACCGTGCCCGTCGGTAGCTCGAGCAGCTCGGCGATCTCCGTCGGCGAGTACCCCAGCCCGTAGCGCAGCACGACGACCGTGCGCCGCTGCAGGCCGAGCGTGGCCACGGCGTTCAGCAGCTCGCGATCCTCGGCGTCCAGGTCGCGCCACGGCGACTCGGGCTCGGCCACCTGGTCGAGCCCGACCAGCCGCCGTTCGCGGCGCATCAGGTCGAGCGCGCGGTTGACCACGATCCGGTGCAGCCACGCGCCGAACGGCCGCGACTCGTCAAACCGCGACAGCGCGGCGAACGCCCGCTCGAACGCATCCTGCGCGACGTCGTCCGCCATCTCCCGCCGCCCGGTGAGAACGAGCGCGGCGCGCCACGCCCCCGGCCAGTAGCGGCCGAACAGCTCACCGGCGGCGTCGCGCGACCCGTTTCGGGCCTTGCGCACGAGCGTCGCGTCGGATGCGCGCCGCACCATCAGCACGAGGGTACTACGGCCCGGCGGCCGTCACGCGTCCCGGCAGTCGGTGACACTCTCCATTAGCCAGCCGCTAGTCGTGCTCGGGGTGAACTGCGCGACGCCGACCACCACGCCGTCACGCACCAGGCGATACTCGATCGGACGCTGTTCCGGGTAGCCCGCCCGTTCCACGGTTTCGCCCGGGCCGACTTTGAAGTGCCGGGCGACGAGCTCCGCCAGATCCTTCTCCGGGGTTCCCGGCGCGCTCGTGTCGTAGTCGTAGATCGCGCTGGAGCACTGCGCCGGCGCGGGCCGGTCGTCCACCCACAGGCCCTGCTGGTCGTGCACCTGCAGCGTCACCCAGCCCCGGTGGGCGGGCGGATCGGCGTTCCAGTCGGCGTCGGTCATGCAGCCCATGCGAGTGGCGTCCGGCGCGCTCGTCAGGACGATCCGCTCGCCCGGGTTCCCGCCGCCGCCGGTGTCGGTCGAGAGGGTTGCCGGATCGCCGCTCTCCTGCCGCAGCTCGATGTGGATGCCGTCCGGCTGCGGCTGCACGGCGGGGGTCAGCAGCTTCGTGCCGTTTGCGGTGCAGGCGACAACCGCGACGTCGGGCAGCACCTCGGGCGCCGGGCCGGACGCGGGTGGCGCCGACCTCGTCTCGCCGCACGCGGCGACGGCCAGCATGATCGAGACGGCGAGCAGCATCATCCTCATGCCGGTGTGACGGCGACCGCGCCGCCGCGGTTCCCGCTACGCGTCGACGACCAGCAGCGTGTCCAGCGTCGGATCGCTGCAGTACGCCATCCGGCTGCCGGCCGCGGCCTCGGCGCGCAGGGCGCCCAGAATCTCGGAGCTGATCAGCTCGCCGGGCGCGAGCGCCGGAATGCCTGGCGGATACGGCGCCGCTGTCTCGGCGGCGATCCGGCCGACCGCGTCGCGCCAGGCCACACGGCGACGGGGGGCGAAGTACGCATCCCGAGGGCTCATCACCACCTCGGCCACCAGCGACCAGACGGTCGACGAGGCTGGGGGCCGCGGCTCGCCCCGGCGCGCGGCGATCGAGTTGGCGACGCCGTGGGCCAGCCGGCCGACCGTCTTCGGGGTGTCTGCCAGGGTGACGATCGGGACGAGCGTGTCCCGGTCGGCCATCTCCAGGCGGATCCCGCGCCCGAACAGGTCGCGCTCCACCTCGAAGCCGTCGGCGCCCGTGCCTGCCAGCGCCAGTACCAGCTTGGTCGGATCGTCCGCGGTTACCACGGTCAGACCCTCCACCTGCGACAGCCGCCGGCGGGCGTCCGCGACGATCTCGATCGTCCGCCCCAGCAGCTCCGGCCCCCGCTCTTCGATCAGTGCCCGCGCCCGGTCGGACGAGGCCATGATCGCGGCGCTCGGGCTGGTCGTGTGCAGCAGCTCGAAGCACTCGTCGAGCCGGGCCAGGTCGATGCGCTCGCCACGGGCCAGCACGATCGAGCCCTGAGTGAAGGCGGTCAGGTTCTTGTGCGTCGACGTCACCATGCCGTCCGCGCCGCGAGCGATCGCGTGCTTTGGGAGGGCGGGGTGGAAGCCCAGATGCGCGCCCCACGCTTGGTCGACCACCAGCGGCACCCCGGCGACATGCGTGAGCTCGGCGATCGCCTCGATGTCCGACAGCCGGCCGATGTAGCTGGGTTCGACCAGGAACGCCGCGCGGGCGTCGGGCGCCTCGGCCAGCGCCTGCTCGACCGTCTGGGCGGCAACGCCCAGGGACAGTCCGGTGGCGGCGTCCACCTCCGGCCGCACCCAGACCGGCTCGAGGCCTGCCAGCACCAGGCCCGCGTGGAGCGACTTGTGCAGCGTGCGGGCCACGATCACCTTGTCGCCCGGACGGGCGACGGCCAGCGCGAACGCCTGGTTGCCGTGGGTCGAGCCGCTGACCGAGAAGCGGCACATGTCCGCTCCCCAGAGCTGCGCGGCCAGGCGCTCGGCACGGCCCAGCACGTCGCCCGTCATGCGCGAGTCGTCGGCGCCGGAGACGAGCGGCAGGTCGAGCTGGAGCAGCGCGTCGGCCAGCTCGGGCGACCGCTTGTGCCCGGGCACGGTGAAGGTGGTCCCTGGATCGGCCAGGAACCGGTCGACGGCGTCTGCGAGCGGGCTCTCCGGCATTCGGCCGGAGGAGTCTACGCCGCGGTCAGCCCACCGCCTCCTGGGAACGGAGCATCCACAGCTGCTTCTCGAGCACCTGCACGGCGGCGATCATCAGATCCTCGCTCGCCGAGTCGAGCTCGCCCAGCTTGCCCATGGCGTCGCGTCCGCGGTCGATCGCGCCCGCCAGCCGCTCGCTGAGCAGCTCGATCGCGCGCTCGTCCGCGATCGCCCCTTGCGGCAACGGGTCGAGCTCTGTGTGCTCGGCCACGTGGCCGGACTGGCCGTCGACGAAGATCCCGATTTGCACGGACCGCTCGGCGATGATGTCGGACTGCTCGCGCAGCTCGTCCGTGATCTCGTCGAGGTGCAGGTGCAGCGCCCGGAACCGGGGACCGACGAGGTTCCAGTGGGCCTGCTTGGCCATCAGCGAGAGGTCGATCAGGTCGATCAGTGAGCGCTCGAGCAGGGCGCCGATCTCGCGGCGCTCCGATCCGCCGAGCGTGGGGTGGGCGTGCGTCGATGCGAACTGCTCAGTGGCGGTGCGGCTGGCCATTGGTGCCTAGCCCTCCTTGTCGTCGGGATCGGGGCGGGACGGCGCCGGAGGCATCACGGAGCCGTTCCCTGCGGGCGGGTCGCTCGCCGGGAAGCTCTCCTCGAGAGCCTCGTCGAGCCGCTCGTCGTCGTGCCCGTCGCCGGGCCGGCGTGGATCGTCGCCACCCATCGCTGCACCTTAGCGCCGCCGGGGGTGGCGATCGCAGCCCGCTCCATACAGTATGAGAGCGATGGCCCGGTCCGTCCCACACGCTCGGCTGCTGCTCGGCATTGCCCTGGTCGGCGTGCTTGCGTTCACCTGTGCGCTCTCGTCGTCGAGCGCCGCGCAACGCCCGCAGGGCCGCGTGCTGGCGACGTGGCTGCCCTACTGGGACGGCACGCACGGCCTGGACACGGTGCTCGCCCACTCCGCGTCGTTCCGGTACGTCAGCCCGTTCTCTTATCAGACGACATCGCTGACCACCTTCAGCGCAGGCGGTGGCATCCTCGATCCCACCCAGCGCGCGGCGCTCCGCGCGAAGGGCGTTGCCGTGGTGCCCAGCGTCACCGCAGGGTGGGGGCCGGCGGATGCCTCGCTGATCTTCAACACGCCGGCCAAGCGCAACGCGCACGTTGCGGCGATCGTCAAGCTGGTCACCGACAACGGCTTCGACGGCATCGACATCGACTACGAGAAGATGGCGTACACCACCAACCCGGTGGTCGGCCAGCGGCTGCGCACCGGGTTCACGGCATTCGCCACCGAGCTGTGCGGGAAGCTGCGCGCGATGCACAAGCGCTGCACGATCACGGTCATGGCCAAGACGGCCGACGGCCACACGACGTACGGCATCGACAAGTGGGTGTTCGACTACGCGGCGCTCGGCCGCGTCGCCAGCCGGGTGCGGCTGATGGTCTACGACCAGCACGGACCGTGGGGGTCGCCGGGGCCGATCGCGGACATCTCGTGGACGGAGGATGTCGTCCGCTACGCCACGTCGGTGATCGCGTCGTCCAAGGTCGAGCTGGGCGTCCCGCTGTACGGCTACAACTGGTCGAAGAAGGGCACGACGTCGGTGCAGTGGGATCAGGCGAGCGCGCTGCGCACAGCGCACAATGCGCCGCTGGTGTTCGACGCGGCATCGCAGTCGCCGACCTTCACCTACCGCGCCGGTGGCGTGAAGCACACGGTCTGGTTCGAGAACGCGCGGTCGCTGGAGGCGAAGGTCGCCGTCGCGAACCGCTACCACGTGGGTACCATCGGGTTCTGGTACATCGGGCACCAGTCACCGAAGGTGTGGCCGGTGCTGCGCCGCTTCAACGGCTGACCCGGAGGTTCGCATGACCATCGCCGAACGCCGTGCGCGGTTCCGCGCGCTGCACGAGCACGACGGCATCTTCGTGATGCCGAACCCGTGGGACGTGGGATCGACCCGCCTGCTGACCAGCCTGGGGTTCGAGGCGCTCGCCACAACCAGCGCAGGCCTGGCGTGGACGCTCGGCAGGAACGACCAGCACGTGACGCGCGACGAGCTGGTGGCCCACGTGGCCGAGCTGGCCGCCGCGACTCCGCTGCCGCTGTCCGTCGACAGCGAGCGCTGCTTCGCCGACGATCTCGAGGGCGTGGCCGAGACCGTGACGCTGCTGGCCGAGGCCGGCGCCAGCGGCTGCTCGATCGAGGACTACGACCCGGCCACCGACTCGATCGACGACGCCGGCCGCGCCGCCGAGCGCGTGGCCGCGGCGGCCGATGCGGCGCACCGGCTCGACGAGCCGATGGTGCTGACGGCGCGCGCAGAGAACCATCTGTACGGCGTCGACGATCTCGACGACACGATCGCCCGGCTCTCGGCGTACAGGGATGCCGGCGCGGACGCGGTGTACGCGCCCGGCCTGCGCGACCCGTCGCAGATCGCCCGGCTGGTCGGTGCGGTCGGCGTGCCGGTGAACGTGCTCGCGCTACCCGGCGCACCGTCGGTGCCCGAGCTTGAGTCGCTGGGCGTCCGCCGCGTGTCCACCGGTAGCCTGCTGGCGAGCGCCGCCTACGGCGCGCTGGTCGCCGGCGCTCGCGAGCTGCACGGGGACGGCACGTCCACGTACGCCGGCGGCGGACTGACGCCGGACGACCGGGCGGTCGCCTTCTCGTGGTGACCGCGGAGCGGATCCGGGCCGAGGTCGGTTCCTGGCCGGGCGTCGCCACACAGCCGGGCAACTTCGGCGCGACCGCGTTCGTGGTCGGCAAGCGCGAGCTCGGCCATCTGCACGGCGACCGCACGGCGCACTTCGCGTTTCCCAAACGGGTCGCAACGGAGCTGCGCGAGCAGGGCCGCGTCGGCCCGCACCCGGTGTTCCCGGACTCGGTGGGGATGGCGGCGCGGTCGATCGAGAGCGAGGCGGACGTGGACGATGTGATCGCCCTGCTGCGCCTCAACTACGACCGGATCGCCGCCCGCTACGGCACCGGCGGTGTTTCCGATCCTCCTCCCGCAGGGCACGGTTCAGCGATGAACGAGAAGCCCGAGCCGAAGCCGGACAATCAGCAGGATGAGGACGGCACGCCTCGGCCGCCGCACCCCGACGCCGATCCGGCCACTACGCCGGACGTGCACGGGGATCCCGAGACGCCGATCTAAGCGCGCGCAACAAAGGGGTCAGACCCCGTTGTTGCACGAGTGCGACTATATGATTGCGGGCTCATGCCCGAGGGTCGCTTCCAGCCCAACCGCCCCGATGAGAACGGCTATACGGGCGTCGGCCTGACGTTCGGCCGCGTGCCGCTCGTGCTGGAGCCGGCCGGGCTGGCCGGCGCCGACATCGCGATCGTCGGCGCGCCGTTCGACGAGGGCGTGTCCTACCGTCCCGGCACGCGGTTCGGCCCGCGGGCGATCCGCTCCGGCGAGGACGTCGGCCTTCCGGTCGACCGTCCGAACATGGAGCTCGGCATCGACCCCTACAGGGAGCTCGACGTCGTCGACTACGGCGACGTCGAGGTGCGCTCGTCGAACCTCGCCCACAACCATGCGGGACTCCAGTCGCGGGTCGGCGAGATCCTGTCGGCGGGCGCCGTGGCCGTCGTGCTGGGCGGCGACCACTCGCTGTCCACCCCCGTCCTGGCCGCGTTGTCCGCGCAGTTCGGCACCGACGGCTTCTCGGTGATCCACTTCGACACGCACGCGGACACGGGCCTCGAGCTCGAGGAGTCGCCGCACGGCGTGCCGTTCTCGCGCGCCGTGATCGACGGGCACCTGGACGGCCACAACATCGTGCAGATCGGTCTGCGCGGCGCCTGGCCGTTCCCCGAGGAGTTCGACTGGATGCGCGAGCAGGGCTTTCGCTGGCACACGCTCGGCGAGATCACCGAGCGCGGGATCGGGCCGGTCGTGCGGGATGCGATCGCCTACGCGCAGTCGCGTGCGCCGCGCACCTACCTGACGGTGGACATCGACGTGCTCGACCCGGCATTCGCGCCCGGGACAGGCACCGCGGAGCCGGGCGGCCTGATGACCCGCGAGCTGCTATGGGCCGTACGGACGATCGCCTCGTCGGTCGACCTCTGCGCCATGGACATCGTCGAGGTCTCGCCGCCGTTCGACCCGGCCGGCATCACCGCCATGGCCGGGCACCGCGTCGTCCTGGAGACGCTGGGCGGCATCGCGCTGCGTAAGACCGGCCGCGAGGCGCGGCCGGAGCGCCCGTAACGAAGCCGGAACGCCGTTTCTGACAAGCTGGCTGCAGCCATGTCGCCTCGACGCCTCGCCTGGACCGTCTTCGCTCTCATCTGCGTGTTCTACATCGTGGGCCTGATCGCCTCCATGCCCGCGGGGGACAGCAGCTCGGACACGGACTGGGGGATGAGCGGCGCAGTCGCCGGGCTGGCATTCGTGCTGTCGACGTTCCTGTTTGCCGTGGTGGGCGTGCTGGTCGCCGCCAGGAATCCGGGCAACCCCGTGGGCTGGATCCTGCTCGCGATCGGTGCCACCTGGGGGCTGGATCTCGTGTGCTCGAGCTACGCCACCTACGGGCTGGAGCTGCATCGTGGGTCGCACGACCTGGCGGTCGTGACTGCGTCGATCGACAGCATGCTGTGGGTGCCCGGGATCGGGCTGACCGGTGTGTTCCTCCTACTGCTGTTCCCCGACGGCCATCTGCTGACGCCACGCTGGCGGTGGCTCGCCTGGTCAAGCGCTGCCGGTCTGACCGTCGCGTCGCTGGCGATCCTCTGCGATCCCGGTCGGATGTCGGACAGCTCGTTCCCCAATACCGTCAATCCGCTGGGCATCGATGCGCTCGGCACCGTCACTCAGGTGCTGCGGTCGGTGGTGATCATGGTGCCCATCGCCATCCTCGGGGCAGCGCTCAGCCTGATCCTCCGCTTCCGGCGCTCGCGGGGCACCGAGCGGCTGCAGATGAAGTGGCTGGCCGCGGCCGCCGCGGCGGTGGCGGGCATCTTCGCGGTCGCGATGGTGCTCGCGGCGATCCTGCCG
>Ga0247829_10001199_pt1 | contig 11543 bp, 12 predicted proteins | sample 12C_Control_Day4_FD_207765 | JGI IMG/M metagenome (GOLD analysis project Ga0247829, IMG submission 207765) | Soil microbial communities from agricultural site in Penn Yan, New York, United States - 12C_Control_Day4 | ecosystem: Environmental > Terrestrial > Soil > Agricultural land | place... | reverse complement strand
ATGCGCCGCAGCCCGAGATCCCGGTGCCCGCCGACCCGGACATCCCGCCGCCGGAGCCGGCCGACGTGCCGCCGCCGGCCGAGCCGGACGTGCCGGTCCCGGACTCGCCCGACGTCCCCTTCCCGCAGCCCGAGGAGATTCCGGTCCGCGACCCGGCGGCGGCGGCCGGGACGCCGGAGATTCCCGAGGAGACGGAGACCGTCTACCTCTTCGTCCGCGGCCAGCGTCAGCGGGAGGCGCGGCCCGAGCGGCGCCGCGAGGCGAAGCCCGACGGCAAGCCGCGCCCGAAGCGCAAGCCCAAGCGGGCCGCCGACGAGCCGGCCAAGCGGCCGCGCCCCGACCGCGACGACGCGAAACGCGCCGACCGGAAGCCGCCGCCGCGGCCCGAGAAGCCGGTCGACCCCGACAACCCCTTCGCCGCCCTGATGGCGCTGAAGCTCGGGCGGTGATCCGTCGCCCGGCATGACCGAGCCCGCCGTCGCCGCGATCCGCTTGGACAAGTGGTTGTGGCAGGCGCGCTTCTGCAAGTCGCGCGGCCTCGCCGCCCGGCTGGTCGCCGAGGGCGCCGTCCGGGTGAACGCCGCGCGGGTGACCAAGCCGGCGACCGCGGTTCGCGTCGGTGACGGCCTGAGCTTCGCGCTCGCCGGCCAGGTTCGCGCCGTGCGCATCCTCGCGCTCGGCAGCCGGCGGGGCCCTGCGACAGAAGCGCGCACCCTCTACGCCGACCTCGACGACCCCGCCGCGGGCCCGGCCCTTGAACCCGACCCCAACCCTAGTAAATAAGCCGCGTGGCGGAGTGTGACAGGCTTTGCGCTGACCCGGACGATCGAGGCCTGGACCGATGACCTACGTGGTGACCGAGAACTGCATCGCCTGCAAGTACACCGACTGCGTCGAGGTCTGCCCGGTGGACTGCTTCTACGAGGGCGAGAACATGCTCGTCATCCACCCGGACGAGTGCATCGACTGCGGCGTCTGCGAGCCCGAGTGCCCGGCCGACGCGATCCGGCCCGACACCGAGCCCGACATGGAAACCTGGGTTGAATTCAACCGCAAGTATTCCGAAATGTGGCCTGTGCTCGTGACGCGCCGTGACCCGCTGCCCGGCGCCGACGATCTCGACGGCAAGCCGGGCAAGCTCGGGACGCATTTCTCCGAGGCTGCCGGCGAGGGCGGCTGATCGCTGGCCCGTCGGCGGGATTCGGCTCGTCGCGCCCCGGTGTATCGTTCGACTCCCCTCCTACCACCCGCTTGAAACGTTTGCGCCGCCGCACCACCTTGTGACCGGAGACGGTTGGACTTCCCACCGAGGCGATTCTGTGGTATGAGGACGGTCCAACGATGGTCCGGGAACACGGCCGGCGAAGCAGGCCTGCGATCTGTCAATGCTCCGACGTCGACCTCGGCGCGACCTGCAGCCAGCAGGCCGCGGCAGGGTTCGTCGGCGCGGGAGCCGGGATCAAACCCGGCGTAAGCCAGAAGGATACGACGCGCATCATGAGCAAGACGAAGAAGGTAGCGGAATTCCGTCCGAACGATTTTGTCGTTTATCCCGCGCACGGCGTCGGACGGATCATCTCGATCGATGAGCAGGAAGTCGCCGGAATTCGCCTCGAGATGTTCGTGATCTCCTTCGAGAAGGACAAGATGACGCTGCGCGTCCCGATCGCCAAGGCCGCCTCGGTCGGCATGCGGCCGCTGTCCTCGGCCGACATCGTCGAGCGGGCGCTCGACACGCTGAAGGGCCGCGCCCGGGTCAAGCGCGCCATGTGGTCGCGCCGCGCCCAGGAGTACGAGCAGAAGATCAACTCTGGCGACCTGATCTCGATCGCCGAGGTGGTGCGCGACCTGCACCGCAACGACGACCAGCGCGAGCAGAGCTACTCCGAGCGCCAGCTTTACGAGGCGGCGCTCGAGAGGCTGACCCGCGAGGTAGCCGCGGTCAACGGCATCGAGGAGCGCAGGGCCCAGCTGCACGTCGACGAGGTCCTCGGCGGCCGCGTCGCCGCCTGATCGCCCGGCCCCGCCTGCCATCGGCCTGCCGAACACTGCAGGCCGATGTCGTCCGGCCCCCCGAGAACCGTCCGGCGACGAGCCGCGCCTTGCGCGGCCGGCCTCACACCGGGACCGCGCCGTCGTGCTTGGCCTTGTGCTCGGGCTCGACGTGGATCGTCACGCGGCTGCCCTCGACCTCCTGCCGCAGCGCCGCCTCGATCCGGTCGCAGATGTCGTGCGACTCGCCGACGGTCATCCGCGCCGGCACCACGAGGTGGAACTCGACGAAGGTGATCTGCCCGGCGATCCGGGTCCGCACGTCGTGCGCCTCGATCGCCCCGGTGGCGTTTTCCGCGATCAGCCCGCGGATCCGAGCGAGCTCGGCCTCCGGCACCGCCTCGTCCATCAGCCCGCCGAGCGAGCCGCGAATCACCACCCAGCCCGACCAGAGGATGTTGACCGCGACCAGCGCCGCGAGCAGCGGATCGAGGAGCGGCATGTCGAGCAGCAGCGCGAGCAGGATGCCGACCACCACCCCGATCGATGTCACCACGTCCGACATCAGGTGGCGGCCGTCCGCGACCAGCGCCGGCGAGCGCACCCGACGTCCCCGGGCGATCAGCAGCCGGCCCCAGCCGGCGTTGATTAGGCTGGCCAGCACGCTCAGCGTCAGGCCGGTGGCCGGCGCATCGAGCATCCGCGGCGCCAGGAAGGCCACCCGCGCCTCGCGCAGCACAACCACCGCCGCGACGATGATCAGCGATCCGGCGAGCACCGCGCTGAAATACTCTACCTTGTGGTGGCCGAACGGGTGGTTGGCGTCCGCCGGCTGCGCCGCGAGCCGCACCGCGAGCAGCGCCGCGAACGCCGTCGCCACGTTCACCACGCTCTCGAGCGCGTCGGAATAGAGCGCCACCGAGCCGGTCACCGCGTAGGCCAGGTACTTGATCCCGAGGACCAGCACGCCGACGACGAGGCTGCCCGCCGCGATCCGGGTCACGTCGTCCATCCACGCTCCCCGAGTCCGCCGCGCCGCTTCCCTAGCCGCCGGGCGCCCGGGCCGCAACCCGGTGATCCGGCTGACACTGGCCCGCGAACCGAGGGCTGCGCAAGCGAGGCGCCGGCTCCGCCGTTCCGCCCGGCGCCCGCCTCGCGAGCGAGGCGCTGCCCTCCTCTCCGGCGGATGCCGGGTGCGGGACCGCCGACGCCGGAAGCCTGCGCCCCTGGGCGCGTGCGAAGGCCCGGCTCGCTGCGGGGCGGGGCCGCGGCCCGGCTTGAACCGCGGCACCGGAGCGGGCACATGAGGCTCGATGACCCCGGGTGCCCGCCTCTCCGCCGCGATCGAGATGCTCGACGTCGCCCTCGCCGGCGAGCCGGCCGAGCGTGCCCTGACGCGCTGGGCGCGGGCGAGCCGCTTCGCCGGCTCGAAGGACCGCGCGGCGGTGCGCGATCTGGTCTACGACGGCCTCCGACGCCGCCGCTCGCTCGGCTGGCTGGGCGGCGGCGACAGCGGCCGCGCCATCCTGCTCGCCCACCAGGCGGCCGAGGGCGCCGACCTCGATGCGCTGTTCACCGGCGAGGGCTTCGACCCCGCCCCCCCGACCGACGCCGAGCGGGCGGCGTTGGCGCGTGACCCGGCGGCGGCGCCCGAGGCGGTGCGGCTCGACTACCCGGACTTCCTGCGCGACGAGCTCGCGAGCTCGCTCGGCGAGGACTTCGAGCCCGTCCTGCGGGCGATGCAGGCGCGCGCCCCGGTCGACCTGCGGGTCAATGCGCTGAAGACCAACCCCGACGCCGCCACCGTGGTGCTGGCCCGCGACGGCGTGCAGGTGGCGCGCCACCCGCTGACGCCGCAGGCGCTGCGGGTGCTCGACAACCCGCGCCTGGTCGCCGCCAGCCGCGCCTACACCTCGGGCATGGTCGAGCTGCAGGACGCGTCGAGCCAGCTGGTCGCCGAGCTCGCTGGCGCCCGGCCGGGGATGACGGTGCTCGACTACTGCGCCGGCGGCGGCGGCAAGACGCTGGCGCTGGCCGCGGCGATGCACGGCCGGGGGCGGCTGCTCGCCTGGGACGCCAACCCGCGGCGCATGGCCGACCTGCCCGAGCGCGCCCGCCGCGCCGGCGCCGAGGTCCGCGTGCTCTCCGACGCCGCGCTCGCCGCCCTGAAGCCGGTCTGCGACCTCGTGCTCGTCGACGCTCCCTGCTCGGGCACCGGCGCCTGGCGACGCAAGCCCGAGGGCAAGTGGCGCCTGACCCCGGAGACGCTCGCCGGCTTCCCGCCGCTGCAGGACGCGATCCTCGACGCCGCCGCGGCGCGGGTGAAGCCCGGTGGCCGCCTGGTCTATGCCACCTGCTCGCTGCTCGCCCGCGAGAACGAGGAGCGCGCCGCCGCCTTCGCCGCCCGGCACCCGGGCTGGCGGGCCGAGGACCAGCGTCGCCTCGGGCCGCTCGACGGCGGCGACGGCTTCTTCGTCGCCGGGTTCCGCTCCCCGCCGCGCCGCTGAGCCGCAACCGAAGGCGCATTTACGTCACGCTCACATTACCTGTGGTTGAGACACTCGATAGGGATTACAGTATCGCGAACATCGAGGACGGGCGACGTGCGGGACAGGGCGGAGATCCGGGCGATCGCGGGCACGAGCGGCGACCTTCAGGCCGGGGCGGCGCTCGCCGTCGCCGGGAGCCTGCTGCTCGTCGCCACACTGGCCGGGGGCTGGAGCGGCCCGGCCGCCGCCCCCTCGGCGCTGGCGGTGGCGCTGCTGGTCTTCGGCCTCTACCTGCTGGCGCTGCGCGGCGCCGCCGCCACCCGGACGATCGCCGGACGCCACGGCATCGGATACTTCGAGAGCACGCTCGCCCCGGTGTTCGTCACCGACCTCGCCGGCCGCACCCTGGCGCAGAACCCGGCCGCGCGCGGCGACGACCCGCTCGCCGCGGTCTGCGCCGACCCCGAGGGCCCGCGCTACCGGCTGACCCGCGAGGCCGGACTGAACGGCGTCGCCACCGAGACCGCGTCCGGCGGCCGCAGCCGGATCATCGTCAGCCGCCACGGCCGCCGCACCCTGCTCTGGCGCGTCGAGCCCGTCGAGGCGCCCCGCCCGGTCGCCTCGCTGCGCGAGGCCGGCGTCCCCTGGCTGCGGCTCGACCCGGAAGGCCGGGTGATCGAATCGAACCCCGCCGCCGCGGCGCTGGCCGGCGGCCCGCCGGGGCTCGAGATGCTCGCCGATCTGCCGCTGCGCCCCGACGGCGTCCACCTGCTCGCCGCCACCGGCCGCGCGGTGCGCGTCATGGTGCTGCCCGGGGCCGACGGCTGCCGCGACCTGCTGCTGGTGCCGCTCGACGGCGCCGAGGTCTCCGGCCTCGTCCCCGACCACTTCCTCGACGAGCTGCCGGTGGCGCTCGCCCGCCTCGAGACCGACGGTCGCCTGACCTACGCCAACGCCGCCGCCCGCCAGCTGCTCGGCGACCGCGCCCGCCCCGGCGTCAACCTCGCCGACCTGATCGAGGGCCTCGGCCGGCCGATCGCCGAACGCCTCGCCGATACCACCCGCGGCCGCGCCCTCGGCCGCTCCGAGGTCGCCCGCGGCACCGCCGACGGCCAGGAGGTGTTCCTGCAGGTCGCCTTCACCCGCACCGTCCTCGACGGCGCGCCGTCGCTGCTCGCGGTGCTCTCCGACGCCACCGAGCTCAAGACCCTCGAGGCGCAGTTCGTCCAGTCGCAGAAGATGCAGGCGGTCGGCCAGCTGGCCGGCGGCGTCGCCCACGACTTCAACAACCTGCTGACCGCGATCAACGGCCACTGCGACCTGCTCTTGATGCGCCACGACGTCGCCGACGTCGAGCACGGCGACCTGATGCAGATCCGCCAGAACGCCAACCGCGCCGCCGCCCTGGTCCGCCAGCTGCTCGCCTTCTCGCGCAAGCAGACGCTGCGCCCGACGATCATCAACCTCCAGGACACGCTCTCCGAGCTCGCGCACCTGCTGAACCGCCTGCTGACCGACAAGGTGACGCTGAAGATCGAGCACGGCTCCGACCTCGCCCCGGTGCGCGTCGACGAGCGCCAGCTCGAGCAGGTGATCATGAACCTCGTGGTCAACGCCCGCGACGCCATGCCGCGCGGCGGCGAGGTGCGCATCACCACCCGTAACGAGCGGCTGGCCCGCGACCTCAGCCGCGACCGCGCGGTGATCCTCAAGGGCGACTACGTGGTGATCGAGGTCGCCGACTCGGGCCACGGCATCCCCGAGGGCAAGCTCCACAAGATCTTCGAGCCGTTCTTCACCACCAAGCAGGTCGGCGAGGGCACCGGCCTCGGCCTCTCCACCGCCTACGGCATCATCAAGCAGACCGGCGGCTTCATCTTCGCCGAGAGCCCGCCGGGGCAGGGCGCCACCTTCACCATCTACCTGCCGGCCTACGACCGGGTCGAGGCGGCGCCGGCCGCCGAGCCCGAGCCGAAGCGGGCGCGCGACCTCACCGGCCGCGGCCTGGTGCTGCTGGTCGAGGACGAGGACCCGGTGCGCTCCTTCGCCGCCCGCGCGCTGCGGCTGCGCGGCTACACCGTCGTCGAGGCCGCCTCCGGCGAGGAGGCGCTGGAGATCCTCGAGGACCCGGGCCTGCACGTCGACATCATGCTCTCCGACGTCATCATGCCCGGCCTCGACGGCCCGGCCTGGGTGCGCGAGGCGCGCCAGGCGCGCCCCGGCAGCAAGGTGATCTTCATGTCGGGCTACGCGGAGGACGCCTTCGTCGGCGGCGACTCGGGCGTCCCCGGCTCGGCCTTCCTGCCCAAGCCGTTCACCCTCAACGAGCTGACCCAGAAGGTGAAGGACCAGCTCGAGGCCTGACGAGCCTCAGCGCCCTTTAGCGCCGCGGCGGCATGGTCCCGTCCGGCGCCAGCTCGTGCAGGAAGCAGGGCGGCGATGCGTACTCCGCCGGCTCCCCGGCCGCGCCGTCCAGGTAGTCCCGTAGCGCCAGCGCATGGTTGTGCGCCCGGTCGCGCGCCGCATAGACCAGCGTCAGCCGGCCGGCCGCGGCGCGCGCCCGGAGCGCGGCCACCAGCGCCGGCCGGCCGTCGAGCTCGGCGAAGTAGCGCGCCCGGAACACCTCCCACCGCGCCGGATCGTGCCCGAACCAGCTGCGCAGCGCCGGCGTCGGCGCCGCCTCGCGCTCCCAGGCGTCGAGCCGCAGCGCCGCCCGGCGCACCCCGCGCGGCCAGATCCGGTCGACCAGCACCCGCCAGCCGTCGTCCGGCCCCGGCGCGTCGTAAGCGCGGGCGAGGCCGACCGGCATCATCCCTCGCCGCCCTCGTCCTCCAGCAGGTCGAGCGCCAGCGCCGAATGCGCGAAGGCCGCGCCGGCGCGCATCTCGGCGGCGACCCAGATCGCCTCCATCACCTGCTCGGGCGTCGCGCCGGCGCGCACCGCGCCGCGCGTATGCCCCTGGATGCACCAGGGGCACTGCGTCACGTGCGCCACCGCCACCGCGATCAGCTCCTTGGTCCGCCGGTCGAGGGCGCCGTCAGCGAACACCGCCTTGCTGAAGCCGCGGAACGCCTCCTCGGCGGCGGGGGCCAGCCGACGGCGCTTGTCGGCCCGCGCCTGCGTCGGCTTCGGATAGGCGATCTCGCTCATGGCTGGCCTCCTCGCTGCGCCGGCGGTGGCGTGGTGGTGACGCGGCTCCGCTGCAGCACGGTGCCTTCGCCGTCGAGCGTCAGCCGCACCCGCCGCCGGCCGTGGGTGAAGGTGACGCGGAACCGGCCGGCGTCGCTCCCCTCGCCGCGCTCGACCCGGCTGGTGATCTGGCCGGCGCGCATCAGGCCGCGCACCTCGTCGACCGGCAGGTCGAGCAGCGCCCCGAGGTCGGCCGCGTCGATCTCGAAGCCGCCGCCGGTCGGCTCGAGCCGCATCGCCGCGCTCACGGCGCCGCCCCTGGCATACGGAACCCGCCGGCCCGCCCGAGGTCGCGGCCTTGAGCCAGCGCGATGCCGGCCTCGAGGCTCTCGGCGATCCGCCCGGCGCGCTCGGCGAACAGCGCCGCCGCCGGCGCCGGCACCAGTTCGGCCGCGGTCGCCCGGAACAGCGCCAGCCAGCGGTCGAAATGCCCGGCGTCGACCGGCAGCGATGCGTGCTTCTGCATCGGCCGCCCGTGGTAGCCGCCGTCCATCAGCAGCACCGAGGCCCAGAAGCGCACCATCCGCCCGAGATGCGCCGGCCAGTCGGCGTCGGCGATCCGCGCCGCGAACACCGGCGCCAGCACCGGGTCGGCCCGCACCCGGTCGTAGAAGCCGTGCACGACGCGGACGATCATCGCCTGGTCGATGCCGGTCTCCGCGCGGATCTGCGCCTGCAGCGCGGCGCGGCGGTCGGAAGCGGACATGCGAAACCCTCGAACTGGTATTTGCAATACCAGTTTGCACCCGCTACCCTGCGAAGGCAAGTGCCCGGATGCCGCCATGCGCCTCACCGCCTTCACCGACTACGGCCTGCGGGTGCTGATGCGCCTCGCCGACGATCCCGCGGCCAGCCTCACCACCGAGGCGCTGGCCCGCGAGCTCGCCCTGTCGCGCCACCACCTGCAGAAGGTGGTGCAGGCGCTGGCCCGCGCCGGCTGGGTGGCGACGCGGCGCGGCGCCGGCGGCGGCTTCACCTTGGCGGTCGAGCCGGCCGCGCTCAGCGTCGGCGCCGTGGTCCGCCGCCTCGAGGAGCCGCAGCCGCTCGTCGAGTGCTTCCGCGCCGACGGCGGCGCCTGCCGCCTGACCCCGCGCTGCGCGCTGCGCCATCGCCTGGCCCGCGCCCGCGAGGCCTTCCTCGCCGACCTCGACCGCACCAGCCTCGCCGACTGCCTGGCCCCGGTGCCCGTGGGCTGACCGTCCTGGCCCGGCGGGCGCCGGACGCCCTTGAACCCTTCGTTAACCGCCGGCGGCAAATCCTCGGAATCGGCGCGAATTCGCGTTGCAATGTTCCGGTTTTGCCCTCATGGTGCCCGAGTGAACAAGGCGTGAACGAAATCCCCCGATTGCCGCGATCCGACAACCGTGGAATAAGAGGCCAGCGATGAACTCTCCCATAGTGGACTTCTCCGAAAGACGCGGCATGGACAAGCAGAAGGCGCTGGAATCCGCGCTGGCCCAGATCGAGCGCAGCTTCGGCAAGGGCTCGATCATGCGGCTCGGCTCGACCCCGGCGCTCGACATCGCCGCGATCTCCACCGGGTCGATCGGCCTCGACGTCGCGCTCGGCATCGGCGGACTGCCCAAGGGCCGGGTCGTCGAGATCTACGGGCCGGAAAGCTCGGGCAAGACCACGCTGGCGCTGCACGTCATCGCCGAGGAGCAGAAGAACGGCGGGGTCTGCGCCTTCGTCGACGCCGAGCACGCGCTCGACCCGGTCTACGCCAGGAAGCTCGGCGTCGACATCGACGAGCTGCTGATCTCCCAGCCCGACACCGGCGAGCAGGCGCTGGAGATCACCGAGACGCTGGTGCGCTCGGGCGCGGTCTCGGTCGTCGTCGTCGACTCGGTGGCGGCGCTCACGCCGAAGGCCGAGCTCGAGGGCGAGATGGGCGACGCCCAGGTCGGCGCCCAGGCCCGGCTGATGTCCCAGGCGATGCGCAAGCTCACCGCCTCGATCAGCCGATCGAACTGCATGGTGATCTTCATCAACCAGATCCGCATGAAGATCGGCGTGATGTTCGGCAGCCCCGAGACCACCTCGGGCGGCAACGCCCTGAAGTTCTACGCCAGCGTGCGGCTCGACATCCGCCGCATCGGCGCGATCAAGGACCGCGACGAGGTGGTCGGCAACACCACGCGGGTCAAGGTGGTGAAGAACAAGGTGGCGCCGCCGTTCAAGCAGGTCGAGTTCGACATCATGTACGGCGAGGGCATCTCCAAGCGCGGCGAGCTGATCGACCTCGGGGTCAAGGCCGGCGTCGTCGAGAAGTCGGGCGCCTGGTATTCCTTCGCCGACCAGCGCATCGGTCAGGGCCGGGAGAACGCCAAGACCTTCCTCAAGGACAATCCCGACATCGCCATCCAGATCGAGGACAAGATCCGCGCCGCCCACGGCCTCGACTTCGCCATGTCCGGCGAGGAGGCCGCCGAGGTCCTCGACGACTGATCCGCGGCCGGCCCGGCGCCGGGCCGCCGTCCGCCCCGGGCGGCCGGCCGGAGAGGGCGGGCCCGGTCGACGCGCGGTTCGCACCCGGCGCCGTCTCCGCCTGGAAAGGCCATACGCGTTCCATACCGGTTCCAGACGCGCTCCATACCGCAGGATCAACCTGGAATCAGCCACTTGCCGCATTCCGGCCCGTCGCTTCGCCGCGGGAGCGCCCCCGATGGACTCCGGCCCCCCCTGCGGCTAACCGTGGATGCTGGACCGGACCCGCGGTCCGCCCCGCTTCTACGGTGCTCCGATGGCCAGCCTCAACGACATCCGCTCGACCTTCCTCGACTATTTCGCCAGGAACGACCACCGCGTGGTGCCCTCGTCGCCGCTGGTGCCGCGCAACGACCCGACGCTGATGTTCACCAACTCGGGCATGGTCCAGTTCAAGAACCTCTTCACCGGGCTCGAGCACCGCGACTACGTCCGCGCCGCCACCAGCCAGAAATGCGTGCGCGCGGGCGGCAAGCACAACGACCTCGACAACGTCGGCTATACGGCGCGGCATCATACCTTCTTCGAGATGCTCGGCAACTTCTCTTTCGGTGACTACTTCAAGGAACTGGCGATCCCCTTCGCTTGGGAGCTGCTGACCCGCGACTTCCGCCTGCCCGCCGAGCGCCTGCTCGTCACCGTCTTCCACGACGACGACGCCGCCGCCGACCTCTGGCGGAAGGTCGCGGGCCTCCCCGACGACCGCATCGTCCGCATCGCCACCTCCGACAACTTCTGGATGATGGGCCCCACCGGCCCGTGCGGCCCCTGCTCCGAGATCTTCTACGACCACGGCCCCTCGATCCCCGGCGGCCCTCCCGGCAGCCCCGACGAGGACGGCGACCGCTTCGTCGAGATCTGGAACCTGGTCTTCATGCAGCTCGAGCAGCACGAGGACGGCACCCGCGCCCCCCTGCCGCACCCGTCGATCGACACCGGCATGGGCCTCGAGCGCATCGGCGCCGTGCTGCAGGGCAAGCACGACAACTACGACACCGACCTGATGCGGGCGCTGATCGAGGCCTCCGCCGACGCTTCCGACGGCGCCCCCGACGGCCCGGGCCGCATCCACCACCGCGTCATCGCCGACCACCTGCGCTCGACCTCCTTCCTGATCGCCGACGGCGTGCTCCCCTCCAACGAGGGCCGGGGCTACGTGCTGCGCCGGATCATGCGCCGCGCGATGCGCCACGCCCACCTGCTCGGCGCCCGGGACCCGGTGATCTGGCGCCTGGTGCCGGCGCTGGTCGCCCGGATGGGCGGCGCCTTCCCCGAGCTCGGCCGCGCCCAGCCGCTGATCGAGGAGACCCTGAAGTCGGAGGAGGCGCGCTTCAAGGCGACGCTCGACCGTGGCCTGCGCCTGCTCGACGACGAGCTGGCGCAGGC
>Ga0247829_10001198_pt1 | contig 11545 bp, 13 predicted proteins | sample 12C_Control_Day4_FD_207765 | JGI IMG/M metagenome (GOLD analysis project Ga0247829, IMG submission 207765) | Soil microbial communities from agricultural site in Penn Yan, New York, United States - 12C_Control_Day4 | ecosystem: Environmental > Terrestrial > Soil > Agricultural land | place... | reverse complement strand
GTCCTCGACGCCGGCGCCGCCCGCCACGGCGTGGTGCTGACAGCCCGCTGCGAGAACCACCTCCACGGGTTCGAGGATCTCGACGACACGATCAACCGGTTGGTGGCGTACCGCGAGGCCGGCGCGGAGGTCGTGTACGCACCCGGGCTCATCGACCTCGAACAGATCCGGCGCATCGTCGACGAGGTCGGCGTTCCGGTCAACGTCCTGCTCCGGCCGGGCGGGCCCACCGTCGCGCAACTCGGCGACGTGGGGGTGCGGCGCATCTCGGTCGGGGGCACGCTGGCCCGGATCGCACTCGGGGCCCTTGCCGACGCCGCCCGTCACCTGCTCGCCGACGGCCAGTACGCGCCGGACGAGCCCGCCCTCGAAGGGCGGCTGGCCGCCACCGCCTTCGCTCCCCCCGCCAAGCGCTCGTAGCCGGCGGGCCCGCAGCGGCGGGATTCTCTGCCATTCTCACTTGGGCGGGTAGCGTGCCCGGGATGGAGGACGTGGACCAGGTCGCCACCGCGCGGCTGCGCGCCCACGGTCAGCGCTACACGAGGAACCGGCGCGAGCTGATGGACCTGCTCGCCGCCGCGGCGTCGCCGCTCACCATCCCCGAGATCCTGGAGCGTCGGCCCGGGCTGGCCCAGAGCTCGGTGTACCGCAACCTGATGCTGCTCGAGCAGTCCGGTCTCGTGCAGCGCATCGTGACGAACGACGACTGGGCCCGCTTCGAGCTGGCCGAGGACCTCACCGAGCACCACCACCACCTGATCTGCTCCAACTGCGGCATCGTGCGCGACGTCACCGTCCCGCCCCGGGTCGAGAAGTCGGTGGCCACCGCCTTCGCCGCTATCGCCGACGAGACCGGATTCCACCTCCAGCACCACCGGCTCGACCTGGTCGGCGTGTGCCCCGCCTGCGCCGCCTGACCGAAGGCGACGGAACTAGGCCCCCGATCGGGCCGTCACCGCGCGACGCGCACCCGTGGCCGCCAGCGCGAACAGGAAGACGGCGATGGCGAGCACGACGATCGTGCCTCCCGACGGCGTGTCCGCGTAGAACGACACCACAACGCCGGCCACTGCGACGGCAACACCGAGGGCCATGCCCGCCAGCACGGTGCCTCGGAAGCTCCTGCTGAAGAGCTGCGCGGTCGCCACCGGCACCACCATGAGGGCGCTGACAAGCAGGACACCGATCACCCGCATGGCGACAACGACCGTGAACGCGGTGAGGACGGCCAGCAGCAGGTTCAGCGGCACGACCGGCAGGCCGGTGGCGTGCGCGAACTCCTCGTCGTTGCTCACGCTGAACAACGCCCGCCCGAGGACGGTGGTGACCAGGAGGACGACGGCGGTCAGCACCGCAAACACGGCCACGTCGGACCAGCTCGTGGTCGTGATGCTGCCGAAGAGGTAGGCGTCGAGGTTGCGTACCCCAGACGGCGCTCGGCTCACCAGCACGACGCCCGCCGCGATGCCGCCGTAGAAGAGCACGGCGAGCGCGATGTCGCCGCTCGTTTGCCCTCGTACACGGATGAGCTCCAGCAGCACCGCGCCGGCAGTGGCCGTGAGCAGGGCGACACCGACCGGCGCCCGGTCGAGCACCAGGCCGAGCGCGACACCGGTCAACGCGACGTGGCCGAGCCCGTCACCGATGAGCGCCAGACGCCGCTGCACGAGGAAGATCCCGACCGCGGGTGCCGCGAGGCCCACCAGCACGGCCGCCACCAGCGCGCGGCGCATGAACTCGTACTGCCAGAAGTCCATGGCTCAGGGCCACGGCCCGACGCCGCGAGTGGGCTCGCTGACGGGATGCGGGTCCTCGTCGCCATGACCGAGGACCTCGGCCGGCGTGTGCTCGGGCGGGCCGTCGCTGACGATCGCACCCGCCTCGAGGCGGGCCACCCGGGTGATGAGCGGAGCGAGCGGTCCGAGCTCGTGCAGCACGACCACGATCGTCGTCCCGGCGTCGACCAGCTCGGCCATGATCCCGGCCAGCGCCTGGCGGCTCGAGCGGTCGACACCGGCGAGCGGTTCGTCGAGGAACAGGACCTCGGCCCGCCCGGCCAGCGCCCTCGCCACCAGGGCTCGCCGTTGCTGGCCGCCCGAGAGAGTGGCGACGGGCGCGCCTGTGCGGTCGGCCAGGCCGACGGCGGCGATGGCGTCGTCTATCGCCTGCCGATCGGCCCCCCGCATCCGCCGGCCGAGGCCGGAGCAAGCGAGCCGTCCCGAGGTCACGACCTCCCTGACGGTCGCCGGGATGGGACCGGCCGCCTGCTGGCGCTGGGGCACGTAGCCGACCCGGCCGCGGTCATGGAGCTGCCCACCGAACAGCTCGACCTCGCCGCCGAGGCGTTCACACAGACCGAGGATCCCCTTCACCAGCGTCGTCTTGCCCGACCCGTTCGGTCCCACGAGCGCCACCACCTCGCCCCGCGCCACGAGCAGGCCGGCCTCCACCGCCACCTGCCCGCGGTAGCCGAAGCGGCCGTCCGTCACCCGGACGATGGCGTCGCTCACCGGCAGCCCTGGCCTTCCCGCAGCGTGGCGAGGTTGACCCGCATGGCGCTGAAGTAGTCGACGCCGTCCGCGTTTTTCGGTAGCCCTTCGAGAGGGTCGAGCACCGCGATCGTCGCTCCTGTCTCGGCCGCGACCGCCTCCGCCACCGCCGGGCTCACCAGGCTCTCGTGGTAGATGGTGGACACGCCGTGCTCATCGACAAATCGTGAGATCTCGGCCAGGTCGGCGGGCGTCGGCTCGCCCTCCGGGTCCACGCCCCCGATGCCGACCTGAGTGAGGTGATAGCGGTCGGCCAGATAGCCGAACGCGTCATGACCGGTGACCATGGTCCGCGCGTCGCAGTCCGCCAGCCCTGCGGCGAGCTCCGAGTCGAGCGCCGCCAGCTCCCCGCGGAGCTCGGCGGCGTTGGCCTCGAAGGTGGCCGCGGACCCAGGCTCGAGCGCACCGAGCCGCTCGGCGACCTGGTCGGCGACGTCGGCCAGACGGAGGGGATCGAGCCAGAAGTGCGGGTCGGCGGCACCGTGCCCGTCGCCCTCGGCCCGGGCGGCGTCCGAGTCGCTGGATGGCAGATCGAGGCGCGCGAACTGACCGACCTCGAGCCCCCGGTCACCGGCTTCGCCGTCCACGGCGTCGTCGACTGCGGGTGAGAAGCCGGCCAGGTACACGATGAGGTCCGCATCGGCCACGGAGGCGACGTCGCGCGGCGACAGTTCGAGGTCGTGCGGTTCGACCCCGGGTGGCGTGAGATCGGTGACGGCCACCCGATCGCCGCCGACCTGCTCGGTCACGAAGGCCAACGGGTAGAAGGAAGCGACGGCCTCGACCGCCTGCCCGGACGCATCGTCACCACCCGCGTCCGTGCCACAGGAAGAGAGGGCGGTCGCGGCGCACAGCACGGGCAGAAGGGCGAGAACCCAGAGGAGGACCGGACGTGAGCGGCGGGCCACGCCGCCACGCTATCAGGGAACGATTCTCACTCCTGTTCCGGGGCCGCTTGCTCAGGCGAAGGCCGGACCAGGCACCTTGGCCAGGCACGAGAGGTCGACGGGGGCGGAGGGATCGTCGAGGAAGGCCAGCTCGACTGCGGTGGCACACGGCTCACCCGTGACACCGTGCCCCTGGTTCGGCCAGAGGCCGAAGGTGGCGTTGGTGAGTTGACTCGCCACCGCTTCGGTGCCGGCAGGAGGGGTGACCGGGTCGTACAGACCGGCCAGGACGAGAGCGGGGACGTCCGATAACACGGGCTCGTTGAAGGTGTCGGACGTCGCCTCGACCGGCCACTCCGAGCAGATGATGTCGGTGACGAGCAAGGCCGTCCGGCCCGGATCGGCCACCGCCTGCTCGTCCATCGACTGATCGAGACCGGCGTTGTCGGCGCAGTTCACCGAGGCCTGCATGCCGTCTGAGAACTGCGTGGCGAAGCCGACGCCGCGACGGATCAGCTCGGGCACGATGGCGGTCTCACCGGCCGCCAGCGCCTCCAGGATCGATGGCAACAACGGGATGAGGCTGGCGTCGTAGAGGGCGTTGAACAGACCGCCGAGCGCGTCGTCGCCGGTGATGACGAACGTCCGGAGCCCGGCACCGTCCTCGATATCGGCGTCGACCACGATCGGCGTGGCGTTGTAGCGGTCGTTCACGGCGTTGATCGTGGCGCCCAGATCGGGATGGGCTGTGGCGCAGGTGGCGTCGGCCGCGCAGCCGTCCACCAGTTGCTGGAACGCCCGCTCCGCGTCGACTGCCGTCTGGCCGATGCCGCCCGCTGTGACGTCGTACACCGAATCGAGGATCACCGAGCGCAGGTGCTCGGGCGCGGACCGCATCGCGGCCAGCGTGAGCCGGGCGCCGTAGCTGATGCCGAGCAGGTTCCAGCTCTCGTACCCGAGGGCCTCCCGGATGGCGTCGAGATCGCGCACACTCGCTTCGGAGTCGTAGTCGTCGAAGTCGACCCCGCTCGCCTCCAGGCGCTGCCGGCAGGCGGCGTAGGCGGTGACGATGGCCTGGCGCTCGACGTCGAACGGCTCGTCCCGCTGGAGGTTGGCGACGAAGGCCTCGTCACGCTCGGGGCACTCGAGGCCGGGCTGGGCCTGGCCGGTCCCCCGTTGGTCGTACAGCACGATGTCCCGGTCCCGCGCCAGCGCCGACTCGCGCCAGTAGCCGGCGGCGCCCAGCGCCTCGCCCCCCGGTCCTCCGGCCGGGATGACGATGGCGTCGTCACGGGCCGCCGGCCCCGAGGCCGGCAGCACGGCGATGGGCAGCGAGACCCGGGCGCTGGACGGGTCCGACCAGTCGGCGGGCACGTCCAGCCGGTGGCACTGGGCCCCGGGCGGCGTGTCCGGCGGGCACGGCCAGTCGGTCAGCGTCGTCGCGATCTGCACGGTGGTCGGCGGCGCGGCGGAGGTGCTCGGGAACGCCGTGGTTGTCGATCCCGCCAGAGTGGACGGGGCTCGTGCGCCGTCCGATGTGGTGCCGTTTCCCGTGTCTTCCGCGGTGCCGCCGTCACCGCCGGCACAGGCCACCAGCACCAGACAACAGCCGACCACCGACGCTCGCACGCCCATGCGTGATGTTCGCACGCCGGCCCGGGGCACCGCCGCAATCCGGGCGGCCGGTTCTCTGCCGCCGCCGGTGCCATGATGCGCGGATGGGCGAGACGAAGGGCGGACTCCGGGCGGCTCTGCTCACGCTCGCCGCCATGGCCACGGCCGCTGCTTCTGCCTGCGGCAGCGACGACGCTGGCAGTCCCGCCGCCAGCGGGCCGATCGCGACCTCGGCGCCCGTCACCGTCGCCACGACGGCGACCACGGCGGTGGCGCCCACTCCTTACTACGTCTCGATCGGCGACTCGTACGCCGCCGGCTACGAGGCCGGCATCGGGAACACCGACAACGGCTTCGCCTACCAGGTCGTGGACGAGGCCGCCGCCCTGTCCCATCCCCTGGAGCTGGTGAACTTCGGCTGCGGCGGCGCGACGACGACGTCGATGGTCCAGTCCGTGGGCTGCACGGCCGAGGGCCTCGGACCGGGCGCGGCCCCGTACGACGGGCAGACACAGCTCGAGGCCGCCGAAACGTTCCTGTGGGAGCACCCGGGCGAGGTCGGTCTGATCACTGTTTCCATCGGCGGCAACGACGTGACCACGTGCGCCGCCACCCCTGACCCTGTCCCCTGCGTGACCGCGGCCGTGGAGAGCATCGAGACGAACGTCTCCGAGACGATGCAACGGCTCCGGGCCGCCGCCGGCCCCGACACGCTGATCGTCGGCACGACCTACCCGGACGTCATCCTCGGTGAGTGGTTGCAGGGCACGCCCGAGAGGCAGCAACTGGCCGAGCTCTCGGTGACCGCGTTCAAGCAACTCATCAACCCCGCCCTCCTGACCGCCTACACCGGGGCCGGGGGAACGTTCGTCGACGTGACCGCCGCCACCGGCGCGTACGGACCGATGACCGAGCTGGCGACGCTCGAGCCCTACGGCGAGATCCCGGTGCCCGTGGCCAGGGTGTGCGAGCTCACGTCCTACTGCGCGGAGCACGACATCCATCCGACCCCGGAGGGTTACCGCCTCATCGCCGACCTCGTGGTCGACGCCTACCTGTCGTCCATGCCCGGCGGAGCGGGCGGGTAGCGCCCCACCCGGTACGCGTAGGGTCGGCGTCCATGCTCGCCGCCACCGCCACCGCCATCGATCCCGACGACCCGCTGACCGGTCTGGAGGTCGGCGAGCGACCCGACCCCGAGCCGCCGTCGGGCTGGGTGGCGGTCACGGTGCGCGCGGCCGCGCTCAACCACCACGACCTGTGGACGCTGAAAGGCGTCGGCATCGCCGAGGACCGGCTCCCGATCGTGCTCGGCTGCGACGCAGCAGGCGTCGACGAGGGCGGCAACGAGGTCATCGTCCACTCGGTCATCTGCTCACCCGACTGGCAAGGAGACGAGACGCTCGACCCGAAGAGGTCGTTGCTGTCGGAACGATACGACGGGACCCTGGCCGAACGGGTGGTCGTCCCCAAGCGCAACCTGGTGCCCAAGCCGGCCTCGCTCTCGTTCGAAGAGGCCGCGTGCCTGCCGACGGCCTGGCTGACGGCGTATCGCATGCTGTTCGCGCAGAGCGATGCGAAGCCCGGTGACACCGTGCTCGTGCAGGGCGCCGGCGGCGGGGTGTCGACGGCGCTGATCGCGCTCGCCCGTGCCGCGGGATACCGCGTGTGGGTGACCAGTCGCAGCGCCGAGAAGCAGGCCCGAGCCGTCGAGCTGGGCGCCCACGAGGCCTTCGACTCCGGTGCCCGCCTGCCCGGTCGCGTGGACGCGGTGTTCGAGACCGTCGGCGAGGCGACCTGGAGCCACTCCCTGAAATCCCTGCGCCCGGGCGGCACGCTCGTGGTGTCCGGGGCGACGAGCGGGCCCAACCCGCCCGCCGACCTCAATCGAGTGTTCTTCCTGCAGCTCCGGATCATCGGCTCCACCATGGGCACCCGGGAGGAGTTGGAGCGCGTGGCCCGCTTCTGCGCCGTGACGGGCGCGCGGCCCTCGATCGACGCCGTCCTGCCACTGGCCGACGCCTCGGACGCCCTCGCCCGCATGGCGAGCGGTGACGTGTTCGGGAAGCTGGTGCTGACGCCCTGAAGGCCCCCGCCGTCAACCGCCGCCGGGACCTCGGCGGGACGGCGCCGAGTTGCGGGAGTACAGACGCAGCGCCACGTCCAGCGTCACGAGAGCGGTCAGGAAGCGGACCGAGATCGAGTCACCGCTGGTGGCCACGATCACGCCGCCGACGATGATCAGGGCGACGGCCAGGACGGTGGCGAGCTTCGGGTCGATACGCATCCCACCATCCTGCCCGACCGATCGGACCAGGCCTGTGACGAGCCGAGCGGGCGGCGGGCGGGGCATGATGCCTGGATGAGCGGTGGCACCCATCGTGGGCCCGGGGACCGTGCACACGGGCACGCGCACGGTCACTCCCACGGCTCGGCGGCCGCCAGGGCCGGGGCCCGTCACCAACGTCCGCTGTTCATCGCATTCGCCCTGATCGTCGGCTTCCTCGTCGTGCAGGTGGTCGTCGGCCTCGTCACCGGCTCGCTGTCACTGCTGTCCGACGCCGGGCACATGGCCACCGACGCGCTCGGGCTCGGCATGGCGCTGGCCGCCATCCACGCCGCCTCCACCGCCCGCGCCAACCCGCAGCGGACGTTCGGTCTGTACCGGCTGGAGATCCTGGCCGCGCTGGCCAACGCCGTCCTGCTGTTCGGCGTCGCGGGCTACGTCCTCTACGAGGCCGCTGCCCGCCTGGGCGAGGACCGGGTGATCCCGGCCGGGCCGGTCCTGGTGGTCGGGCTGTTCGGCCTGGCCGTCAACATCGTGGCCTTCGCCCTCCTCCGAGCGGGGGCCAAGGAGAGTCTGAACGTGCGGGGGGCCTACCTGGAGGTTGTCTCGGACATGCTCGGCTCGGTGGCCGTCGTCATCGGCGCCATCGTCTGGGGCATCACGGGGTGGACCTGGGTGGACCCCATGCTCGGCGCCGCCATCGGGCTGTTCATCCTGCCCCGGGCCGGACGTCTGGGCCGCGACGCCGTGCGCATCCTCGTGCAGGCCGCGCCGCCGGACATCGACGTCCGCGCGCTCCAACAAGACCTGGCCGGCATCCCGGGCGTGGTCGATGTGCACGACCTGCACGTGTGGACGCTGACCTCGGAGATGGAGGTGGCGTCGGCGCACCTGATGGTCCGGGCCGGTACCGACAGCCACGGCGTGCTCGACCAGGCCCGCGTGCTGCTGGAGGAACGCCACGGCCTCGGCCACGCCACGCTCCAGATCGAGCCGGACGACCATCGGGGCTGCGACGAGGTCACCTGGTAGCACGGACGGGGCGGCGTCAGGCCGTGGCATCCTCTACGGTGAACGAAGGTTCGCCGCCACGACCACCAGACAGCGCACCGCGCCGCCCCCGGGAAGGGAGCCACAGATGCCGTCGACCCAGCCCAGCAAGCCCTCGGCCGGTCCCCGGATCTCGCACCTCGTGCTGACGGTGAGGGACATCGACGCGTCGGAGCGCTTCTACACCGAAGTCCTCGGCTTCGAACGCTGCGGCGTGCTCGAGGGGCCGCTGGCCCTGAGCGAGATGCGGTTCTTCCGGGCCGGCGAGAGCCACCATGACCTGGCCCTGGTGCAGGTCGGCAAGCCTGACGAGGTGCCGGCACCGCCGGACGAGTGGGAGGGCTTCTTCCCGGCCCACGCCGTCGGCATCAACCACTTCGCCGTGGCCTATCCGGACCGGGAGCGGTGGATGGCCCAGCTCGCGCATCTGCAGGCCAGTGGCGTGCCGTTCGACCTGCGCGGCAACCACGGGATGACCCACAGCGTCTACGTGCGGGATCCGGACGGTCACAGCGTCGAGGTGCTCTACGACCTGCCGTCCGAGGTGTGGGAGGGCGACGTGAACGCCGCTCTCAACCACTTCGAGATGCTGCCGTCCGAAGGGCCGGAGTCCCTGGTCGACGACACCGACTACGAGCGCTTCGAGCCTGCGCGCGGCTGAGCGCGCGTGCTGAGCGCCGCGCAGGCCGGAAAGGTCGCTCGCGCGTTCGGCCTCCACGACCGCGCGACGCTGCACGGGCCGGTGGCCCGGGGCGAGCAGGGGCAGGTGTGGCAGCTCACGACCCCTGAGGGGACGTGGGCGGTGAAGGAGCCCTTCGAGCCACCGGACGTCGAGGAGTCCGAAGGGTGCGCGCACTTCCAGGAGGCGGCCGTCCAGGCGGGAGTGCCGGCGCCTCGCGTCATCCGGGCTGTCGACGGTGCGGTCGTCGTCGACGTCGGGTCTGCACAAGTCCTCCTCTACGAGTGGGTGCATCTCGGTGCGCGCACGACGGACCTCGATCCGGCGCTCATCGGACGGGTGACGGCCCAGCTCCATCAGGTGCCGGTGGACGATTCGAACCCTGAGCACTGGTGGTACACCGACCCGATCGGCGCCGAGGCCTGGGGCGACTTGGTGGCCGAGACCGCAGCGGCGAACGCGCCGTTCGCCGACGCGCTGGCCGCGTACCAGCCGGAGCTGGTGGGGATGGAAGGCCTGATCGAGAAGGCAGAGACGCTCCGCTGCTGCCACCGGGACCTGTGGGCGGACAACGTCCTTCCGGTCGTCGGCGGTGGCGGCGGGGCCGACGGCGTGTGCGTCATCGACTGGGAGAACGCAGGGCTGGCCGATCCGGCTCAGGAGTTGGCGCTCGTCGTCTTCGAGTTCTGCAGGAGTGAGCCAGCCCGGGCCCGGACGCTGCTGCGGGCCTACTACGCCGACGGCGGCCCAGGGCGCCTCGACCGGCCGGAGCGCTTCTCGATGGTGGTCGCGCAGCTCGGCCACATCGGGCGGTCCGCGTGCCGGCAGTGGCTGGAGGCGTCGACGCCGGCCGAGCGCGAGCGCGCCGAGGGTCGCGTGGAAGAGTTCCTGGAATCCGGCCGGCTCGACCGAAGGACGATCGACGCCCTCGTGGCGGCCGCCGCGGGCTGAGGAACCTGCCGGCGCTCCGCCGAGCGATCAGGTCGGCGGCTGCCAGGGTTGCAGCCAGTCCGTGGCGGGCCATCCCTCGGCGCCCGCCATCAGCTCGTACATGGTGGCGCCGTCGATGGACTCGCGCACGATGTCGGCGTGCCCGGCGTGGCGACCGATCTCCTCCACCAGGTGCAGCAGCACCCAACGCAACGTCCAGGCGTCCACGTCCTGCGGGAACCACGGCACGCCCCTCGGGACGGGCACCGGATGGTCGAGGTCGAGGTCCCGCACGATCGCGTCGGTCCGTCCGGCCACCGCGTCGAGCTGCGTCAGCGCGTCGGCCAGGGTCTCGTCCTGACCCAGGGTGAAACCGTCTTCGTACTGCTCGGCACTCTCCTCCATCGAGCCGGTCGACGGCTGCTGGAGAACGGTGTCCATCCAGCTCTGCTCCATCGCGGCCACGTGCTTGACGAGCCCACCGACGCTCAGGGTGCCGGCCGTCGGTGTCTGGCGGGCCTGTTCGTCGGTCAGGCCATAGGCGGCGAAGCGGATGCCGTCGCGCTGCTGGTTCACGTAGGCAAGCAGGAGGTCGCGCTCATCGGTCAGCGGTGGAGCGTTTCCGGGCATGGGGATCCTCCGATCGTGGCGGGGCGCCGAGGATCATGGTGCAACATCAAACAGGACATGTGCTGACCGGTTCTGAGCTCCCCCCTGTCTCCGAGGTGCGAGTCAGGTCCACTCGGCGCGGCGAATCGACGTCGAATCGGCGGACGAGTGATATGAACGGATCCGACGGCCGCGGTCAGGCGGGGACGACCTCGACGACGCCGCTCATGCCGTACTCGTTGTGGCCGGGGAGATGGCAGGCGAAGATCAACGCGCCCGTCTCGTCGAACTGGTACGTCGTCGAGGCCGTGGCGTTGGGTTCGACGGTCACCTCGCCAGGGCGCGGTGGATGGACGGCCTCGGTGCCGGTGGCATGACGGGCGTGGACGTCCGGTGGGCCGAGGATGAGCTCGTGGCGGATGGGGTCGTGGTTGCGCAACACGAAGCGCACGCGGGTGCCCTCCCGGACGCGGACCCGAGAGGGTGTGAACCGCGTGTAGTCGATGTCGAGCACGACATCGACCTCACCCGGACCGAGCACCCCCGATTGCCCTCCCTCCGCCCGGTCCAGCCGGAAGGCGCCAACCGTCACAACGACCGCGGCGACCAGGGTCGCCGACAACGCGGCGGCCAGGCCCTTCACGCCACCGCCCCGCGATCACGGACCATGCGCCGCACCGCGAGCACGGCACCGAACGTCAGCGCACCGGCAACCGCCCCGGCCCCGAACGGCCACAGCGACCGCCCATCGGCCGGCGGAGCGACATCGATCGAGCGGGCCTCGACCGCCGGGGGAGCGTCGGGCACCTCTGCGGGAGCGGCCGCGGACACTGCCGGCGGCGCGGCCGGCAACGACTGGATCCCGGCGTCCACCGGCGCGGGCGCCAGACCTCGTTGCGCGGACACGGCCAGGTCGTAGTCGAGGTCACCGGCGGAGGCC
>Ga0247829_10001196_pt1 | contig 11553 bp, 11 predicted proteins | sample 12C_Control_Day4_FD_207765 | JGI IMG/M metagenome (GOLD analysis project Ga0247829, IMG submission 207765) | Soil microbial communities from agricultural site in Penn Yan, New York, United States - 12C_Control_Day4 | ecosystem: Environmental > Terrestrial > Soil > Agricultural land | place... | reverse complement strand
CCACGATCCCAGACCTCCCCGGCCTCCCACCCTGCAGCGACGATCGACCCGCGCGCCAGCGTCACCAAGGCGAATATCCTGAGTGGTCTCAGGTCCTTGACTCACCACTTGGTGTCGATGGCATCATGCTGACAATGCCGTCCTCGAGAGTTGGCGATGGGGGATCGCCGGACGCGCCGGTCGGCATGGTCGTCGAGTACGACGACCCCGACGACCTGCTCGCCGACCACGCCCACACGCTCGGCTTCGGCGGCACCGTGGTCGCGACCGCGCGCGCCATCGACCTGGGCGCCCCGGTCCGCCTGACCCTGCAGGTCCCCGGCCTCCTGGCCCCGATCGTCCTGGCCGGGACCGCCACCTCGTCGTGCGGCGACGGCGGCGGCGACGTCGTGATCGAGTTCCACGCCGCCGACGTCGCCCGCCTCGGCGACCTGGTCGCCCGCATCCGCGCCGGCGATCCGGCGGTGGTCGCGCCGCTGGCGCGGGTGCTGGTCGCCGAGGACAACCCGCACCTGTCGAACCTGATCTGCAGCGGCCTGATCGGCTCGGCCAAGCGGGCCCCGGCCGGCCGCCCGCGCTACCAGTTCAACTTCCACGTCGTCGAGGACGGCCGCCGCGCGATGGACGTGCTCGGCACCCGCAAGTTCGACGTCGCGATCATCGACATCTACCTGCCCAGCCGCGACGGCGCCCAGGTGATCGCCGCCGCCCGCGCCGGCCGCGATCCCACGCTGCCGATCATCGCCTGCTCGGCCGGCGGGCCGATCGCGCGCGAGCTGGCCATGGCGGCCGGCGCCGACGTGTTCCTCGACAAGCCGGTCCGCCTGCGCGAGCTGTTCGACACCGTGGTGGCGCTGGTCGAGCGCCGCGTCCCGGTCGCCGCAGCGGCGGCGCCGACCACCCAGCCGGAGGCGCGGTGACCGCACGGCCGATCCTGGTGCGGGCCGAGGTGCCGATGCGCGACCTGGTCGCGCCGCTCCTGGTCACCAGCGCCGAGACCGCGGTGCTGCGCACCGCCTCGCCGACCCTGATCGGCGATCGGCTGGCGCTGCGGGTGTCGTTCCCGCGGGTGCTGGCCGCGGTGACCGTCGACGCCGAGGTGGTCGGCTGCCGGGCGTCGGGCGCGCCCGGCGAGCACGCCGAGTGGCACCTCCGCCTCGAGCCCGGCCCCGGCGCGACCGCGCTCGCCGCCCTGATCGCGCGGGCCAGCGCGCCGCCGCCGGGCGTGTGCCGGCTGCTGTTCGTCGAGGACAGCGCGATCCTGCGCGACGTCTTCGGCGCCGGCCTGCGCCGCCAGCTCGGCGCCCGCGCCGCCGACCTGACCATCGACGTCGCCGGCGACGTCGAGGCGGCGTGGGCGCTGCTCACCCGCCACGCCTACGAGCTGGTGGTGGTCGACTACTTCTTGCCCGGCGCGCTCGGTGACGAGCTGATCGCCCGGCTGCGCCGCTCGCCGCGGGCGACCACCCCGGTGGTCGCCGTCAGTCGCGGCGGCGACGAGGCGTGCGACGCCACCCTGGCCGCCGGCGCCGACCTGTTCCTGGACAAGCCCCTGGCCTTGACCGAGCTGTGCCCCACCATCGGGCTCCTCTTCGCGAAAGGAAGCGTGATGTCGCCCAAGCGCATCCTGATCATGGACGACAGCCTGCTGTTCCTCGAGCTGACCCGCGACGCCCTGGTAAGGGCCGGCTACGAAGTCGCCACCGCGAACCAGCTCGGCGATCTCGATCCCGGCACCGAGCGGGTCGACCTCGTGCTGATGGACGTGCAGATGCCGGAGGCGTTCGGCGACGATCTGGCCATGGTGCTGCGCCACGTCCGCGGCCTCGAGGTCCCGATCTTCCTGCTGTCGAGCCTCGATCCCGAGGAGCTCGAGCGGCGGGCCGCCGACGCCGGCGTCGACGGCTTCATCTCGAAGCACGCCGGCATCGACGCGGTGGTGGCCCGGGTCGAGCAGATCACCGGCGGTCCCCAGGGGGCGCGGTGAGTGACGACCTCCGCGCGCGCTACCTGCCGCGGTTCGTCGACACCGCGGCCCGGCGGATCACCCGCGCGCTCGAGGCGGTGACCCCGGCCGGCGCCGGCGCGCCGCTGGTCGCGCGCACCGAGCTGCACACCCTGGCCGGCGAGGCCGGCATCCTCGGCCTGTCCGAGCTGGCCACGGTGGCCCACAACGCCGAGAACGAGGTCCGCCGCTGGATCGACGCCGGCGACGTCGGTGCCCGGGCCAAGACCGCGCTGGCGCTGCGCCAGCTCCACCGCCTGCTCCGCCAGCTCGCCGATCAGCACGGCCTGCCGGCGCCGGGCGCGACCGCGACCCGCCGGGTCCTGGTCGTCGACGACAGCGAGCTGGTCGCCGAGCAGGTGTGCGACGGGCTGCGCGCCGACGGCTGCGAGGCGATGAGCGCGTCCGACGTCGAGACCACGCTGCGCCTGGTCCGCGAGCTGCGGCCGCAGATCGTGCTGATGGACGTCAACATGCCCGGCCTGTCGCTGGCCGATCTGTGCGCCAAGGCGCGCGAGGCGGCCGGGCCGGCGCGGATCGCGATCTGCCTCCTGTCGGGCGTGTCCGAGGCCGAGCTCGACGCCCAGGCCAAGCTGGTCGGGGCCGACACGTTCGTGTCCAAGGTCGCGGGGCTGCCCAGCGTGGTCGAGCACGTGAAGCGCATCGCGGCGGAGATGCGGTGAGCGACCAGCTGGCCCGCTTGATCGGCGCCGCCGGCGGCAAGCCCGAGACCGCGACCACCGCCGCGGCGACGGCCGCGCTCCACGTCGGGCTGCGCACCGGCACCCGCTGGTTCGCGCTGCCGGCCGGCGCGGTCGCCGAGGTGGTCATGCTGCCCGACATCACCCGGGTGCCGGCGGCGCCGACCCACGTGCTCGGCGTGGCGATGATCCGCGCCCGGCTGGTGCCGATCGTCGATCTCGATCTGCTGATCGCCGGCCGGCGCACGCCGCAGGTCGAGCGCGGCCGCGCGCTGGTGGTGCGCGGCGACGACCTCGAGGTCGGGCTGATCGGCACCGAGACCCGCGGCCTGATCGCGCTGGCCGGCGGTGCCGACCGCGACGGCGACGCGCCGGCCGAGCGGCCGCCGTGGGTCGCCCGCGAGGAGCGCGCCGGCGCCGAGCTGTACGCGGTCATCGACGTCGGCGAGCTGCTCCGGGTCACCTTGCGCGGCGGTGGCGGGTGACCGCGCTGCCGGGGGCGACCGACGCGCCGGCCGCGGTGTCGGTGCTGTGCTTCACCGCCGGCGGCGTGCGCTTCGCGGTCGCGGCCGGCGACGTGCTGGCGCTCGGCGAGCCGGCGCCGGCGGCGCGGCCGATCGCCGCGCTGCTCGGCCTGGTCGACGACGACGAGCTCGACGGCCAGCGCACGCTGACGGTGCGCGGCCCGGGCGGCCGGCTCGACCTGCGCGTCGACGGCCCGCTCGTCCTGTGCGACCTCGGCGTCGACCACGTCGTCTCCGCGCCGCCCGTGCTCCACCGCTCGCCGGCCGTGCTCGGCTTCGCCCGCGTCGACGGCGAGCTGGTCCAGCTGCTCGATCTCGGCGCCCTGGTCGCCGACCTGCCCTCACCCGACGAGCCCGAAGGATCGTGATGACCACCAAGCCTGAGCTCCTTCCTGACCGGTTCACCCCGAGCGAGGACCGGCGCGACGCGCCGGCCGACGTCGACGGGCGGGAGGTCGCATGACCCGGGTCGGCGTCCGCACGTTCCTGCTCGTCGCGGCCACCGTGGTGGTCGGCCTGATGGGCGTGTTCATGACCCTGTACGTGCCGGCCCAGCAGGAGCAGGCGGCCGGCGAGGCCCTGCGGCTGCGCGCCAAGAGCATGATCGACCTGCTGGCCGGCACCGTGGCCGGACCGGTCGAGGCCGGCGCCGCCGACGAGGTCCAGCGCCGCCTCGACCCGCTCAAGGGCGATCGCGACTTCGCCTACGCGCTGGTCGTGCGCGCCGACGGCGCGGTGGTGGCGTCGCTGCGCCGCCCCGGCCTCGACGAGCAGGCGATCCGCGCCGGCTTCGTGCGCGACCCGTTCATCGAGGAGCACGCCGGCCTGGTCCACCGCGGCGGGCCGGTGGTCAACGCCGGCGGCGCGGTGATCGGCTCGGTCGTGCTCGGCCTGTCGCGCGACTGGGTGGAGTCGACCCGCGAGGAGAGCCAGCGCTGGTCGGCGATCGCCAGCGTCGCCATCCTGCTGGTGGCGATCGGCGCGATCATCATCTCGACCCGGCGGTTGACCGTGGCCGCGACCCAGCTGCTGGTGCTGTCGAACGATCTGGTCGGGCTGGCCCGCCAGCAGGAGGCGTCGGCCGCCGAGGAGGGCGCCGCCGTCGAGGAGACCCGGCGCTCGATGGACACCCTGCTGTCGTCGGCCGAGGAGATCGCCGGCCGCAGCAGCGAGGTGCTCGGCAACTCCGAGCGCTCGGTCGCGCAGAGCCAGGAGATCGCCAACAAGATCGACCGGCTGGGCAGCCTGCTGCGCAGCATCGAGCAGATCGCCGACAAGACCGACCTGCTCGCGCTCAACGCCGCGCTCGAGGGCACCCGCGCCGGCGACGCCGGCCGCGGCTTCACCCTGGTCGCCGACGAGATGCGCCGGCTGGCCGAGAGCGTGCTCGAGACCGCGTCGGCGATCCGCGACCTGATGAAGGAGATGCACAAGGCGTCCGAGGAGGCGGTCCAGGCCAGCATGCTCGGCGCCACCTCGAGCGAGAAGATCGCGCTGCTCACCCAGCAGCAGCGGCAGGCGACCGAGGCCGTGGTCGCCAGCATGGACGAGATGCGCACCGTGCTGGTCCAGACCCTCAGCGGCATCCAGCGCTCGACCAAGGCGGCCGAGAGCCTGGTCACGCTGTCGCGCGCGCTGACCGGCCTGGTCGACGCCCGCCGCGTCGCCGCCGCCACCGCGGCCGGCTCGCCGTCGTCGGGCAACCCGGCCCAGGTGTGATCGACCGATGACCTCGGACGACGCGCGCCGGCGCCGGCTCGAGACGTTCCGGACCCTGGCCGCCGAGCGCCTCGCGCAGGTGAGCCTGGGCTGGATCGAGCTCGAGCACGGCGCCGCCTCGCCGGCGCGCACCGAGGCGATGCTGCGCGAGCTGCACACCCTCAAGGGCGAGGCCGGCCTGATGGGGTTCGGCGCCGTCGCCGACGCGCTCCACGAGCTCGAGGATCTGATCGGCACCGCCGTCCGCCGCGGCGCCCCGGTCGACCCGTCGCTCGGCGACCTGGTGCTGCGCGGCCTCGACCAGGTCGGCGCGGCGATCGCCGGCGACGCCGAGAAGGCGACCGCCGAGATGAACGCGCTGCGCCGCGAGGCCCACGACGCCGGACCGGCGCCGGCGGTGCCGCGCGATCCCCGGCCGCCGACCATGCCGCCGCCGTTCGACCCGCCGGCCGCGCCGAGCGGGGGCGGCGGCGGTGGCGGGGCGCCCGGGCTCGACGAGCCGACCAGCCGGATCTCGATCGAGCAGCTCGAGAGGATCAGCGGCGTGGTCAGCGAGCTGGTGCTGGTCCGCCACCGCCTCGCCGACGCGGTCGGCCTGGTCCATCGCCAGCGCCTGCACGCGCCGGCCGACGAGACCCTGACCGCCCTGCACGGCCGGCTGCGCGACGACGTGCGCCGCATGGCGGCGATGACCGCCAGCCTCGACGCGGTGGTGCGCGATCTGCGCATGGTGCCGATCGAGCGCCTGCTCGCCCACTTCCCGCTGATGGTCCGCGAGCTGGCCCGCGACCTCGGCAAGCAGGTCAAGCTGGTCCTGGTCACCAACGGCGTCCAGGCCGATCGCGCCATCCTCGAGCACCTGCAGGGCCCGCTGCTCCACCTGATCCGCAACGCGGTCGATCACGGCATCGAGCCGCCGGCCGACCGGGTCGCCGCTGGCAAGCCCGAGACCGGCACGATCACGATCGCCGCCAGCGTGGTCGGCAGCACGATGCGGCTCGAGATCCGCGACGACGGCGCCGGCATCGACGTCGACGTGGTCCGCCGCCGCGCCGTCGAGCAGGGCCTGATCGAGGCGCCGTCGGCGCGCGTGCTCAGCGACGAGCAGATCCTCGCCTACCTGTTCTCGTCGGGGTTCTCGACCCGCAAGACCGTGACCCGGGTGTCGGGCCGCGGCGTCGGCCTCGACGTGGTCCGCTCGGCGATCGAGGCGGTCGGCGGCACCGTCACCACCCACAACGCGCCCGGCCGCGGCACCACCTTCGTGCTCAACGTCCCGGTGACCGCGCTGATCACGCCGCTGGTGCTGGCCACGATCGGCGCCGGCCGCTACGCCATCCCCAGCGCCGAGGTGGTGTCGATCCTGCCCGCCGACGATCACCCGGTGGTCGACAGCATCGACGGCCCGGCGATCCGGCTCGGCGACGCCCTGGTCCCGCTGGTGCCGCTGCCCGAGATCCTCGGCGAGCCCGACGCCCCGCCGGTCGACGCCCGCCTGGTGATCGCGCGCAGCGGCGAGGTGCTGATGGCGCTGGCCGGCACCACCCGCCACCGCGATCGCGAGGCGGTGATCCGCGGCGCCGGCCCGGTGCTCGACGGCAACCCCTACATCGCCGGCGGCATCGACCTCGAGGACGGCTCGGTCGCGCTGGTGCTCGACCTGAGCAAGATGGTGGTCGCGGCCCGCGCCATCGCGGTGCGCGCCCGCCACCACGCCGCGCCGGTGACCACCGCGGTGGCCGCCAAGGTGCTGGTGGTCGAGGACTCGGTGATCATGCGCGACATCATCGCCGAGGCGCTGCGCGCCCACGGCGTCGAGGTGGTCGAGGCCGAGGACGGCGTCGAGGCGCTGGCGGCGCTCGAGCTCCACCCCGACGTGCGCCTGCTGGTCACCGACCTCGAGATGCCGCGCCTCGACGGCTTCGAGCTGATCCGCCGGGTCCGCGCCCAGCCGCGCTCGACCCGGCTGCCGGCGGTGGTCATCTCGACCCGCGGCAGCGACGCCGACAAGCTGGCCGCGATCGAGGTCGGCGCCGACGCCTACCTGGTCAAGTCCGACTTCTCGCGCGAGAGCCTGTGGTCCCACATCGGGCGGTTCCTGGTGTCATGACGGTCCGCATCCTGATCGTCGACGACTCGGAGTTCTTCCGCGGCATCCTCAAGGACGTCCTCGGCCGCCACGCCGGCTTCGAGGTGGTCGGCGAGGCCGGCGACGGCGCGCGCGCGATCGACCTGGTCGCCCAGCTCAAGCCCGACGTGGTGACCATGGACGTGCTGCTGCCGCTGGTCGGCGGCCTGGCCGCGATCAAGGGCATCATGGCCCGGCGGCCGACGGCGATCGTCGTGCTGTCGCGCCTGGTCGGCCGCGACGAGCGGCTCGGCCTCGACGCGATGGCGGCCGGGGCGATCGACGTGCTCGAGAAGCCGCTCACCGGCGTCGACGGCGGCTTCGAGCGCCGGCTGGTCGAGCTGATCCGCGGCGCCGCCCGCAGCCACCTGGCCTCGGCCGCCGCGCCGCGCCCGCCGGCGCGCCCGAAGCCCAAGGGGCTGACCCGGGTGATCGGCCTGGTCGCGTCGACCGGCGGGCCGCAGCTGCTGCGCCGGCTGCTGGCCGCGCTGCCGCGCAGCTTCCCGCTGCCGATCGTGATCGTCCAGCACACCATCGACGGCTTCGCCTGCCAGCTGGCGAGCTGGCTGGCCGACGGCACCGCGCTGCCGGTCACGGTCGCCTGCGCCGGCGATCGGCTGACGCCCGGCCGGGTGGTGATCGCGCCCGACGCGGTCCACGTCGAGGTCGACGCCTTCCTCGGCGTGCGCCTGCGCGGCGGCCCGGCCGAGGCCGGCCACCGGCCGTCGGGCTCGGTGCTGCTGCGCTCGCTGGCGCGGTCGTTCGAGGCGGCGGCGATGGGCGTGGTGCTGACCGGCATGGGCCACGACGGCGCCGACGGCCTGCGCGAGCTGGCCAAGGCCGGCGGCACCGCGGTGGTCCAGGATCCCGACGACGCGGTGATCGACGCCATGCCGCGCCACGCCCACGCCGCCGCCACCGGCGCCACCGTGGTCACCGCCGCCGAGCTGCCGGCGCTGCTGATCGCCGCCGGGCGGGGAGGCGGCGCGTGAGCGACGCCCTGTGGCAGGCGGTGCAGGCCGGGTTCCGGACCTGGACCGGCATCGCGCTCGGCGACTGGCGGCGCGAGCTGATCGTCAACGGCCTGCGCACGCTGGCGGCCGAGCTCGGCTTCGCCACCGCCGAGGCGCTGGTGCGCGCGGCCGCCGCCCCCGATCGCGACGACGTCCGCGATCTGGTCATCGCCCGGGTCAGCAACGGCGTGACCTGGTTCTGCCGCGAGGCCGTCCAGCTCGACGCCGCGGTCGATCGACTGCGGGCGCGGTGCGCGCGGGTCGGCCTCGAGGACGTCTACGTGTGGTCGGCCGGCTGCTCGACCGGCGAGGAGCCGTACACGCTGGCGATGTCGCTGATCGAGCTCGGCCTGCGCCCGCGCATCCTCGCCACCGACATCAGCCTCGACGTGCTGCGCCGGGCGGCGACCGCGCGCTACCCGCGCGCCGCGCTCGGCACCGTGCCCGAGCGCTGGCGCGACCGCTTCTTCGTCGGCCGCGGCGACGACACCGTCGAGCTGACCGCCGACGTCCGCGCCACGGTCAGCTTCGCCCGCCACAACGTCGCCGGCGATCGCGTCCCGCCCGACGGCTGGGCCCGCTTCGACCTGATCGTGTGCCGCAACGTGCTCATCTACTTCGGGCCGACCGAGGCCAGCCAGATCATCCGCCGCCTCGAGACCGCGCTGCGCCCGACCGGCGAGCTGATCGTCGGCGCGGTCGAGCGCGCGCTGCAGACCGGCGGCGACGAGCCGGCGCGGGCGCGCACCGCGCCGGTCGCGCCGGTGCCGACCAGCACCCGCGCCAGCGCGCCACGCCTGCCGGCGATCGGCGGGCCGACCAGCCCGCGGGCGGCGACGATCCAGGGCCCGGCCCCGGCCCCGGCGCCGTCGCCGGCGCCGCCGGCGACCAGCGAGCGCGGCCTCGACGCGGTCGCGCACCTCCGCCAGGGCATCGCCGACAAGCGCGCCGACCGGCTCGAGTCGGCCATCGAGCACCTGCGCCGGGCGCGCTTCCTCGCCGCCGACAAGTGGCTGGCGCCGTACCAGCTCGGCCTGTGTCTCGAGGCCGCCGGCCGCCCCGGCGAGGCCCGCGAGGCCTACCAGCACGCGCTCGCGGTGGTGGCGCGCGGCGGCCGCGCCGGCCTGCCCGAGGCCGAGCTCGACTCGCGCAGCCTGGCCACCACCGTCACCGGCGCCTGCCACGCGCGGCTGGCCGCGATCCGCGACCAGCTGCGGTCGCCGCGGGAGGTGCGATGAGCGCGCGCGTCCGGGTGGTCGCGCTGGTCGCGCGCGACGAGTGGTCGAGCGAGCTGAGCCGCGAGCTGGCCGCGCGCGACCTGCCGTGCGCGCGGGTCGGCGCCAGGCGGCCGTGCGAGGACGCGATCGCCACCCTGCGCCCCGACGCGGTGGTGATCTCGCGCGCCGTGCTCGACGCCGACGGCGACGGCGCGCTGGCCGCGGTGGTCGCGCGCGCGCGCACGTGCGGCGCGCGGGTGCTGCTGCTGGCCAGCTGGAAGCTGCTGGTCGCCGCGGTCGCGCCGCCCGAGGTCGATCGCCTGCTGCTCGAGCCGATCGCCGCCGCCGACGTCGCCGCCGTGATCGCCCGCGAGCTGGCCGCCGCCGCGCCGCCGCCGCGCGCGACCGCCGCCGCCGCCGCGCTCGCCGGCACCAGCCTGCTCGGCCGCGAACGCTCGCCGGCGCTGCACGACCTGGTCGGCCGGCTGGTCGAGGCGTTCGGCGCCCGCCAGGGCGGCGGCTTCTTCCACGACCGCGACTGGATCGAGCTCGGCGCCGATCCGCCCAGCGAGCACCGCCGCTTCATCCGCCAGGTCGTGTTCGCCGCCGCCGCCGGTGGCGCGCCGCTGATCGCCGCCATGCGCCGGGCACCGACACCTACCTGGCCGCGTTCCTCACCGACGGCGAGGGCCGGCGCATCGCCGCGATCTGGCTGCGCGAGCCGACCGATCGCGGCTTCGAGCTCGCCGACGCCCGCCTGCTCCGCGAGCTGGCCCGCCGGTTCGGCGCCGAGCTGTCGGGCACGCCGGCGGCGGCGAGCGCCGGGCCGCCGACCCAGCGCACCCTCACCGGCGACGAGGCCGGCCTCGAGCCGAGCGTGCTCAAGCTGACCGACCTGTTGCTGCGGGCCAGCCACCGCGCCGGCGATCCGGTCACCCTGTCGCTGATCGAGATCACCGGCCTCGACGCCATCGTCGCCCGCCACGGCCGCACGGTCGGCGACGACCTGCGCCGCCACGTGGTCACCGAGGTCGCCGCCGCGCTGCGCGCCGAGGACGTGGTCGCGCCGCTGTCGAGCGGGCTGATCATGGCGGTGCTGCCGGGCGCGTCGGCGATCACCGCCGGCGGCGCGCTGCAGCGCGTGCGCGACTGGCTGACCGCCAAGCCGTACCCGCTGGCCGGCGGCGAGCCGATCGCGATCGCCACCAGCATCGGCGCCGCCGCGGTCGGCGCCCGCGGCGACGACGGCGCCGGCACCTTCGCCGCCGCCCGCAAGGCGCTCGGCGAGGCCCGCGCCGCCGGGCGATCGCCGCGCATCATCTATCCCGAGGAGAAGGCCGGCGAGCTGCCGACCCTCGATCCGTTCGAGCCGCTGCTCGACGCCACGTTCGCCGAGCACTACCGCCTGCTCCACCCGATCAGCAGCGGCGCGGTCGGCGTGGTCTACCGCGCCGAGGACCTCGGCCTGTCGCGGCCGGTGGCGGTCAAGCTGCTCCGCCACGAGCTGGCCCGCAACCCCGAGTGGGTCATGCGCTTCCGCCAGGAGGCGGCGATCCTCGCCTCGCTGCGCCACCCCAACATCGTCCAGGCCTACGCCTGCGGCGAGCACGACGGCACCTACTACCTGGTCATGGAGCTGGTCGAGGGCTCGTCGGTCAAGGACCTCATCGATCGCAGCGCGCGCGAGCGGCGGCCGATCGCGCCCGAGACCGTGGCGTCGGTGGTGAGCCAGATCGCGTCGGCCCTCGACGCGCTCCACGCCGCCGGCATCGTCCACCGCGACGTCAAGCCGGCCAACATCCTCATGGATCCGTTCCGCGATCGCGCCGTCCTCGTCGACGTCGGCATCGCCCAGCGCCGCGGCACCGATCGGCGCGCCGCCGGCACCCTGGGCTACATGGCGCCCGAGGTGCTGGCCCGCGGCCACCACGACGCGCGCTCCGACGTGTTCGGCCTGGCGGTGACCGCGTTCGAGCTGTTGACCGGCCGCCAGCCGTGGACGCCGACCCACAGCCCGGTCGAGCTGTTGACCCGGCTGGTCAGCGAGGCGCCGCTGCGGCCGTCGGAGCTGGCGCCGGCGTGGGCGCCGCTCGACGAGGTCCTCGCCGCCGGCCTGGCCACCGATCCCGAGCAGCGCATCGGCCGCGCCGGCGAGCTGGCCAGCCGGCTCGCCGCGGCGCTGGCCGCGATCGCCGCGGCGCCGGCGCCGACCACCGCGACGACCAGCCGCCTGTCAGGCCCGATCC
>Ga0247829_10001194_pt1 | contig 11555 bp, 10 predicted proteins | sample 12C_Control_Day4_FD_207765 | JGI IMG/M metagenome (GOLD analysis project Ga0247829, IMG submission 207765) | Soil microbial communities from agricultural site in Penn Yan, New York, United States - 12C_Control_Day4 | ecosystem: Environmental > Terrestrial > Soil > Agricultural land | place... | reverse complement strand
GAACGGGACGTATGCCACGTAGACGGACGGGCCGTAGGTGCCGCCGGTGGAGACTGGCGACTCGCAGCGCCCCGAGGTGCGCTGGACGTATCCCACCGGGTCGCCGCCCGACCGGTAGCCCGCACAGGGCGTGCCGTCCGACGTCGGGAACGAGCCCCAGGGCGCGCGTCCGTCGATCAGCCGGTCGGCCCCCACCACGCTGGCGTAGCCGACGTCGAGGATGTTCGAGTTCTGGTTGTTCAGCCCCAGCCGGAAGCCGACCAGCGCGAAGATCGCGGCCACCAGGATCAGCGTGTGCGTCGGCCCGATCGGCGAGCGGCGGGGCGCCGAGCTGAACCCGATGCGGATCAGCCGCGCCGCCAGGTAGAGCATCGGCGGGTAGACCAGCGGCGTGGCCCAGAAGATCTCGCCATGGTTGAAGAACCGCAGCGAGATCGCCAACGACGACAGCACCAGCAGGTCGAGCGTGCGCAGCGAGACCGGCCGCCGCCAGTCCATCAGGCCAGCGATGAACAGCAGGCTCATCGGGAGCAGGAGCCACCACCGGTTGACCAGCCGCCCGTACGTGTCGGGCAGCCCGCGCGCCTGCATCCAGCCGACCTGCGGCCCGGTGCGCACCTCGGTCACCTCCATCCGGTTGTCGTCCACCTTGACCTCGGCGACCTCGTTGTCCTTGGGGTCGTAGAACCGCACCGTCCAGACCCGGTCGTCGCCCAGCGACGCCGAGGCGCTGACCTTCGGATAGAGGCCGATCCAGTCCTGGAGCTTCGGCTGGCGACGGGCCAGCTGCTCGGCTGTCGACGAGTTCAGGCGCGGCGGCGACTTGGGCGGCGAGACGTCGCTCTTGATGATCGTGCCGTCGTCGTCGTCGATCCGGTAGGTGGCGAGCACCAGATGCGAGCCGATCGGCTCCAGCACCACCGTCCAGGAGTCCTTGCCCTTGTCGTATACCGCCTCCCAGTGGGCGCCGGGGTTGGCCAGCAGCAGCGGCCGCACCTTGGGATCGGACGAGGCGATCGCGATCGCCCGTTCGGGGCTCAGCCGCTGGGACGCCGCCGACGCGGCGGCGGGCATGGCCGCCAGCAACGCCGCCGCCAGCAGCGTCGCGAGCAGAAACCTACCGACGGAAGCTCCAGAGCTTGTTGCCAAGGAAGCTCACCGGCGTCGCGACCACGATGGCGACGGCGGCCGCGCCCACCTTGTCCATGCCCAGCTCCTCGACCAGGCCGGTGAGCACGACCAGGTCGATCCCCAGGGCGACGGCGCTGACCGTCAGGAAGCGCGCGTACTGGTGGTGGGGCCGGCCGTGGTCGACCCGGAACGTCCACATCCGGTTGAGGACGAAGTTGCTCGTGGCGGCAACGATGAACGCGATCGTGAAGGCCAGCCGGTAGGGCAGCTCGGTGTAGGCGATCGCGTAGACGCCGAGGTTGACGAGGTAGCCGGTGGCGCCGACGACGCAGTAGCGGATCAGCTGCAGCCAGTTGTGCGGCCTGCGCAGCCCGACATGCAAGCGGCGCGCATGTGCCTTCAGGCTGACGGCCGCCTCGCTCGGGGCGTCCTTCATCGTCCGGGCATCCTAGCCAGTCGCACTCACTGTGGCCGCCGGGGCTGCGACACCCAGCAGGTGCCGTTCGACCAGCGGCTTCATGTCGGTGATCGACGCCAGGGCCGGGATCCCCGGATCCTCGCCGAAGCCCGCGGTGATCAGCGGGACGAGCGAGTCCTCGGCCCGCAGCGAGCCGTGGCTGCCGCCGCCGGCGTGGTGGTGACCGCCGGCGTCGGCGAACTCCCACCCCAGACGCGCCGACACGACGACGTCGCCAGTGCGCCTGCAGCCCAGCGAGCCGTCGATCCGCTCCAGGGCGTTCGGGTACTCGGCCGGATCGAGCAGGTCGCGGTCACCCGCCACCGACCACCGGCCGCCCCGCTCGTCCTGGTGGTCGCCGCCGCGCCGGAACCGCAGCTCGCCGCCCTCGCGGCGGACCGCGCGCCAGTCGCCCTCACGCCACATCGTCACGTCGACGGCCGGCTGGCGGGCCAGGCGGTGCGCCGCCTCGGAGCCGGTCAGCCCCGCGCCCGGCATCAGGTACGCCATTGCCACGCGGTTGCTGGCGGTCAGCGCCAGGTCGCACTGGTCGGGGTCGTCGCGCCGGCTCGACCGGAACAGCCGCAGGTCGGTGTCCGCCGACAGGTCTGCCACTTCGTGGACTGCGCTTTGCGAGTGGTCGGCGACGATGGCGACGGCGTAGCGGTCGAGGAACGCCGTCCAGCCGCCGGCCGCCTCGACCATCAGCCCGATCCCCGCGTCGACCCGCTCCACCGCGCCGAGCACGTCGCCCGCCCGGTGCTGTGCGGCGTCCGTCTCGTAGAAGTAGAGGAATAGGAAGTCGAATCCGTCGCGCGTGACCAGCCAGCGGCCGACGTGCCCGCTGTGGCGGTCGACGGAGCCGCCGAAGTTCCGGGGCGCGCCGGTGTGGTCGGATGCGAACAGCTCGCCGAAGAAGTACCGGCGCGGCCCGTAGACGGCGTCCACGATCCCCAGCCGCCGGGCCAGCTTGCGCGCCGACGGCCGTGTGATCGGGTGGCGCACCCGACCCCGGCAGACGTAGCAGTTGACCGCGGCGGACACGAGGCCGGCGTCTTCGAGCGTCTCGAAGACGGTGTCGGCGGCGTGCGACATGTGCACCAGGTTGAAGTTGACGAGCACGTCCTCGAGCATCTGCCGGGTTCCCTCGGCCAGCGTCGCGGCGAACGACGACCCGTACTCGACGATCCGCCGCTCGTCGCGGTTGTACCAGGTCATGTTCGGGATGCCCGAGCCGGTCGGGTGGCTGCCGGTCACCAGCGCCGCCAGGCAGACCGGCGTCAGCGACGGAAATGTCGACACGCAGGCGTCGGTCCGCGACCCCAGCGACTGGAGGCGTTCGATCGCCGGCGCACGGCCGGCGGCGATCGCGCGGTCGAGGAGCTCCGGGCCCAGACCGTCGATAACGGTCAGGATCACCTTCTTGGCCACGGTGCGTATCGTACGCCCCGGCGGGCGATCAGCGCAGGACCCGCAGGCCCTTGTACTTCTCCTGCTCCCGGCGGCGCGCGCGGTAGACCAGCGCGCCGGCGCCGATCGCCATCAGGAAACCGACGAACGGCACGAGGCCGGCGGACGATCCGACGATGCCGGCGCCGTCCTCGATCACCGCGGTGCCGCGCAGGTCGCCGCCCGCCTTCACGGCGCCGGCCCGCACGTGACGCAGTGCCGTGGCCACCGCCAGCGCGACCAGCGCACCGACGGCCAGGCCGACGAACGGCACCTGGTCGCCTGCGACGAACTCGAACGCCAGGCCGCCGCCGACCGCGTGCCGCACGAGCTTTGCACCGGCCTGCGCGCCCGGCCAGACGGCGTCGGCCAGCACCTCGATCGCCGACGCGATCCAGGCGACGGCGACGACGAAGCCGTTCGCGGCGAAGTCGAGCGCGCCGGTGTCCAGGCCGTAGTAGGCGGCGGTTGCGCCGAAGGCGACCGGCGGCGCGGCGACGAATCCGGCCGCCACGGCGAGGCCGAGACCCTGGCTGATGGCGATGAGCAGGTCCATGGGAAAGCGCGGCCAATCATAATGGTGTCGCCATGACGACCAGCCTCGATCCCTACCGCGACCGCTACTCGACCCGCATCCAGGGGCTGCGCAGCTCGGCGATGCGTGACCTGATGTCCGTGATCGCGCGGCCCGAGGTGATCTCGCTGGCCGGCGGCCTCCCCTACATGGCGGCGTTCCCGCCCGACGTGCTGGTCGAGCTGACGACCGCCGTCGCCGAGGACGCGTGCGCCGAGGCGCTGCAGTACGGACCGACCGAGGGCCTGCTCGAGGCACGGACGTCGATCTGCCGGCTGCTCGAGGCCGAGGACGTACCGGCCGTACCGGAGCACGTGTTGGTGACCACCGGCGGCCAGCAGGTGCTGGAGCTGATGTGCCGGGTGTTCGTCGACCCGGACGACGTCGTGATCGCCGAGGGCCCGACCTATCCGGGCATGGTGCCGACACTGATGGCCCACCAGGCGGACGTCCGCCAGATCGACACCGACGCCGACGGCATGCGGATCGACCTGCTGGAGGACGAGCTGGCGCGGCTCGACCGCGAGGGCCGCGTGCCCAAGCTGATCTACACGATCCCGAGCTTCCACAACCCGGCCGGCGTGACGATGTCCGAGGACCGGCGCCGGCGGCTGGTCGAGATCGCCGCCGCCCGCAACCTCGTCGTCCTCGAAGACAACCCCTACGGCCGCCTCCGGTTCGAGGGCGACTCCCTGCCGACGCTGACTGAGCTCGACGAGGGGCGCGGCCACGTTGTCTACCTGGGCACCTTCTCCAAGATCCTGGCTCCGGGGCTCCGGCTGGGCTACGCCGTGGCGCCCCAGGCGATCGTCGCCAAGCTGAACCTCGCCAAGCAGGGAATCGACCTGTGCAGCTCACCGCTCTCCCAGATGCTGGCCGCCCGGTTCGTCGACGGGCCGCGGTTCGCGCCGTTCCTGGCGACGCTGATCGACCTCTACCGCGAGCGGCGCGACGTGATGGTGGCGGCGATCCGCGACGGATTCCCGCCGGACGCCGAGATGGCCGTGCCGGCCGGCGGGCTGTTCCTGTGGGTGCGCCTGCCCGGCGTCTCCACCGCCGACCTGCTGCCGCGCGCGCTGAACCGGGACGTCGCCTTCGTGCCCGGCGAGGCGGCCTACGTCGACGGCCGGGGCGGCGACGCCATGCGGCTGAACTTCTCGGCGGTCACGTCCGACCGGATCGAGGAGGGCGTCCGCAGGCTGAGCTCGGCGATCGCCGAGCAGTCGGCGCTGACCCGCTCGCTGGGCCCGCGTCCCGGGTCGCACACGTGGCCGGCGTCTGCGTCCTGACGGGCGGCCGCTCGCTGGAGCGCGCCGTCTCGCTGCGCAGCGCCTCCCGCGTCGAGCGGGCCCTGCTCGGCCTCGGCCACGCGACGGACACCATCGACATGGGCCCCGACCTGACGTCTCGGCTGCGCGCCGGCGGGTATGACGCGGCGTTCATCTGCGCCCACGGGCCGGGCGGCGAGGACGGCACCGTCCAGGAGCTGTGCGAGATGCTCGGCCTCCCCTACACCGGGGCCGGCGTCTCGGCCAGCGCCCGGTGCTTCGACAAGGCGCTGCTCAAGGACGAGCTGCGGCGCGCCGGCATCGCGACACCGCCGTGGCTGTCGTTCGCCGGCCCGGCGCTCGCCCAGCTGGGCGCAGGCGAGGCGCTGCCCGACGTCGCCGAGCGGCTCGGCCTGCCGCTGATCGTCAAGCCGGCGCGGATGGGCTCCGCGCTCGGCATCGGCGTCGCCCGCGACGAGGGCGAGCTGCGCACGGCCGTGCTGTCGGCGCTGGCCTACGACGAGCGGGTCGTGGTCGAGCGCTTTCGCGAGGGCGCGCGCGACCTGGCTGTCGGCGTGCTCGACGCGGGCGACGGCCCGCGCACGCTGCCGGTGGTCGAGGCGATCCCCCAGGGGCGCCAGCTGTACGACTTCGACGCCCGCTACACGCCGGGGCTGACCGAGTTCGCCGCGCCGGCCGACCTCGACCGCGAGCTGGCGGAGGAGGCCGGGCGGATCGCGCTGGATGCGTACCGCACAATGGGCGTCCGCGGGTTCGGCCGGGTCGACCTGATCCTGTCCGAGGAGGGCATCGAGGTGATCGACCTGCCGACGATCCCCGGGCTGACAGAGACCAGCCTGCTGCCGATGGCCGCGGAGGCGGCCGGCATCGGGTTCGACCGGCTGGTGGCGACGATCCTCGCGTCCGCGCTGTGCGAGGATCCCGCCTGATGACGATCGAGGACTCGCTGGCGGTGCTTCATCCGACGGCGCCGGCCTTCTCGCCGGACGGCGCCCGCATCGCATTCGCCGTCGAGGAGGCGTTCTCGCGCCGCAACGAGGGCGTGCGCAGCCGGATCTGGCTCGCCGCGGCCGACGGATCGGGAGCGCGGGAGGCGACCCGCGGACCCTGGTCGGACACGGCACCGTGCTGGTCGCCGGACGGCGCCGCCCTGGCCTTCCTGTCCGACCGCGGCCACCAGGGACGCCACACCGTGCACCTGCTGGAGGAGGGCGGCGAGGCGCGTCCGATCGGCGACATCGCCGGCTCTGTCGAGCAGATCCGGTTCTCGGCGGATGGGCGGGCGATGCTTGCGCTGGCCGCCGACCCGGGCTCCGACCGGGCGGGCGCCGAGTCGGCAACGCGCATCGACGAGGCCGAGGCCGACCCCCAGGTCTCGTCGCCGGCCGAGCACTGGCGCCGGCTGTTCCGGATCGACCTCGCCACCGGCGCCACCGAGCGGGTCGGCCCGGACGGGGTCAACGTCTGGGAGTTCGACTGGCGGGGCGGCGACGTCGCCGCAATCGTGTCCGACGACCCTTCGGAGAGCGGCTGGTATGCGTCGCGGGTGGTGCTGATCGACCTGACGACCAACGCCGTCGCCGAGATCCACCAGCCGCACTACCAGCTGGAGCGCGTGCGCCTGGCGCCGGACGGCCGCACCGTCGCGGTCGTCGAGGGCTTCTGCTCCGACCGGGCGATCCTCGCCGGCGAGACGACGGTCGCCGCGCAGGGTGAGCCGGCCCGGGTGCTTGCGCCCGAGCTGGACGTCACGTGCCTGGAGTGGGACGGCGAGGGATCGCTGTGGTTCGCGGCGCAGCGCGGCACGGGCGCCGCGGCCGGCAAGCTGGCACTGGACGGGTCGGCCCAGGTGTTGTGGGAGGGCCCGGCATCGCTGAACACCGGCTGGGTGCCGACCGTGGCGGCGTCACCCGACGGCTCCGTGCTGGCGGCGGCGCACTCGTCCTGGGACGAGCCGCCGGAGCTGCGTGTGCTCGACGTCGCCGCCCCGGACACGGGCTGGCGGGCCATCTCGGCCCTCAACCCCGACGCCGCCGCGAAGCCCCGTCCCGCGTGCCGCCGGGTCACCTGGACGTCGTTTGACGGCACCGAGATCGACGGGCTGTTGATCACCCCGGCCGGCGCAGCCGGCCCGCTGCCGCTGATCGTCCACGTCCACGGCGGGCCGACCGGCGTGCACGTCTGGCGGTTCCCCGGCCCGATGCACGCGTGGGCGCCCGAGGCCGGCTACGCGCTGTTCGAGCCCAACCCCCGCGGGAGCAGCGGCTACGGCCAGGTCTTCGCCCGCGCAAACATCGGCGACATGGGGGGCGGCGACCTGCACGACATCCTGGCCGGCGTCGACCTCCTGGTCGCCGACGGCGTCGCCGACGGCGAACGGGTCGGGATCTACGGCGGCAGCTACGGCGGGTTCATGGCGGCCTGGGCGATCTCGCAGACCGACCGCTTCAGGGCCTCGATCGCCGCGGCAGCAGTCACCGACTGGCTCTCGTTCCACAACACGACGAACATCGGTCGGTTCGATGAGCTGTTCCTGGACGCCGACCCCTACGATCCTGACGGCGACTACTTCCACCGCTCGCCGGTGGTGCACGCCCGCAGGGTCAAGGCTCCGACGCTGGTCATGCACGGCGAGCTCGACCTGTGCGTGCCGCTGTCGCAGGGCCAGGAGATGTACCGCGCGCTGGCCGACGCCGGCGTCGAGACCCAGCTCGTGGTGTACCCCCGCGAGGGCCACGGCTGGGCGGAGCGCGAGCACCTGCTGGACGGCGCGAAGCGGATGCGCGACTGGTTCGACCGCCACCTGGGAGGCTGACTATGGCCTGGGTGATCCTGATCGTGCTGGTCGTCATCTTCCTGACGGTGATCGCACCGCTGATGCGCCAGCGAAGCGTGGTCGCCGCCCGCACCCGCAAGCTGCGCGGCCTGCAGCGCGAGCGCGGCACCGTGGTGATCACGATCATCCACCGCCAGGAGCAGATCGGCCTGTTCGGCGTGCCGCTGGTGCGGTTCATCGACATCGACGACTCGGAGGCGGTGCTGCGCGCGATCCGGCTGACCCCGGACAGCACGCCGATCGACCTGGTGCTGCACACGCCGGGCGGGCTCGTGCTGGCGGCCGAACAGATCGCCCATGCCGTACGCGACCATCCCGCCAAGGTGACCGTGTTCGTGCCGCACTACGCGATGTCCGGTGGGACGCTGATCGCGCTGGCCGCCGACGAGGTGCGGATGGATCCGCAGGCCGTGCTCGGCCCGGTCGACCCGCAGCTGGGCGAGATGCCCGCCTCGTCGATCCTCCGCGTCGTCGCCAACAAGGAGATCGGCAGCATCGACGACCGGTTCCTGGTGTTGGCCGACGTCGCCGAGAAGGCGCAGCGCCAGGTGATCGCGTTCGTCACCGACTTGCTGGACGACCGGATGGATCCCGAGGCTGCGGCCAAGCTCGCCGACCTGCTGGCCGGCGGCTACTTCACCCATGACTTCCCGATCACGGTCGACCGGGCCCGGGAGCTCGGCCTGACGACGATCCAGCCGGAGCTGCCGGACGCGATCTACGAGCTGATGGCGCTGTTCCCGCAGCCGACGCGCGGCCGGCCGACGGTCACGTACCTGCCGCTACCGATGCCGGCGCCAGGCTCGAGCCCGTCGGAACGAACACCGTGACCGCGTCCGGCTCGTAGACCAACTCCGCCCGGTCGAGCCGGCCGACGTACTCGCCGTCGACCTGGGCGGACACCGTCTGGTCGGCGACCAGCGTCAGCGACGAGCGGTCGTGCAGGTACGCCACCCGCGGGTCGCGCCCGGTCGCGTGCCGCGGCCACACCAGCCCGTACACGCCCAGCCGCCACAGGTCGCGGGTTCGCAGGTTGCCCGCAGCGACGACATCCAGGCCGGCGTCGAAGGACGCGCAAGGCGTTGCCCGCACGCCCACCGGACCGAAGTACGTGTACGGATTGGCGTTGGCGACGGCGACGTAGGAGCAGCGGATCTCGCGCTCACCGTCGTGGAGCGTCGCCCGGTCGGGCAACGACCAGCCGTCGGCACGCAGCGCGCGGATAGCGGCCCCCACCACCCGCAGGTCGTTCGGCCGTCGCAGCTCGTGGTGCCCGGCGCGCTCCTCGTGCACCAGGCGCATCGCCTCCGCATCCAGCCCGAACCCGGCCGAGAACGTGAACCGCCGGCCGTTCATGCGTCCCAGCCCGATCGGGCGCACGACTCCGGCCGGGATCGACTCCGCAAGCCCCTCGGCGGTGCGCAGCACGTTCTTCGGCCAGCCCAGCTGGCGGGCGAACACGGACGTGGCGCCCGCCGGCAGCAGGCCCAGCGGGACGCCGGCAGGCAGGCCGTTCACCACCTCGTTGTAGGTGCCGTCTCCACCCATGGCAACGACCACGTCGGCACCGGGCATGCCTGCGAGCTCCGTGGCATGTCCGGCCGCCCGCGTCGGGGCAAGCTCGATCTCGCACGTCCGGGCCAGCACGCCCACCACCCGGGCGACCAGGGCGTCGTCCGTGCCCGACGACCGGGGGTTGACGATCAGGCGCACCCGCATGGGCCGGATACCATACCGGCATGTCGCCGGCATCCCTGCGGACGATGACCGCCACCGGCGCAGCCTGCGCCGGACTGGTCGTGCTCGCGCATCTGGCGCTGGTCTGGAACGGCGCCGACGGGTTCGAGGAGCGGCGGCGGATCGCCTTCGACCATGGCATCGCGCTGGCGGTGATCCTGGCGGTCACGCTGTGGTTGGGCCGCGTGGGCCGCTGGCTGGCAGACGGATCGTGCTCGCCGATCGGCGACGCGATCGCCATCTCCGGATCGATCGCGGTGCTGCTCGACCTGGCGTGGGTGTGGCGCGACGGCATGAGCGACGCGCTGCAGGTCACGGCGGAGCACGTCGCGGCGCTCGCCATCGTCACGATTCTCGCACTGCTCGGGGTACGGATCGACGGACGCCTCTCATCGAACGCTAACCGGCTCAACGACGCGTCAATTCGGCGGCCATAGAACACGGCCCATGAATAGATCCCTGCTTCGCACCGGTGGCCTGATCGTCGCCACAGCGCTGGTAAGTGGCGGCACCGCCTATGCGGTCTCCTCGAACCAGTCGCCGACCAAGACGATCGTTCGACAGGTGTCCGCGCCCGTGGCTCAGAACACCTCGCAGCAGCCGTCCACCGGACTCTCGGTGAACGAGATCTACCGGCGCAGCGCGCCGGGCGTCGTCGTCGTCCGCTCCACGGTGACGACCACCCAGCAGAACCCCTTCGGGTCTCCCCAGCAGGAGCAGTCGCAGGCACTCGGCTCCGGCTTCGTGATCGATCAGGAAGGGCACATCCTGACCAACGCCCACGTCGTCCTCGACGCCTCCAAGGTCGAGGTCGGCTTCTCCAACGGTGACAACTATCCCGCGGAGGTCGTCGGGCTCGACAAGAGCACCGACGTCGCCGTGCTCAAGGTGGACGTTCCCAGCTCCGCCCTGCGCGTCCTGCCCCTGGCCAACTCCAACGACGTCCGCGTCGGCGATCCGGTCGTGGCGATCGGCAACCCCCTCGGCGAGACCCGCACCGTGACCAGCGGCATCGTCTCGGCGATCGACCGCCAGATCCAGTCGCTGCAGCCCGGCGTCAGCATCTTCGGCGCGATCCAGACCGACGCCGCGATCAACCACGGCAACTCGGGCGGCCCGCTGCTGAACTCGCAGGGCCAGGTGATCGGCATCACCAGCCAGATCCTGTCGGACGACCAGAACAACCCCGAGAGCGGCAACATCGGCATCGGCTTCGCGATCCCGATCAACACCGCCAAGCAGGTCGGCCAGCAGATCATCGACAACGGCAAGGCCGAGCACACCTACATCGGCGTCGAGGGCACGCCCCTCACCCCGGACGTCGCCAAGGCGCTGAACATCGACGTCAGCTTCGGCGTCCTGGTCGCCAAGGTCGAGCCCGGCTCGCCCGCCGCGAAGGCCGGCCTGCAGGGCGGCAACACCCAGGCGACGATCGCCGGCGTGACCTACACGCTGGGCGGCGACGTGATCACCAAGATCGACGGCAAGGAGATCAAGGACTTCTCCGTGCTCGCCGACACGATCTCGCAGAAGCAGCCCGGCGACACCGTCACCCTCGAGGTCTTCCACAACGGGCAGACCCGCACGGTCACGGTCACCCTGGCCGCGCACTGAGCACGATCGCCTAGACCACTTCGACGATGACGTCCGCGACGCCCTCCAGGGCGTCGCGGACGGCGTCTTCGACCCGGCTTGCCACGGTGTGGCCGCCGGACACCGACGCCGAGGGGTCACCGTGCACCGAGGTCACGACCAGCAGTCGATCGCCCTGGCGGTAGACCACCACCTCGGGATCGCCGCCGGTCACCGACCGCACCGCCTCGTGAGCGCGGGCCGTCAGCCCCGGCTCGTCCGCGCTGACGTCGCGCGCCGGCTGGGCCTCGGGATGAAACGGCTCGACGTGGATGTACACCCGCGCAACGCCGAACTCCTGGCCGATCTCCCGCTTCAGCCGGGCCAGCACCGGCGCCACCTGCGCCATCGTGAAGTTCGCGCCCAGCCGCGCATGCAGCGTGACGGCCCGGCCGTCGGGCCCCTCGAGCACGTTGATGTTGTGGGTCTCGACGACTCCCGGGTCGCGGC
>Ga0247829_10001192_pt1 | contig 11562 bp, 6 predicted proteins | sample 12C_Control_Day4_FD_207765 | JGI IMG/M metagenome (GOLD analysis project Ga0247829, IMG submission 207765) | Soil microbial communities from agricultural site in Penn Yan, New York, United States - 12C_Control_Day4 | ecosystem: Environmental > Terrestrial > Soil > Agricultural land | place: USA... | reverse complement strand
GTGAGACCGGCTATGGTCCGGCCGCTGGCGACTGGTCGCCAACCGCCGGTTGGAGTTCAGATGGAGCAACGGAGCACCGACGTCATTCAGGGCACCCTCGATCTGCTGATCCTGAAAACCGTGAGCCTCCAGCCAATGCACGGCTTCGGCATTGCGCGGCGGATCGAACAGGTTTCGCGGGGGGTCTTTAAAGTCAATCCAGGCTCGCTGCTCACCGCGCTCCAGCGGCTCGAGCGCGGCGGCTGGCTCGACGCGGAGTGGCGCCAGACCGAGAATGCCCGCCGCGCGCGAATCTACACGCTGACGAAAGCCGGGCGGAAGCGGCTCGAGGCGGAAGCCGAAGGCTGGTCGCGCCGCGCCTCCGCGGTTGCCCGGTTGCTGAAAGCCGAGGCGTAGCGACGTGTCGCTCTGGCGCCAGCTCACCCGCGGGCTGCGCGCGCTTTTTGGGCGCGCGGCGGCCGACGCCGACCTCACCGACGAGGTGCGGCATTACCTGGAAGAGGCCGCCGCATCGCATGCCGCCCGAGGATTGTCGCCTGAGGCTGCACTCCGGGCCGCGCGGCTCGAGGTGGGCAGCCTGACCGCGGTCACCGAGGAGGTGCGCGCCTCGGGCTGGGAACATGGGATAGAAACGCTCGCCGCCGACGTGAAGTACGCCGCGCGCCGCCTGCATACCGAATTCGGCTTCACCGTGGTCGTCGTTCTCACCATCGCTTTAGGCATCGGGGCGATCACCGCCATCTTCAGCGCGGTGAATCCGATCCTGTTCGAGCCCTTGCCCTATCCGGAGGCCGGCCGCCTCGTGACCATCACCGAGATGAGAAGCGACGGGTCTCGCAACGACGGCACGTTCGGCATGTATCGCGGTCTTGCCGAGGGTACGCGCTCTTTCGATACGTTGGCGGTATTCAAGCCGTGGCAGCCGACCCTGCAGGGGCGCGACCAGGCGGAGCGATTCGACGCCCAGCGCGTCAGCGCCGATTATTTCCGCGTGCTCGGCCTGTCACCCGTACTCGGAAGGGATTTCGAGCCAGCCGACGATCGAGTGAATGCACCGGCCGTCGTGATCCTGAGCCACGCGCTGTGGCGCCGCCGGTTCCAGGCCAACCCGGCCATCCTGGGCCAGTCGATCACGCTCGACGAGCGGCCGTATCTCGTGGTCGGCGTGATGAGCGAACGATTCGAAAACGTGCTTGCACCTGCCGCCGAGCTGTGGGCGCCGCTCCAGTACGACATGTCGCAGGGGCGGGCCTGGGGCCATCATCTGCGCACCGTGGGTCGGCTCGGTCGCGCCATCGGCATCGATCAGGCGGCGGGGGACGTGGCCGCTGTTGGACAGCGGGTGATCGTCGAACAGCGGCCCGAAACATACGCAGCGGAGGTCATGTTCGGAGTCGCGTCGCTGCAGGACGACGTCACGCGCAGCGTCAGACCGGCGCTGCTCGCGGTGTTCGGAGCATCGGCTCTCGTCCTCGCGATCGTCTGCGTCAACGTGTCGAACCTGTTCCTTGCCCGGGGTGTTCGCCGGCGCAGCGAGTTCGCGCTGCGTGCTGCGCTTGGCGCCGGAAGGACACGTTTGATCAGGCAAATGATCACGGAGAGTTTCGTTCTCGCATTGCTTGGCGGCGGCCTGGGACTCGGTCTGTCGATCGTCGGCGTGCGCGTACTCGTCGCCCTCAGCCCGCCGGGACTTCCGCGGCTGAATGCCATTGGCCTCGACGGCGCGGTCTTCGCGTTTGCACTGACGGTGACAACGGCGGTCGGGTTGCTCTTCGGATTGATTCCCGCGCGGCAAGCCGCCCGCACCGATCCTCAACGCGACATGGCGCTCGGCTCGCAGCGGCTCGCCGGCGGCAACCGACGGATCCGTCAGGCACTGGTGATCTCGGAGGTGGCACTCGCGCTGATGCTCCTCGTCGGCTCGGGATTGCTCTTCCGCAGCCTCGCCCGGCTCTTCGCCATGCCTCCGGGCTTCGATGCCAGAAACGTACTCACGATGCAGGTGCCGGCTCCCGCGTCGCGCGCCGGCGCCGGTGCAACGCTCAACTTTTTCGCGAGCGCCCGCGACGTGATTCGGAGCGTCCCCGGCGTCGAGTCGGCAGCGTTCACGAGCCAGCTGCCGATGAGCGGCGATCGCGACGAATACGGCGTGCATTTCGAGGCGGAGCCCGCACGTCCGGCGCAGAGCTACGGAGCGTTCCGATACGGGGTGAGCCCGGGGTACCTGGAGACCATGCGCATCTCTCTGCGACGTGGGCGGTTCTTCGAGGAGCACGACCGCGCGGGGGCGGCTCCGGTCGCTCTGATCAGTGAATCCCTGGCCCAGTTGCGATTCGGCACCGGCGACCCGATCGGGCGGCGCCTTCGGATCGGACCGACTGACGGTGCTCCCTACACGATCGTCGGCGTCGTTGACGATGTGCGCCAGATGTCGCTCGCGGTGGGCGAATCCGCGGCGGTGTACATACCCGCAAGTCAGTGGCCTCTTCCCGACGGTGTGATGTCGTTCGTCGTTCGCGCCCGCGGCGATGCGGCTGCGCTGACGCCGGCCGTCCGGGCGGCGATCTGGTCGGCCGACAAGAACCAGCCGATCGTGCGCGTCGCGTTGATGGAAGACCTCGTCGCCGCGTCGGCAGGCGAGCGGCGCTTCGCCGTGATCCTGTTCGAGGGCTTTGCGCTGGCGGCGCTCGTGCTGGCGGCGGCTGGCATTTATGGAGTACTTGCCGGCAGTGTGGCGGAGCGCACCCGCGAGATCGGCGTGCGGTCGGCGCTCGGCGCCTCGCGCGGAAGCATTCTCGGTCTGGTATTTCGACAGGGGCTCGGACTCACCGCAATCGGTGCCCTGATCGGCCTGGCGGGCGCTGGCGCCGCGAGCCGGGTGATCGCCGGCCTGTTGATCGGCATTTCACGCTACGACCCGCTGACGTATACCGGCACGGTCGCGTTGCTTGCCGCAGTATCGGTCGCCGCCTGCAGCGTGCCCGCGTGGCGGGCGGTGCGCATCGATCCCGCCACGACACTGCGTGCGGAATGAGCGGACCGCGTGAGGCGTTGCTGACGTTCGTCCCCTGCCTCAGCCTTGCGCCGGCGAGTGAACGCGGCGTCGTACGGACGCCGAGACGCGCGACAACCACTGTCTTGCGCTCTCGCCGACCAGCACGCGTTCGATCGCATCGAACTTCACGTACGCCACCGGCACCAGCAGGAGCGTGAGGAACAGACACAGCGACTGCCCGCCGATGATGGTGACGGCGATGGCGGCGCGGCCCGTACCGCCGATGCCGATGCCCAGCGAGGTCGGGATCAGCCCCGCAATGATCGCGGTCGTCGTCATCAGGATCGGCCGCAGTCGCGTGCGGCACGCCTCGACGATCGCCTCGCGCAGGGGGACGCCGCGCGCGCGCAGGACGTTCGCGTAGTCGACCTGCAGGATCGAGTTCTTCTTGACGATCCCGAGGAGCAGGAGCATGCCGAGCGCGCTCCACAGATTCAGCGTGCGCCCGGTGATCCACAGCGTGAACAGCGCGAACGGAACCGCGATCGGCAGCACGACCATGATCACGATCGGCTGCAGGAAGCTCTCGAACTGCGATGCCAGCACCATGTAAACGAAGATCATTGCCAGGCTGATCGCCATGACCATGTTCGCGGTGGTCTCGTCGAGGATTTTCGACTGCCCCTGCAGCTTGAACGACATCGGCGAGGGCATGTTGAGCCCGGCGAGCATCGCGGTGACGTCGTTCGCGGCCTCGTCGAGCGCGTGGCCGGGCGCGGTGTCTGCGATCAGCATGACGGTGAACTGCCGATCCGAGCGCTGCAGCGTCGTCGGGCCGAGGCCGCGCTCCAGCCGGGCCAGATTGTCGATGCGCACCGGTCCATTCGCCGACGGAACCGTAAGGCGGCCAATCGATGCGATGTCGTGGCGCTGGTTCTCGAGCACGCGGATCTTGACCGGGTACTGCTCCTGACCCTCCTTGTAGAACGAGATCTCGTCGTCACCCGCGACCGCCAGCCGCAGCGTGTTGCCGATCGTCGCCATGCGGACGCCGAGGTCCGCGGCCCGTTTACGATCGACGTCCACGTGGATCTCGGGGTTCGACACGTTGAGCGCGATCTTCACCTCGGTGATGCTGGGAATCCCCTGCGCCGCGTCGAGCGCGCGTTTCGAGTACTCGACGATCCTGGGCAGATCCGGACCGAGGATGTTCGCCACGATCGCGAAGCCGCCGGTGCCTTCACCGCTCCCGAGCGCGGTGCGCGAGGAGATGCTCGGACGATAACCCGGATGCGCCGCGAGACGACGCCGCATCTCAGTGATGATGTCGGCCTGCGTGTTCTTGCGCTGTTCGATGGGCAGCGCCTGGCAGAGCAGGTGGATGTGCGTCGGTGATCCCGCCATCGTCGAGACCGCGACCGACGGCTCGATCTGCGCCACCCCCTCGATTCCGCTCAGTTCGCCGAGCACCCTGAAGGCAACCTCGCTCGTCCCCTCGAGCGACGTTCCTTCCGGGGCGTCGATGTGAACGGTCCACTCGCCCATATCCTCGTTCGGCACGAACTCACGGCCGACCATTCGATTGAGCGGCACGGTTGCCAGCGCCGTCACCACCGAAATGGCGATGATCACGCCCGGATGATCGAGCGCCCAGTTCACGCGACGGGTGTACCAGCCGTCGAGCCACTGAAAGAACCCCCGCTGCCTGGTGCGGTGATCCGCTGCGGCGTCGGAGAGTTTGAGGAACCGCGAACTGAGCATCGGCGTCAGCGTGAAACTGACGAGCATCGAGACGAGAATCGCGAATGCCATCGTCCACCCGAACGGATTGATGAAACGCTTCGCATACCCGCTCATGAACGCGATCGGCAGAAAGATGACGATCAGCGACAGCGTCGTCGCCATCACCGCGAGCGCGACCTCTCGGGTGCCCTGGATCGCTGCCGCGAACGGCGAGAGCCCCTTCTCCTCGATGTAGCGGAAGATGTTTTCCAGCACCACGATGGCATCGTCGATGACGATGCCCACGGCGAGCGTCATGCCGAGCAGCGTCATGTTGTTCAGCGTGAACCCCATGATGTTCATCAGCGTGAACGTGGCGATCAACGAGGCGGGGATCGCCAGCGCCGAGATGATCACCGCGCGGATGTTCCGAATGAAGATCAGCACGACGATCGTCGCGAACAAGGCGCCGAAGATGAGGTGCTCCTCGAGCGAGGCGATCGAGGCGTAGATGAAGCGTGAGTCGTCGCGGATGACGGTGACCTTCACGTCTGCGGGAAGCGAGCGCTCGATCGCGGCAAGCTTCGCGCGCACGCCCTCGATGACGCCGACGGTGTTCTCTCCCATGGCGCGGCGGATGTCGAGCATCACCGCCGGATCCTTGCCCAGCCACACCGCGCTGGTGGGGCGCGCGAATGCGTCCTCCGCGCGGCCGACATCGGAGATGCGCACCGGCGTACCGTTTCTCGTCGCCACAACGATGTCGTTGAAATCCGTCGTCGCGTCAACCCGTCCCAGCGTCCGCAGCAGCAGCTGTCCTTTGCCCTGCTCGACCGTGCCCCCCGGGATCTCGGCATTCTCGGCGGAGACGGCGTCGCGAACCTGCGTGATCGACAGCCCGTACGAGTTCAGCTTCTCGATGTCGACGACGATATGGATCTCGCGTGCGCGGCCGCCGGCAAGGCTCACTTCGCCGACGCCGTTGACCGTCTGGATCACGCGCGCGATCTGTTTATCGGCCAGCTCCGTGAGGGTGCGAAGGCTCATGGAACCCGATGACACGATCAGCGACATCACCGGATCAGCGTCGGGATCCACCTTCGTGATGACCGGGGGCAGCAGCTCCGGCGGCATGGTCCTCACCGCCCCGGCGACCTTCTCGCGCACGTCGTTCGACGCGTCGTTCAGGTCGCGTTCGAGCACGAACCGCACGGTGATCTGCCCGCGCCCTTCGGAGATCCGCGCCGTCATCTCGTCGATGCCGGAGACGCCGCTGATCGCTTCCTCCATCGGCTCGATGATCGAAGACGATATTTCGTCGGGGCTCGCGCCCGGCAACGACAGCTGCACGCTGACCGTCGCGGGATCGGCGCGTGGAAACAGGTCCACGCCGAGGTTGCGGAAGGAGAACGTCCCCAGCACGACGAGGGACGTCACGAGCATGGTGGCGAATACCGGTCGACGGACGCAGAGGTCAGACAGCACGGCGGCGCTCCCCTACTTCGCGACCATCACGAGCGCGCCGTCCGCAAGGGAATCCACATCGGAGACCGCCACGCGGTCGCCGGCGGAGAGGCCGGTCAGGACCTCGATGCGCTCGCCGAGACGCTCGCCCACGGTGAGCTCGCGCATCGACAACTTGTCTCCCTGCAGGACGAACGCGCGGTTGACGCCGTAGCGATACTGCAGCGCCGCATACGGCACCGTCATCACCTCGTCGACCTTGCTACTTTCGATGTGGACGCGCGCGAACGTTCCCGGCTTGAGCGCGGTGTCGGCGTTCGCCACGACCGCTTCGAAGGGGAACGCGCGTGTCGAGGCGTTCACCGCCGGGCTGAGGCGCGAGACCTTCCCGGCGAACCGACGGCCGGGATACGCGTCGACCTGTACCTCTACGAGCTGGCCGGTATTGATCCACGGCACCATCTTCTCGGGGATCTCGGCAGTGACCTTGAGCGGGTCGAGGCGCACGATCGTGACGACCGGCGTCGTTGCCTTGACCAGCTCGCCAGCGTTCACGAGCCGCTTTTCCACGAAGCCGTCGAAGGGAGCGCGAATCGCCGTGTCGCGCAGCTGCCGTGCCGCCATCTTCATCGCCGCTTCCGCCGCCTGGATGCTCGCCCGCAGGTTCCGGGCGCTCTGGAGCGCGCCGTTGTAGCTGGCGCGCTTGGATTGGAGCGTCGCGCGGGCATCGTCGAGCGCCTGCTGCGAGATGAGCGCGCGGCCGAACAGCTCGTTCGCGCGATCGAACGCCTGCGTCGCCTGCACCAGATCCGCGTTCGCCCGCTGCGCGTCCGGCGTCTTCTCGAGCTCCGGCAGATGCTGCGCGTCGGTCGCTCCATACTGCGCGAGGGTGCGGGCCAGCGCGGCCTCCTGCTGCTCGTACGCGTACTGCTGCTTTTCGCGGTCGAGTTGAACCACGACCTCGCCGGCCGAGACCCGATCGCCGAGATCGACGAAGAGGCGCTTTACCGTTCCGTCGGTTTCCGCCGAGATCGTGACCTGATCGACTGCGCTCAGCGTGCCGACGACATCAACACTGCGCGGTATCGACTCGCGGCGGACGCTGTCCACGCGGACCGGCTTCGGTTCGGCCTCACGCGTGCTGGCGTGCGCCCTTTCCGATCTGTCGCAGCCCGCGGCGGCAAGGCTGAAAAGGGCAATGCTTAGAGAAGACTTAACCAGGCGATGGGGTAAGACAGCCACCATTACACAATAGTCCACGCATGCTGCCCGGCGCCACGGCCGCGCACAACGGTGCGACGCCGTCAGATCTTGCGGCTTATTGGGCCTGCAACTGGCTCAGCACGGGCCGCAGGCTTCGAGGGACAGCTAGCCTTGCGTATTCACGCGTCTGGCCAGTGTGACGATTGACGCCACGAGCTCGCCAGGATCGACTGGCTTCGCGAGGTGCATCTCGAAGCCGCTGCGCAGCGCCTTGGTGCGATCCTCCGAACGGGCAAACGCAGTGAGCGCAGCCGCCGGAAGATTGCGGATCGCCGGGTTTGGCGAGTTGCGGATCCTCTGAATGAGCTCGAATCCGTCCATGTCCGGCATCCCGAGATCGATCACGAGCACATGCGGTTTCACATCTTCGATACGGGCCAGCGCGGCATTCGGCGACGACACGCTCGTCACCTGAGCCCCTGCCGTTTCGAGAACGACGCGGAGCAGCGTCAGCGCGTCCTCCTCATCGTCGATCGCCAGGACGTGGATGCCCTGCAGGTCCCCCAGTGCTTGCAGCGCTTCGCGCCACTCGCTGCGCGGATGCTCGCGCCGCGTCTGCACGACCTGCGGCGCCACGATCATCAGCGGCAGCCTCACGCGGAACGTGGCCCCCTGCCCCTCCCCCGCGCTCGACGCGTCGACGGTGCCGCCGTGCATCTCGACAATGTGGCGCACGATCGCAAGGCCGAGTCCCAGGCCCCCCGTCTTGCGCGTGGTCCCTGCTTCGGCCTGACGAAAACGCTCGAACACGTATGGAAGGAAATCTGGCCGGATCCCCACGCCTGTATCGCTCACGACGATCTCGACGTGTGAGTTCACCCGTTCCAGACGCACTTGCACATGCCCATTCCTCGGTGTGAACTTCACGGCGTTCGACATAAGGTTCCAGGCGACCTGTTGCAGGCGTCCTGGATCCCCTGACACCGGCCCCACCCGCGGGTCGATGATCGTGTGCACGCGCACCCCCTTCGCGTCGGCGGCCGGTTGAACCGTCGCCACCGCGTTGTCGACGATCACCGGGAGCTCCACCGGCTGCACGTCCAGGCGGATCTTGCCGGAGACGATGCGGGAGACATCAAGGACGTCCTCGACGATCTGCGTCAGGAGTGTCGCGTTCCGCTCGAGAGTCTCGAGACCGCGTGCGGCCTTCTCGGGTGGCAGCATGCCTCCGCGCAACAGTCGCGAGTAACCGAGGATCGCGTTCAGCGGCGTGCGCAGCTCGTGGGAAAGGACGGCGAGGAACTCATCCTTCATTCGATTCGCGGCCTGCGCATCCATGTACAGCCGCGCGTTCTCGAGAGCGACCGACGCCCACGCCGCAATGCCTTGTGCGAGCCGCTCGTGCTCTTCCGTGAACACCCCAACCCGCGAATGTCCGAAGAACAGTCCCCCGATCACGTCCCCTCTCACGCCCTTTACGGGTACGGCCAGGTAGCTGCGAACGGGCAGGTGTCCCGGTGGCATACCGTGATACGGCGGATTGTTTCCGTACCGTGGATCCACGGTGACATCGTCCAGCCGTACCGGTCCCTTGCCGTGGAATGTCGGCGCGAAGATCGCCGTCGCGCGGGGATTGGGAAACTTCGAGAACGCTTCGCGGGGCACACCCGACAACGTGTAGAGCATGTACGCATCGCCCGAGTCCGGTTCGGTGACGTTGTAGAAGAAGGCGCCAAACTCCGCGTGCGTCATCTCCGTCGCGATATCGGTGACTTTCTGAACGATCGCCTCGCCATCGAGGGTAGAGGCGACGACCGCGCCGACCTCCCCGAGCCGTTCGGTGTTGACCGCGTGTTCGTGCAGACGCGCGAGCAGGCGCGTTTGCTCGGTGATGTCGCGGGCGACCTTCGAGGCGCCCACCACAGTGCCCGTATCGTCGCGGATCGGCGACACCGTCAGCGAGATGTTCAGGCGACGACCGTCTTTGTGCTGGCGGATGGTCTCGTAGTGCTCGACCTTCTCTCCGGCACGGATCTTCGCCAGCACGACGTCTTCTTCGTCCTGCAGATCCTGCGGAATGATCATCCGGATCGACCGGCCAACGGCTTCCGCCTCCGTGTAGCCGAAAATGCGTTCGGCGGCCGGGTTCCACGACGTGATGATGCCGTTCAAGTCCTTGCTGACGATTGCGTCATCGGACGATTCAACGACGCGGGCAAGGTGGCGAATGGTGACGTTATCGGGCAGTTGCTGCATGCGGGCGATGACGTTTACTGACGGGCTGACAACGGGATTTGCGAAGCCGGTGCGCACGAAACCGGGACACGAGGCCGGGCCTCGGTCGCTTGCATCAGGTGTGCCGTGCCTTCGTTGGTTGACACGCCTCTATTTAAAGACGTCGTCAGACGGCGGCTGAGGTACGAAGGGCGAGAGCGGAAGCTCACCCTTCCAGAGGTCCCGCATCGCGCTCGTGGTCCGCTCGACCCGTTCTTCCGAGAACTGCGTCTTGTGACACGACATGGATCGGCGTCCCGCGGCGAAGTCCGCACTCGTGAACGCAATGCGAACCGTGAGCAAACTATCTCGAGGTATCAGAAACGGCGGTACCCCGCGCTCAGGGTGCGCTGCCCGGATACCTTCAGCGGGAATCGACGAATAGAACAACCGGTCCGGCACGCCCGGCGCACCCGCTCTGACGAGCTGCGTGACGATGCTGCTGATCAGGCGGTGATCGGGATGACCGTAACCCCCATCTGGTCCCCACGTGATCAGGACGTCCGGGTGCAAGCGCTGCAACTCCTCCTGGATCCGCTGCGTCAGCCGGTAGAGGATCATCGGGTCTGCGTTGTTGTTCCCTAACGCACCGTCGGGAAACCCGAGCAGGATCGGCGGTTGCGCGCCGATCGCCTGCGCTGAGCAGCGCGCCTCTTCCACCCGCAATTTGGCGATCTCAGGACCGCGCGGGACTGAGCTGTTCGCCGCTCCCTGCGCGCCATCCGTCGCGGTGATCATGTACACCTGCACGCCTTCTCGCGCGTAACGCGCGAGGACCGGACTGACCGGCCCTTCGTCATCGGCGTGCGCCCAGACGGCGACGATCGTTTTGCCCGTCGCCTGGTGGGGGGAGGCAGTGACGGCACCAAAGAGAATCGCCAGGATGAGACTGCCGGTAATGAGGCGCATCTGTTCCTCCTGAGGGGAGCCGCAGGTAAGCGCCATCATAGACCCGCGATGACGGGCGCCGGTGTGCCGAAGTCATCGCATGCGCTGAATCGCAGCGTAAAGGCCTGGGATGAACAGCAGCGTGACCGGCGTCGACAAGGCAAGGCCGCCAATCACCGCCAGCGCCAGCGGCTGTTGCAGTTCGGCGCCGGCGCCAAACCCGAGTGCGAGAGGAAGAAGGCCGAACAGCGTGCAGAACGTCGTCATCAGGATGGGACGGAGACGAATGCGCCCGGCATGCGCGATGGCGGTCTCGAAGGGCTCTCCATCCGCGCGGAGCCGCTCGGAAACGTCGAGCAGCATGATCCCGTTCTTCACGACGAGACCGACGAGCAGAATGAGACCCATCGCTGACGAGATGTTCAGGTCCTCACCGGTGATCCACAGGAGCAGCAGCGCTCCTCCGAGTGACAAGGGCGCTGCGAGCAGAATGAGGATCGCGGGGAGCCACGCGCGGAAGTGAATCAGGAGGACCATGAAGACCAGCAGGATCGCGAGCGCGAAGACCATCAGCAATTCGCGAAACGCCTGCCCCTGGGCCTGATACTGTCCGCCGATCTCGTGCGTGTAGCCGATCGGCAACTGCATCGCCTCGAGCTTCGAGCGGATCTCCTCGACAGCGCTTCCCAGATCCCTTCCCTCCAGGCGTCCGCTGACGACCACCATCGGCCGCAGGTTTTCTCGCAACAGCTCACCCTGGCCGTTCGCGCGTTCCATCGACGCCACTGCCGATACAGGCAGAGGCTTGGCGTTGGACGTACGGATCAGCGTGTCGCCGAGCCGGTTCGGATCGAAGCGAAACGAGTCGGGCAGCCGCACGCGGACCGGAATCGTGCGATCCGGCAGCCGCAGGTCCGTTGCCACATCTCCCAGCCAGTTCGCCGCCAACTGGTTCGAGACCTGCTCGACGCTGAGGCCGTAACGAGCCGCGGCCGCAGGATCGATCTGCCATGTGA
>Ga0247829_10001191_pt1 | contig 11564 bp, 10 predicted proteins | sample 12C_Control_Day4_FD_207765 | JGI IMG/M metagenome (GOLD analysis project Ga0247829, IMG submission 207765) | Soil microbial communities from agricultural site in Penn Yan, New York, United States - 12C_Control_Day4 | ecosystem: Environmental > Terrestrial > Soil > Agricultural land | place... | reverse complement strand
GCTTGGGGTGAGGGCGCAGCACAAACATGACCCGATCACTCTGCCGGGGAAGGTGCGGGGCGGGGGGCGCCGATGCGCAGGCGGCGGTCGGAGAGGGAGAGGGCGCCGCCGAGCGCCATGACGAGGGCGCCGAGCCAGATGAGCCGCACCAGCGGGTTGAAATAGAGGCGCACGACGAAGCCGCTGCCGTCCGTCATCTCGTCGCCGAGCACCGCGTAGAGGTCGCCGGAAATCGCAACGTGGATGGCGGCTTCCGTGGTCGCCTGGCGGGGGGCGTCGTAAATGCGCTTGGAGGGGGTGAGCTCGGTCACGGCAGCGCCGCCGCGCGACACGGCGAGGAGGCCGACCTGCTCCTTGTAGTTGGCGCCTTGCGAGGGCGCGACGCCGCGGAAGGTGAGCTCGTAGCCGGCAATCTCAGTACGGTCGCCGGGCTTCATGGCGACGACGCTCTCGCTCTGCCAGGCGGATGTCGCGACGATGCCGATCACGCTGAGGCCGATACCGGCATGCGCCAGCATCCCGCCATAGGCCGAGCGCGGCAGCGAGCGGGCGCGGCGCAGCACCTCCTCGTTGCCGGCGGCGAACAGCTTCACCCGCGCTCCCCATTCGCATAGCGCGCCCCCCACGACCCATACGCCGAGCGCGATGCCGAACGGTGCGAGCCACGGCCCGCGCCAGAATAGCGCGAACGAGATGACGAGCATCACGAGGGCCGCAAGCGCCGCCGCGGACAGGCGCTGCAGCGCGCCGGCGAGGTCGCCGCGTTTCCAGGCGAGGAACGGCCCGAGCGGCATCGCCAGCAGCAGCGGCAGCATGACGGGCACGAAGGTGAGATTGAAGTAGGGCGGGCCGACGGAGATCTTGGCACCCGTCAAGGACTCGAGCAGCAGCGGATAGAGCGTGCCGATGAAGACGGTCGCGCAGCCGGTGGTGAGCAGGATGTTGTTGAGGACGAGGGCGCCCTCGCGGCTGATGGGAGCGAACAGGCCGCCTTGCTCTAGACGCGGCGCACGCCAGGCGTAGAGCGCGAGCGAGCCGCCGACGAGCAGCCCCATGATGGCGAGGATGAAGACGCCGCGCCTGGGATCGACGGCGAACGCGTGCACGGAAGTGAGGACGCCGGACCGCACCAGGAAGGTGCCCATCAGGGACAGCGAGAAGGCGAGGATGGCGAGCAGGATGGTCCACACCTTGAGCGCCTCGCGCTTCTCCATGACGAGCGCGGAGTGCAGCAGCGCGGTGGCGGCGAGCCACGGCATGAACGAGGCGTTCTCGACCGGGTCCCAGAACCACCAGCCGCCCCAGCCGAGCTCGTAGTAGGCCCACCAGGAGCCCATGGCGATGCCGAGGGTGAGGCAGATCCAGGCCGCGAGCGTCCATGGTCGCACCCAGCGCGCCCAGGCGGCGTCGGTGCGGCCTTCGATCAGCGCGGCGACGGCGAACGAGAAGGCGATCGAGAGGCCGACGTAGCCGGCGTAGAGGAACGGCGGATGGAAGGCGAGCGCGGGGTCCTGCAGGATCGGATTGAGGCCGCGGCCCTCGGGCTGCGGCGGTATGCGCGTGAACGGATTGGACGCGAGTACGATGAAGGCGAGGAACGCAACGGCGATGCCCGACTGCACGGCGAGGACGTTGGCGCGCAGCGTCGCCGGCAGGTTGCCGCCGAACAGCGCGACGGCGGCGGCGAAGCTCGCGAGGATCAGGACCCACAGCAGCATCGAGCCCTCATGGTTCCCCCACACGCCCGAGACCTTGTAGAGGAGCGGCTTCATCGAGTGCGAGTTGGACCACACGCTCTCGACCGAGAAGTCGGAGGTAACGTAGGCGTGCGTGAGGGAGAGGAAGGCGATGGTGATGAGAGTGAGCTGGGCGAGCGCGGCGGGCTCGCCGACCGCCATCAGGCGCGGCTCGCGCACGTGCGCTCCCCAGGCGGGGAGGACCATCTGCACGATGGCGACGCCGAGCGCCAGGATCAGCGCGAAATGGCCGAGTTCGGTGATCATGAAGCGGGCACCAAGTCACCCCCACCAGGCGCGCCGAATGAGTTAGCTCCGTCGGTCGAGCGCTTGGTTGGACGGGAGCGCAAGATCGGAGCCAACTCATGGCGCGCCGTCCTCCCCCCTCGAGGGGGAGGGGCAGATCGCGGCGCGCGCATCGATCCCAATCGGTCGGTCATTTGGTCACGCTGCCCTTGGAGTCCTTGCCGGAATGCTTCCAGACGCCCTGCTCCTTGAGGGCCTTGGCGACCTCGGGCGGCATGTAGTTCTCGTCGTGCTTGGCGAGCACGGTGTCGGCCAGGAAGCGGCCGGCGGGATCGAGCTTGCCCTCGGCTACGACGCCCTGGCCCTCGCGGAAAAGATCGGGCAGGAGGCCGGTGTAGGTGACGGCGATGGTCTTGGCGGTGTCGGTGATGGCGAACTCGACCGAGGTGCCGACGCCGCGCTTGACGCTGCCTTCGGCGACGAGACCACCGAGGCGGATGCGCTTGCCGGCGGGAATCTGCTTCTGCGCCACCTCGCTCGGCGTGTGGAAGAAAATGATCGTGTCGCGGAGCGCAACGGCGACCAGCAGCACGGCGGCCGAGAGGACGGCGACGCAGACGGCGATCAAGGTGGCGCGGCGCTGCTTGCGGGTCATCGAAGGGGTTGCCTCGATTGAGCGGCTGGATTCCCCCCACCCCTGGCCCCTCCCCGCAAGGGGGAGGGGAATCCACGCGCTCTCATCATCCGCAAAATCATGAGTCGAGTCCCAGGGTTTTTGCGAGCGCAGCGAGGGCTGCCTGAGCGGCCGCGTCGGCGGGGAAGTTCTTGCGCGCCTCAGCCAGCGCAGTGCGCGCATCCTGGCTGCGACCGAGGACGGCATAGGCGTTGATCAGGCGCTGCCAGCCGGCGAGGTCGCGGCCGTCGCGCTTGAGACGCTCGGCGAGGCCGTCCACCATCCCGGCAATCATCTTGGTACGGTCCTGTGGCGAGAGCTTCTCGGCGGCGGCGATATCTTCGGCGCTGGGGCCGGGCGCTCGGGGGTCAGGCTTGTCGACGCCGGCGATGCGGCGTCCGACGTCGGCGATGCGGCTCTCGACGGCGGCGCGCCACGGTGCGTCGGCGGGCGCGTCCGACAATAGAGCGCGGTAGTCGGAGAGTGCGGGCTCGAGCTTGCCGTCCTGCTCCTTGGCCAGCGCCAGCCAGAAGCGGGGCTCGGGCCGGCCCGGCTCCAGCGCCAGGATCCTCTCGTAGGCCGCGCGGGCCTCCTCGGTGACAATGCCGTCGGCGGCGAGGACGGCCGACTCGGCGAGGCCAGCGAGCCGGCGGACGGTCTCGCCCTTGAGGCGCGCGGCGCGCGCATAAGCATTGGCGGCGTCGCGGAAGCGCTCGAGCTTGTAGTAGACGGGCGCGATCACGTCCCAGCCGTCGCCGTCCTCGGGATGCTCGCGCAAGCGTGCCTCGACCTTGGCGACGAGGTCGCTTATCTGGGCCCGCTCGATCGGCATCTGCGTGCGCGCCGTGGCCGGGAACGACGGCAGCCCCGGCGAGCCGTGCGTGAGGTAGAGGGCAAGGGTGAAGAGGGGGATGGCGGCGGCCGTGGCGAGGGCGACGGTGGCGCGCTTGGATTCGGGGAGCGGAGGCGGAGGCGACTGGGCGTCCATGCGGTCCGCGCTCGCCAGAAGCCGGCGGGCGACCTCGACGCGGGCACCCGCAGCCTCGCCGTTATCGACGAGTCCGCGCGTGCGCTCATCCTCGATCTCCTCGAGCTGGTGGCGGTAGACGGCAAGCGCCCCGCTATCGAGCTCATCCCGACGTGCAGGACGCGCAAGCGGAAGGAGCACGGCTGCAAGCGCTGCCGCAGTCATGAGAGCGAAAGCAATCCACAGGAGCATGAGCCGCGCGAGGTTGGTGCGAAGTGACCGCAAACCTAGCAATTGACTGCAATAGGATGGGGAAGAATTGGTGGCAAGGCGGGTCGTCGCGTCGGATCAAGTGTCGCGGACCCGACTGCCCTGCAGTGGAAAATCCAGTCCTGGCAAGGCGATACGGGGAATACTGATCACGGTTTAGTGAACATTCCGGGTAACCAGTCCTTAGCGACTGGGGCGCCAGACCAGTGAAGCTCAAGCTAAGCCTTGAGCGGGGAGAACCATCAGAAACTGCTGGACTAACGCCTTGGGGGGCGAGCTGCCACGATGCAACCGGCACGTGAGCGTACTACGTCGAATGCTGTTCTTGAAGCTATGAAGGCTGATAGCCCTGACGGGCCCCATGCCAATTGGAAGACTGTCGATCTCGACCGCGGCGAGGTGCTCTTCACTGTCGGTGACAGGGTGCGCTACGCCTTTTTCCCTATCGGCTGCGTCCTGTCCTCTCTCGCCGGCTTGACAGATGGGTCGACCCTGGAAGTCAGCATGTTTGGCCCGGAGGGTGCCGCCGGCGTCCTCGGCGCAGTCGGCAGCTGCGACGCCTCGACGAAGGTTGTCGTGCTGGTGAGCGGCAAGGCCGTGCGTGTGCCTGTCCGCTGGTTGCGCGCCGAGTTCGGCCGCAGCGAGAGAGTTCGCTCGGCCCTCTTGCGGCACATCGAGAACGTCTACTATCAGGCTCAACAATCAGCGCTATGCGCGTCGCGCCACTCCGTCGAGGCGCGGCTGGCGCGCTGGCTGCTCTCGATTCAGGACCGCGCGCATTGCCGCAATGTGCGGTTTACGCACGAATTCGTCGCGGGCCACTTGGGCGTCAACAGAACGAGCGTGACCCTGGCGGCCGCCGAGCTGCAGCGTGCCGGCATCATCACCTATCGCCGCGGTGTTCTGTCGATCATCGATCGTGACGCCCTGGAGAAGACATCGTGCGAATGCTACGGCGCGATTCGCGACCGCATGCGCCGTCTGTTGCGCTGAACTTCGGGTTCCTGTGTTGGGTCGACAACAGACGCGCGCAATTTTTCGCGCTTTAGTGTGAACGCTGGTGGCCAGCAAGGGAGAGGGTCGAGTCCGAGGCCAAAGTCGGACCCCGTGCAAGGCCGCCTGCAATGTGATCCGGAGAAAGCGAGTCAATATTGCGGCTCCGGGCAGCGGCTCCAATTGCAGACTAGATACCATGTGTTCGCAGCGGTTTTTCAAGGGCCTCGCCTGCTTGCGGGTGAGGGACTTGCTTGCGCAGAAGATTGCGGCCGGCGAGTGGGATGCCGGCAAGGAGTTGCCGAGCGAGAGCGTGCTTGCGCACCAATTCGGTGTGAGCTGCGGGACGGTCCGCAGCGCGCTGGAACTCCTCGAGCGTGAATGCACGATCGTTCGAAAGTACGGCCACACCTTCGTTGCCGCGGCCGAGTCCGATCATCGCGAGATTCGCGTGGGGCCCCATGAAGCGTGCGATGCCGGCGCGCCGTCCGAGGTCGAGTCGAAGCCCGTGACCGAGGGCTGGCCGGACGAGACGGAGTGCGTGCGGTTGCACTTGAGATCGACCGACCGCGTGTTTCGCACCTGGCGCGTGCACTTCGCGATGGGGGTGCCGTTCATGGCGGAGCGCACGACGCTTGCCGCAGCGTTGTTTCCGGGGCTCGCCGACAGCGCATTTCCACCGCACGGCATCCTCGACCTCGCCCGCATGCGAGGGATTGCACTTGGCGCAGCACATGAGAATGCGTCGATCGCCGCGGCGTCGGCGGAGGCGCGAGAGGTTCTGGGCGTCGAGGAGGGATCGCTCGTCCTCGTCCTCGATCGCGTGGTGACGACACGCGACGGTCGGCCGGCCGAGTGGCGCGTGGCCGAGTGCGACCTTACCAGGCAGCACTTGTCGGCCATGTCGAAAGGGGGAGGAAGCGCGGACTAAGAAAGGTCGCGTTCAGCGCTTGCCGACATCAGGCAAGCCAGAGGGCTGTCGAACTCCAGTCGTTCGCAGCGCTTGGACCAGGTCTCGATGGAATACCCGACCGAGCGTTGCCCGGTGGTCCGCGAGGTCAGCTGCAGGCGCAAGCCGCAACGCGGGCAGAACGTCTCTCGGGCTTGGGTTTGCGCATCACGAGCAGCGGAGTTGACGGCCTCACGCATCGACAACACCCTCGAGATTTAAGACGTTAGTCTTGTAGCATATTTCCGACGTCTGGCAGTGCGGCAATAAGGCCAACCGGGGCGGTGGGGATATCCTGGGCGCGGCATATGACGCAGGCTTCGTAATTGCGTGGAATGCGAGTTCCGTCAAGGCCTTCGAATGTAAAGCGACTTCCGGTAGAGCCGGCTCAAAATGAAAACCACCCCGGCCGTTGGGCCGGGGCGGGAGAAATCGAGAGCGACGGTGGCGAGCGTGGGCCGGAGCCTCAGGCAACCGGGGTCCAGGTGCCGTCCGGATTGCGGCAGGCGGTGCCGCGCATGGCCTGGGGACGGCCGTCGATGTACACCCTGTGCGTGTAGTCGCGGCAGTCATTGCCGCCGCGCTTGTAGGGTGCGTCGGGGATCACCTCGCCGTAGCGGCCATTGTCCGGATTGCGCCAGCGCACGGGACGGCCGGAGGAGCCGCGTTCCCACGCATCGAGCTCGGCCTGTCGGGCAAGCTCGCGGTCGCGGGCGTCGAGCGAGCGGCCAATCTCGTTGCCGACGATGCCGCCGACCACGGCGCCGGCGAGCGTGGCCGCGACGCGGCCGCCGCCTTGCCCAAACTGATTGCCGATGACACCGCCGGCAATGGCTCCGACCACCGTGCCGGAATCCTGTTTGCTCACATCAGGACCACAGGCCGGAACGGCCACGAGGGCGGCAAGTGCTGCAGCCAGCGAAACAGCTTTCATGAGGAACTCCCCGTCCTTGCCCAGGAACGCCGTCACTGCCGCATACGTGTGCGGAATCCCCACATTCTCCCCATCCGACATTCGCAATCGGATTCGGGCGAAAGTACGGCCCCTGACCTCCCCGAGCCCCGTAGAATCGCCCAGATTCGCGATTCACAAACACTCGCGACACTAAAGCTCCGGTTGTATGGGGGTCAAGTCGCCAGCGGGAGGATCAGCCGCGCGGACAGGCCGCCGTGCTCGGAGCGGGCGAGCTCCAGCTTGCCGCTGTAGGAGTGGGCGAGGTCGGCGACGATGGAATGGCCGAGGCCGGAGCCCGGCTTGGTCTCGTCGAGCCGCCGGCCGCGGATGACGGGATCGGCCATCTGCTCGGGCGTGAGGCCGGGCCCGTCGTCGTCGACGCGGATCTCGAGCCAGTGCCCGGCGCCGTTGCCGGAATCGGGCAGCGGGCTAGCGGCCAAGATGACCTTGGATCGCGCCCACTTGGAGGCGTTGTCGAGCAGGTTGCCGAGCATCTCCTCCAAATCCTGGCGTTCCCCCTGGAAGCGGGTGCCGGGCGTGCAGTCCGTGGAAAAGGACAGCTGCTTGTCGTGATAGATGCGCTCCAGCGCGCGAATGATCGACTCGCTGACGGGACGCACCTCGGTGACCCGGCCGATGACCCCGACGCGCGCCGCCATGCGCGCGCGGTCGAGGTAGAGGTTGACCTGGTCGGTCATGATGTCGGCCTGCTCGGTGACCTTGCGCGCGAGCGGGCTCTGGTCGTCGCGCGCCTCGTTGCGGATCACGGCAAGCGGAGTCTTGAGGGCGTGAGCAAGGTTGCCGACGTGGGTGCGTGCCCGCTCGACGATCTCCTGGTTGGATTTCAGAAGCGCATTGAGCTCCTGCTGCAGCGGCCTGATTTCCTGGGGCAGCCCTACGTCGAGGCGTGTGGCGTCGCCGGAGCGAATGGCAGTCAGACCCTTCTCCACCTTGGCGAGAGGAAACAGACCGAAGCGCACCTGGAACAGGGTGAGGGCAAGGAAACCGATGCCCGCCAGAGACAAGGCGAGCGCGAGCCGCGTGCGGAAGTTGCGCAGGCTCGTGTCGACCTCCCCCAGCGTGCCGGCGATGGCCACCGAGTAGCGCTGCGCCATCTTGCCTTCGCCGAACACATAGATGGTCTCGGCGACGCGCAGGCGCTGCTCCAGCGGCCCGTCGAGGCTGGCGATGCGAACCTCGCGCTCGTTGGGCTCGACGTTGTTCTCGCTCGGCAGCGGTATCGACATGTCGGCGAGCGAGCGCGACTTGATCTCGCGGCCAGGCCTGCCGTCGAGCGGCTTGATCTGCCAGTACCAGCCGGAATGGGTGACCTCGAACAGAGGCTCGCCCACGTCCTTGGGGTCGCCGGGCTCCTGGTCGCCGTGGTCGATGGTGTCGGACAGCACGACGGTGAGCAGGACGGTCAGGCGGCGGTCGAAGCTGGTCGCCACCTCCTGCGCGTACAGCGAATAGATGATGGCGCCCGCGATCGGCAGCGCCAGCAGGGTCCAGGCCACGGCGGTAGCAAACAGCCGGAAGGCGAGCGAGTTAGTTGTCATCGACCTCGCGCGAGAGCCGGTAGCCGAGACCGCGGATGGTCTTGATCATGTCCGGCGGAATCTTCTTCCTGAGGCGACCGATGAACACCTCGATGGTGTTGGAGTCGCGATCGAAGTCCTGCTCGTAGAGATGCTCGACGAGCTCGGTGCGGGATACCACGCGCTCGTTGTGGTGCATGAGGTAGGCAAGCAGGCGGTACTCATGCGAGGTCAGCTTGACCGGCTGGCCGCTCAAGGTGACGCGGGCGGTCTTGGTGTCGAGCCGCAGCGGCCCGCACTCGAGGTCGCTCCTGGCGTGGCCGGAGGCACGGCGCACCTGGGCGCGGATGCGCGCCAGCAGCTCCTCCATGTGGAAGGGCTTGGCGACGTAGTCGTCGGCGCCGGCGTCGATGCCGGTGACCTTGTCGCTCCAGCGGTCGCGGGCGGTGAGGATGATGACGGGCATCTTGCGCTCGGCCCGGCGCCACTGCTCGAGCACGCTGATGCCGTCCATCTTCGGCAGGCCGGTGTCGAGGATGACGAGGTCGTAGGGCTCGGTCTCGCCGAGGAAGTAGCCTTCCTCGCCGTCGAAGGCGGAGTCGACGGCGTAGCCCGCGTCCGTCAGCGCCGTGACGAGCTGGCGGTTGAGATCGCGATCATCCTCCACGACCAGGACGCGCAAGACACCCTCCCAGGTGTTGACCGCCACAAGGGCGGCGTAGGGGCGCGGCGAACGGGCTGCACCCGTCGCCGACGGTAGCGCCGAATCACGCCAGAGCAGTGGCGAAGGGTTCGGTGCGACCGGGCGAATATACAGGCACCGCCAGCGTTCAAGCTAGGTGGCGCCGTCACAGGCTGATGGTGAACGGACGCCGCTCGATGGGCTGGGAGGCGCGGATCCGGCCCCAGATGGCCATGGCGGTGCCTGCAACTCCACCGACAGCCTGGGCGAGGAGCACGACGTTGTCGCCGAGCTGGCGGATGAGCTCGCCGCCGATGTTGACGCCCAGCGCGGGGCCGAGGATGGGGACGACGGTCGACAGTGTGGTGATGATCGTGCCCCAGATGGTGAGGGATTGGCCCCACCACTTGGGGGTCGCAGGGGTCGAGGAATCGGGGCTGTCGGGTGTGGGCATGGGCGGGGTCCTTTCGCTGGGAAGGTCCCGGATGGCCGCGGCGCGGTCTCCGGGAATGCATTACAGCGTGGCGGCGTGGGGGGAGCCGCGGCCGTAGACGGGGCTGAGTTGGTAGACGTGCAAGCTGATGGAAGCTTGCGGGGCGCCGAAGTCGGCGGTCTGCTCGGCGGCGGTGTAGGTGAGGGTCGGCGTGCTGCTGGAGATGGTGCGCACGACGTCGGGGCCGTCGAGGATGTCGACCTCGTAGCGCTCGGTGTCCTCGGCGAGCGGGACGTCCACCGAGCCCCAGCTGTCGCCGCCGATGCGCGTGCGGCGGACCCACGAGAGGATGAGATCGCTGCCCGAGCGCGAGCCGCGGACGTGCATCGGGCTCAGGGGGCGCAGGCCGAGGCCGCGGAAGGCGTGCGTGGTGTCGAGATAGGAGGCGTCGCCGATGTTGCGGTTGGCAGGGCCGCAGCGCCAGGTGTAGGCGAGGCCGACCTCGTCGGGGCCCATGTCGACGCGCGCGAGGGCGCCGTCGAGGAGAACGAAGCGGGCGCCGGCGGCAACGGGCGAGCGCATGGCGCCTTCGGTGCCGGCCTGGCCGCGCAGGAGGAGGGAGAGCTGGTAGGTCGACGGCGCGGTGAGGACGGCGGACTGGAACTGCAGCACCTCCCATTCGCCGTCGACGTTCTCGATCGCGGCGATGTTGGCGCCCGCGAGAAGGGCGAGCTCGGTGGCGGAGCCGAGTGCGCCACCGTCGAGGCGGACGCGGAAACTGCTGGCGCGATCGAGGCGCGAGATCGGGCCGGCGGGCAAGGCGTCGAGGGTGACGCCCGTGACCGCAGGGGCGAGGGCGACGGCCTTCAGCAAGAAGTTGGAGGATTCGGGCGAGCGATAGAAGGCGATGGCGCCGGGCCAGGGGTTCTGGATGGCGGCGACGTAGCCTGCGTGCGGGGGCTCGCTGCCGGTGAGTAGCGGCAGGTCGAGGAACAGCACGAACGGCTGGCCGACGATGAGCGGCGGGGGAATGCGCGCAGGGCGCGGCGCGGGGGGTGAGCCGGTGTAGACGTCGGGGTCGATGCCGCGGGCCTCGACATCGCGGGCGCCGTGCTCGCCGATCTCGGTGATGCGCAGGAGGCGCGAGCGACCGTCGGAGGCGAAAGAGACGATGTCGCCGGGCTCGAGCGCCAACCACGACGGCGGAAGGGAGAAGGCGCCGCGCTCGCGCGCGGCCCAGGCCTCGAACAGCCAGACCTCGGCCATCTCCGCCGCCTGCTCGGCGTCGAGCACGAGCGGCAGATCGGCGACGGCAACGCGGCCGCTGTGGCCGGCGAGGCGGCGCGCCTCCTCCACCGCCGAGTCGTAGCTGCCGGCGGCGGAGATGAAGGTGAGCTTGGCCGCGGAGGGGAGATCGGTCTCCTGCGCGCGGGTGAGGGTTGCGAGCGCGGCGCCGGGGCGGCTCTCGACGAGGTCGTCGGGGATCAGCTCGGCCGCGAGGTCGCCCTGGCCGCGGTGGGTGAAGGCGATGAGGCCCTCGCTCTCGCGCGCATCGACGAAGAAGGCGAGCTGCAGCGGCTGCAGCGCCTCGCGGGCGGAGAGCACGCGATCGATGAGGAAGCCGCCGAGCATGCCGGCGAGTTGGCCGGTGTCGTAGGCGGTGAAGCCGTAGTCGTCGAGGATGGCGGCGATGGCGGCGCCGAGCGGGGCGTTGGCGAGGCGGCCGGTGACCCAGTGGCCGAGACGCCAGTTGGGGCCGTCACCCCATACCTCGGTGTTGGTGGGGAAGGCGGGATAGGGCCGCGCATCCCAGCAATAGACGTGGACGTGGTCGAGATCGACCATGCGCCCGCCGTAGACGGAGGAGACAGGGTTGGCGCCGGCGATATAGCCGGCGTCGGCCGGATCGAGGGCCTCGTGGAAGGCCTGCAGATAGCGGCGCTGCATGAAGTCGTCGCGCGTGCCTCGCGAGTAGTAGGGCAGGAACGACTCCGAGCTCTTGGGATCGATGAAGACGTTGGGCTGGTTGGCGCCCTTGTCGACCGCGGGGCAGCCGAGCTCGGTGAACCAGAATGGCTTGGACTGCGGCACCCAGGCGGTGGGCGAGCCGGACTCGACGCCG
>Ga0247829_10001190_pt1 | contig 11564 bp, 10 predicted proteins | sample 12C_Control_Day4_FD_207765 | JGI IMG/M metagenome (GOLD analysis project Ga0247829, IMG submission 207765) | Soil microbial communities from agricultural site in Penn Yan, New York, United States - 12C_Control_Day4 | ecosystem: Environmental > Terrestrial > Soil > Agricultural land | place... | reverse complement strand
CCTACCGCACCGGCGGCGGGGACCGTGTATCAGTACGCCAGCTCGCACCTCCAGGTCGCCGGGCTGATGGCGGTCAAGGCCAAAGGCGCCGCGTCCTGGAACGAGCTGTTCGACGCCTGGAAGGCGAAGACCGGACTGTTTCCGACCGCGACGTATGACCTACCGTCCGCCTCGAACCCGCGTCTGGCGGGCGGCATGCACTGGACCGCGGTGGAGTACCTGGGGTTCTTGCGGGCCCTGTCCAAGGCCCAGCTCCTGACGCCGGCGATGCAGACCGAGCTGTTCGCGAACCAACGCGGCAACGCGACCCTCACGAACTCCCCGGCGTGGAACAAGGTGCACGAAGACTGGAGCTATGGCCTGGGCAACTGGCTCGAGTGCCCGACGGCTACGGCGCTCAACACCTTCGACTGCGGGGCCGGCCACCGCAACTCGAGCCCCGGCGCGTACGGCTCGTACCCGTTCCTCGACTTCGACCACCACTACGTCGGCGTCCTTGCCCGCATGGGCGAGCTCGGGAAAGGCTTCGAAGGCGTGCTCCTGTTTCGAAGCGCCGGCGAGGAGATCGCGAAGTGGGCCGACGGTGCGTGCGAAGACTGACGGGCACGTTGGGCACGAGCACGAGTCGCGGTCGGCGACCTGTTCTCGTGACGCGCTGATCAATTACGCAGCAGCGCGCGCGCCGCGTGGACGCGCGGCACGACGTGGGTCTGCGCCCACGCGCGCAGGCCGGTCGGCCGCGGCTTTGGCACGCGCGTGAGCAGCGCGAGCACGGCGGTGGTGAGCAGCGCAGTGTGCGCGCGGCCGGTCACCACCGACTCGACGGGCGCAGCTGCGGGCGCGAGGGCGGCGCGCACGGCGCGCATGATCGAGCTCGCCGCCTGCGGCAGTGCGCCGGGGGCGGGAAGCGCGCGCGGGGCCTCGCGCATCGCCAGCTCGGCCTGCGCCTTCGCGAGCTGCGCCGGCGTGGCGCGCGCGACGGCCCGCGCGAGCTGCTCCGCGGCCTCGACCACGTCGTCGCACGGATCCGCGGGCGCGCCGGTGCGCACGCCGCAGGCAGGGCACGCAGGCGTCGCGGTGACGTTGTAGGCGCACCGGCAGGTCGGGCAGTGGAGATAGCTCATGGCCTAGCTCCGAGCCTCGGGGTCGCGACGGGTGCGGGCAAGTTTTCGGCGCAGCGGGAACTCCACGCGGTGGATGGTCCCGCGCTCGGGACACACGAGGAGCACGCCGTCGGCGCCGTGCGCGAGCGCGAACGCGACGTGATACTCGAGCAGCTGCCGCCGGGTCGCCGCCGTGGAGAGTCGCGGCGCTTCGTCGCCGGTCTTGACCTCGGCGACCAGCAGCGTGCCGTCGGCCTCGACGAGGTAGTCCGCGCGCAGCTCGGTCTCGTGCGGCTCACCATCGACGAGCGGCGCCCACCACGTCCGCACCTGGCGCGCGACGATCGTGAACCCGCCGGCGCGCAGCAGGTCCTCGGCGGCGTCCTCCCCTGCCCCGGCGCGCGCGGCTCTCACCTGCGCCCGCCACGATCCCCGTGCACGGCGCGCGAGCCGTGACAGCACCAGCGCGAGGAGCGCGCCGGCGAGCAGCGCGACGAGGAGGATCGCGGTCTCGTGGGTCATCGCGCCGATCCTCGCGGATCGGTCTGACGCCGAACGTCCGGCGACCGGACGCTAACGACGGCGGCGCCGCAGCCCGACGACCGCGACGAGTGCCCAGACCGCCGCGCCGCCCGGGCTCGGTGCGCCGCCGCAGCAGCCCGGGGCGTTTGGATCGTTCGGGTCGTTCGGATCGTTCGGATCGTTCGGGTCGATCGGCCCGTCGAGCGAGACGATGCGCAGTGCATCGACCGCGAGCTGCTGTGATGGCGTGCCGGTGTTGTCCGCGAGCTGGACGTACTCGGTGCCATCACCGGAGAACGCGAAGTCGCCGAGCGAGATGAAGCCGTCGACCATCGTCTGATCGAGGGTCACGCGCTCGGTCGTCCCGCTGTGGACGATCTCGTAGACGGCGTTGGTCGCGGTGCCGCCGCTGACGTAGACGTCGAGCTGCAGCTGCGCGGCGCGACCCGGGCGGATCAACCAGCGCGAGAAGTTCGAGGGCGCGGCGGCGCCGGTCGTGCCGGTCCATTCGTGCGAATCGGCGTAGCCGGTCGCCTCGCGACGCCAGTACCGCGGATCGCCGCCGGCGACGTAGCACGCGGTGCGCTGGTCGATGATGCCGTCGGCGGGGACCGCAGTGCAGCGATCGCTCGTGCGCCAGAAGTCGGCGCCGAATTCGTTATACAGGTCGATCGCGTTGTCGCGATAGCCCGCGGCGCGGGTGGTGCACGTGGAGCTCGTCGTCGAGCAGCAGCCGTTGTAGCGGCACGCGAGGAAGTTGCCCCACGCGACCGCCGCCGGATCGCTCGCGTCCATCGGCACATCGTTCATGTGCTCCACCGCGGACATCCAATCGTCGACGCCCGTGATCTCCTGGCGCAGCCGCTCGACGACGAACGCGACCGCTTGCGCGGTGTTGCCCTCGACGCTCAGGATCGAATCGCCGTACGTCGCCAGGGTCTGCGCGTAGGTGCCGGCGTCGAACTGGAACATGCCGAGGCCGCCCTGCATCTGCGAGCACGGTCCGTCCGCCGCGCCCGCGATCACCGGGCCGCCGTCGCACGACGGCGACGCGGGGCCCTGACACGCCCAGGTCGCCTCCGACCAGCAGTGGGCGAACTGGGTCTCGCTGACGGCGATGCCGCCGAGCAGCGCGGCGTTGTACACGCCCATCTCCGCCGCGGAGTCGCGGATCAGCTCGGCGCGCGCGCGTCGCTGCGCCGCGGTCAGCGCGGTCTGCTCGACGGTGTTGACGTCATCGGGCGTCGAGCACGCGGACGCACACACCAGGACGGAGCAGATCGCGGCCCATCGCATGGCCGCGATTGTACGCCGAAGCTACCGGCGACGGCGCGGTGTCACGCTGTCGTCCTCGGGGAGCTGCGCGAGCTTGACCTTGACCGTGCTCGTGCCGCTCGGCCGGACCACCTGCAGCTCGACGGAGCTCCCGGGCTTCCGCATCGCGATGGTGTTCTTGAGCACGTCGCTCGAGCGGATCTCCGCGCCGTCGATCGCGACGATCACGTCACCATCGAGGAGACCGGCCCTGTGCGCCGGGCTGCCCGGCTGCACACCCGCGACCACCGCGCCGCGCGTCGCGGGCAGCTTCTGGTGCTTCGCCAGCTGGGTGGTCACCGTCGCGATGTTCACGCCGAGGTAGCCGCGCGAGACCTTCCCGTCCTTGATCAGCATCTCCATGATCGGGCGGGCCATGTTGGTCGGGATCGCGAACCCGATGCCCGCATAGCCACGGTTGGGCGAGGCGATCGCCGTGTTGATGCCGACGAGCTCGCCGCGCAGGTTGACCAGCGCGCCGCCCGAGTTGCCGGGGTTGATCGCGGCGTCGGTCTGGATGAAGTCCTCGTAGTCCTCGATGTTCATCCCGGACCGCCCCTTCGCGGAGACGATGCCCATCGTCACGCTCTTGCCGACGCCGAACGGATCGCCGACCGCCAGCACCACCTCGCCCAGGCGCAGCGCATTCGAGTCCCCGAACGCGACGGGCTTCAGCTTGGGCAGCTTGCCCTCGAGCTGCAGCACCGCGAGGTCCGCCTTCGGGTCGCTACCGATGACCTTCGCATCGAAGTCCGTGCCGTCGTGCAGGGTGACCGTGATGTCGGTCGCGCCCTTGACGACGTGGGCGTTCGTCAAGATCCGCCCGGAAGCGCTCACGATGACGCCCGAGCCTTTGCTCATCGACTTCCGGCCGGTCGGCTCGAGGCCGTACCAGGGCGAATCGGGATCGGTGAAGAACGGGTCGTACGCGGCGGGTCCCTTCTCCACCGAGGTCGTCGAGATGTTCACGACGCTGTCGACGACGCGCTCGGCGACATCGGGGATCGAAGCATCGGTCATCGCCGACGGCGCGGCCTCGGCGATCGTGGATCCGGAGCGCAGTGCGGCACCGGTGCCGAGTGCGCCAACGACAATGCCAGCGGCAAGCAGCTTTCGTAGCGAGGTCATGTTCAGCTCCTCATCGGGTCTCTGCAGGGCCCGGTCCAGACGGACATTCGACGTTTGGACCACTCGCGTGGTTGTCCGTATTCCGGCTGCGACATATCCCGCCCACCACCTCCCTCGCGCGGCCTATTCCGCGGAATTCCCCGGGATCATTGGACAGGCCAATCGCCTAAGCTCTGCGCATGAGTGACTGGAACCTCCCGTGGACCGCGGGCTGCCGCTGCGACCAGCTCCGCATGCGAATCAGCCAAGCCCCCATCGTGACGATGGCCTGTCACTGCACCGGCTGCCAGCGCATGTCCGCCAGCGCGTTCTCGCTCAGCATCCTCGTCCCGTCGAGCGGCTTCGAGATCACCGCCGGCGACGCGATCATCGGCGGCCTCCACGGCCCGACCCGCCACTACCACTGCGCGCACTGCAAGACGTGGGCGTTCACCCGCCCTGACGGCATGGACGCCTTCGTCAACCTGCGCGCCACCATGCTCGACGATCACGCGTGGTTCACGCCCTTCGTCGAGACCTGCCGCACCGAAGGCTTCCCCTGGGCCACCACCGGCGCGCCGCACAGCTTCCCCAACATCCCGCCCGCCTCCGCCTTCGGCCCCATCGTGGCCGAGTTCCAGCGCAGCGGCCCGCGCCCGGGTCGCTGAGCCGCAACTCGCGAGCGCTGCGGGTTTCTCGATGCGGTCGGGATGAACCTTCGCGCGCTCCTCTGCTGCGTGCCCATGCTCGCGTGCGGCGCCAGTCCGCAGCGCATCGTCGTGCGCGTGGCGGCCGAGGGAGAGGTGCTGGAGGTTTTGCCGAAGCGACCGCCGCTCCCACCGGGGAGGCGCTGGAACTTCATGCGATGCCAGGTGCGAGGGCGTCCCGCAAGCGAGGTCATCGAGCCTGTGGTCCGGTTTGCCCGCCACAACCTCGTCCGCGACCTCGTCTACCCGGAGCTTCCCGTGCGGCTGCAGGTCATCGGTCCTGGCATCAAGTCACCCAAGCTGCGCCGAGGCATCGAGCTCACCGTCGATCCACGATCGGTCGTCGGCAGCCTGCGTCTGTCCATCAAGCGTGGCCAGTGGGACTCTGGCATCTACTACTGCCTCCACGTCCTTCGCGACCACGACACGACAACGGTCGTGGTGCAAAAAGCATTCAGCTGGATCAAGTGAGCATGCGGCAGCGCGTCGCGTGCGCATCGACCAGACGACGTCGTCCGTGGCGGCGCGTGGTTCAACGGCTGATGTCGCTGGCCGCACTCGCGATGTCGCGAGCCGCGGAGGTTCGCAGCGGCGCGCGAATCTGCCACGCATTGCCAGCGCCACTCGGGTCGAGCGCGGACCGTGTTCGGCGCCAATCGCTGCGCTGCCGGGCGCAGCTCCGAATCTCTGTAAGGCGGTCACAGAGCGGCACGCGTGCACGAGCGTCGCGAGTGCCGTGATGAGGGACGCCTCTGTTCGTTGCGCTCGAACCACTTGTAGCCCTTATGGCGGCCGGTCTTTTTCGTCACCTCTCTATCCGGTCTGTACCGATGCGCCGCGGCGCTTTCGCTGTCGATTTCGCTTGACGACCTGCCGACCACACTCGCAAGCACCGACGAGAAGTGCGTACTGATCGTCGATCTGACGCGACAGCGTGCGTTCTGTGCGCGCGCCTGACAGCGAGGGTCGGTTGTCGACGACGAGTGCGTGTTTCGACGGCGTACGCACTGTGTAGGCTGTGGGCCGGGCGCCCTCGTCGACGCACGTGATCTGCGCGGCGCTTGCGGCGACGGGCCATCGCATCCACGGCGCGGTCACTGCGTGCGCATCGCGCCCTCTCTGTGTCTGGTCGTCTTCCCCGGCGGAGCTCGAGGCGGCGCATGCGAGAAGGCTGCAGCTCGCTCGCTGGTTACGCTGGCGCTCGAACAGGACCGCTGCAGAGCGCCGACGCTGTGACTCGTGACGGAGAGGTGGACGGCGACCAAGCGCTCGAGGCGCTCGAGCTCGCCGCCGCACCTCTCCTTGGAAAACGCTCCGCGTTTCCCACACGACTCACAGCGCCGCTGCTACCAGCGCAGATTTTTTTCTTCGGTTTTCGGAGCGGTCGCTCGATGCGCACGAGCGTGCCGATGGCGTCCGCGGCCGACGGCGCTTCTATGCGACGAGCGCCTTCCCGATGAGGGCGTGTCGCCGTGCTGCGCGAGCGCGCCGCGCTTATCGCTGATCTCGCTGATGATCGATCAGGGCGCGGCGCTGCCGGCCGCAGGCGCGGGCGTCGGAGCGGGCGGAGGTGCCGCCGGCGGAGGCGTCGGCGCCGCGGGCTTCGCTGGCGCGGGAGCCGCGGCCTTCGGTGCGGGCGGAGTCGCCGCTGGTGCACCACCCGCTGGCTTCGCAGCACCACCGGCAGGAGGACCACCACCCGGTGCAGGAGCAGCAGCGCCACCGGGCGCAGCGCCGGGCGCGCCGTGCCCACCATGCGCGCCGTGCGGATCGCCCATGCCGTGCGCGCCGTGCGGATCGCCGCCCGGGCCAGCGGGCGGCGTGGGCGGGATGGCGCCAGGCGGCGGATTGTTGAAGGGGTTGCCCTTCGGATCGACGCTGTCGACGGGCTTGTCCGAGAACGCGGTCGGGATGTCCTGCTCCGTGCGCTCGCCGGTGTCCTTGCGCACGATGGCGGCGACGCGCGTGCGCGGCGTGACGATGTAGTACTCGGGCTCGCCCTTGGGCGGGTTGGCCGGATCGAGCTCGGCGCCCTCGGGGAGCTTGGCCGGCTTCTCGTGCTTGTAGAGCGCGAGCGTGCCGAGGATCGCGCCGCGATCATCCTTGTAGGTGAGGGTGACGAGCGGCGGGGTCGCGCTGGGCTTGATGGTGGTCGAGTACTCCATCGGCTTGAGGTTGCCCGCGTTGTCGATGAAGTTGCCGAGGGTCGTGTTGGGCTTCTTGGTCTGCGGGTCGCCCCACGTCTTGACCTGCTTGCCCTCTTCGCCCGCCGTCACCCGCACCGCGGTCTTGGTCTTGCCGCCGGCCTCGATGGTGACGCTGGCGACCTTGTTGACGTCGAAGCCGCGCGCGTCGGTGAGCTGGAGGCTGGACTTGCCGATCTCGAGGCCGGTGATGAGGTCCTTCGCGAGGACGTAGGCCTTGCCGGACTGCTGGTCCATCACGTAGCGGTCGGTGCCGCCGTAGACCGTGCCGCCGATGAGGAACGTGCGCTTGCCGTCCTTGAGCTCGACGGTCAACGTCGTCTTCGCATCGACGAGCTTGTAGTCCTTCTTGGCCTGATCGCTGGGGGTGCCGAGGTCGCGCAGCGCGCGCGCGCCGAGGTAGTTCTTGACGAGCTTCTCGCCGTTGTCGCCGAGCGGGAACTCGCGCGTCGTGCGCTCCTCTTCCTCGATCGGCTTGGGCGGCGTGGCGGCGCTGCCGGAGCCCGCGCCCGAGCCGGCATCGCTGCCCGACCCCGCAGCCGAGCCGGCATCGCTGCCGGAGCCGGCGCCGCTGCCCGCGTTCGCCGAAGGAGCCTCGGGCTGCTTGACCTTCTTGGTGATCGTCGTCTCGAGGCCCCACCAGTAGGCGTTGTCGCGGCGCTCGACGCGGACGATCTTGTTCTCGGCCTTCCACTCGAGGGCGACGAGGTCGGCCTCGGACTTGTCCCACAGGACCACGTTGCCGATGTTCGGCTTCACGGTCTTGTCGCGCGTCCACGTGCGGTAGCCGTAGACGAGCATGATGGCGAGCAACACGCCGTGGATCAGGGCGCCTCTCATGACATCACCTCGGTCTTCTTGCCGCGCTTGCGGCGGGCCCACGTTCCGACGAGGCCCAGGGTGAGGACGACCAGCGGTCCGCCGAGGATGGTCAGCGTGAACCACTTCGCGTCCTGCTCCTTCGTGTGCTTGATCGGCTTGTCGTCCTCGGAGACGACCTCGCCGACGAACTGCTCCTCGCCGCCGAGCCAGCGCACGGCGTCGTCGAGCAGGTAGGGCGAGATCATGGTCAGCGCCGCGCGGCCCATCTGAGAGACGAGGATGTCGGCGAACAGGTCGGTGTCGGCGAGCACGAGCACGCGGTAGCCGTCCTTGTCCTTGCCGTCCTTGTCCTTGACCTTCGGGCCTTCGACCGCGGCCGCGAGGTTCCAGCGCTGGCGCTTCTCGGTCCCCGCGTCGAACGCGAAGTTGTTGTTGTAGTCGAGCCAGCTCGAGTCCATCGAGCGGATGGTGAACGTGCGCGTCGGGTTGGTCTGGCCCGCGGTGAACGGCGCCTCCTCGAGCGCGCCCGAGTCGATCAGGATGAGGCCGCTCCTGTCGGCCGCGCGCGACAGCGTGGTGGTCGAGGCGTGCGCCGAGAACTGCGTGGTGAACGCGAACCGGCGATCGGCCGGCGTCCCGCGCTGCGGCAGGAACGCCTTGTCGTCGGTGAGGTCGCCCGGGTTGTAGCGAACACCGAGCTTGCCCTCGAGGCTGCCGAGGCTCGGGTCCGCCTTCGGATCGAGTGCGATGAGCAGGCGGCCGCCCTTATCGAGGTAGCGCGACAGCGCATCCCACTCGGCGGGCTGGAGCGAGAGCACGGGCGCCAGCATGATGACGATGGTGGCGTCGTCGGGCACGTTGCTCGCGAGGTCGACGAGCCCGAGGTCCTTGACCTCGTAGTTGAGCTCGCCGAGCCGCTTCTTGAACACCGTCGTGCGGCGCTCGGGGACGCGACCCTTCATGTCGGGCGGCAGCGAGTCGGGATCGTTGATCTCGCCGTGGCCGGTCATCACGTAGGCCTTGCGCTTGTCGCGCACGACCTTCATCAGCAGCGAGTTGATCTCGCGATCGAGGTTGCGCAGCTTGCCCGAGCCCTTGCGCGCCTTCTCGAGGTCGGTGTCGATGTCGATCGTCTGCGAGCGCTCGTCGACGGCGGGCTCCTTGCCGTCCTTGGCGTCCTTGGGCTTGTCCTTGTCGTCGACCTGCTTCTGGCGGACGAGGACGATCACGCCGTCCTTGGTGACCTTGTACTTGCCGGCGAGCTCGGCATCGAGGAAGCGATCGTGCTCCTCGATGATCAGCTTGCCCGGCGCGGCCGAGGACAGCGCCTCGAAGTAGTCACGCACCTGCGACTTGACCTCGTTCGCCGGCGGGAAGAACAGCAGCACCTTGATCGGGTCGCTGCTCGCGCGGACGATGTTCTTCGTCGAGTCGCCCGGTGACGACGTCTTGAAGTAGCTGACATCACGCTGGACGTTGCGCTCCTTGGCCACCTGGCAGGTCACCATGAGCAGCGCGAGCGCGAACGCGATCGTGAGGCCGGACCAGCCGACCTCGCGCACGCGATAGAACTCGACGCCCGCGTCATCCTTGCCGGACTCGACCTGGAAGTGCGTGCGCAGCGCCTGCCCGAGCGACAGCTCGATCACCAGCACCGGCACGATCGAGGCGACGAGCAAGACGCCGTAGAGCACCGTGAACGCTCCCTCGAACTTGTTCGCGCCGGCCTCGGACAGCGCCAGCTTGCTCAAGCCCCACTTCGTCGTGAGCGCGTAGAGCACGAGCGCGGCGAGCGTGCCGAGGTGACAGAGCAGCAGCACGCCCTCGACCTTGCGTCGCGCACCGGAGCTGCCGAACCAGGTCCACGCGCGGACCGCGGTCACCGACACCACGAGCACCGTGCCGAGCATCGTCACGCCCGCTGAATCGATCAGGCGCGCGCCGAGCAGCACGAGGAGAAGGCCGAGCCCGAGCACCAGGGACAGCCACCACGGAGATGCGGTTCTCATTGCCATCGCTTCGCCTCCAAGGTCTTCACGGAGAGCAACAGGAAGAAGTAGATCACCGCGATGTAATAGATGAAGTCTTTGAGGTTGAAGACGCCGCGCATGAAGCCAGTCTGGAAGTGGATCCACCACATATCGACCTCCTTCAGCACGTCACGCACCGGCGGGTCGAGGCGCTTCGCGAGCGGGAACAGCACGACCATCACGGCCACGATCGCCGCGGCGACCACCGCCGCGATCAACTGGTTCTTGGCGAGCGCGCTCGCGAACACGCCGATCGCCAGCACCGCCGCGCCGAGCAGGAACAGGCCGAGATAGCCGACCAGCACCTGCCCGAACGTGACCTTGCCGTTCACCTTGATGAGGAGCGGCATGTAGAACGACAGCGCGAGGAAGATCGCGAGGAACGTCAGCGCGGCGAGGAACTTGCCGATCACGATCTCGGTGTCGCGCACCGGTGACGTCGTGAGCAGCACCATCGAGTGTGTCTGCCGCTCCTCGGCGATCAGCCGGAACGACAGCAGCACGCCGGCGAACATCACCACGCCGCTCATCAGCCAGAAGTAACGCTCGAGCACCATCGCCGACAGCTGCTCGCCAGCCATCGCGTGCGCCTGGAACAAGATGCCGCCGAAGAGCAACAGGATCGCCGCGATCACCCAGGCGAACGGTGACCGCAGGAACGCGCCGAGCTCTCGACGATAGATGATGCTAATTGCTCGCATCGGGTCCCTCCACGAGACGGATGAACGTGCTCTCGAGCTCGCTGCGCGAGTAGTCGAGCTTCAGGAGATCGAGCTTGGCGTCGACGACCGCGCGGCTGACCTCGGCGCGGCAGTCCTTCGTGGTCGTCAGCGCGAACGACAGGCCGCCGCCCTGCTCGTACGGATCGGCGACGCCCTTCACGCCCTCGACCCCTTCGAGCACCTTCTTGATCCTCGCCTTCGGGTCGTCGCCCGCGGGCGGGCGAACGGTCACGGAGATCTGGCGGATCTCGCGCTCGCTCGCCGCGAGCTCGTGCTCGCTGCCCGAGCCGAGCAGCTTGCCCTTGCCGAGGACGAGCAGCCGATCACACGTCTGGCTGATCTCGGTCAGGATGTGACTCGAGATCATCACCGTGTGGTTCTGCTTGAGGTCGTGGATGAGGTTGCGCATCTCGACGATCTGCACCGGGTCCAGGCCGCGGGTCGGCTCGTCGAGGATGAGGAACTTCGGCTGGTGGATGATCGCCTGCGCGACCCCGACGCGCTGGCGGAAGCCGTGCGACAGGGTGCCGATCTGATCGGTGCTGACCTCGCCGAGATCCGTGATCTCGAGGACGTCCGGGATCCGCCGCTTCACCTGGCCGCGCGACATGCCGCGCAGCTCGCCCGCGAAGGCGAGGTAGTCGAGCACCGTCATGTCCAGATAGATGGGCGGGTGCTCGGGCAGAAAGCCGATGCGCTTGCGCACTTCATGCGGCTGGGCGACGGCATCGACGCCGCCGACCTCGATCGTCCCCGACGACGGCCGCAGATCACACGCGAGGATCCGGAGAGCCGTCGTCTTGCCCGCGCCGTTGAGGCCGAGGAAGCCGACGGTCTCCCCGTCGGCGATCTCGAACGACACGGATGCGAGTGCGCGTTTGCTGCCGTAGAACTTGCTGAGATTCGATGCTCGAATCATTCGACCTCGCGTGCGCCATATGGGCGCGGAATCGCTGGGCTTTGGTAAAACGTGCGCCAGGGCATGTCAAGCCACGGCGGCCCCACAAACCAGCGACCCTAGCCCGCTTCTTCC
>Ga0247829_10001189_pt1 | contig 11575 bp, 14 predicted proteins | sample 12C_Control_Day4_FD_207765 | JGI IMG/M metagenome (GOLD analysis project Ga0247829, IMG submission 207765) | Soil microbial communities from agricultural site in Penn Yan, New York, United States - 12C_Control_Day4 | ecosystem: Environmental > Terrestrial > Soil > Agricultural land | place... | reverse complement strand
AGCTGCGTCGCGACGCCGAGCTCGCCGCGCTGCTGGACGCCTTCGCCATCGCGGCGCGGGAGCGGCGGCTGGTCGTCGTCATCGTGGTCGGCGAGGGCGGCATCGGCAAGAGCCGGCTGCGCCGCGAGTTCGAGACGACGATGCAAGCCCGGGCGAAGCCGGTCGAGCTGTTCCGCGGCCGCGCCGATCCGCAGACGGCGAGCCGGCCCTACGGCCTGCTGCGCGACATCGTCGCGCGGCGGCTGCAGATCGCCGACGACGACACGATGGCGGCGGCCAAGGCCAAGCTCGAGGGCGGCCTCGGTGCGCTCACCGATGCCGACGAAGGCGAGGCGATGGACGAGGCGCAGGTGCATCTGCTCGGCCACCTGATCGGCCTCGACTACCGCGACAGTCCGCATGTGCGCGGAATCCGGGACGAGGCGCGGCAGATCCGCCAGCGCGCCTTCCACGCTGCAGCCGGCTGGTTGCGGCGTACCGTCGAGCGGAGCGGCGCGCCGGCGCTGCTGCTGCTCGAGGACCTGCACTGGGCCGACGAGGCGTCGCTCGATTTCCTGCAGCAGCTGGCGCAGGAGAACGCCGACCTGCCGATGCTGATGCTCGCCCTGGCGCGGCCGGAGCTGCTGGAGCGCCGCGCCGGCTGGCCGGGGCGGGCCGACGCGCGTCGCATCGACCTCGCGCCCTTGCAGCCCGGCGCCAGCCGCCTGCTCGCCGGCGAGCTGTTGAGGCGCCTGCCGACGCCACCCGATGCGCTGCTCGCGCTGGTAACGGGCGGTGCCGAGGGTAACCCGTTCTACATGGAGGAGCTGGTCCGGATGCTGGTCGACGAGGGAGCGATCGAAACCGGTGCCGACGGCTGGACGCTGCATGCCGACCGGCTGGCCGCCCTGCACGTGCCGGCCACGCTCTCCGGCGTGCTGCAGGCGCGCCTGGACGCCCTCGCGCCCGACGAGAAGCGGGCGCTGCAGCAGGCCTCCGTGATCGGCGTCGTTTTCTGGGACCAGGCCCTGGCGGCGATCGACGCGGCCGCGCCGCGGGCGTTGCCCGGGACGGTGCAGCGGCGGCTGGTCGAGCCGCACCTCGACACGCGGCTCGAAGGCGCGAACGAGTTCGCGTTCAAGCATCAGCTGCTCCACGGCGTCGCCTACGACACCGTGCTGAAGCGCCTGCGCCAGGCCTATCACGGCCGGGTTGCGCACTGGCTGGCCCGGCTCGGCGGGGCGCGTGGCGGCGAGCTGCTCGGCGTCGTCGCCGAGCACTACGCGAAGGCGGGCGACGACGCGCAGGCCGCCGAGTACTTCGCGCGGGCCGCCGGCTACGCAGCCGAGCGCCATGCCGGCGATGCGGTGCTCGCCCATGTCGCCAGCGCGCTCGCCCTGCCTGGCAGTGCGGGCGACCCGGAGCTGAGCTGGCGCCTGCTCGAGTTGCGCGAGCGCACCTTCGACCTCGCCGGAAGGCGCGTCGATCAGCTCCAGGACATCGAGCACCTGGAGCAACTGGCCGAGGCGATCGGCGACGACACCAAGCGTGCCGACGCGGCCTGGCGGCGAAGCGATTTCGCGCTCCGCACGGGCGACTTCCGCGCCGGCGAGGCGGCGGCGCGCAGCGCGATGGCGCATGCCGCGCATGCCGGCGCGACCGCGCTCAGGCTCAGGGCCCAGCAGCGGCTGGTCAACGCGCTCACCCATCAGGGCGAGCTTGCCGAGGCCGATGCGCTGGCTCGCGCCGGGCTGACGGAGGTGCGCTCGCTCGGCCTGCGCCCGCTCGAGAGCCTCTACCTCAACGCGATGATGGTGGTGGCGGCGGCACGCAACGACCACCTGAGCTGTCTGGCGCTGGGGCGCGAGCAGCTGCCGATCAACCGCGAGCTCGGCAACCGCCGCGCCGAGGCGACGACGCTCGGCAACCTCGGCTCGCTGCTTTCGTCCTTCGGCGCCTGGGACGAGGCCCGCGAGAGCTACGCCGCCTCGCTGCGGCTGGCCCGCAGCATCGGCGACAAGGTCCAGCAGATGAACACGCTGGCCCAGCTCGCGCAGATGCAGCAGTTGTCCGGCGAGGATGGGCTCGGCCTGGCGGCGGCGAAGGAATCGCTGGCGATCGCGGGCTCCATCCGCAACCCCTACGGCGAAGGCGTGGCCTCGGCCTGCCTGGGCGCCATCGAGCTGGCCCGCGGCGACCTCGAGGCCGCCCAGGCCGCCTACGCGAGCGCGCACGCGACGGCGACGCGGCTCGGCATGCCCTTCGTCCACGACGCGACCGCCGGCCTGGTGGAGGTGGCCCTGGCGCGCGGCGACGTCGCCGCCGCGCTTGCGATGGCCGAGGGCCTGATCGCGCTCGCCGCCGCAGGCGAAGACGCGTTCGCCGGCGCCAACGACATCTGGATCGGCTGGGTCTGCCATTGCGCGCTCGCCGCCGCGGGCGACGCTCGCGCGGCGGCCGCGCTCGCCGCCGTCCACGCCGCCCTGCAGGCGCGCGCGCAGGCCATCGCCGACGACGATCTGCGCCGCAGCTTTCTGGAAGCGGTGCCGGAGCATCGCGAGATCCGCGCCGCGTGGGCGGCGGCTGCCGCCGCCGATTCCGGCTAGCGCTTGCCGGCCGGACGCTTCGTCGAGGCCGGATCCTTGTCGCGGGTCGCCGCCCGCTTGACCGGCTTGCGCTCGCCCGCCGCCGGCTTCGCGCCGTTCGCGGTCGCGGCCTGGGCCGCCGGCGGCGGGGGCTTGGCCTGCAGGCTGGCGCGCAAGGCCGCGACCAGGTCGACCACCTGGGCGCCGATCGGAGCGTCCCTGTGCGCCGGAGCGACGATCTGCCGACCCTCGATCTTCCGCTCGACGGCGGCGAGGATGCGCTGCTTCTCCTCGTCGACGAAGCGGGCCGGGTCGTAGGCCTCGGCCGAGATCTGCTCTATCAGCTGCTTCGCGAGCTGCAGCTCGGCCGCTCCCACCGGGGCCAGGTCGATGTCGAGATCGTCGAGCGAACGCACCTCGTCGGCATAGAGCAGCTGCTGCAACACCATGCCGCCTTGCGCGGCGCGGATCTGCACCACGTACTCCTTGGCGCGGAACGCCCACTTGGCGAGCGCGCTGCGGCCCGTGTCCTGCATCGCCCGCAGCAGCAGGCTGTACGGCTTCGCCCCACGCTTGTCGGGCGCCAAGAAGTACGCCTTGTCGAAATAGATCGGATCGATCGCCCGCTCGGGGATGAATTCGACGATGTCTATCGTCTGCCGCGACGCCTCGGCAAGCGCCTTCAGCTCCTCCGGGGTGAAGAGAACGAAGCGGCCCTTCTCGAATTCGTAGCCTTTGACCATCTCCGAGCGCTCGATCACCGCCGGGCTGGAGCCGGGCGGCGGAAAGGGTGCGGAGGGCAGGGAGATCCTCGAGGACGATGGCGGGACCCCGGCGCGGCTGGCCGGGAAGTCGACCACCCGCGAGGCCGCGCCGCCGCGCGACTTAGGTGCCGGCGGCGCCGGCGCGGTTTCCTCCTCCTCGACCTCTGGCTCTGGCGCGGCGGCCGCAGGCGCCTCCTCGCTGACGTATTGCTGACGCACCCGCGCTCCTCCGGCCGACATCAGCCGGAACCGGATCGCCGCCGAGCTCTCGGTTGCCGAGTACAGCTTCACCGGGATGGAGACGAGGCCGAAACTGAGCGACAAGGTGGCGATGGAGCGGGCGGCCATGGCGTTCGAACGGGAATGCGTTGCATGACGATAGGAAGCGTAGCCGCCTTCGCGGCATCGGACGGCGGCGTCGTCGGAGGTAGGACCGCTGCCAGACCGCGACGGTCCGCCGGCACAGCGCTTGCCTCGCAAGCGGGGCGCGAATGTCCGCGCTCAAGGGGATTGAAATGGCAACGGCAAAGAAGGCGGCGGGCAGGAAGACGCCGACGGCGCGCGAGGCGCAGAGCGACGCAACGGCTCTGCTCGCGCGCGACCACGCGGAGGTGAAGAAGCTTTTCAAGCAGTACGAGAAGCTGGCCGACGCACAGGCTGACGGCGAGGAGCGCCAGGCGCTCGCCGAGGAGATCTGCGCGATGCTCACCGTGCATGCGACCGTCGAGGAGGAGATCTTCTATCCGGCGGCGCGCGCGGCGGAGGTCGAGAGCGACCTGCTCGACGAGGCCGAGGTCGAGCACGCCTCTGCCAAGGACCTGATCGCGCAGATCCAGGAGATGGGTCCGGACGACGAGCTCTACGACGCCAAGGTCAAGGTGCTGGGCGAGTACATCGACCACCACGTGCAGGAAGAGGAAGGCGAGATGTTCCCGAAGTGCCGCAAGGCCGACATGGACCTCGCCGATCTCGCCATGCAGCTTGCCGAGCGCAAGGCCGAGCTGATGGAGGAAGAAGGCGAAGGACAGGCGGCCTAGAGCGCCCGGCGCCGGCCTGCGTGCTCGCACTCGCCGGCACGCAGGCGGCCGCGGAGCGGCATGACGCTTGCCCCCTTCGCCCCATGAAGCCTCGTGATCTCTCGCTCGAAGTCATTCTTGTCGCCGCGCTGGTCCTCGCGGCCGGTCTCGGCGCCTGCAGCCGGCAGGACCCGCCGGCGGGCATGGCGCGAACCGACAGCGCCGCCGACCGGAGCAACCGCAGCGCCGCCGACGGCGGCGGCGACGGGCCTACCGCACTCAGCCCCGCCGACAAGGCGCGGGCCGCCGACATGAGCGCCAGCGGCGCCGCGAGCACGGTCTATTCCTCCGAGACGCAGGGCACCAGCCCGATGCCGACCTCGGCGCCGGTGCCTTCGCAAGGCAGCCCCAACAAGGCCGGCGGCGTCGGCCAGCGCTAGCGCGTCGCCCGGATTTCGGGCATAGCTGTTGCCGAGTGCGCTGGAGCCCAGCCAACTCGGTGCTCCGGGGCTCAGCATCGACTACCTGGAAGGAAGAGACATGAATCAGCAAGGCAGTGGCGGGTATCGCCGCGATGGCGGTGATCGCGACGAAGGATCGGGTCGCGGTCGGCAGCAAAGCGACCAGAACCGAGGCGATTACGGTTCGCAGCACTCGCAATTCAGCGGTGGTGACGATCAGATGGGGGGCAACTACACCGGAGGCGATCGCAACTACGGCGGCGGCCAGGGCAACTACGGCAGTAGCCGGAGCGGCTCCGGCGGCGGTCAGGGTGGCTACGGTGCCTACGGCGGAGGCCAGGGTGGCTCCGGCGGCGGACAAGGCGGCTACGGCGGCTACGGCGGTGGCCAGGGCGGCAGCCAGGGCTATGGCGGAAGTCAGGGCGGCTACGGCGGGTACGACCAGGGACAGGGCAGCGACAGTTGGCGTTCCTCGCGCGGCAACGAAGGCTCCTTCAGCGAGCGCTCCGACCAGGGCGGACGTTCCTGGGGCGGCGGCCGGTCGCAGGAGAGCTACGGGAGCTCCGGTCAGATGGGCCGCGGGACGCTGGGTGCCGGATACGGCGGCGACTACGGCGGCCAGGGCCAGCAAGGCGGCTACGGACAGGGGCAGCAAGGCGGCCAAGGCCAGCATCACTGGGATCCCGACTATCACCAGTGGCGCAACGAGCAGATGCAGAACCTCGACAACGACTACGCGGAGTGGCGGCGCGATCGCTACAAGAAGTTCTCCGACGAGTTCAACGACTGGCGCAGCAACCGCAGCCGCGGCGGCGGCCAGTCGGGCGAGCACGGCTCCAGCTCCGGCGGCGGCTCGTCGCTGACCGGATCGTCGGGCGGTTCGGGCATGGGCGGCTCGTCGGGCGGCAGCTCGTCCACGGGCGGCTCCTCGATCGGCAGCGCCGTCTCGGGCGGCTCGTCCGCCGGCCAGTCGCCTTCGACCGGCAGCACGACCTCGGCCGGCACCGCCGGCTCCGGCTCCGCGTCCAAGACCAAGTAGGCACGAGGGGGACGGGGTGAGCCGCGCGGCGCACCCCGTCGGAGTTCCAACGGGGCAGCCTAGCGTTCGGAGGTCGCCGTCACCGGCCACTCGGCGTTGAGCGCGGTCACCAGCGCATCGGCGTCGATCCGGTCCAGGCAGAGCGGCGAGAGCGCACCCTGGTTGGCGAAGATCTCCCACTCGCTCGAGTCGCCGCGCTTGACCCGACGCACCACGTAGACCGAGCCTTCGCGGAACGCCTGCCACGGACGATCCGCGGCAGGCTTTCTCAGGGTGGCGATACGCCCGCTGGGCAACCTGATCTTGATCGGAGGCATCGAAAGAAGGAGCTGGATCTCTCTTCCTGGTTCGGAGGCACGAGCCGTGCCCGTTGCCAGACGCGTCGCGATCGAACACGCCCGGAGCGCACAACCCAGGCAGGCACGACTGATGCCGACGTCAGGGACCGCTCAATGCGACTTTCCGGAGATTCCATGAAAGCCCTCTGCTGGCACGGCAAGCACGACATCCGCTACGAGACGGTGCCCGATCCGGCGATCGAGCATCCGCGCGACGCCATCATCAAGACCACCTGCTGCGCCATCTGCGGCTCCGACCTGCACTTCTACGACGGCTTCATGCCCGGCATGAAGTCGGGCGACATCGTCGGTCACGAGTTCATGGGCGAGGTGGTCGAGGTCGGCGCGGAGAACAAGAAGCTCAAGGTCGGCGACCGGGTCGTCGTGCCCTTCACCATCTGCTGCGGCGAGTGCGAGCAGTGCCGGCGCGGCAATTTCTCGGTCTGCGAGCGCACCAACCGCAAGAAGAACCTCGGCGACCTGACCTTCGGCCACAGCACCGCGGGCCTGTTCGGCTACACCCACATCACCGGCGGCTATGCCGGCGGCCAGGCCGAATACGTGCGCGTTCCCTACGCCGATGTCGCGCCGGTCAAGATTCCGGAAGGATTGACCGACGAGCAGGTGCTCTTTCTCGGCGACATCTTCCCGACCGGCTGGCAGGCAGCGGCCCAGTGCGACATCCAGCCGACCGACACGGTCTGTGTATGGGGCGCCGGCCCGGTCGGCCAATTCGCGATCCGCAGCGCCATCATGCTCGGCGCCGAGCAGGTGATCTGCATCGACAACGTGCCGGAGCGGCTCGACATGGCCCGTGCCGGCGGCGCGATCACGATCGACTTCGACGAGGAGAGCGTGCTCGACCGGCTGCAGGAGCTGACCGGCGGCAAGGGTCCCGACAAGTGCATCGAGGCGGTCGGCATGGAGGCGCATTCGCTGCGCTCGATCGACTCGATGATCGACCGCGTGAAGCAGTCGGTGATGATCGAGAGCGACCGGCCGCACGTGCTGCGCGAGATGATGTATGTCTGCCGGCCGGCCGGCGTGCTCTCGGTCGCCGGCGTCTACGGCGGCATGGTCGACAAGATCCCGTTCGGCGCGGTGATGAACAAGGGCCTGACCATCCGCACCGGCCAGACCCACGTCAATCGCTGGACCGACGACCTGCTGCAGCGCATCGGTGACGGCCAGATCGACCCTTCGTTCGTCATCACCCACAGCGTGCCGCTCGAGGACGGGCCGGCCATGTACCGGACCTTCCGCGACAAGGAGGACGGCTGCATCAAGGTCGTCCTCAAGCCCTGAGGGCTCCGCCATGCACAACGACAGCCGAGGAATCTCCATGAGCAACGACGACATCAGGCATCCGCTTTCCCGCGTCATTCCGAGCCGGCCGTTTGGACCGATGCGCTCGCCGGCGCGCGCGCTCGGCTGGTTCAGCATCGCCCTCGGCTTGGCCGAGCTGGCGATGCCGCGCCGGATGGCCCGCGTCGCCGGCGCGCCGAACCTGCCGGCGCTGACCCGCGCCTGCGGCCTGCGCGAGGTCGGCACCGGCATCGGCATCCTGACCTCCAAGGATCCGTCGCCCTGGCTCTGGGTCCGCGTCGCCGGCGATGCGCTCGACATCGCCGCGGTCGGCGGCGGCCTCGTCACCCGGGGCCGGCCGCTGCGCACCCTGACCTCGCTCGCGGTGCTGGTCGGCGTGACCCTGATCGACATGAAGGTCGCCGAGGCTGCGCCGCCGGAGAAGAAGCGCTCGCGCCTGCTCACCCACGACTACAGCGGCCGCTCCGGCTTTCCGCTTCCGGCGGCGCAGATGCGCGGCGTCGGTACCCGGCCGAGCGCCCGGATGGGCTCCGCGGCATCCGCGTCGCCGCCGCGGACCGAAGATGCGGCGAGCGCGATGCCCCGGTCCGAGACCAGCATGGCTTCCTGAGATGACTTCGCGCACCTTCACCCGCTCGCCGGACAAGGCGACCGTCACCGTGCGCGAGACCGGCTCCCGGCGCCAGCCGAGCGTCGGCCCGGGCGGCGGGACGTCGGCGCCTCCGGAGCGCATCGAGGAAGATCGGCGCGCCGACGTCGACGAGCTCTCGGACGGCGGCGCCGGCTCGGCCCGCCACACCGGCGACCGGGCACGCCAGGACGGCGAAAAGCCGAGGGAGCCCGACCGCTGAGTCGGGTACGCCCGTTGCCTTCCGGAAGGGCGCAACCGCGCGCGGCGCTACGCCGTCAACCTTTCAGGAGATGAGACATGGCAGACAGCAAGGACAAGCAGGGCGGCACGGGATCTCAGCGCAGTTCCTCCTCGGGCGGCGGCCAGCAGGCTTCACCCTCGACCGGCGAGCGCGAGCAGCAATCGCAAGGCGACCGGCAACCGCAAGGCGGCCAGCAAGGGCAGGGCGGTCAGGGCCAGGGCGGCGGGGGTCGGGACCAGCAGTCGCAGAAGTCCGGCGCGATGGGCCAGCCGGACCAGAGCGGCTCCACCAGCGCCACGAGCGTCGGCTCGAGCGGCAACTATGGCAGCGGCGGTCAGCAAGGCCAGCGCGATGCCGGCGGCAAGGACCAGGAAGCGCAAGCCGGACGTTCGGGCCAGCAGGGCCAGGGCTCCGATCAGGGCCGGTCCGGCTCGGGCGGTCAAAAGGGCCGCGGTAGCTGAGCCGGTTTCGTCGTCGGTCACCGGGACGAGGCGCTTCGCGCGCCTGCGTCCCGGGCGCGGACGCGATCACCCATCGGCGTAGGGCGACAGTGGCGACAGGGCGTCGCTGGTGTCGGGATCCTCGGGCGAACGACCGTGCGCGCGCTGCCAGAGGGTCCAGCCGATCCAGATGGCGAGCATGAGGGCGACGCGCTTGACCATCATCCCCTCCCCAGTGCCGAGCGCACGTCTTTGGCCACGGTGCCTGCACGCGCCACGGCCTTGCGCAACTCCTCCTCGGTGCAGCCGAGCCGTTGCGTCCAGTAGCGAACCTCGTGCGGTTCGTCGACGTTGATCCGAAGCTGGTCCTGGTGGCTTCGAAGGGTGGTGTCGTCGGGCATGGTGTCCTCCGTTGAATGCAGGAAGCGAGGCAACGGCCGTGCCTTGGCGCAGGCGTTCCGATTGCCACGGTGAGGTGAAGCCACGGAGACGACATGAGCTACCTCGACGATCGCCAGCTGCAGGAGTTCAAGGACCTCCTCGCGCAGCGCGAAGCGCAGCTGCAGGAGGAGGTGCGGACGGTGGAGGGCGGGATGATCCCGCCGGCCGAGGTGCCGCGGCGCGAGGCCGAGGAAACCGTCGAGACGGCCGAGGAGCGCGTCCTTTCCGGCCTCGACCATGTGCAGTTGCTGCGCGACCAGGAAGAGCTGATCGAGATCGATGCCGCGCGCGGGCGCATTCGCGACGGCAGTTACGGCCTGTGCAGCGAATGCGAGGAGCCGATCCCGCTGGCCCGGCTGCGCGCGGTGCCCACCGCCCGGCTCTGCCTGCGGCACCAGGCCGAGTGGGAGCGGACGCATCCGTCGGCGCCCTCGTTCACGGTCTGAGCCGGCAGGCCAAAGGAGAGATGCGATGAGAACCGTGCTTTCCGCCTTCACCGACCGCGAGCTCGGTCGCAAGGCGGCCGAGGACCTGGGCCAGGCCGGCCTGACCCGCGGCCCGATCCGCATCGGCGTCCATCGCGGGGGCGACGATCCTTCGCTCGGCAACCCGATCGACGAAGCCGTGACCGGCGGCGCGATCACCGATTTCGTCTGGCTGCTCGACCAACTGTTCGGCAGCGCCGGCGCGGCTCGGCCGGATGCGAGCAGCGCCGACATCGTCCGCGAGGGCGGGTCCGTGGTGGTGGTGCAGACTGCCGACGACGCCGAAGCGGCGCGGGTGCAGTCCTTCCTCCTCGAGGCCGGGGCAGTCAAGCAGGCGTTCGTGCCGCGCGAGGGCGACCTCGACTAGAAAAAGGGCCCGTCACCCGCTGCGACGGGTGCGGGCCCTCGATGCCGCGCGGCTTCAGTTGCGGTCGGCGCGAGCCGCACGCATGCCGGTGTCGGTAGCGGTGCTGCCCGAGCTCATCGAGCCGGTGTTGCCGGCGTTCATCGAGCCCGAGTTCGTGCCGGAACCCATCGAGCCCGAGGTGGTGCCCGAGCTTGTCGTACCGGTGCCGGAACCCATCGCGCCCGACGATCCGCTGCCCGAGGTCGTCGAGGTCGGGTTGCTGGTCGAACCGGAGTTCGTGGTGCCGCTGTTGTTGGCCACGCCCGGGCCGGAGTTGGCCGACGAAGTGCCGCCGGTCGTGCCGCCGGTGCTGCCCGTGCCGCCCGACTGGGCATAGGACACGGCGGCGACGGCGCCGATGGCCACGGCCGAGGCGATGGCGATGATGCGTCGATTGGACATGGATCGTCTCCTTTCCCTATGGATGAATGCCTAGCTGCTCTTGTTGCCGCGACCTTGCGACGATCCCTTGTCGCTGCCGCCCTGCTGCGAGCCCTTGCCGCCTTGCTGCTGCTGGCCGCCGCCGGATGAGCCGCCGCGTCCCGACTGACCGCCGGATCCGCCGCTGCCGCCGCCTTGGTTGGACTGGCCCTTCGAGCCAGAGCTGGATTGATTTGCCATCGTGGTTCCCCATGCCGCGCAACATTGCGCGACGCCATTTCGGCAACAGCCGTGCCATCGGGCACGCCGTCCGGCAGTGCGTGGTGTTGGGCATGACCCTTGCCATCGAGGGGCACTTCAACAGGAGATCATGTGGACAAAGGAAGCGAGGGGTTCAAGACCGCCGCGGCGACGGCGGTACCGGGTCATGCAGGCTTCGACTATCTGATCGTCGGCGCGGGCTTCGCCGGAAGCGTGCTCGCCGAGCGCCTCGCCAGCGGCGCCGGCAAGCGAGTTCTCATCGTCGACAAGCGGCCGCACATCGGCGGCAACGCCTACGACCGGTACGACGACTCGGGCGTCCTCATCCACCCCTACGGTCCGCATATCTTCCACACCAACTCGGCCGAGATCTTCGAGTACCTCTCCCGTTTCACCGAATGGCGGCCCTATCAGCACCGCGTGCTCGCCAGCGTCGACGGCCTCGAGTTGCCGATCCCGATCAACCTCGATACGGTGAACAGGCTGTTCGGCCTGAACCTCACCTCGTTCGAGATGGAAGGCTGGTTCGCCTCGGTGGCGGAGAAGAAGGAACGGATCCTCACCTCCGAGGACGCCGTCGTCAGCAAGGTCGGGCGCGACCTCTACAACAAGTTCTTTCGCGGCTACACGCGCAAGCACTGGGGCCTCGACGCCTCCGAGCTAGACGCGAGCGTCACCTCGCGAGTGCCGACACGGACCAACCGCGACGACCGCTACTTCGCCGACACCTTCCAGGCGATGCCGAGGCACGGCTACACCCGCATGTTCGAGAACATGCTGC
>Ga0247829_10001187_pt1 | contig 11578 bp, 7 predicted proteins | sample 12C_Control_Day4_FD_207765 | JGI IMG/M metagenome (GOLD analysis project Ga0247829, IMG submission 207765) | Soil microbial communities from agricultural site in Penn Yan, New York, United States - 12C_Control_Day4 | ecosystem: Environmental > Terrestrial > Soil > Agricultural land | place: USA... | reverse complement strand
CCCGGAGCCGACGATGGACGTGGCGCACGTCGCCAGCGCCGTCGTCCACATGGCGAGCCTGCCGCTGGACGCCAACGTCCTGTTCCTGACCGTGATGGCCACCAATATGCCGTTCGTGGGTCGGGGCTGAGAACTCTGAGCCAGGGGGTCGAACCGTGTCGCAACCCGCCGCCCTCGTCTTGACCGCCTCACTCGCGGTGGTGCTCGCCATGCCCCGACCGACCCGCGCCGACCTGCCGACCCTCACCCCGGAGCGGGCGTCGGCGTTCGCCCGGCTGGCGCTGAAGGGGGTCGGCAAGGAGTTCCCCCACAAGCCGGGGTACGTCATGGACGGCGCGGCCGACGTTCGACCGCCCCGGGAATTGCACCCGGCCTTCTACGGGTCCTACGACTGGCACTCCTCGGTCCACGGGCACTGGATGCTCGCCCGGCTGCTGCGGCGGTTCCCCGACCTGCCGGAAGCGAAGGAGATCCGGGCCGTACTGGCCCGGCACCTGACGGCCGCGAACCTGAAGACCGAAGCGGACTACTTCGCCCGCAAGTCGGCCCGGTCGTTCGAGCGGCCCTACGGCTGGGCGTGGCTCCTGAAGCTGGCCGAGGAGTTGCACGGCTGGGACGACCCGGACGCGAAGGAGTGGTCCCGCAACCTCCGGCCGCTGGCCGACGTCATCGTGGGCCGCTACCTGGAATACTTCCCGAAGCAGACGTACCCGATCCGCACCGGCGTCCACCCGAACACCGCGTTCGGCCTGGCGTTCGCCCACGACTACGCCCGGGCGGTCGGGCACGACAAGCTGCGGGCGCTGGTCGAGGAGCGCGCGAAGGCGTACTTCGGCGCGGACGGGGACTACCCGGCCGCGTGGGAGCCGGGCGGGGCCGACTTCTTCTCCCCCGCGCTGACCGAGGCCGACCTGATGCGGCGGGTGCTGCCGCCGGCCGAGTTCCGGGCGTGGTTCCACAAATTCCTGCCGTCGGCGGCCCGGGTCGAGCCGAAGGCGCTCTTCACCCCGGCGACGGTGACGGACCGGACCGACCCGCAGATCGTCCACCTGGACGGGCTGAACCTGAGCCGGGCGTGGGGCATGCGGGCCGTCGCCGCCGCGCTGCCGGCCGACGACCCGGCCCGGAAACTGCTCACCGAATCAGCAGCCCGGCACGCCGAGGCGGCGCTGGCGCACGTGGCCAGCGGCGACTACGTCGGCGAGCACTGGCTGGCCTCGTTCGCCGTGTACCTGCTCGACTCCCGCGGTGATGTGCGATGACCTGGACCCAGAACTACGACCCCTTCGGGTCCGACCTGCTCTCGCCGCTGGCGGCCGCCGTCCCGGTGGTCGTGCTGCTCGGCCTGCTGGCTAGCGGCCGGGTCAGCGCCCCGCTCGCCGCCCTCGCCGGACTGATCGCTGCCGTATTAATCGCGGTGTTCGGGTTCACACCAGTCGAGGCGACCGGTCCGGACGGACTCACCGGGTGGGCCGGCGCCGTCCTGGCCGCGGCCGGGTACGGGGCGGCGTTCGGACTGCTGCCGATCGGGTGGATCGTCCTGAACGCGGTCTTCCTGTATGCCCTGACCGTCGAGGCCGGGGCGTTCGAGACGGTCAAGCGGTCTGTGCTGGCCCTGTCCGGCGACCGCCGGGTGCAGGCGCTGCTGGTCGCGTTCTGCTTTGGGGCGTTCCTGGAGGGGGCAGCCGGGTTCGGCACCCCGGTCGCCGTCTCGGCGGCGCTTCTGGTCGGAGCCGGGTTCCGACCTCTTCACGCCGCCGGGCTGGCGCTGCTGGCCAACACCGCCCCGGTCGCCTACGGGGCGCTCGGCACGCCGATCACCACGCTGGCCCGCGTCACCGGGTTGGACGAGTTGCAGCTCAGCGCCATGACCGGGCGGCAGTTGCCGTTCTTCTCGCTGCTGGTGCCGGCCTGGCTGGTCTGGGTGATGGCCGGGTGGCGGGGCCTGCGCGGGGCGTGGCCGGCGGTGCTGGTCGCCGGCGGGACGTTCGCCGCGGTGCAGTTCGCCGTCTCCAACTACCACGGCCCGTGGCTGGTGGACGTGGCCGCGGGCGTCGTGTCCCTGGTCGCCCTGGCGGTCCTCCTGCGGTTCTGGCAGCCGGCCGAGACGTGGCGGTTCCCGGAAGAACGCGGAACGGAAGACTCTCCTGAGTTCCGCGTTCCGCATTCCGCATTCCGCGATTACGCGAAGGCGTGGGTGCCGTGGGTGCTGCTGACCCTGTTCGTGTTCGCCTGGGGGCTACCGCCGGTCAAGGCGGCCCTCAACCAGCTCACCCCAAGCTGGGAGGTGCCGGGGCTGCACCACGCGGTCGTCCGCACCGCCCCGATCGTCCCGCAGCCGAAGCCGGAGGACGCGCGGTTCGACTTCGCCTGGCTGTCGGCGACCGGGACCGGCATCCTGCTGGCAGCCGTCGCGTCGGCGGTCTGGCTGCGGGTGTCGCCGGTGCGGTTCATGCGGGTGTGGCTCCAGACGGTGTACACGATGCGGTGGTCGCTCTTGACGATCGCGGCCATGCTGGGAATCGCCTTCGTCACCCGGTACAGCGGAATGGACGCGACGATGGGGCTGGCGATGACCCGGACCGGCGCCGTCTACCCGCTGTTCGCGGCACTGCTGGGCTGGCTAGGCGTCGCCCTGACGGGATCGGACACCGCCTCCAACGCCATGTTCGGCGGGCTGCAAGTGGTGACCGCGACCCGGCTGGCCGAGACGGGGGTGCTGCCGCTGGACCCCGGCCGGGCGGCGGTGCTGCTGGCTGCAGCGAACAGTTCCGGCGGGGTGATGGGCAAGATGATCGACGCCCAGAGCATCGTCGTGGCGGGCGCGGCGACCGGCCAGACCGGTCAGGAGGGGGAGGTACTGCGGTACGTCTTCCGGCACAGTGTCGCCCTGGCCGTGCTGGTCGGACTGCTGGTGTTGTTCCAGGCGTACGTCTGGACAGCGTCGATCCCGTAAGTGGGCGGTGCTTGCCGTGTAAGACACCCGTTACTCTTGTAGGGTGGGTCGAGTCTTTGAGGCCCACCGTCCGGGCGAAGACGGTGGGCCTCAAAGACTCGACCCACCCTACTACTGCATCCAGGCTTAGATGGTGGGTTGGGAGGGCGAGGCTCCTGCCGAGCCGTGGGAGCGCCCGGCTCCCAAGGTCAGCTCACCGATTAAGCCTGGAAGCTCTACTCCCAAGGTCAGCTCACCGATTAAGCCTGGAAGCTCTACTACGAAGGCGGGGTTTCGACCGAGCAGGCGTCCTCACCCCTTCGCGGGCAATTCCAGCCGGAAGCAGGCCCCGACGCCGCCGTCGGCGACGCGATAGCTGAGGGTGCCGCCGAGCAACTCCGCCCAGTGCTGCGCCAGTGCCAGCCCCAGCCCGGCGCCGCCGGCGGTCGTGTCCGCGTCCTTGCCACGGCGGAACGGGCGGAAGATTGCCCCCCGCTCGCACGCCGACACACCGGGGCCGCGGTCCTCCACCTCCAGCAGAAGCGTTCCCCGCTCGCCGGGCTTCGCCCACACCCAGATGCGCTCGTCGGCCGCGTCCCGCGTGTACTTGCGGGCGTTGTCCACCAGGTTGCTGAGTACCTGCGCGACCATCCGCGGGTCGGTCGTCACCGTCTGTCCCGGGGGCAGCGTCGAGACCACCGTCAGTTCCTTGCCGTCGGCGGCGCAGCGGTCGGCCCAGGTCCGGTGGACTTCGGCCAGCAGATCGGCCACGTCAGTCGGCTGGGTGTGCGCCGCGACCGACCGTCGCTCCAGCCGGGCGAAGTCGAGTACGTTCTCAATCAGTCGGTGTAGCCGCTCGGATTCGTCGGTGAGCGTACTCAGGTACTCCTTGCGCTTCTGCTCGTCCTCGATCAGGCCGCTGTTGAGCAGGTCCAGGTATAACCTCAGTGAGGTGAGCGGGGTCCGCAACTCGTGCGTGACGGCCGAGACGAACCGGATGCGACGCTCGGACAGGTCCACGAGCGCCCGGCCGCCGAACCCGACGGCGGTCAGCCCGACCAGCGCGGCCGCCCACGCCATCACCAGGCCGAGCCGCAGCGCCGACCACCCGGCCGGCGGCGGCTCCGGGGCCGGGCCGGGGTCGAGTTGCACCGGTAGCGCGGTCATGGCGTGCTCGGGGTTCGGCGGGTCGGCGGCGCGGACCGGGCCGAGGACCGCGGCCGGGAACAGGTCGGCCACCTGCTCGCCGAGGACCGCCCGCAGCCCCGGCCAGTCGAGCAGCACCCCCTGGAAGACGATCTTGCCCTCCAGCCGGGCGGCCCGGACCAGGGCCAGCGCCTCCGAGCCATCGGTCGCGGTCAACCAGACCGGGCGGAGCGGTCCGACCTGGACGTTGATTGGCTGCACCGTCGGCGCGGCCTTCTTCGAGCCGCGGACCACGTCGTCGGGCGACACCTCGCGCGCCGCGGCCGGCCCGGCTTCCGCCTTCGCCCGCTCGTCGGCCCGGAGCGTCCGCTCCTCGTGGAAGCGCATGGCGTCCGCCGCCGCGCCGCCCGCCGGCAACCCGCCGGCCGCCGGCCCAGGCATCCCTCCCGGCACGCCGCCGCCGAACGAACCGGCGCCGGGAGCTTCCATCGCCGGCCGGCCGCCTTCGGCCGGAGGCCAGTCGGCAGTGGCCTTCTTCGCGGCCTTGCTCTCCGGTCCGGCCGGCCGCGGAGGAACGGCCTTCGGGTCGGACCTCATCTGGTTCCTTTGCCGATCCGGTTCCCCGGCCTGACCGCCGGGAGCAGGACCAGCCGGCGCCGCTGCAGGCGCCGCGGGCGGGAGCATCTCGGTCTGCTTGTCTTTCTCCGGCAGGGCCGCACCGGGCTTCATCAGTTGGTTGTTCTCCAGCGCCCCCCGCTGCTTGACGGCGTCCTGAGTCGCGCGGCTGCGGGCGGCGTAGTCCCCGCCCTGCCCCTTCTGCTCCTGCGGTTCGGGCTTGCCAGGCGGCGCTGGAGCCTGGGACGGCGGCTGATCGGCAAGCTGGGGCGAGGCGGTGTACGGCCGGAGGTTCGCGCCGCTCATTCCCGGCACCGCGGCATTGAACGGCGCGGGCATCGTCGGCGGAATCGGGGCCGGCGCGGTGCGCTCGACGCCGGGCACCGTACTCAGGGAGTTCATCCCGAACGCCGGGGCGGTGCCGTTCGAGCGTCCCCAACCGGTCGCCACGGGCGGGATCGCCCGCCGCTCCTGGGATAGCCGTGAGAGCACCTCCGCCGGCGGCGCTTTGATCAGTTCCAGGCCCGTCCCATACGGTCGGGGCTGGCCCGGGTCGGACTCACCCGGCGACAGGCCGGGCGGCTTCGGGGTCGCGGTTTCGTCGGCCACCGGCACCGGGACGACGAACGGGTTCTCGTCCGGTGTCGCCCGCTCGCGCTCGGCCAGCGACGCCAGCGCGTCGTCGGCCGGGAACCGCCGCCGCAGATCGGCGAGGACCTCGGCCCGCTGTGGGGTGACGTTGGTCAGGGTGAGGTTGAAGTTGGTCAACAATCGGCCGGCCAGTTCGGGCGGGGCCACCTGCGGCGACTCCCACCCGCGGTCCGGGTCGAGCTGGAAGTGCAGGAGCATCCACGACGGCAGGTCCGCGGAGAGCAGCGGAGAGGCGAGTTGCAGCGCCCCGGCGGCGGGCGCGTCCTGGCCAGCGTCCCAGACCGGGTACTGCGTGTACAGGGTCGAGTAGTGGCCGAACGGCCGGTTGTTCTCCAGCCCCAGCGCGGGGAGCAAGTGGCCGTCCAGCCGCCACAGCGCCAGCCGCTCCCGGCTGGCCCGGTCGGCGCGGGCCGTCGCCTCCAACTGCGCCGCTTCCACGCGCAGCGAGGCGACCGTGACCCACCCCAGCCCGCCGACGACCAGCGCGGCGACCAGCGCAAACGCCATGCCCCACCCGGCGGGGCCGATCAGCCGAAACTTCACGAATCACCCTCGTCCACGACGAGCCCGGGTCCGGCCATGTACCCGTGGGCCCGCACCGTAACAATCGGCTCGGGGTGGTCCTCCCCCGACGGATCCTTCAACTTGGCCCGCAGCCGGGCGATGTGCATGTCCACCGCCCGCGTCTCCAGCCCGGCCGTCCCGATCCCCCAGACCCGGCCAAGCATCTCCTCGCGCGACACGGCCCGATCGCGGTTGGCAACCAGGTACTTCAGCAGCGCGGCTTCGGTTTCGGACAGGTCGCAGCGCTCGTCCTCGGACCAGCGGACCTCGCGGCGGCGCAGGTCGATGACCCCGCGGCCAATCCCGACCCTCCACACGTCGGCGGCGGCCTTCAGGGTTCGCCGCAGCACAGCCTCGACGCGGGCGATCAACTCGCGGGCAGAGAACGGCTTGACCACATAGTCGTCCGCCCCCATTTTCAGGCCGCGGACCCGGTCCTCCTCGCCGCCGCGGGCGGTCAGGATGATGACCGGCCGGGCCGGACAAACTCGCCGTAGCTCGGCGAGCACCTCCAGCCCGTCCTTGCGGGGTAACAGCAGATCCAGCAGGACCAGGTCTATGCCGCCGGAGGATGCCTCCCGCAGCCCGGCGGCCCCGTCGGCCGCCTCGGACACGTCGTACCCGGTCAGCCGCAGCGCGTCCACCACGCCGCGACGAATGGCCGGCTCGTCCTCCACCACCACGATCCGCGCCTTCGGCATCGCAAGCCCTCCGCGGACGAACTTCGATAGTCTACCTATTAGACGACAACGGCCGGGCCGGTGTTTCCTTAACTGTTCCGTCGCCTCCGGTCGCTGACGCTCCCGGCTCGCCGGTCTTTACTTCTTCTCCGCGGCTGGCACCTCGAAGCCCTTGGCCTTGGCCTGCTCGCGGATGATCCCCTTGAGCGCCTCGTCGAGCGCCTTCTCGCTGTCGGTCTTCGGCAGCTTCTTCCGCTCCTCCTCGACGAACTTCGCCCGCTTCGCCGACAGCTCGTTGATCTCCTTCTGGATGGCCGCCCGCTCCTCGCCCTTCTTCTTGAGGAACGCGACCCGCTCCTCGGGCTTGAGCTTTCGCATCTCCTCGGGTAACTCCTCTGGCTTCATCTTGGTCACGTCGAGCTTGGGGTTGTCCTTCAGGCAGTCGATCAGATCCCAGGCGCTGTTCTTGTACAGGGCGTTGGCCTTGGTCACGGCCCGGGCCACCTCGGCAGCGGGGGCAGCGGCTCCGGCCGCCCGATCCTGCGCGAGTTGGTTGGCGGCCCCCCGCTCGCCGGCCGCGCCGAAGGCGACGTAGGTGGTGTTCAGTTTCTCGCCGAGCTTGACCAGTTCGGTGTCGAACGGCGACTTGATGGCGGTGGTGAGGTCACGCTTGGCCCGGTCCTGGTCGATGGTGGTGTAACTGCCGCCGCACTTGACCGCGAACTCCCGCCAGCCGGCGTCGTCCGGGCCGCAATGGATCGTGTTGACGATCACCCCCTGCTTGCGGGCCATCTCCGCCACTTCGGCAAGGGGGACCTGCTTGTCCTGGTCGGCCGGCTCGTTACCGCAGACGAAGACCACCTTCAGGGCGCCGACCTCGTCGGCCCACTTCTGCTCCTTGAGCCCGGTCTGGGTGACGCGCGCGACGTACTCCTCGCCGCCGCTGATCCGCAGGGCGTTGAGCTTCGCGTACACCTCGTCCAGGTCCGTGGTCAAGTCGATCTCCTTGCGGACGTAGCCGGACGCCTGCCCGTAGGCCGGGTTGCCGTAGCTGTAGAGCGCCACCCGCAGGTTCGGGGTCGGCTTGACCCGGGCCAACTCGTTGACGATGTCCCACAGCTTGATCTTCGCCGAGTCGATCAGCCCGTTCATGCTGCCGGACACGTCCAGGCAGACGACCAGGTCGATGGCCCGGGGCTTCTCGGCGACCGGCGGGGCCGCGGATGCGGTTAGCGGGGCGAGCAACAAGGCAGCGATGGCCAGACGAGAGGCGAGAGACATGGTCTATCTCCTGGGGCAGTGCGGGCACTCACCCGTTCCGACGTGATTGTACCTGGGTAGGTGTAACGGCGCGGTAACGACGGGTTTCGGCCCCAGCCGGCCTGGAAACCAGCTCCCGACTTTCCGAACGTGGCCGCACCGGCTGTGTCTACTTTTGTCTACAGGCGATCAGTCGGGCTGGGTCAGGCGCTCACCATTACTGGTCAGGCGATCAGTTGGGGTGTGCTGATCGCCTGATCGCCTGATCGCCTGACTGCCATTCCGGCAGCCGTCGAGGCTCTGACCCACGTTGCCCTGCTTTCCCCATCAGCGTCCGCCTGTGCCGGGTCTGCCGGTTTTGAGCAAAGTTCCGCCCGCGGCCGGGCCGAATGAGTCTCTGGCGTGTTCTATCGCGGCGACTCGCCTGAGAGGGGCTTCGGCCGATGCCCGGCCGTGTTCGGGGCGAGCAGACCGTTGGGGGGAACCATGAAGCGAACCGCAGCCACGATCGCAATGCTGGCCGGGCTGGGGGGGTGTGCTACCCCCGACGCCCAGCAGTCGGCCAAGCCGTTCGGCCAGACGTCGGTCGGCCGGGAAGTCCCGGGTGTGGTCGGCCCCGAAGGGGGTCCGGTCCACGCCGCCGGGCAGATGCCGACCGGCAAGGAAGGCGTAGTCCGGGCCGACGCCCGGATGCCGGCCGGCAAGAAGAGCGACCCGATGATCCGGCAGACGGCCGGGTTCGCGCGGGTCAGCGGCACCGGTGGCGGGGTCCACACCCCCGGCCTGCACGGTGGACTGGGCCACGGCGGGCACGGCGGTGCCGACTTCGGCCCCGGCGGACCGAGCCCGTACGGGCCGATGCAGCACGGTCTCGGCCAGATGATGGGCCACGGCGGCATCCTGCCGGTCCCGGGGATGGGGCCGCCGGGCGCGGTCGCCGCGGTCGGGGCGATCGGCGCTCCGGGCAGCGGCATGTACCCGCCGATGTACGCCAACCAGCGGACCTCGATCCGCTTCGCCAACCCGGCCGGGATGGACATCACCTGGCAGGGCCCCGGCGGGTCGTTCGTCGAGCCGGTGCCTCTGCAAGCCCCGGCCCGGTACAACTTCTCGCAAGGGAACATCTACCGGCTGCGGATCAGCGGCATCCCGAACCGGCCGGGTAAGGTCTACTACCCGACCCTGGAGGTGTACCCGGCGACGCCGCACACCGTCACCTTCCTGTCGCACAACACGGTGCCGGTGTCGTTCACGGATGAGGACATCGAGCAGGTCAACGCCGGCAACCTGGTGACCAAGGTCGTCTACCTGCCGTTCCCGCAGTTCCAGGACCTGGTCGCGGTGGCGGGGGCCGAGGAGGTCGTCTCGACCCGGCTGGAGCCCGGTATCAATCCGGTGGACGAGGCCAACCGCCGCGGCACCATCCTGGCCGTGATCCGGATCGGTAACATCGACCTGCAGGATCCAAACACGCCGGCGATGGACGCCCCGGGGGCGATGCTGCCGGGCGGTCCGGCGATGATGGCCCCGCCGCCGGGTGGCGCCCCGATCCTGCCGCCGGGCGCGGCTCCGTTACCCGGTGGCACCCCGCTTCCGCCGCCGGGCGCAGCTCCGCTGCCCGGAGGCGCCCCGGTCGTCCCGCCAGCCTCGACGCCCCTGGCGCCGCCGGCCCCGAGGACGCCGGCCCCGCTGCCCTCGGGCGTCAAGTCGCCGGACACGGCCGGGAAGGCCAGTCCGAGCCGGGCGATCAGCATTCCGACCGTGAAGTGATCGAGCCGGCTTTCTGACCCTGAGCGGGGGGCGTAAGCCCCCTGAGCGTGAAAACCTCAGGGGGCTTACGCCCCCCGCTCAGGGTGTAGACGACACCCCGCCTCACTCGAACTGGGATGCCGGTCATGAACGCGACGCTCCTGTTGCTGTTGCCGCTGGCGGCGGGGAACCCGCCGTGCAAGGCCGAGCCGATCCCACCGCACTTCCAGACCGGCATGCCCTACCCGCCGCCGGACGGCCCACCTGGCGTGCCGTGCCCGCCGATCGGGCCGCCGGCCCCGGTGCTGTCCGCCCGCGTCATCGCGCCCGAGGGTGTCAAGGTATCGGTCGCCCCGGGCACGCCGGACGCGAAGCACTACCCGGTCCCGACGACGTTCGGGTTCCGACCCGGGTACGTCTACCGGCTCGAACTCACGGACCTCCCGGGCCGCCCCGGCGAGGCGCTCTACCCGGTACTGGAGGTCCGCGGCAGCCTCGTCCCCCGCGCGGGGATGAACCCGGCGGACTACCCGGCCCCGATCTTCATCGACCGGGACGACATCGCCAAGGCGCTGGCCGGCGGGCTGGTCACGAAGGCGATCTACCTCGAAGACCCGACGAAGGCGGTGCCGGTCCAGACCCGGCCGGACCAGCCGATCGAGTTCACGGACCTGACGGAAGACGCCGCGATCAAAGCGGCCACGGTGAACGGCCGGCTGGTCGCGGTCCTGCGGTTCGGCGACCGCAAACCGGACCCGGACGAACTGGCGAAAGCCTTCATCCCCGGAACGGTGCTGCCGCCCGGCGAGCAACACCTCGCGGCCCCGACGTGCCCGCCGGTGATCCAGTGGTGCGCCATCCCGCTGTACGACCCGATCGCCGGTATGCGCTACCCGTTCGAGGAGTGCTTCACCGACGGCGGCGACACCGGCCCGCGGCTGGGCGTCGGTCCGCTTGGCCGGCTCGGCGGGCTCAACCCGACCGACGTGGCGCTCGAGTACACGCTCAACGGCAAGCGGCGGGTGAAGACCTCGAACCAGGTGTGCATCTGCGTGCCGCGGTTCGTGATCCGGCGGGTTGACGTGGGCCTGGTGGGGCTGCGGGTGGTTGCCGGGCCGGACTCGATCCTCCAGACCGCCGGCGGGGTGGTGGCGGTCAACCTCATCCCGCTTGGAGCGGTGGCCGATCGGATCAAGCCGGTCGGGTTCGTGTCCCGGCTGCGGTCGGCGCTGATCGTGAGCGTCGAGGGGGTCCACACGTTCGTCGGGGTGTCCGCGCCGCAGGCGGTCGCGACGGTCGCCGGCGTGCGAGTGGTTTCGACGGCGGTCGCGCCGGAGGAAATCACGAACATCAACGACCTGACCGTGACCAAAGAGGTCGAGCCGAAGGGTCCGGTGCAGATCGGCGACGAGGTGACGTTCACGATCCGCTACCGCAACGGGACGCGGTCGCCGGTGTCGGAGTTGGTGCTCAGCGACAGCCTCAGCGGCCGGCTGGAGTACGTCCCCGGGTCGTCGCAGTCGGACCGGCCCGCGAACGTGACCACCGAGCCAAACGAGGCCGGCTCGGTAGTGGTGCGGTTCGAGATCCCCGGCCCGGTGCCGCCGGGGCAGACGGGGACGGTGAAGTTCAAGGCGCGGGTGCGGTAGTGGGTTAGCCGCGAGGCGCGGCCGAGCGCTCGCGGCTAACCGTGCTGCCCGTTCAACTCCCCGTTGAGGAACTTCACGCTCACGCCCGGCCCCTCGATGTGGTGGAGCAGGTGCTTCGGCAGGTAGCAGCGGACCACCACGTCGTCGTCGCGGAACTCCTGGCGGTAGATCTCCGCGTGGGCGTTCAGGTACGACAGCACCTTGCCGTTGGCAGCGCTCGTGACCACCTCCGCCGGGGCGAAGTCGGCCGCCAGCACCGTGATCACCGCGTCACGCAGCTCGTCCAGCCCCTCGCCGGTCAGGGCGCTGACCGCCACCGCCTTCGGGTG
>Ga0247829_10001186_pt1 | contig 11584 bp, 10 predicted proteins | sample 12C_Control_Day4_FD_207765 | JGI IMG/M metagenome (GOLD analysis project Ga0247829, IMG submission 207765) | Soil microbial communities from agricultural site in Penn Yan, New York, United States - 12C_Control_Day4 | ecosystem: Environmental > Terrestrial > Soil > Agricultural land | place... | reverse complement strand
ATGCGCCGTCGACCTTCAGCGCCGGCACGATGTCGGCGAGCATGCCCCACTGGTAAGCCTTGTGCGCCGAGAACGGCTCGCACAGCACGCCCGCAACCATCGCGCGCTCGCTGCCGATGATCGGCGGCAGAAAGTCGGTTGCGCCGCCGATCGGTGCCGAGCCGTGCTTGGGCCCGGCTTGGCCGAAGCGCGCGAGATCCTGCGCCACCGAGAAGTCGCACGCCATGCCGATTTCCTGGCCGCCGCCGATCCGCATGCCGTTGACGCGGCAGATCACCGGCTTGTCGCAGGCGAGTATCGCCGACACCATGTCGTTGAAGAGCCGCATGTACTGCCGGTATTCGAGGGGGTGCCCGGCGTAGTACTCGGCGTACTCCTTCGTGTTGCCGCCGGTGCAAAAGGCCTTGTCCCCGGCGCCGGTGAACACGACGCAGTTGACGTCGCGCGCGGACGACGCGGCGCGAAAGGCGAGGATCACGCCTTTCACCATGTCGGTCGTGTACGAGTTGAACTGCGACGGGTTGTCGAGCGTGATCCACGCGTTGTAGAGGCCGTCGACCGGTGTGCCGTCCGGCCGGCACGCAGGGCGTCTTTCGTAACGGACGCCGGGTTTGCCGAAGTCGTCGACGAGATCGTGGGACTTCGGATCGGAGAGCGGCACGTGCGGCTCCGGTGCATTCATCGGGCGGGTCCTCGGGGTGTGGGCTGTGTTACGCGTCAGGCCGGCACCAGCACGGCGCGCTTGTGGATTTCGCGGTGATGAACCGCGGCGAATACGTCATTTATCTCGTCGAGCCTTCGCGCCTCGACGAACGGCTTCACCGCGATGCGGCCGTCGAGCACGAGGTCGAGCGCCGCCGGGTAGTACTCGGGTGGGCAGCCCCAGTTGCCGAGCGCGCGCGCGTCGAACGCCATCAGGTTGGAGAGGCGCACCTCGACCTTGTCCATCGTGAACCCGACGACCGACAGCGTCGCGCCGTGCACGAGCAGTCCGAACGCGGTGCTCTGGCCCGCCGCCGTGCCCGAGCATTCGAAAATGAACCATTCGGTGGCGGGCAGCTTGTTGCGCTGCGTGAAGTCGCCGATCGCCGCCTTGAGCGCCTTGCCATCGAGCTTTTTCGCATTCAGCGTCAGTTCGGCGCCGTGGCGGCCGATCATGTCGAGCTTGGCGTCGTCGACGTCGATCGCGACGACGCGCCCACCCACCGCATGCGCGATCTGCACGCAGTAGCCGCCGACGCCGCCGGCGCCCACGACGACGACGAGGCTGCCCGGGCGCACGCCCGCGCGATGCACGGCCTGGTAGGGCGTTGTGACGGCGTCGGCGACGATCGACACGTCGGCGAGCGTGAGCCCGGCGCGCGCGAGGCGGGTGAGGTCGACCTCGCACAACCCGCGCGCCGGCACGACGATGTGCGTCGCGAAACCACCCTGGATGTCGTTGCCCGGCATCTTCTGGCGGCGGCAGATCGTGGACAGGCCGCGCGCGCAGTGGTCGCATTCGCCGCACGGCAGCACGGCCGGCACGATCACCGCCTTGCCCTGCCATGCGCCGGCGCCCGGCCCCGTGGCAACGACCGTGCCGCTGATCTCGTGGCCGAGCGCCAGCGGCAGCGGCTGGTTGGTCCGCACGCCGTCGTAGAAGTAGCCGAGGTCCGTATGGCAGACGCCGCATCCCGCGATGGCGACAACGACGTCGCCGGCGCCCGGCTCGAACGCCGCGTCGGTGCGCACGAGCGGCGCGTTCGCCTGGTTCATCTGCCAGCGGTGGCCTGCGATCGCCATTCCGGTGCTCCTCTCGAGGGTGGTCGGGCCGTCCTGGGGTTCCCGGACCTTGTAGCATTGCGGTACCGCAATACCGATTTAGACCGCATCGTCGTCCCGCCCGCGTGCACGTGCCTTGATGTGCATCAACGCATGTGTTCGCGGCAAAAAGTCTACTGACGCCATGCTCGCGGAGGGACGATGGACGTCGACATGCTGGAAGCCGGAAAGGTAAGCGAGGCACCGCACGCAGCGCAGCGCCGATCAGACGCGCAGGCCGCGGCGACGAGCGTTTCCGTCGCCATCGCGGGCAGCGGCGGGAGCGGTGTCATGACGGCCGGGACGCTGCTGCTCGACGCGGCGGCGAGGGCCGACTACTACGGCCTGATGGTGCGCACGAGCGGGCCGCAGATCCGCGGTGGCGAGGCGGCGGCGCTCGTCCGGCTCGCGCAGGCGCCGGTCGCATCGCTCACCGACGCGTTCGAGCTGTTGATCGCGATCGACTGGCAGAACGTGAACCGCTTCGCCGACGAGATCGCGCTCGGCGCGACGAGCGTGATGATCGGCGACGCCGACTCGGGGGAGGCGCCGGACGTGTTCAAGGCCACCGGCGCGAGCTACGTCGCGCTGCCGCTCAAGAAAACGGTCAAGGCGATCCCCGGGAGCTGGATCAACATGTTCGCGCTCGGGCTCGCGGGCGCGCTTGCCGGTCTGCCGCGCGATGCGCTGGGGGACGCGGTGCGCGCGTCGTGGAAGCGCGCTGATTCGGCGCTGCAGGCGAACCTCGCGGCGCTCGCGGCAGGCGTCGAGGCAGCAGCGGGGATCGCTGGTGTGCCGCGGCTCGCCGCACCGCGGCCGAGTTCGACGCCGCGGTGGCTTCTGAGCGGCAACGAAGCGGCGGGATTTGGCGCGGTGCGCGGCGGTGTCCGCTTCGTCGCCGCGTATCCGATTACGCCGGCCACCGAAATGCTCGAGTGGATGGCACCTGCGCTTGCGAAAGTCGGCGGAACGCTGCTGCAGGCCGAGGACGAGCTCGCGTCGGTGAACATGATCATCGGCGCGTCCTACGGCGGGGTACCGTCGCTGACGGCGACGGCCGGTCCCGGGCTCGCGCTGATGACCGAAGGCATCGGCCTCGCCGTCGCCGCCGAGGTGCCGATCGTCGTCGTCGACGTGATGCGCGGCGGGCCTTCCACCGGCATTCCGGCGAAGAGCGAGCAGAGCGACCTGTCGTTCGCCGTCGGCGGATTGCACGGCGACGCGCCACGGCTCGTGCTCGCGCCGACGTCGATCGCCGACTGCCTTGCGACGACGCAATGGGCCGTGCATCTCGCCGAGGCGCTGCAGGCGCCGGCGATCGTGCTCTCCGACCAGTTCATGGGCCAGTCGCGGGCGATCGTCGATCGGCCGCCGCGTGCGGAATGGACCGCGCAACGCCTGACCGCGGCTGCGAACACGCCGGATTACAAGCGCTACCGCGATACCGAGACCGGTGTGTCGCCGATGGCGATCCCGGGCACGCCCGGCGTGGTCTATACCGCCGACGGTCTGACGCACAGCGAGGGTGGCATTCCGAGCAGCCAGGCGCGCGACCACCGCTTGCAGCTCGACAAGCGCCTGCGCAAGCTCGTCGACTACGACTACGGCGACTTCTGGGCGGACGTCGAAGGCGACGGCGACGCGGCCGTCATCACGTTCGGCTCGGCGACGCCGCCCGTGCGCGAGGCGCTCACGAGCGTCGCGCAGCAGGGTGTCGCCGTGCGGCTGATTGCCCTGCGACTGCTTGCACCGCTCTCACCCGATCGGCTCGCGCGTGCGCTGACCGGCGTGTCGCGCGTGCTCGTCGTCGAGCAGAACCACGGCGCACAGCTCTATCGCTACCTGCGGGGGATAGTGGATCTGCCCAAGGCCGCGAGCTTTCGCCGCCCGGGGCCGCTGCCGCTGCGTCCGGGAGAGCTCTGCACCGCGATCCTCGACTGGAGCCGCGCATGAATGACGTCGTCAGCTGTGCGCCGCGAACCGCGGCCGCGTACAAGTCGAGCTACAAGCCGATCTGGTGTCCCGGTTGCGGCGACTATTCGGTGCTGAGCTCGGTCACGAAGGCGCTCGCGAAGGTCGGCGAGCCGCCGGAGAACGTCGCCGTCGTGTCGGGGATCGGCTGCTCGTCGCGCATTCCCGCGTACACGAATTGCTACGGCTTTCACGGCGTGCATGGCCGCTCGCTCGCCGCGGCCACCGGTCTCAAGGTGGCGCGGCCCGACCTGACGGTGCTCGTCGCAAGCGGCGATGGCGACGGCTACTCGATCGGCGGCAATCATTTCCTGCACGCGTGCCGGCGCAACGTCGACTTGACGTACATCGTGATGGACAACCACGTGTACGGCATGACGAAGGGCCAGCCTTCGCCGACGACCGAGCCCGACTGGGATTCGAAGCTGTCGCCGGGTGGCACGGGCCTGCGTGTATTCCATCCGCTGGTGATCGCGCTCGCGGCCGGCGCGAACTTCATCGCGCGCGCCTTTTCCGGCGATCCGAACGGCACGGCGGACATCCTCGCGCAGGCGATTCGCCACCCGGGCTTTTCGTTCGTCGAGATCCTGAGCCCTTGCGTCACGTTCCGTCCCGAGCAGCGCGACTGGAAAGATCAGGCGCGACCGGCGCCGGTCGCACCGACCGACGATCCGGCGCGCGCGGCGCGGCGGCTGATGAGCGACGACGGCTTCAACATCGGCGTGCTGTTCGAAGGCAATCGGCCGGTATGCCCGATCGGGCCTGCAAAGCCGGCATGCACGGTCGAGGATCTCGCGCAGGAGTTCGCGCTATGACGAACGTGAAGCTCTCCGATCCGGATTTCGCAGCCGAGGTCACGCCGCGCACGCTCGCGGAGCTGATGGCAGTGGCGCTCGAGATGGAAAGCGAGGCGGCGCAGCGCTACGCCGAATTCGCCGACGCGATGGAGACGCACAACAATCTCGAGGTCGCCGCGCTGTTCCGCAAGATGGCTAACATCGAGACCGGGCACGTGCAGGCGATCATGTCCGAGATGGGATGGCGCGAGCCGCCGCCTTCGAGCGGCTTCGGCGCAGCAGTCTTCGAGGGCCCGGAAACGCCGCGCCTCGAGGACGTGCATTACCTGATGCAACCGTACCACGCGCTGTCGATCGCGCTGGCGTGCGAGGAGCGCGCCGAGCAATTCTACGCACAGCTCGCGAGCACGGTCGACGTCGAATCGGTGCGCGAGGCGGCACGCGTGCTGCAGAATGAGGAGCGCGAGCACGTCGAGCTGATCCGCGCGTGGATGAGCAAGGTGGAAAAGCCGGCCGCCGACTGGTTCGTCGATCCGGATCCGCCGCGCTATACCGATTGACCGGACGCTTGATGCCTGCCGTGCATCGATCAGACACTGGATGGCTCGCTTGACCGCGCAGACGCTTCTTCCCGACGGCTGGTCGCCGCCAGTCGGCTACGCGAACGGCATCGCCGTCGACGCCGGGCGCATCGTGTTCATCGCGGGGCAGGTCGGCTGGGACGCGCAGCAGCGCTTCGCGTCGAGCGAGATCGCGCCACAGTTCGACCAGGCGCTGCGCAACATCCTCGCGGTGCTTGCGAAGGCGGGCGGCGAGCCGCACCACATCGCGCGGATCACCGCCTACTGCTGCGACAAGCCGGCGTATCTCGCGGCGCGGCGCGAGCTTGGTGCGATCTGGCGACGCCACATGGGCAAGCACTATCCGGCGATGAGCATGATCTTCGTGAGCGATCTGCTCGACCGTCCGGGCGTGATCGAGCTGGAAGCGACGGCTGTGATTCCGCGCTGACCCGGTGGCGTACCTCGCTTCGTGCGCCGGGAGCAAATCTCCCAGAGCGGACGTGTGGCGGCGATTGCTCGTCGCTATCCGAGCAGCCCGGTCGCGAATTGCGCGAATGCAAGCCATGCCGCCGTGCCCGACACGATCAGCCGCAGCGGCTGCGAGATCAGCGTCAGCAGGCCGCCCCACAGCGTCACCGGGTGTAGGCGGCCGCGCGTGCGGAAATCCCAGACCGCCAGCGCGACGATGAACAGGTCCGTGAAACCGAAATACGCGGGCGGGCCGAACGCACCGATCATCGGCCAGCGTGCGATGGCGGCGGTCACGAGATTCACGGTCGCGAGCAGCATCAATCGCTTGTGACTCTGGGCGTCGCGGCGCCTGGCGATCGCGAGCGCGGTAAAGGTCGCGAACAACACCATGTCGAACAGCGGGACTGCCAGGAACTGCAGCGGTGGCACCGGGATGCCGACAAAGCCGGTGGCACGGCGCGCGGCGGTCAGCGCCGCCACCGTACCCAGAACGACCATCGTGGCGGCCAGCAGGGCGCCGAACGGCCCGATCGTTCGATGCACGCTCGTGCGGCCGCCCGCGACCAGCGACGTCTGGATGACGAGCAACAGGATCCAGGCGGCGAAAGCCGCTCCATGCACGTAGAAGATGGCCTCCGGCGGAGACGGCCAGTCGGGGAACAGCGGCCGCAGGAAGAAGCTGCGGTAGAAGCCGACGAAGACCGTGACGAGGATCGCGACGGCGATTCCGGTGAAGAAGCGACGCTCCGACAGCGGCAATCCTGCGCGTGCGGCCATTTTCCCCTCGCTCGCTGGGCGCCCGCGGCGCCGTGCCGCGAATTTACACCTTTGACACCAGGGGTTACGCCTCCGACACCGGGGGTTGCACCTCCGACACCGATCCGATGCGACAAGCGATCGCGACGAGTGCAGCGAGCAGAACTGCCGCGACGACGTTGTGCGCGACGACGACGCCGAGCGGCAGTCCTCCGAGTACCGCCGCCGCGCCGAGCGCGAGTTGCAGGATCACGACGAGTGCCAGCAGCAGCGCTGCACGTCCGCGACCGTTCCGCGCGAGGACGACGACCAGGATTGCCGCCAGCAGAAGCACCACGTGCGCCCAAACGCGATGCGCCCAATGCAACGCGGCGAGCGCCGGCGGCCGCACGATGGTGCGCGCCGCGTCGACTTCGAGCGTCGCCAGCGGATCGAGCGTGGCGGGCAATGCCGCAAGCGGCGCGTCGGCGCCGCACAGCGGAAAATCGGGGCAGGCGAGCGCCGCGAACTTGCCGCTGACGAGTGCACCGAGCACGATTTGCACGACCACGGCAATCAACGCGACCACCGCAAGCGCACGTGCGCCGCGCGCGATCGGCGCCGTCGGCGCGCCGGGCACGATCGGCGCGATCGCCTCGTCGCGCACGGTTTCACGCAACCACACGAGCAGCGCGAGCAGCGCGAATCCGCCGAGCAGGTTGGCGAGCGTCACTGCCGGCCGTGGCGTGACCTGTGTCGACTCCGACAAGACCGCGCCGACCGTCGCGAGCATTGCCGCAACCGCGAGCGCGAGCCCGGCGATCGTCGACTGCCTTACGAGGCGCGGCCGCTGCGTGAGACTGACGGCGAGGAGCGCGATCAGGACGAACCCCACGGCGCTCGCGGCGATGCGATGGGCGATGCGGGCTACAAGCTGCGCTGTCGTCGCCTCGGCGATGTGGGAAAGGTTGCCGTAACACGCCGGCCAGTCCGCACACGACAGCCCCGCCTGCGAGAGCCGCAGGTATGCGCTCGACACGATGACGACGAGCACGAGCGCGGCCCCGACCGCCGCGAGCATGCGCAGCAGTCGGCGCACCGACGCGGGCCCGAGGCCCTCGCCCATGGCTTCGCCGTCCTATGCGGAACCCGTCATCGTGCAGCGGCTCGACGGGATTGGTTACACATGCAACGGCCGCGCATGATTGCCTGCAGCATCACGTACACGAACAGGATGCCGCCCACGATGGCGATCAGCCCGCCGAGTCCCATGAGCCCCATGCCGGCGATCTCCTGCGTCGTGCGCAGCACCTGCTCGCTGCCGGCGACCTTGCGCTGCACGCCGTAGCCTCCCGACCAGACGAGTCCCGTGATGTGCAGCAGCTGGCCGCCGCCATACACGTAAGGCTGCCAGGTCGCGAGCCGCGTCGCGGGACGCGCGAAGCCGAGTGCCGGAAGAAGCAGGTACGCGAGTCCCATCAGCGCGATCGTCACGCCGACGATGCAGCCGTGATAGTGCGCGGGGATTTTGACGTTGCTGCCGTTGATCGCGAAGCCGATGATCCCGCCCGCACCGAACAGCGCGATGGACGACCACAGCGCTGCGCGCAACGGCCGGGCGTCGTCATCGGCCCGCCCCTGTGATGAGGTCCGCGCGTCTGATGCGGCCAGCACGCCTGCGGTCTGCGCATCCGCGGACGCGCGCCGCGTGCGGACCAGAGCCCATACGACCGCGACGGCGATCGGCGGAATCGCGAGGCCGCCACCGAAGCGCATCAGCCAGGTCAGCAGCCGGTGGTGCTCGACGGAACCGACGTCGTACGCGAGATAGATGGCCGGCGTCACGAACACGGACGCGAGGCCGATGCCGAACAGCAACGTCACCACGCGCGGCGACAAGGGCACCCGCGCGCCCGCCGCGTCGGCGAGCCACAGCCAGGCGACGAGCATCAGCAGCGTCCAGGTGAACTGCAGTACGTGGCCGCCGCCCCAGAACACGAGCTCGTAGTAAGCCTTCGCGTCGAGCGCCGACGGGACGACGGCGAGCGACCAGCCGAAGGCGAGCGCCGCGACAGCGGTGGAAACGAGCGACGCGTTGAGGCCGAAGCGCAGTGCATCGGCACCGGACAGGCGCGGCCGTACGTGCAGCGACGCGTGCATCCCGCGCAGCACCAGCAGTGCGACGCCCGCAGCGAAAACGACGAGGCCCCCGAGGAACAGCGGCTCGTCGAGGACCGGTATGTAGTTCGCCATGACCGGCCGGCCCTGTCCGAAGAACGGAGCGAGCGCGAGGGCGGCCGTGCCGACAGCCGCGAGCACGAAGCCCACCGACGCCACGCCGGTTTTGCTCGAGCGGCTGTTGAGCGACCACAGCACTCCCGCGAACGCCAGGAACCAGACGAGCACGGAAAGATCGACGTGCGCAACGAGCGCCACGTGGAAGAAGTCGGCGACCGGAAGCACCTTCGCGACTCCGGGCGTGCGCGACAGCACCAGCAGCAGCGACAGCACGCCGGACGCGATCAATGCGGCGAGTCCCAGCAGCAGCCATCGCCTGGCCAACGCCTGGCGGGCGTCCTGCGGAACGTCGAGCGCATAGCGATGCACGACATGCGCGCGCGCAACGCTCGGAACGGCGGGGCTCGCCACGGAGGGCTCCGCGCAGCGCGACGCGTACGCCGCAGACACATGACCGAGCCGCCGTTCAGTCATCGACCACCTCCCGTCCTCGTTTGAACGCGGCGAAACGCGCCGCTGGGAGAGCGCCCAGCCGGTCGCGAAACCGTGCGAGCTCGCGGGCAAGCGCAGCGCCGTCGAAAGGCCCGCACCACGCGGTTTCGACGCGCTCGATCGGCACCGTGCCGCGCAGGTGCGGCTCGCGCGTGCCGCGCATGCGTTCCTCGATCCAGCGATTGCCCAGCCGGTACGCGCAATCGCCGTCCCTGCAGCCGGCGATCATCACGCCGTCGAAGCCGCTGCGCAGCGCGTATTCGACGAACGACGGCGGCCACATCGCGGCACACGGCAGCGACAGCACGGCCGTGTCGTTCGCCTGCAGTGCACGCGCGTCCGCGGCGCAGTCGCAACCGAATACGACAATGCGCGGTGCGCCGCGCAAATCCGCGAGTGCGCGGGTCAGCTCGTCGCGCACGTCGCCGATCGGCCGCTGCGGCAGATCGATGCCTGTCACGAGCGCGACGCCGCTGCGAAACGGCGTCGACGACGGACACGCGCCGGCGCAGATCCCGCAGGCAGCGCACAGGTCGGCGTCGACCACGGCCTCGCGCAGCAGTGGCCGGCCGTCGGAGCGCGGGCGCATCGTGACGGCGACGTACGGACAATCGGCGAAGCAGCGGCCGCAGCCGTTGCAGTTCGCGAGGTCGATGCGCGCCACGGGGGGACGCTTTGTCGGCGGCAGCCACGGCAACAGCACGAGAGCCACCGTTAGCACGCCCGCCGCGATCCACAGCGCCGTTCCCGATGACGCATAGAACAGCGGATGAATCGCCTGGTAGATCCAGTCGGGATTCACATCCGTCGGCGCGAGCGCGAGATCGGCAGGTGCATCGCTCGTCACGGGCTTGGCGAGGCAGAGCAGCAGCAGCGCCGCCGTTAGCCCGAATGCGACGTCGCGCGGTGGATTGGTGCGCGGCCGGCTGATCCGCTGGATGTGTGCCCACATGCCGAGCAGCAGCGCGAGCGGAATGCCGATGTGCAGGAAGATGAGCAGCGAGAACAGCCGGTTGGTCACGCCGTCGGCAATGAAATTGCGCGCGAGCGTGCCGCCGAACAGCGGCAGCGCGTCGAGCCATTCCGTCGTCGCGACGAGGCTCCACAACGCGAGCCGGTCGAACACGAGCCAGTAACCGCCGAGGCCTGACGCGTAGACCAGCCAGACGAGCGGCACGCCGGACACCCACGAATACCAGCGGAAGCCGCGCGCGTGGCCGTTGATCCATTCGCGCAGCACGTGAAGGAAGATGACGACGACGAACGCGTCCGACGCGTAGCGATGAAGGCTGCGCGCCACTCCCGACAGCGGCCACGCGCCGCGCGTGATGCGCTCGACCGATTCGTACGCGCCATCGAGGCTCGTGTCGAACGCCGCGTACAAATAGGCGCCCGTTCCCGCCACAACGAAGAACAGGAAGAACGCGGTGCCGCCCAGGTGGCGCCAGGGATTGGCCTTGGCGCCGAACGCGGCGTCGAAGCCGCACTCGACGCGCTGCAGTGCGAACCGCAGCGTCGTGCGCATCGGCGCGCGGTGCAGCGTCGTGCGCAGCAGCGGGGCTTCGGTCGCGTGCATGGATTTGCCTTCAGCGGAAGACGAAGCCACCCTGCGCCGGGTCGAAGTCGATGACGACGACGCGCCCCGGGGCGAGGTCGACCGTGGCGTCGTGCGCGAACGTGAACTCGCCGGCGGGATTGTCGGCGAGGCGCGCGCCGATCCGATGGCGGCCGGCCGCGACGGGCACGCGGCGGTAGATCGTCGACGAGCCGTCCTTCGAGAATCCCGACGGCGGCGCGACGACGCGGAACAGGGGCGCGTCGTCCAGCGTCACTTCGACGGTGACTGGCACGCGCTCGCGCGGGCACACCGACTGGGCGCGCATGTTGGGCGCGAGCTTCGCAAGCTCTTCGGCGCTGCGCTGGCGGCAGGCTTCCTTGCGCGCGCCGGCGTGCGTCAGCGACAGCTTGAGGAGCGCTTCGCCGGCCGCCAGGTGTTCGTAAACCGGCGACGTCGAGAAATAGCCGATCACCGCGACGAACGCCGCGTACAGCACCGCCTGCGCGCCGTAGCGGAGCGCCGTCTTCATGTCGAGCTTCCACCCAGCCGGACGAGATCCGCCGCCGGCGTGGCGCGTTCGCGATGCGGCGCGAGCCTGAACGCGTCGGAAAAGCAGTCGTCGGGCGACAGGCCCCGCGTGGCGAATGCGGGATGGGCCGCTTCGACCATCTGCACCGAGCCGCATGCATAGAGTTGGTGTCCCGACAGATCGGGATAGTCTTCGAGGATCGCCTCGTGCACGAGGCCGGTGCGGCCTTGCCACTCGTCTTCGGGTAGCGGATTCGACAGCACCGGGACGAACCGGAAATTGGGATGCTCGGCGGCCCAGCGCACCGGCAGGTCAGGCAGGTACAGGTCCTTTTTCGACCGTACGCCCCAGTAGAGCACCATGTTGCGCATGACGCCGGTGTGGAACGCGTGCTCGAGCATGCTCTTGACCGGCGCGAAACCCGTTG
>Ga0247829_10001185_pt1 | contig 11590 bp, 12 predicted proteins | sample 12C_Control_Day4_FD_207765 | JGI IMG/M metagenome (GOLD analysis project Ga0247829, IMG submission 207765) | Soil microbial communities from agricultural site in Penn Yan, New York, United States - 12C_Control_Day4 | ecosystem: Environmental > Terrestrial > Soil > Agricultural land | place... | reverse complement strand
GGGCTGGCCGCCACCACGCTGCCCATCGACGAGGGCCAGGCCCGCGAGCGGGCGGTGTTCCGCGAGGCGGCGGCCAGCCCCTTCGCGCGCGCCCTGCAGTACGCATTCTTCGCCGAGCGCCAGGCCGCCAACCTGCCGGGCATCGGCCCCGACACCAAGCTGCGCGACATCAAGACGGTCGGGATTCTCGGTGCCGGCACCATGGGCACCGGCATCGGCCTCGCCTTCCTCAACGGCGGCTTCCCCGTGACGATCGTGGAGACCACCCAGGATGCGCTCGACCGTGGCGTCGACCGCATCAAGGACACGCTCTCGGCCAATGCCAAGCGCGGGCGCATCACCGAATCCCAGGCGGCGGACCGGATCGCCAAGCTCACGCCGTCGCTGGAGATGGCGGACCTCGGCAAGGTCGACCTCATCATCGAGGCCGTGTTCGAGAACATGGCGCTCAAGAAGGAGATCTTCCAGAAGCTCGACAGAATCGCCAAATCGGGAGCGATCATCGCCAGCAACACCTCCACACTCGACGTCGACGAGATCGCCGCGGTCACCAAGCGGCCGCAGGACGTGCTGGGCCTGCATTTCTTCTCGCCCGCCAACATCATGCGGCTGCTCGAGATCGTGCGTGCCGAGAAGACCGCCAACGACGTGATGGCGACCGCCATGTCGATCGCCAAGAAGATCAACAAGGTCGGCGTGCAGGCCGGCGTGTGCGACGGCTTCGTGGGCAACCGCATGCTCGCCGCCTACGGCGGCGAGGTGCAGGCCATGAACATCGAGGGCGCCATGCCGCAGGAGATCGACGGCGCGCTGGAAGGCTGGGGCATGGCCATGGGGCCGCTCGCCGTGAGCGACCTCGCCGGCCTCGATGTCGGCTACCGCATCCGCAAGGAGAGGAAGCTCACCGGCGAGGCGGCGCAGTTCGCGCGCATCCCCGACAAGATCGTGGAGATGGGCCGGCACGGCCAGAAGACGGGGGCGGGCTATTACAAGTACGACGCCAACCGCAAGCGCATGGTCGATCCCGAGATCGAGGCGCTGATCCGCGCGGAGGCCGAGGCCCTGCAGATCAAGCAGCGCACCATCCCCGCGGACGAGATCGTCGAGCGCTGCCTGCTGCGGCTCGCCAACGAGGGCGCCAAGATCCTCGAGGAGGGGATCGCGCTGCGCGCCAGCGACTGTGACACCATGTACCTCAACGGCTACGGTTTCCCGGCCTGGCGCGGCGGGCCCATGTGGCAGGTCGACAACGTCATCGGCATGAAGAAGGCCGCCGAGCGCATCAAGGCCTACGAGGCCAAGTACGGCGCCCGCTGGAAGATCGCGCCGCTGATCGAGAAGCTCGCAGCCGAGGGGGGCACCTTCGCCGCGCTGGATGCGAAGAAGAAGTAGCCAGTGGTCACCCCGGGGCAGCCGGGAGGTGACTTGCGGCTGGGTCCCGGCTCTGCGCGCTGATGCGCTCCGGCCGGGATGACAATTGGGCGGCGGTTGGACTTCCATGATTGCAAATCTCGCAGGCCGCCCCATCGCCTTCATGATGGCGCTGAGCTTCATCAACTACCTGGGCTTCGCCGGGTGGTCGGCGCTGCTTTACAACTTCACGGTCGAGCGCGCGGCTTTCGACTGGGCCGATACCGGCCTGACCCAGAGCGTGCGCGAGATTCCGGGCTTCCTCGCCTTCACGGCCATCTTCTGGCTCGCCTTCATGCGCGAGCAGGTGCTGGCCTATGCCGCGCTTTTCATCCTGGGGCTCGGCGTGGCGCTCACCGGCCAGTTTCCGACGCTGACGGGCGTGCTGATCACCACCTTCGTCATGTCGGTCGGCTTCCACTACTTCGAGACCGCCAACGCTTCGCTGCAGATGCAGCTGCTCCCAAAGGCCGAGGCGCCGCGACTGATGGGGTACATAGCCGCGGCGGGTGCGGCGGCCTCGTTCGTGGCATACGGCGGGCTGGCGCTCGCGTGGTGGCTGGGCTGGCGGTCCTACGAGCAGCTCTATCTCGTCCTCGGGCTCGCCTGCGCCGCGCTGGTGATTGCGGCAATGGCCTTCTTCCCCCGGTTCGAGGGCCCGGTGCCGCAGAAGAAGCACATCGTGCTCAAGCGGCGCTACTGGCTCTACTACGCGCTGACCTTCATGACCGGCGCGCGCCGGCAGCTGTTCTTCGCCTTCGGCGGCTTCCTGCTGGTCAAGAAGTTCGGCTACTCGGTCACCGACATGGCGCTGCTGATGCTGGTGACGACGCTGCTCAACACGGCGCTCGCGCCGCGGCTCGGCGCGCTGGTGATGCGGGCGGGCGAGCGCCGCACCATCATGCTCGAGAACATCGTGCTGATCCTGGTGTTTGCGGGCTATGCCACCACCTCGAGCTGGCAGGTGGCCGGCGGCCTGTTCGTGATCGACGGCATCTTCTTCACGCTGACCCTGGCGCAGCGCACCTACTTCCAGAAGATCGCCGACCCCGCCGACATGGCCTCCACCATGTCGGCCGCCTTCACCATCAACCACATCGCCGCCGTCGTGGTGCCCGTCGCCTTCGGGGCGCTCGGCATGATCGATCCCGCCATCATCTTCTGGATGGGGGCTTGCGTGGCAACCGTGTCGCTCAGCCTGTCGTTCCTGGTGCCGCGCCATCCCACGCTCGGCAACGAGACGGTGCTGGCGGTGCCCAAGCCGCTGCCGGCGGAATGACGCAATACCTGCGCAATTCCGGTGGCGCGGGGCATGCTCAGATGACAGGATCGAATTTGACCAATCAGCCGGGCTCCCGCAGCCTGGGACCAAGACAATCTGGAGGACTCCCCATGGCCAACGGAAAGAAGCCGAGCGCAGCCCAGATCAAAAAGCTGCGCTCGCGCCAGTGGTTCGACAACCCCGACAACCCCGACATGACCGCGCTCTACCTCGAGCGCTACATGAACTACGGCCTCACGCGCGAGGAGCTGTCCTCCGGCAAGCCGATCATCGGCATCGCGCAGTCGGGCTCGGACCTGTCGCCCTGCAACCGGCACCACATCGTGCTGGCGGAGCGCACGCGCGAAGGCATCCGCGAGGCCGGCGGCATCGCCTTCGAGTTCCCCGTGCATCCGATCCAGGAGACGGGCAAGCGGCCGACCGCGGCGCTCGACCGCAACCTCGCCTACCTCGGCCTCGTCGAGGTGCTGTACGGCTATCCCCTCGACGGCGTGGTGCTCACCACCGGCTGCGACAAGACCACGCCGTCGCAGCTGATGGCGGCCGCCACCGTCGACATCCCGGCGATCGTGCTGTCCGGCGGGCCGATGCTCAACGGCTGGTTCCGCGGCGAGCGTACGGGTTCGGGCACCATCGTGTGGAAGGCGCGGCAGATGTTCGCGACCGGAGAGATCAACTACGAGGAGTTCGTCGAGGTCGTCGCGTCCTCTGCGCCCTCGCCCGGACATTGCAACACCATGGGCACGGCATCGACGATGAACTCGCTCGCCGAGGCGCTCGGCATGTCGCTGCCGGGATGCGCGGCTCCGCCCGCCCCCCACAAGGAGCGCGCACAGCTCGCCTACGAGACCGGCAAGCGCATCGTCGACATGGTGTGGGAGGACCTGCGTCCCTCCAAGATCATGACGCGCGAGGCGTTCGAGAATGTGATCGTCGTCAACTCGGCCATCGGCGGCTCCACCAACGCGCCGATCCACTTCAATGCCATCGCCCGCCACATCGGCGTCAAGCTCGACAACGACGACTGGGAGAAGGTCGGCTACAACATCCCGCTGCTGGTCGACATGCAGCCGGCTGGCCGGTACCTGGGCGAGGAGTATCACCGCGCCGGCGGCGTGCCCGCCGTCGTCAACGAGCTGATGAAGGCCGGCAAGATCCACCAGCACGCGCTGACCGTGAACGGCCGCAGCATCGGCGAGAACTGCGCCCAGCGGCCCATTGGCGACCACGACGTCATCCGCGCCTACAAGAAGCCGATGAAGGACAAGGCGGGCTTCCTCAACCTCAAGGGCAACCTGTTCGACAGCGCCATCATGAAGACGGGCGTCATCTCCGAGGAGTTCCGCAAGCGCTACCTGTCGAACCCCAAGGACCCCAACGCCTTCGAGGGCCGCGCCATCGTGTTCGACGGGCCGGAGGACTACCACAAGCGCATCGACGATCCCTCGCTCAAGATCGACGACAGCTGCCTCCTCTTCATGCGCGGCACGGGCCCCGTCGGCTATCCCGGCGGCGCCGAGGTCGTGAACATGCGGCCGCCCAGCTACCTCATCAAGAAGGGCGTCACGGAGCTTCCCTGCATCGGCGACGGCCGCCAGTCCGGCACCTCGGGGTCGCCGTCGATCCTCAACGCCTCGCCGGAGGCTGCGACCGGCGGCGGGCTCGCCATCCTCAGGACGGGCGATAAGGTGCGCATCGACCTCAACAAGCGCACCGCCGACATCCTGATATCCAAGGAGGAGTACGACCGCCGCCGCGCCGACCTGCAGGGCCACGGCGGCTTCAAGTTTCCGCAGCACCAGACGCCGTGGCAGGAGATCCAGCGCGGGATTGTCGACGAGCTCTCCAACGGCATGGTGCTGAAGCCGGCGGTCAAGTACCAGAGGATCGCCAAGAGCAAGGGCATCCCGCGCGACAACCACTGAGCCATAGCGCGCGTCCGAGTGCCGATCTTCCCCGATCGAGCCGCCGGAGGGCGCGCGCCTGCTGCGGCGCATTTACCAAGCTCTCGCGGCCGACGGCGGGAAACCGGCCTGAGCCCGCACGCCTGCTGCGGCAAATAGTTGATGACCCGTAAAATTTGCGAGACCGGGCAGAGGCTTGGGTAAGGGTCGCGGCGCTAGTCTCGATCTCACGGGCAAGCTGGGGGGCGGAACCGATGAGGAGGGAGTTTGCGGTGAGCTTTCCTCGCGGGGCGGAACGACGCCAGTTCGGGCGCCGTCAGACCTATGTGCACGCGCGCATCCACGCCCGCGGCCGGCCCTCCGTCCCCTGCATCATGCGCGACGTGTCCGAGGGCGGCGCGCTGTTGCTGGTCGATCATCCGCATTGGCTGCCATCGCGCTTTCGCCTGAAGATCGAGGCCGACGGCACCGAGGTCGAGTGCGAGGTCGTGCGCCGTATCGAGGACGCCGTCGGCGTCCGCTTCCTGGGCCCCGTGACCATCAGTTTCTGAGGGTCCGGCCGGAAGTGGCCCGCGGGGCTTAAGGGCATTGTTACCCGCGCCCGCTAAGACTGAAAGGGCGCATCAGGCAAGACTGCCCGGCCCAAGGGCGCCCAGAGCAGTGATCGGCGGATTTGGCGGGAATGGCACGCGATAACGCCCAGTGCACGGCCGGATGCCTCCTCGCAATCGCCCTGGCGGCCATTCCGGGCATCTACTTTCTGGTCGCGACATCCCTGGATATCCGCGGGCTCGTCAACGGCAACGGCAATGTCGTGGGCGAAGACTTCGCGCAGATCTGGCTCGGCGGCCGGCTGGCGCTCGAAGGCCGCATCCACGACGTGTTCGTCCCCGAGCTGTTCAAGGCGGCCGCGCGCGCCGAGTTTGCCGCCGCGCCCCATGTGCCCCAGATCTTCTCCTACCCGCCCACCACGCTGCTGCCTGCCGCGGTGCTGGCGCTCGTCCCCTATCCGGTGGCGCTCGCACTCTGGTCGCTGCTGCAGGTGGGCCTTTTCACCACGGCGCTGCTGCTGGCGACGCGCGGCTTTCTCGCAACCAGGCTCGCGCTCCTGATCGCCGTCACCGCGCCGGCCCTGGCGCTGACCCTGCCGTGGGGACAGTTCGGCGCGATCATCGCGGCGCTGATGACGATGGGCGTGCTGCTCCTCGACCGGCGCCCCGCGCTTGCGGGCGTGCTGCTGGCGCTGATGGCGGTGAAGCCGCAGTTCGGGGTGCTGGTGCCGGTCGCCTTACTGGCGGGGCAGCATTGGAGGGCCTTCGCGGCGGCAGGCCTGACTGTCGCGGGCATGGGCGTGCTGAGCGTGCTGGCGTTCGGCATCGGCGCCTGGGCCGACTTCCTGCAGGTGACGCTGCCGGCCCAGGTCGCCATCACCTCCGACCCCTCGAGCTATCTGCCGATCGCCCATTCCATCCGCGACCGCCTCGTCATCGCCGGTCTCGACCCCACCGCGGCGCGGATCGTCCAGGCCCTGCTGGGGTGTCTGGCGTTCGCCGCCGTCGCGATCGCGTTCCGGCGCGGCATGCTGCCGGCGCACCGCCTGTTCGTGCTGGCGGCCGGCACGGTCGCGGCCCTTCCCTATGTCGCGATCTACGATCAGGCCGTCCTTGCCATCGCCGCCCTGGCGGTCGTCGCGGCGGATGGGCGGCTGGACAGATCGGCGCGGGCGGTGCTTCTCCTATTGTGGGCGTCGCCGGTGGTCGATCTCTGGCTCACCATGAGCGGGCTTCCGCAGGTCGGGCCCTTCGTCGGGCCGGTCGCCGTCCTGATGCTGCTGGCGGAGGGACGTTGGGCCGGCGCCACAGTCAGCCGGCCGATTGGCGGCGTCCAGCCTTGATCGTCCTGCCCGGCGGGCAAGCCGCCCGCGTCAGATACCGAACACCAGGCAGGTGGTGGTGCCGTGCGCCAGCAGCGTGCCCTTGGCATCGATGATCTTGCCTTCGGCGGTGGCGGAACGGCGGCCGACGTAGAGCGAGCGGCCCTCGGCGCGGATGGGGCCCGTGTCCTGCGTGATGGCCCGCACGTAGTTGATCTTGATCTCGAGCGTCGTGTAGCCGGTGCCGACGGCGAAGTTGGTCTGGATCGCGCAGCTCATGCAGGAATCGAGCAGCGTCGCGGCGACGCCGCCATGCACGGTGCCGATCGGATTGTAGTGCTTGAACGCCGGCGTCATCGTGAATAGCGCGAATCCTGGGGTGACCTCCGCCAGCGTGAAGCCCAGCGTCTCGGTGATCGGCGGGGCGGGCAATGTTCCCTCGACGATGCCGCGCAGGAAGTCGAGCCCGCTCATGGTCTTCATGGTGTCGAGCGGGGGCACGCCGATCCTGGCAGTAGCTCGCTCCATCCTGCTCCGCTCCCGTGACTGAGGTTCCAGCTGCCGCTAGGCCCGGGCCTTGCGCGGGCTGGTCTTCTGCTCCGGCTGCGGCAGGGCAAAGTCCAGCGGCAGGGCGGTCGTGTACTTGATCTGCTCCATGGCGAAAGCCGAGGACACCTTGGAGATCTCGATCCTGGAGATCAGCTTCTTGTAGAAGGTGTCGTAGGCGGCGATGTCGGGCACCACGACGTGCAGGAGATAGTCCACCTCCCCGCTCATGCGGTAGAACTCGACCACCTCGGGAAAATCGATGACAGCGCGGTGGAAGCGCTCCAGCCAGTCGAGCGAATGCTGGTCGGTCTTGATCGACACGAACACGGTGACGCCGGCGTTGACGCGGGACGCATCGAGGATGGCAACTCGGCGCTGGATGACACCCGACTCCTCGAGCTTCTGGATGCGGCGCCAGCACGGCGTGGTCGACAGACCCACCTCCTTGCCGATGTCGGCCACCGACCGGGTGCAGTCCTGCTGCAGGATCCTCAGGATCTTTACGTCCATCTCGTCGAGCATGGGGGCAGCCGCCTCGGGACGGCGATTGGAGGGCTCGGTTGACAGTTGGAACATTTTTCCGCTTGTCCAGGAGATGGCTACCTATGGTAGTAGTCGTATTGCGTCAAGGCGCCTCCCACCACTGCAATTTTCTCATGGTTAGCCCGACGTCGCCTCATCTGTGCCCGTCTCTAGCAACCTCGAGCAGAGCTCATGAAACGGATCGTTCGCATCACGCCGCACTTTGCCGTCACCGGTGCGCTCGAGCCGGCCGACTTCGAGGCGGCTGCCGCACTGGGCTTCCGGTCCATCGTCTCGAACCTGCCGGACGGCGAGTTGCCGGCCTACCCCGCGGCGGCCGAGACGGCGCGCCTGGCAGCCGACGCCGGTCTCGGCTTCCGGCACATCCCCGTCACCAAGGCCGAGGCATTCTCCGAGCGCGTCGTCGGCGGCACCGTGACGGCGCTCGGCGAGCTCGACGGTCCGGTGCTCGCGCATTGCGCCTCCGGCCTGCGGTCGGCGATCGCCTGGGCCGCGGCCGCTTCGCGCGGCCAGCCCGTCGATGCCGTGCTGCAGAAGCTCGCCGCCGCCGGCCTCGACCTCGAAGGGCTGCGCCACGAGCTCGAGGACCTGCATGATCCCGGCAACGCCAGCCCGATCCCGCGAGCGCTCGACGTCGGCGCGTAGATATCGCACCTGCGCACCTACATCAGACGGCGGATCTCCTTGCGCAGGCGCGGCAGAAGCTCCACCTCGAACCATGGATTGGCCGAGAGCCAGGCATTGTTGCGCCAGGACGGGTGCGGCAGGGCGATCCGCCGTGGCCGACCCTTCGCATCGAGCAGCTTTCGCCAGCGCCTGACGGTGTCGGTCATGCTCCGGGCGTCGGCGGCACCGAGGTGCCAGCGTTGCGCGTAGCTGCCGACCGCGAGGATCAGCTCGAGTTGCGGCATGGCCGCGAACAGGCGCGCGTGCCAGGCCCGTGCACACTCGCGGCGCGGCGGCAGGTCGCCGCCGGCGGCATCGTGGCCGGGAAAGCAGAAGCCCATCGGCACGATGGCGATGCGGGCCTGGTCGTAGAATTCCTCGGGTGAGAGCTGCAGCCACGCCCGCAGGCGGTCGCCCGATGGATCGGTGAAGGGCGTGCCAGAGGCGTGCACGCGCACGCCAGGCGCCTGGCTGGCTATGCAGATGCGCGCCGTCGTGCTCGGCCGAAGCACCGGCCGCGGCTCGTGGGGAAGGGGCGGGCGAGGCGGCTGCGGCTCATCGCGGCAGATGCGGCAGGCACGGACTTCGGCCACCAGCGCCTCGAGCTTTTGTGCCTGCCGGCTCATGGATCGAGCGCCGTCATTCGGCCTCTTGCCGGCCCGCGACATCAAAGCCGCATCGATTAACCGAGGGCTGAGGGTTCGCCCGAATTCCATTGACGACGGGGTCGTACAGGTACGAGAGTTCGACCATTGGTTCTCCAACGGATTGAGCGTTTCACGAATGCCGGATTCCACCAAGCAAGACTCCAAAGACAAGCTTCCACGTCGCCCGTTCGCCGCAAGAGATCGGTTCTGGGGTGTTGTGAGCCTCCTCTATCTCCTGGTCCTGGTTCTGGTCTCGCTGAGCCTGTTGATTTGCATTTGGCCGCCGACCGGCGGGGACAAGAAGTGGTTCGGGTTGGAGCTGGGGACGGATCAGAGGCACCTCATTCTTGTGGCTATTGCAGGCGGCATCGGGTCGATCATCTACTGCATGCGCTCGGCCACCTGGTATCTCGGCAATCTCGAGTTCAGACGCAGCTGGGCGCCCTGGTACCTGGCCCAGCCGTTCATCGGTGCGGCGCTCGGCGCGATGACGTACATCGTGTTCCGGGCTGGATTGATTCAGCCATCGAAGAATGGAGACGATGCGGTCAATCTGTTTGGCTTTCTCGCCATATCCGCCCTGGTCGGCCTCTATACCGAGCAGGCGCTGACGCAGCTCAAGGTGATCGCCGAGACGGTGTTGAGGCCCGCGCCAAAGGGCGAGGACACCACCAAGCATTTGCGGCCCGGTGAGGCGCCGCTGCCTGAGGCGGACAAGAGAGGCAAGACGCCCTGAGAGCGAGGGCAGCCCGCGAAGTGATCTGGCGGCGCGGTCACTGCGCGCGAGCACCAGTAACGATCACACCTCGACGACGAGACCGTCGGCGGCGAGCAGGACGCGGGGGTCGGTCACCTCGCTTCGCCGGGCGAGCATCGGCTCCGCCATGTGCGTGAGCATGACGCGCTTGGGAGCGATGCGATCGAGGCTGCGCTTGATCGCCTCCCAGCTCGTGTGAAAGCGCGGCGCGCCCTCGAACTGGAAGCACTCCATGATGTAGAGATCGGCGCCCTTGCCGGCCGGCACCAGGCTCTCCGTCCATTCGCTGTCGCCGGTGAAGCTCAGCACCTTGCCAGCCGCCTCGAAGCGCAGCGCATAGGGCGGTGCGCCCGAGGGATGCACGACCTCGAACGGCGTGACCCGCACCGAGCCGACATCCAGAGGCTCCTCGCGCTTCAGCTCGAGGAAGCGCAGCTCGTAGCGGCGCGCGATCCCTGTCGAGCCCGGAAACAGCGCTTCCGCCGCCGTCTCGAACCGCGCCTGCACGCCGACGGGTCCGACCACGGTCAGGGGCTGCGTGCGCTTGGCCACGTGCTGGGCGTGAATGAGCCACCACACCAGGCCCGCATAATGGTCGCCGTGCAGGTGCGATATGAAGATGGTGGCGATCGTGTTGGGGTCGATGCCGAGGCGGTTGAGGCCAATGAGGGCCGTGGCGCCGCAATCGATGAGGAAGCGGGTCTCGGACGTCTCGACATGATAGCAGGTCTGCAGGCGACCGCCCGAGCCGAAGGCGTCGCCGCAACCTACAACCGTCAGTTTCATGCCATCACGTGTTGCACGCAATTGTGTCATCCCTCAAGGGGTGAGCGTGGCCGGCCCAATCTGTCTGTTCCCCAGGTAACAGGCAAAACCAATTGGATCGGCATCAGGCCTTGGCGCTCGGCCGGGCCGATACCTCTTGGTGCCAGCGGTCGAGATTCTTGGCGCCCTCGGGACGCTGGATTCGAGCCACTCTCGCAAAATCGACGGCCACGAGCGCGGTAATATCCGCGACGGAGTAATCATCCCCGGCGACAAAGCGCCGCTTGCCCAGCTCCTCGTCCATGAATTGCAGGACTTCCTGCGCCCTGGGCTTGTTGGCCTCTCCCCATGCGGCAACCTGCGGCACCTCGAGCGCCGCCGCCGCCGGATGCAGGTGTCGGAACGCCTGGGCTACGCTGAACAGCAGCCCGAGTTCCATGCGCCGGTTCCACATCTCGACGAGGGCTCGCTGCTTGGCGCCCTTGCCGAAAAGGGCGGGCTCCGGGTTGGTCTCCTCGAAATAACGGCAGATGGCCAGGGTTTCGGCGATCGAGGTGCCGTCGTCGAGGATCAGCACCGGCACCCGCTGGAACTTGTTGAGCTTGGTGAACTCGGGCGTCTTCAGCGCCCCCTTCATCATGTCCATTTCCTCGAGCGGCACCGAGATCCCTTTCTCCGCCAGGAAGATGCGCACACGCCGAGGGTTGGGAGCCGTCCTGGTCTCGAGGATCTTCATCTGGGCCTCCGAAACTTGCCACCGTTCAAACAGTGGTAACGGAGGGAAGTTGACCGTGCAAGGACGAGCCGGGACCGTGATCGGCGGCAAGCTGGAGGGTGGCGGCAGCAACCCATGCTGCCCGGATTGAGCCGATAAACGCGAATTTAGGGATTTCCATTGATTTTCTGGGGCCTCGAAGGGCGCGCCCGAGGTGGTGCCGTTCGGGTTCGCATCGGCCGGGCGGCCCGGCAAGGGAGACGATGCACAGCAATAGCGACAGCATCGGCCCCGACCCCCGCCAACGCGCCAAGGACCCACGGGCCGCGGTGCAGGCGCACATCCGCGAGCTGCGCGCGCGCCTGTCTCAGGGAACCGAGCTGAAGCCGGAGTTCGAGTACGAGCTCCTATCGATGTTTGCCCGCAACGAGCTGTCCGCGCGCGTCACGCTGCCGCTGCTCGCGGTCATCTTCTCGCTG